>WNGB01010813.1_pt1 | contig 12591 bp, 8 predicted proteins | sample 5400681 | NCBI WGS metagenome assembly WNGB01 (sample SAMN13153367, study PRJNA577476) | soil metagenome | isolation source: 115 cm soil or saprolite under grassland replicate 2 | place: USA:California | collected 2016-06-15 | reverse complement strand
GCCGGGGTCGAGGAACCGGAAGCGGAGGCCGAGCGGGACCCCCGCGAGCGCCAGCATGCGGCCGAGCTGCCCACCGCCGAGCACGGCGACGAGCGGGGAAATGCGGCCACCGCTGGCGTCGGGCACGCCGCATGCTCCCACGCCCGGAATTGGGTAGAGCCCCCGGACGAGTCAGCTATTCTGAGCCTTCCGCGACAGCGCCGTCGCTCCCTGCTGGATCTTCAACGACTCACCGTCCCGGGAGCGAGGAGACCTCGGTTGCCCGACTTCGACCTCGCGTCGCGCCGACACGCCGAACGCGATGCCTGCGGCATCGGCTTCGTCGCGCACGCGTCCGGGAACGCCAGCCGTGAGATCGTCGATCGAGCCCTCACCGGGCTCGCGTGCGTGCGTCACCGCCAGGCGATCGCGGCCGACGGCATCTCCGGCGACGGCGCCGGGATCCTGGTCCCGCTCCCGCATCGCTACTTCGCCCGGGTCGGCGGCCAGGACCTCGGGCGCGACCTCGACGCCGCCCGGGTCGGCGTCGTCTCGGCGTTCCTCGCGCTGTCTGACGACGACGCCGTGCGTGTCGCGCAGGCGGCCGTCGACGATGCGTGCGCCGCCGAGGGCATCGAAGTCGCCGGGTGGCGTCCGGTCCCCATCGACGAGTCGCACCTCGGCGCGGCGGCTCGCGTCGACCAGCCGTCCTTCTGGCACGCGATCCTGCTGCGGCCCGAGGGCGTCGACGGCGTCGAGGCCGAACGGCGCGCGTACCGGGCGCGGCGGCGGGCAGAGGCGACGTGCCGCGAGGCGCGCGTCCGCCACTACTTCGCCAGCTTCTCGTTCGTCACCGTCACGTACAAGGCGCTCGTCCTCAGCGACCGGCTCGCCGCGTTCTACCCCGACCTCGCGGACGACGAGTTCGTCGCGCCGCTCACGATCTTCCACAGCCGCTTCTCGACCAACACGACTCCGGCATGGGAACGAGCGCAGCCCTTCCGCCACCTGTGCCACAACGGCGAGATCAACACCGTGCGCGGCAACGAGCTGCGCATGATCGCCCGCGGGCAGCTCGGGACCGAAGAGGTGGGGCTCGGCCCCGAGGAGCTGTTCCGGCCGGTGCTCGATCCCGACGACTCCGACTCCGGCAAGCTCGACTCCGCCGTCGAGCTGCTCCTGCGCGGCGGACGCGACATCCGCCATGCCGTGGCCATGCTCGTCCCCGAAGCGTGGGAGGGCCAGCGTGACCTCCCGCGCGGTGTCCGCGGCTTCTTCCGCTACCACGCCTGCCTGACCGACCCCTGGGACGGGCCGGCCGGGCTCATCTTCAGCGACGGCCGCCGTGTCGGCGCCGCGCTCGACCGCAACGGGCTGCGACCGCTGCGCTGGCAGGTGTGCGACGACGGACTCGTCGTGTGCGCGTCCGAGGTGGGCGCGGTTCCCGTGACCGGTCACGGCGCGGTGCGGCGCGGCCGGCTCGGGCCCGGCGACATGATCTGCGTCGACCCCGACCGCGCCGCGGGGAACGGCGCCGAGCCGATCGCTGCCGTGCAGGACGACACCGCGGTCAAGACGTGGCTGGCCCGCCTGCAGCCGTACTCCCAGTGGGCGCGTGACGGGCTGCTCCCGGCGGACATCGGATCGCCGGTCGAGGTGCCGCCGGCGGAGGAGGACCTCGTGCGCCAGCAGGTGGCGTTCGGTCTCACCCGCGAGGAGGTGGCCATGGTGCTCAAGCCGATGGCCACCGACGCCAAGGAGCCGACGTTCTCGATGGGGGACGACGTGCCGTTCGCCGCCGTCGCCACCCGTTCTCGCCCCATGTTCAACTACCTCAAGCAGCGGTTCGCGCAGGTCACCAACCCGCCGATCGACCATCTGCGCGAGCGGCTCGTCATGTCGCTGCGCACCTGTCTTGGGCCGCGCCGGCCGTTGCTCACCGAGCCGTCGAGCGCCGCGCGCCTGCTCGAGCTGCCCTCGTTCTTCCTCTATCCCGGGGCCGTGGAGGCGCTCGTCGACCGCGACCGGACGGCGTTCAAGGCGGTCCGCCTGAGCGCCACGTTCCCGGTCGCCGACGGGCCCGGCGGCCTCGAGCCTGCCATCCGGCAGCTGGCCGACACCGCCGCCGAAGCGGTCGCCGCCGGTGCCGAGATCCTGGTGGTCTCCGACCGCGGTGTAAATGCCGAGCGGGCGCCGATCCCGTCCCTCCTCGCGCTCGGCGCGGTGCATCACCGGCTCGTCGCCGAGCACACCCGCCAGCAGGCGTCGATCGTCGCCGCGTCGGGTGACGCACGCGACGTCCACGGCGTCGCGTGCCTGCTGGGCTTCGGCGCGGATGCGGTGTGCCCTCGCCTCGCGCTCGAGACCGTGGCGAGCATGGCCGACGACGACCAGCTCGGGGAGCTCCACTCGTCCGAGGCGCAGGCGAAGCTCCAGGCCGCGCTCGAGGACGGTGTTCTCAAGATCTTCTCGAAGATGGGGATTTCGACGGTCGACGGCTACCGCGCCGCGCAGATCTTCGAGGCCATCGGGCTCGGGCCGGAGGTCATCGAGACGTGCCTGCGGTTCACGGTGTCGGAGGTCGGCGGCGTGGGCTTCGACACGCTCGGCGCAGACGTGCTCGCGCGCCACGAAGCCGCGTTCGGCGCCGAGAACGCCGCCCTCGACGAGCCGGGCTTCTTCCGCCACCGCAAGCGCGGCGGCGAGTACCACGGCAACAACCCTGACGTCGTGGACGCGCTCCACGACTCGCTCGGTCTGACACCTGAGGGCGACGGCGAGAACGGCGGCCGGAACCCGAAGAAGAAGCGCGACGACGAGGGGAAGCTCGCGGGTGTCGAGCCGGCGCCGAGCGAGGACCAGGGCAAAGTCATCGTGCTGCAGGGGCCGGATGCCGAGCCGATGCCGGAGCCCGACCCGACCGACCTGCGTGCTGCGCACCTGCTGCAGGGGGCGATCAAGGACGGCCGGGGCGACCTGTACGAGAAGTTCCGCGAGCTCGTCGAGTCGCGCCCGACCACGGAGCTGCGCGACCTGCTCGAGCTCGCGGCCGGCGGAGAGCCGATCCCGCTCGAGGAGGTCGAGCCGGCGGAGGCCATCACCCGCCGGTTCTCGACTGGCGCCATGTCGCACGGGGCGCTCTCTGCGGAGGCGCACGAGACGCTCGCGATCGCGATGAACATGATCGGCGGGCGGAGCAACTGTGGCGAGGGCGGAGAGGACCCCGCCCGCTTCCGCACTCGGGGGACGGACCGCGACCGCAACTCGCGCGTCAAGCAGATCGCCTCGGGCCGGTTCGGTGTCACGCCGGAGTACTGCGCGTTCGCCGACGAGTTCAACATCAAGATCGCGCAGGGATCGAAGCCGGGCGAGGGTGGTCAGCTCCCCGGCCACAAGGTCAGTCGCGAGATCGCGCGCCTCCGTCACACCCAGCCTGGCGTCGGGCTCATCTCGCCGCCGCCGCACCACGACATCTACTCGATCGAAGACCTCGCCCAGCTCATCTACGACCTCAAGCAGGTCAACCCGTTGGCAGAGGTGTCGGTGAAGCTCGTCGCCGAGGACGGCGTCGGCACGATCTCCGCCGGCGTCGTCAAGGCGCTCGCCGACGTCGTACAGATCTCCGGCAACAACGGCGGGACGGGCGCGTCGCCGCTGTCGTCCATCAAGAACGCCGGCATGCCGTGGGAGCTCGGCCTCGCCGACACGCAACAGGCGCTCATGCAGAACGAGCTGCGCGACCGGGTGCGGATCCGTGTCGACGGCGGGTTCAAGACTGGTCGAGACGTCGTCATGGCCGCGTTGCTCGGCGCCGACGAGTACTCGTTCGGCACCGCCGCGATGCTCGCCGAGGGCTGCATCATGGTGCGCGCCTGTCACCGCGACACGTGCCCCACCGGCATCGCGACGCAGCGACCGAACCTGCGAGCCAAGTTCACCGGCACGCCTGAAGGCGTCGCCACCTACATGATCTTCATCGCCGAGGAGGTGCGTCGCACGCTGGCGAAGCTCGGCCTGCGCACCCTCGACGACGCAATCGGGCGCGTCGACCTGCTGCAGCAGCGGAAGACGGGCGACGCGCGCGCGGACTCCCTCGACCTGTCGCCCCTCGTCGCGGGTTCGTCGGGCGGCGGGCCCCGGCACTTCGTGGCCACGATGCCGATCCAGCGTCCGCGCTCGGCGCTCGACGAGCGGCTGCTCGTCGACGCGTTCCCGACGCTGTGGAACGGCGGGGACATCGAGCTCGAGTACGAGATCACCAACGCGGACCGGACCGTCGGCGCGTCACTCGGCGGCGCGATCGGTCTCGAGTGGGGCGAGGGACTGCCGCCGGGATCCGTGACCGCGCGGTTCACGGGCTCGGCCGGGCAGAGCTTCGGCGCGTTCCTCGCCGACGGCGTCGTGCTCGAGCTCGAGGGCGAAGCGAACGACTACCTCGGCAAGGGCATGGGCGGCGGGCGCGTCACGGTGCGACCCCCCGACGGGGACGCCGGCGACGCGGTCCTCGCCGGGAACACGGTGCTGTACGGCGCGACCGGAGGGCTGGTGTTCATCGCCGGCCGCGTCGGCGAGCGCTTCATGGTGCGCAACAGCGGCGCGACCGCCGTCGTCGAGGGCACCGGTGACCACTCGTGCGAGTACATGACCGGTGGCACGTGCGTGATCCTCGGGCCGTTCGGCTACAACCTCGGCGCCGGCATGACCGGCGGCCAGGCGTTCGTGTTCGATCCCGACGGCATGCTGTCGGCTCGACTCAATCCGCAGCTCGTCGAAGCGTCGAAGCTCGACGATCCACAGTCGACGGAGTTGCGCTTCCTCGTCGAGCGGCACCGCGAGCTGACCGGATCCGAACGCGCGGGCGAGATGTTGGACGACTGGGACGCGACGCTGCGCAGCTTCTGGCGTGTCGCACCAGTCGGTGAGGTCGCTCGCATCGAACGCGCCAACCAGAACGTCATCGGAGCGGCGCGGTAGACGCCCGCGTGGCCCAAAAGACTGAGTCTCGGGTTGAGGTTGAGGTCACCGCGGCTGTCCACGACGCGAAGAACGCGGGGAGATTTAGGACACTCTGCGCGGACGCACCGGTTTGCACACGCGCGACCTCGACGCCACGGCCGGAGTCGAGTTGGCTTCCAGCAGCCCCAGATGCGGGTGGCGAAGGGCAGGGTAATGGGCAGGGCATTCTCAGCCAGCAACGCGACTTCGCGCGCGGGCGCGCGGATGCGACGGCAGTTGCGGCGAGCCACGATCGGCGTCGCTGTGACCGCGGGCGCGCTCGCGACGGGGATCGCGTTGGCGCCAACGAGCGGGGCGGTGTCGAACGCGTGCGTGAGCGTCCAGGGCGCCACCGTGAACTTCGGGGCCGGAAGCGTGTGCGCGACGACCAACGACCCGACCGGCTTCGCCGCTGCCGCAGCCGCTGACAACTCCGTCGCGACGGGGAGCGGTGTTGCAGGTGGCGTGGGACTTGCGGGCGCGAACCTCAATTCGGTCGCGACCGGTGTCGGGAACACCCTTGGTCTCGGTGTGGCGGCTGCGGACAACGCCTCGGGCGCCACTGGCGTCGGCACCGTGATCGGTGTCGGTGTGGCGGATGCGAGCAACGGCTCGGTCGCGACAGGTGTCGGCGACACGTTTGGTGTCGGTGTGGCGCAGGCGGACCATGGCTCGGTCGCGACGGGTGTCGGTGACACGGTCGGTCTCGGTGTGGCCGCGGCAGACAACGGTTCGAGTGCCACTGGCGTCGGCAGCGTGATCGGTGTCGGTGCGGCGGCGGCGAACGACGGGTCGAACGCCACCGGTGTCGGGAGCACAGTTGGTGTCGGCATCGCGGCAGCGAACGACGGGTCATCCGCCAGCGGTACCGGTTCAACCGTCGGTCTTGGTGCGGCGGCGGCGAACGACGGATCGGTCGCCACCGGTGTCGGAAGCACAGTCGGTCTTGGTGCGGCCGCGGCGAACGACGGGTCGGCTGCCACGGGGATTGGTTCCACCGTCGGTGTCGGTGTGGCGAACGCGAACGACGGGTCAGCTGCCACGGGGATCGGTTCCACCGTCGGTGTCGGTGTGGCGGCGGCGAACGACGGGTCGGCTGCCACGGGGATTGGTTCCACCGTCGGTCTCGGTGTGGCGAACGCGAACGACGGGTCGGCTGCCACGGGGATCGGTTCCACCGGCGGTGTCGGTGTGGCGAATGCGAACGACGGATCGGCCGCGACCGGTGTCGGTTCGACGGGCGGTGTCGGTGTCGCAGCGGCGGACAATGGGTCGGCCGCGAGCGGTGTCGGTTCCACGGGCGGTATCGGTGTGGGGGCGGCGCAGAACGGGTCGGCCGCCAACGGCTCCGCCGCGAACAGCGGGGCTTCGCTCTCGGCAGCGTTCGGGAACAGCTCGGCGACCTCCGGCGCCGACAACAGCTGGGCGATCGCGGGCGCCGCATTCAACAGCGCGGCGAACTCCACCACCGCCATCCCCACTTGTTCGGGCGCGGGGCTTTCGGGTGCTCTCAGGAGCGACGGTCACTTCTGCGTCGACGTCCTGGGCAACGTGGTCGCGGGGTGAGCCGGAGCGCCGGTACGGGCTAGCCCGACAACACGAGCTGCGGCCGCGCGTCGTACTCGAACAGGCTCGCCACAGGGCGGCGGAGGAGTCCGTTGCGCTCGTCCTCGTAGTCCCGGGTCGCGTCGTTGTACGCCTTGATCGCCGCCGGCGGTGGGACGGTGCCCTGGAACGCGGCCACGGCCTGGTTGAGGGTGTCGACGCCCTTCAGGCGGTCGGAGCTCAGCACGACCGCTTGCAGCCGCGTGGCGAGGCCCTCGAGCTGGTCGGCGGTCTGCGCCTCGGCCTCGGCGTCGGCGTCGTCGTCACGGGCGCGGTGCAGCCGGTCCCAGCGGGCGAGGTTCAACCCGAGCGCACGGGCGACGTCCCGGTTGCCCGCCCCCGCAGCGGCGAACTCGGCGTTCACTGCCGCAAGCTTCTCGTAGCGAGCTGCGAGGGGCGCTCGGAGCGGCGTCCACCTGTGGTCGACCTCACCGCGGGCGTCGTCCAGCGTGGGGCGCGTCGTGACGACGAGCACCACCGCACCCGCGACGAGGAGGATCAGGACAATGACGGCGAGACGCCGGACCCGACGAGCCATCAGCGGGAAACCTACCGGCGGGCTCCCCGCGGATCGCTCATCCCCTGCGCCGAGGGTCCGACGCCTCGGCGACAGTCCATCGGAACCGGGTCTACCCCACATGAGTAGCCGGTACTCAATTTCGGACGCCTTTCCGGTGACCGCGGCCGGGTCGATAGCGTCGGCCACGTGATCACCGGCATCGCGCACACGGCCGTATGCGTCCCCGACGTCGAGACCACTGTGGAGTGGTACCAGACCGTCCTCGGCCTGACCGTCCTCTCACCGCCGTACCTCGTGGAGGGAGAGGCGATCGAGCGTGACATGGGCGAGCTGGTGCCGAGCCCGGTCGCGGTCAAGGCCGCCATCCTGGGACTGCCTGGCGGCGGCGACCGGGTGCTCGAGGTGATCGAGTACCCGCGGGCGCCCGGCCGGCCGCGGCCGGCCGACGCGACCGTCGTGGACCACGGCTTCACCCACGTCGGCCTGGTGTGCGACGACCTCGAGTCAACCCGGGCCGAGCTCGAAGCACAGGGCGTGCGCTTCCTGACCCGGGGGATTGCAGCCGTCATGGGCCTCCGCACCGCGTGGTTTGCCGACCCGTACGGCGTGGTGTTCATCCTCTTGGAGAAACGCGACCCCGCGAAGCCGTACTACCGGCAGTACTGAACACCGCTAGCCAGTCGCCGTCATACCCCGTCGCTACGATCTGGCCATGACCCGCTCCCGGGTCGTGGTCGTGGCGATCCTCGCCGCCGCCTCGATCGGGGGGTGGCGGCTCGGCGAGGCCCGCCGCGCGGCCACGGCGGAATGGACCGTCGTCGACGTGATCGACGGCGACACGATCCGGGTCGCCCGCGGCGACGAGACCGACACCGTGCGGCTCCTCGGGATCGACACCCCGGAGACGCACGACCCGCGCAAGCCCGTCGAGTGCTTCGGACCCGAGGCCGCTTCGTACACGGATGCGCAGCTGCGCGGAAGGTCGGTGCAGCTCGAGGCCGACATCGAGCCACGAGATCGCTACGACCGACGTCTCGCGTACGTCGTCGTGGACGGTGAACGATTCAACGACGAGCTGCTCCGCCGCGGCTACGCCCGCCTGCTCGTCATCGAACCCAACAGCGCCCACGCCCGGACGATGCTGCAGGAAGAGCTCGACGCCAAGCGCGCCGGTCGGGGGCTCTGGGGAGAGTGCTGAGTCCCGGGCTCGCTAGACCGTGTCGGCGGTGAGCCGGGTCCGCAGCTTGTCGATGGCCCGGCCCAGGACGTCGCGGGTCTCGGCGTGCGACCAGCCGAGGTCGTGGGCGAGATCCTTCATCGACGTGGCCGGTCCGTACAGCCCGAACCGGCGCGTGATCAGCTCGTACTCGGTGGGGTTCAGGCACTCGAAGGCGTGGGGGTCGGCCCGGAGCTCGAGCGCGTCGAGGTCGACGTCGTCGTCGGTGGGTGGGTCGTCGGCGCCTTGGGGGAGGTCGGGGTAGGGCCAACCGTCGTCGGAGGGAAAGACCGGGAAGTTCGACCAGGCGGTCATTGCGTCACCCCCGTTCCAGGGTTGTCTCCGCATGGTGGCCGAGGGCGACGGACGCGTCAACGGGCGCTCAGCCGTCGTGGCGTCCAACCATCTCGAGCAAGGCCGCGCCGTGGCGTTCGACCTTGACCGGACCGATGCCCGGAATCGTCAGCAGGTCGCCCCGAGAGCGCGGCCGGTCCCGGGCGACGGCGTGGAGCGTCGAGTCGTGGAAGATGACGTACGCGGGGACACCCGATGCCCGGGCCAGGTTGCGGCGCCACTCGAGGAGGGCATCGAACAGCTCCGAGCTCGCCGCGTCGGCGACGCGGTCGGACTCACCGGACCGGCGGCGCGCCCCTGCCACCTGGGCCCGCGCGGCGGCGAGCCCGGTCCCGGCGTCGTCGCCGCCGTCGGCGTCTGCCGCCCGCGCCGAGGCGACGGCCCTCTCGATGCGCGCCAGCCACGGGCTCGCGCTGCGGTGGTACGTGCGCACCCCGACGGTGCGCTTCTGCGCCCAGCTCAGGTGCAGGCTCTGCTCCGCGCGTGTGAGCGCGACGTACAGAAGGCGCCGCTCTTCGGCGATCTCGGACGGTGTCTCGGCGTGCACGATCGGCACGAGCCCCTTCTCGAGCCCGACGACGAACACGGTGTCGAACTCGAGGCCCTTTGCACGGTGGAAGCTGAGCAGCTCGACTGCGTCGGCGTCGGCGCCGGCGACGCGGACGTCGTCGCCGCTGCGAAGGGCGGCGTGGAGGAACTCGAGGAAGCCGTCGATGGATCCCTCCCCGCCGTCGGCGGCCAGGTAGTCGCGGCCCAGGCGTGCAATCGCCTCGACGTGCTCGCGCCGTTCCTCGGGCGCGCCGGCGCCGTCATCGGCGAGCGCTTCGAGGTGGCCGGCGAACGGGACGCCGGGCCGCTCACTCGTCCGCTCGCGCAGGGTGTCGAGCGCGACCTTCACCTCGGGCCGGTCGAGGAACTGCGCGCCGCCGCGCACGCGGAACGGGACTCCCTCGCGGCGTAACGCCTCCTCGAACAACGCGGACTGGGCGTTCGTCCGGTACAACACTGCCACCGACGACCAGCGGCGCCCGGGTGCGTGGTCGCGCCGCAGCGTTCGCGCCACACCTTCGGCCTCGTCGTCGTCGGTGGGGTAGGCGCGGATCACGGGGAGCGGTCCGTCGGGTCGTGAGCTGCGGACCCTCGCCGGTGGCCCGTCGGTCGCCTGCAGCGCGGCGGCGGTCGACACGACCTGCGGGGAGGAGCGGTAGTTGGTGCCGAGCCGCACGACGGCGGCGTCGCGGAAGTGATCGCCGAACCGGGTGAGGTATCCGGCATCGGCGCCCGCGAACCCGTAGATGGCCTGGTCGCCGTCACCGACGACACAAAGATCGGGACGGTCGCCGAGCCACGCGCGCACGAGGCGGAACTGGGCCGGGTTCGCGTCCTGGAACTCGTCGACGAACACGTGCCGGAAGCGCCAACGCTGCGCGGCCTGGAACTCGGGGTCGGTCTCGAGCGCGTGGGTGCACCACCGGATCAGGTCGTCGAAATCGACGACGCCGCGCCGCCGCCGCTCGCGCTCGTACCGCTCGAAGAGCATGGCGACCTCGGCCGGCGAGCGTGGAGGCGTGCGACGCGCCGCCTCGGCCGCCGCCTGGTAGCCGTCGGGAGCGATGAGACGGGCCTTGGCCCACTCGATCTCGGCGGCGATCTCGGCGGCGAGGAGGCCGCGCTCGGCGCCGCGGCCCGGCAGCATCGGCACGAGCAAGCGCGCCTTGCGTTCGAGGAGCTTCGGCATTGCGCGGTCGCGGTCCTCACAGAGTCGCCGCAGCTGCGCCAGGGCGATCGAATGGAACGTGCCCGCGGCGACGAGGCGGCGCACGCCCAGCTGGGTGAGCCGGTCGCCGAGCTCGCCGGCGGCCTTCCGCGTGAACGTGACCGCGAGGGTGTGCGCGGGGTCGATGTGCGCGTGCCGCGACTGCCAGGCGATGCGGCGGGTCAGGACGCGCGTCTTGCCCGCGCCCGCGCCGGCAAGGATGGCCAGGGGAACGCTGGGCGTGGTGACGGCCTCACGCTGCGCGTCGTCCAGCCCCTCGAGCAACGGGTCTTCGGGCACGCGCGTGACCATACCGATCCAGTACGACAGGAAACCGGGACGCGAGACGGACAGAAGCGGGGAAATGGGAAGGCCCCGAGTAGTCTTCGCTGCCTCGCAGCTCCGATCTCCTCGGGGCCGAACCCGTTCGGATCGCCGCCTTGTCGGCTCCCCGGCGGGCGGGGTGCCCACATCGACTGCGTCCCGGCCCCTGGCGCCGGATCGCACCGACGTTCAGTCGCCGACCGGCCTCTCGGACCCGTAATCCGGCGGCTGCCTATCTGACAACACCGGTGCCGTGCCCTCGTCGACCGGTGCAAGCGAACTTACGACCGACCCCGCGGAGCGTCAAGAGGCTTTCTGTCCGGTACGTTCGCACGCGTGCTCGTGTCGCGCGACCGGTTCGAGGAGCTCGTCGCGGACGCGCTGGATGCCATCCCACCCGATCTCGCCGCGCACATGGACAACGTCGCGGTCTTCGTCGAGGACTGGCCGACGCCTGAGCAGCTCGGCGGACGTCCCGGCACGCTGCTCGGGCTGTACCAGGGCGTCCAGCTCACCGACCGCTCGCCGATCAACTACGCCGGCGTGATGCCCGACCGCATCACGATCTTCCGCGGTCCCCTGAGCGAACGGTCGCGGGACGAAGCGGATCTCGCCCACCAGATCCGCGTGACCGTCGTCCACGAGGTCGCGCACCACTTCGGCATCGACGACGCCCGGCTACGCGAGTTGGGCTGGGCGTAGCCTGTCGCCATGCGCGAACGGGCCGGATGGCGCAACTGGGGGCGCAACCAGGAGTGCAACCCCGCCGCCGTCGAGACGCCAATGAGCGAGCTCGAGGTGGTGGAGGCGGTTCGCCGTGCGAAACGCGCCGGGCAGACCGTCAAGGTCGTCGGCGCCGGCCACTCCTTCACCGGGATCGCCTGCACGGACGGTCGCATGCTGCGCCTCGGGTCGCTCAACCGGGTCGTCGCCCTCGACGCCGACGAGCGCACCGTGACCGTCGAAGGCGGCATCCCGCTTTGGCAGCTCAACGACGAGCTCGCCACGCGAGATCTCGCGCTCGCCAACCTCGGCGACATCGACCGCCAGTCGATCTCGGGCGCGATCGCCACGGCCACGCACGGAGGCGGGAAGCAGTTCGGGGGCCTGGCGACGTTCGTCACAGGACTCGAGCTCGTCACCGCCGACGGCGAGCTGTTGCGCTGTTCCCGCGACGAGGAGCCCGAGGTGTTCGCGTGCGCGCGCGTCGGGTTGGGTGCCCTCGGCGTCGTCACGAAGGTGACCTTGCAGTGCCAACCCGCGTTCCGGCTCCACTCGATCGAGAAGCCGCGCCCGTTGGAGTCGCTCGTCGACGACCTGGACGACATCATCGACCACAACGAGCACATCGACTGCTACTGGTTCCCGCACACCGACGTCGCCACGGTCAAGGTCGCCAACCGGACCGACGAGCCGATTCGCACGAAGTCCTCGTGGAAGGCGTGGCGCGACGACATCCTGCTTGCCAACTTCGCGTTCGGCGCCGCGGCCGCGCTCGGGCGGCGACGACCGGCTGCGGTCCCGAAGCTCATGAACCTCGTGGCCGGCGGGATCGGCAAGACCGAGGTCGTCGACGTGAGTCACCGGGTGCTGTGCAACACACGACTCGTGCGCTTCGTCGAGATGGAGTACGCGATCCCGCGGCCCGAGCTCGGCAAGGCCCTGCTGCGCGTGCGCGACCTCATCGAAGGTGAGGGCTTGTCGGTCAACTTCCCGATCGAGCTGCGGGTCGCCGCCGCCGACGACATCCCGCTCAGCACAGCGCAGGGTCGCGAGACCGGGTACCTCGCGGTGCACCTCTCGGCCGGAATGCCCTTCGACACCTATTTCCGCGGGGTCGAG
>WNGB01014847.1_pt1 | contig 12592 bp, 12 predicted proteins | sample 5400681 | NCBI WGS metagenome assembly WNGB01 (sample SAMN13153367, study PRJNA577476) | soil metagenome | isolation source: 115 cm soil or saprolite under grassland replicate 2 | place: USA:California | collected 2016-06-15 | reverse complement strand
AGCCGTAGCGGAGACAGAGGACGAACGGCTGCTAGGCGAACTCGACGCGGGGGCGAGCACGTTGCTGACATGGGCGGAGCGAGTCAGGCGAGTCGTCGAACTCCAGCAGCAGACCGAAGACGAGCTGTCCGCCTGCCGGGAGCAGATCATCGCGCTGCGCGATGAACTTGCCAGCGAGCGGGCGACCGTCGATCGGCTAGAGAAGAAGCTCGCTCACCAGCATGAGCTGGTCCGCGCCGCCAAGGCGAAGCTGGCCGACGTCACACGCACGCTCGAAGCGGACTAGCAAGCGGCATGGCGAGCATGGCCAGCTAGAAAGGCGCCCGCAGCAACGGGGCCGTCTGCTCGCAGATCTGCAAACGTCACGGGCAGAGCACACTGTACGTCGGCAGCTGCGCGCCGCGGCCGGACGGGCCGTCAAGCCGATACGGCAAAGGGCTGCTCCCGGATCCGGACGATCGTCTCTGCGCGCTCAGCTCAAGAGTTCACCGGTCGCGCGGGGGAAGCGGTTGTGCTTGTGGTCGGGCTCAACTGCGACAGCCGCGCCGGCCAGCGTATCGGCTGATCTCGGGCGCGCGCGCATATCGGGGCGCGCTTCGGGGAGAGCATCCTCTGCGGTGTACCCTTGCGCGCGTCGCTGCGCGCGCCTTCCGGACTGTCGACGCTATCGGTTGAGAATGCGAAAGCGATCGGCCCCAAGGCGCAGGCTGCTCGACCGTCCATCGTCCCACTTGACCAGAATCTGGAGCTGGTCGGCGTATTCGACCGTGCCGTGAAGGGCGACATCCAACCGACCCTCTATCAACTCGATGCGATCGCCCTTGTCCGGGATAACCTCGCCCGCTTGCTCTTCCTCGGCTTCGGCCTCGCGCTGGATCCGATCGGCGAGGACGCGCGTCCATTGCGCATAGTCGATGCGCATCGACTGCCCCACGACGTCGGCGTCGTTGCGCAGCGCCTCAATCAACGCGACGTCGAGAAGCTCGTGCTGGACGTGCCCGCGCTCGCCGCACACGACGGACCACCCGTTCGCGTCGCGGCCCACGACCAGCCGCCGCCCGTCGGGCGTGAAGGTTGTCCAGAGGGACACCTCGTCTCCCCTGAGCCGTCGTGATTGACCGACCAGTCAAAACTGAAACGCATCCTCGTGTTGAGAATTCCCGCCCAAGGGAAGATCTCGAAGGCGGCTGGTGGCGGCCACGACCCTGCGGCATGCGAGCCACAGCCTCGGCGGCGCCTCATCTCCCGAGGTGAACGCTACTCGCCCGCCCCGCTCAGATGCCTTTCCAACGAATCCCTTGCGATCCGCCCAACGGTCCGAGGGCGCTCTCCCGTCTCCACTGAAAGCTCAGACCCGGCCACGACTGCCCCGGTGTCGCGTCCGGAACGTCGGAGGCTGCTGCGGAGCCGCATTGGCAGGTCGACCGACGTAATCAGAAATCCCAAGCTTGCGTCGCGCTCCTCCGAGCTCCTTCGTCAGAGCGTGGCCGGTGGCTTCCCTTTCACGGCACGACGAGAGAGAGGCGCCAGACGTCCTCCACCTGCCGACTGCCACGCTATGATCGCCCGTGTTCGGCGCAGTTTCGGCCGACTGCGGGGACGTGACATTCGGGCGCCGGCGTCGCGCCGAGAGCGAGGGAGATGCCAATGGCGCTTGAGCACGGCGCTCGGGTTGTGATAGTCGACGACGACCCGTTCTTCGTCGAGGCGATGCTTTTGCTGTTGCCGCAGCTGGGACTCGCTCCGGTGGCGTGCGCACTGGACGGCGCCGAGGCGATCGCTGTCGTGCAAGAGCATGTCCCAGACCTCACCCTGGTGGATCTGGACATGCCGCTCGTGGACGGTGTCGAGGCGATCAGCCAGATCAGCAGAACCTCACCGGAGGTAACCGTGCTCGCGGTGACTGGGTCCGCAGAGCAGCGTGGGGCCGAAGCGGTCGCCGCCGGTGCCGTAGCGTGCGTATCGAAGAGCGACGTGCGAGCCAGCCTCGAAGCACTCATCCGCCGGAGTCCACAGCTCCACCAGACCCACGTTGGAGATCTCAATGCCGATTGCCGCGACGCCGACGAGCGTGACCAGCTGCGCTGAACCCTCTTCGCGTCCACGCTTCAGCGATCACTTCAAGATTGTGGGGTGCCTAAATTCGATCTTGCTGCAAATCCTGTGATTCGGACGGGGACGAAGGACTGCTTCCGAGCACGCGGTTGTGCTGGTTTTGAGCGGCGTCAGCCAAATGTCATCTCCCGATCGGTGAGGAATCCGGTTTGTAAGTGGGGTCAGTAAGCGAGTGGGACTGGGCCAAAAGTAGAGCGCACGCCTGCGAGTGCAGGTCGGCAGGCGATTCATGGGTAGCGGCGACCCTCTAGTGTTCGCGCGTCGTGCGGTAACTCATCTTCATTGAACGGCTACCCACGCCAGCGCGAAGGTGGGCTTGTGGGACGCCCCTGCGGGCGGAGCTCCCGCTCGGGTAACGGCGGCGCCAGACGCCGCGCGCCTGCGGCCATGGCTCGAGCTCGTCGAGCGCCGGTTCCTCGTGCACTCCGACGACGAGCGCGCCGCCCGGCCGCAGCGAGCGCGCGAGGCGGTGACCGACCTCGGCCTGCAGGCGCTCGGCGAAGTAGGTGAAGACGATGTTCCTGCAGAGGACGAGGTCGAACGGGCCCGCCGGCGCGGCCGTGCGGAGGTCTTGCCGCCGAAACTCGACCGGCTCCCGGTAGGCCGGGCGCAGGCAGCCGTCGTCGAACGCCCGCGCCCTCACCGTCGGCGGCACGCCGCGGAGGCTGCTTTCGGGGTAGCAGGCGGTGCGCGCCCGGTCGAGCAGCGCGGCGTCGACGTCGGTCGCCAGCACGCGCACGGCGATGCCGGCCTCGGCCGCCGCGAGCACGAGCGAGTACGGCTCCTCGCCGGAGGCGCAGCCCGCGCTCCAGACCGACACCGTCGGCCCGAGCGCGGGAAGCACATCGTCGCGCAGCGATTCGAAGACGGCCGGATCGCGCCAGAAGCGAGAGATCGTGATCCGGCAGAAGCCGTCGAGCCGGTCCCACTCGTCGGCGTTGCCTTCGATGTACGTGCGATAGGCACCCCCGTCGGAGAGCCCAAGCTCGGCGAGCCGCCGCGAGATCCGGCGGCAGACCTGCCGGCGCACCTTGCGGAAGCCGTCCCAGCGGAGGTCGAGCCGGGGAAGCGCCCACTGGAGGAACTGGACACAGTCGGCGTCGCGCATGCGCGCCGACACGCTACTTCCGAGCGCCGTGAGGATCGCCCACGTCGTCGACGTCTGGGCTGCGGCAGACTGCTGTATTGATCGAAGCGTGCTCGTCCGACTCCAGCGCCGCCTCATCTACTTTCCCTTCCCGGAGCAGGTGCCACCGGCGGAGGCGGTGGTCGCTGGCGCACGGGAGCTGACGCTGCGGACCGTGGATAGCTTGGCGCTGGGCGCGTGGCTGGTCGAGGCCGGCGCGCCTGCCCGTGGCGTGGCGGTGCTGGTGGCAAATGGAAACGCCGGCAACCGGTCGCTGCGAGCGCCGTTGGCGCACGCGCTGGCGAGCGCGGGGCTGGCGGTGTTGCTGTTCGACTACCGCGGCTACGGTGGCAACCCGGGGCGACCGAGCGAGCAGGGGCTCGCCCGCGATGTGCGCGCGGCCTACCGGTTCCTGATCGAAGAGGCCGAGGTAGCCCCGGCGCGCCTGCTCTACTACGGCGAGAGCCTCGGCGCGGCGGTGGTGACCGAGCTCGCGACCGAGCACCCGCCGGCCGGACTTTTCCTTCGCTCGCCGTTCGTCGACCTCGCGTCGGTGGGACGGGTCCACTATCCATTCCTGCCCGTCAGGACCCTGCTTCGCGACCGCTACCCGCTCGCCGACCATCTTGCGCGCGTGAAGGTGCCGACGACGGTCGTGTACGGCTCCCGCGACTCGATCGTGCCGCCCGAGCAAAGCCGCGCGGTCGCGGCAGCCGCGGCCGGGCAGACGCGTGTCGTGGAGATCGCGGGCGCCGACCACAACGACCTCGCCCTGCTCAAGGGGAAGAAGCTGATCGAGGCGGTCGTCGAGCTCGCCGAGCGGGTCTGCGAACTCCCCCGAACCAGGCGTGCTCACGGCACACCTCGCCCATCACCGCCGCCCGCGTGACCGTCCGTAGGTGGGTAGGTCGCCCGCCACCTTCGTCGATTCAAGTTTTCGGCACCCACAGGCGGGCGTGCGACTCATAACGCCGGAATCGAAAGACGAACGCCGGGAAGTCATCACGGCTCCGCGAACGCGGACCCGGACTTCCCCGCGAAGTGGGCGGAACCGGACAGTGCGCAAACCAGGCCTTCATTCGCGCAGCGCCACTGAGCCTGCCCGACTCCCGTCGGTTCTGGACCCGTTGAGCTCCCCGGCCGATGAGTGCTCTCCTGGCTGCCACCCCCTTTTAACGGTCGCGCGTGCGCAGGCGCACTCGTCCTGTCCCGTCGCTTGGCGGATGGCAAAAACTGGGCGATTATCGCTTCCGGAGGGGCAGGCGCCAGAGCGTGGCGGCGTCCACCACCGAAATCCAGACGGCGCCGTAGCCGACGATGACCGACCCGTCGCCGAACGCGGGGCCGTAGCGCTCGACCGACGCGATTCGCACGCCTCATCCGCCCGCCCGCGCGAGGCGAATTCGCCTTCGGCCGACCACTCCGCGTCAACGCGGGGATCGAGCGTCAGGTCTTGCGATCAATGGGGCGTACCGGGATCGAACCGGTGACCTCCGGCTTGCAAAGCCGAACCAGGTGATTCGTGCTGAGCCGGGTTGGTCGGGTATCGCCGGTACGACCAGCGATTTCGCCCGTCGCCTTGCGGGAATCGCAGGGCGCTGCCGGGGCCTTCCGGCGACCTCGTGCGGGATGTGCGCGGGATAGGATCGTTGTCCTTGCTGTAAACGACAAGGCCCGGGACTCTTTCGGGCGTTTACGTCATTCGCTATTTCGAGGCGAACCGAACGGTCGCGAACGACTCGTTGACCGGGCCGCTGGGGCCCGGCACGTAGCCGATCACGTTCCGTCGCAACGCAACTGCGAACTTGAAGTGCACGTACGGAACGATCGGCAGGAACTCCATGATCAGCCGGCTCGCCTGCTCGTAGAGACGGGCTCGCCTCGCGAGGTTCGGCTCGGCGTCGGCTCGATCAAGCAGCGCGAACAGCTTCGGATTCCTGAATCCGAACGACGGCTGGTACTTCCGAAAGTGGCTGCCGAAGAAGTTGTCGGGATCCTGAAAGTCGGCGATCCAACCGAGGAGGTAAAGCTGTGCCTTCCCGCTCACGAAGGCTTGCACGTAATCGGGGCTCCAGGGAGCGCTATGCGGGACGACCTCGAAGCCGGATCTTCTGAGGCTCGCGGCGAACGCTTCGAAGTTGCGCTTCGGATCGGGCATGTACGGCCGCGAGACGTCGGTCGGGTACCAGAAGTCGACCTTGACCGGGAGCTTCAACCCAGCCTTGCGAAGGAGCGCGCGTGACCGCGCCGGATCGTATGGATAGCGCTTCACGTGCTTCGCGTGGCCAACGAAAGCGGGCGGAAGGAACTGGTCAGCAAGCTGGCCGCGACCGCCATAGAACGAACGCACGACCGCAGCACGGTCGAGACCGTAGGCGACTGCCTGCCGGACAAGGAGCTTGTCCATCGGGGGGATCGCCTGGTTGATGCCGACGTAGCCGACGTTGGACGAAGGGCGGTCGAGCAGCTTCAAATTCTGATTGCGCTTGATGGTGTCGGCATCGCCGACCAGTACCTGGTCGAGCCCATGGATCGTGCCTAGTTCAAGGGCACGCAGGCGTGCGAGCCGGTCGACGATCGGGCGGAAGACGAGCCGATCGAGCTTCGCTCTCTTCCCCCAATACTGTGGGTACCGCACCAGGACGACCTCCCTCCCTGGCCGCCACGACCTGAACATGAAGGGGCCGGTTCCGGTCGGGTGAGCCGTGCCGTACGTCCCGGAAGGATGGAAGATGCCGTTCGCGTCGGCCTCGCCTTCGTCGGCGTCGTATTTCCTGAGCGCGGTCGGGCTCGCGATCCCGAGGGGCGGATCCGCGAGCGCTGCCAGGAATGAGGTCGTGGGGTGTGCAAGGCGGAGGCGAATCGTGAGGTTGTCGACCCGCTGACAGCTCCGGTAGAGGCTCCTGTCGGGGCCCGGCATGCCGGGCTCGGGCTTTCGGAAGCCACCGAAGACGAACTCCCAGAGGTAGGCCGCCCTCTGAAGTGAGCCGGCGAAGCCGTACCAACGCTCGAAGTTGAAGCAGACGGCTGCTGCGTTGAACGGCGTCCCGTCGTGAAACCTCACGCCTCGGCGCAAGAAGAACGTCCAGGTGCGACCGTCCTTGCTCGTCCTCCAACTCGTCGCCAGCTTCGGGACGACGCGGGTCCGACCCGGGGCGAGGTCGACCAAGCTTTCGAACATCTGATTTCCGATCCGCGCGGCGTTCAGGTCCCCCGCGAGCGTTGGGTCGAGGACGATTGGGTCGGCGTCGGTCCCGAACACGAAGGTGCCGCCGCTCCTGGTGGTTGCATGAGCACTCGACCCCGTAGACGCCGTGATCATGAGTGCGAGGACGGCGGCGAGCAGTCTCATCCCCTCAGCCCACCGAGATCCAGACCGAGCCGTCCCCGACTGCGATTCCGCGTGGCCGCGCACCCACTCGGATGCGCGCGACGACGCGGTTCTTCTTCGGATCGACGCGCACGACCGAGCGCGTGCCGGGATCCGCGATCCAGATCGCGCCCTCTCCCAAGGCGATTCCGGCCGGGTCCCCGCCGATCGGAATCGTGGCCTCGACGGAGTTCGTCCTCGGGTCGATCCGTGTGACCGTGCCGGTCCCGACCGCCTGGGCTGGACAGCAGCGGAAGCCCGGCCGCGCGGCGACCCAAACTGCACCCTCCCCGATGGCCAGCGCCGTAGGGACAGCAACCCCGAGCCGGATCGTCGCCGAGACGGATTTCGAGCCTGCGTTGATTCGAACGACCCCGGCATCGCTCCCGACCCAGACGGATCCCACACCGATTGCGATCCCAGACGCACCAGGGACCCCACCGGCGCTCCCACTGTTGAAGCCCAAGCTCAGCCCGCCGACGCTGAAGGTCGCCGTCACCCTGTTCGTCGTACCGTCGACCCTCGAGACGGCCAACCGCGGGTAAGGGTTCACGACCCAGGCCGCCCCTGCTGCGGCGGCGAGGCTCCCTCCACTCCCGGCGGACCCGAAGCCGAATGAGCCTGTTCCGAGCGGGATCGACCGGAGGATGTCGTTCAGGCTGGGGTCGACACGGACGATTCGCCCCGGACCGCCGCTCAGCGCATTGTCGGGCGAGGTGAGCACCCAGACGGCGTTGTCGCCAACTACAACGTCGAACGGGGACCCTCCGACGGCGATCGTTCGGTGCGCCGTCCTCGTCTTAGGGTCGATGCGCGTGACCGTCTTGTCGTGCGGGCTGATCACCCAGACGCTGTCGCGGCCGAACGCGATCCGCGTGGGTGTCGATCCCACCGGCACCTGACCGACGATCCTGTTCGTGTCGGGGTCGATGACGCCGACCGAGTCCGCCGCGAGTGAGGTGAGGCCAGCGGTCTTGCGATTGCCGGTCAGCTCGATGACCGCGATGCTGATCGCAGCTGCGACGAGGACGAGGGCGCCGGCGGCGATGAGGACGCCGCCTTTACGGCGTGACCGCTCGGGCGCTGATCGGCGCGTTGGCGTCTGGATGACTTGGTCGTGGCCAAGGATGGCTCGCTCGAGCTGCTGCAAAGTGGGGCTGGGCTCGAGTCCGAGCTCGTCGGCGAGAGTCCGCCTGGCATCTCGGTAGACCTCGAGTGCTTCCGCTTGTCGCCCGGCCCGATAGAGCGCGAGCATCAGCTGCCCCCGCAATCGTTCGCGCAGCGGATGTCGCCCAACGAGCTGCTCGAGCTCTTGGACGACCGCGTCATGCCGGCCTAAGGCAAGGTCGGCCTCGATTCGCTCCTCGAGCGCCGCGAGGCGTAGCTCCTCGAGACGGGCGATCTCCCCCTGGGCGAACGAGTCGTAGGCGAAGTCGGCAAGCGGCGGGCCACGCCAGAGGGCGAGCGCGTTGCGGAGCGTCTCGGCGGCCTTGTCGGGATTGTCCCCCGCGAGCGCCGCGCGGCCGTCCTCGAGCAGGCCCTGAAAGCGGTCGAGATCGAGCTGGCCCGGTGCGACGCGGAGTTCGTAACCGTGCCCGCGAGTCAGCAGAATCTCGTCTCCGACGCCGTCGAGCGCCTTTCGGAGGCGCGAGACATGCACCTGGACGATCTTCGCGGCGCTCGGCGGCGGCTCGTCCGGCCAAAGCCCGTCGATCAAGCGATCGCTCGAGACGATCTCGTTCGCGTGCAGGAGCAGAAGGACGAGGACAGACCTTTGCTTGCCACCGCCCACGTCGAGCACGCCCTCCTCAGAGAGCACCTCGAGGGGGCCCAGGATCCGAAAGTCCATTTCCTCCCGAGGCCGAAGCTAGCACGGAAACCGGGTGGCTCGGTAGCGGCGCATTTACCGAAGCGCAACCGCTCCGCAACAGGCGCGCAACCGCGTTCCCGCAGCGTCGAGCTGACCGAGCGCATCGAGGCGCTCCGACATCGAAAGGAGCAGGTCATGAAGGTCCGCCGTCACCACCTGATGCGTCACCTCCTCATCGCCGCGGCCGTCGCCGGCGTCGCCGCTCCCGCGGCCCATGCGGGAGGAACAGGCGCTCTCGCCGGCACGTCCGAGACCTTCACGGCCGTGCGGGGAGACGGCTCCTACTTCGATCCGTCACTTGGGCGCCGCGTTCGCGTCACCCCGATGGTGACGATCGTCGAGCCGAGCGCTTTCGACTGGGGCGATGCAGGTGTCGGTGCGGCCGGCGCGTTCGGCCTGATGGTGGTCGCGGGCGGCGTCCTGATCGTGTCTCGCCAGAGCCAAGACCTAACGAGCGGCTATCGGAGGCGACATGGATGAGATGTACAGCATGTTGGGCAGGGAGCACCAGGCAGATCTCGAGCGTGAAGCCCTCAAGTGGCGGCGCGCGGTGGAGGTGGGTGCGGGGCCAACCGCCGACGCGGTCGCTCCGCATGAGGATCGGCCGCAGAGGCGTGTGCATCTCGTTCTTGCGCGAGTCGCGGCGTTCGTGAGGGCAACTCGCGCGGAAGCGTAGGTGCGCGCGACCAATGAGACATTCGCCGCCGATGCCGGCAGAACGAGCGAACGGAAGGCGGAGACCCATGTCCAAGAACCTCGTCGCGCTCGCGACCGCCGCGTTGGCGATCGGCGCCGCGGCAGTCCAGCCAGCCGTCGCGCCGGCGAGCTCCTCGCAGGTCCGCGAGCCGGAGGCGCTCGCGCATGCGCGAGAGATTCGCGCCGAGATCGACGTCCGCTACCGCAGACCGCACGGGCCCAGGCTCGCGGTCACGGAGGCCTCGAGCACGGGTGTCGTCGACTCGTTCACGCTCTTCGGCAGCCCGCTGGAGGAGCCGCGCGTGGTGCCGGCCGAGAACGGGATCTACTACGCGATCTGTCCCGTACGCGCGACATGCCCTTATCCGGGTCGCGCCGCTAGGCCGGCAACGGCATTCCTTCCGCGGCGCCTGGCGCTCGAGCTCGCACTCCGCACGTTCCTCGAGACATCGGCGACCGTCGTGGTCGTGTCGCTGCCGACACCACGATTCGTCCTGCTCATCGTCGAGCGTGACGAGCTTCTGGCGGACGTCGACGCGCCGGCGCTGCGCGACGCGCTCTCCGGCGATCCCGCCACCGCCCCCGAGCCGCCCCTTCGACCGGTCGTCGATCAGCTGACCCTGCAGCACCTCTTCCTTGCCTGGGCCCTCGCCCCAGTCTCCGACACACGCGAGACCCTCGTCGCCTCCTGTCTCTTCCCATAACACGCATCCGACACCTGGTCTTCGTCAGCACGACCTGCAAGAGGAGGTAAGAAACGATGAAGAACGCGATTCGACTGCCGCTCTTGGTCACGGCGCTGATCGCCCTCACGAGCGGCCTCGCGCTACGTGCGGCCGCGGAGCCCCCGAACCAGGCGAACCGGCTCGAAGCGAGCTTCACCGAGAGCGCGGCGTCGATCACCAACCGGATCGCCGACCTCAAGACCTTCCAGCTGATCAACACGGGCAGCGGGACGGTCGAAGGGTTCGGTGCGGCGACCGTCGTCGTCGGGATCACCCAGGACCACTCGGTCACCCCCTGCGGGCCGGGCAGCTCGACGAACGCCGCGACACGGCGGATCGTCCTCGACGAGGGCGTGCTCGTCCTCCGCGAGCTGAGCATCGCCTGCCCGACCCCGACCGGCCCCGTGATCACGGGCACCTACGAGGTGGACGCGCTGTCGAGCACGGGGATCTTCGCCGGCGCACGCGGTAGCGGCGACCTCACGGTCAACGTCCCGACCTCCACGGCCACGATCTCCGGGAAGCTGAAGCTCGCCGGCTCGGACGACAGCTGAGAGCCCGGGAGCCCTCCCTTGGACGTGCGACATACGCGAGGAGAACGTCCAGGGAGGGCTCCTTCCCTTCACCCACGTTCGCTCGGGCGCTCGAACCGCGCCGTCGTGGCGGCCGTCCTGGTGGTCGCCGTCCTGCTGGTGGCGCCCCCGGCAGCCGCCTACGACACCCCGACCCGGCTGAACGAGGTTGCTCACGTCTACTCGCCTCTGATCTGTACAGGGGCAATGAACGTCGGCAGCAGCTCCGTGCCTGCGTGGCAGCAGGCCGCCGGCGTCTGGATGCTCGTCCACGAGGCCTTCCATCTGCGCCACTGGCGCTTCCGCCGCAACGAGGCGAAGGTAGGCTGCCAGACGATCGTCTACTTCACCGACGCCGCCGCCAGCCTGGGCGCCTCCGACGCGCAGGCACAGCAGCTCTACCCCTACGCGCTCGCGCTCCACGACCTCGAGCTCGACCTCTACCCGTGGCACCGCGACCCGAAGTGCATCGTGCCGCCGTGGATACTCCCCTCGGCTCCGTAGTCCCGTGAAACACTTGGAATGCATCTGTGGAAGCGGCGCAAACGCCTCCTCAGCCTCCGCGCGGAGGCCGACGTCGTGGGTCGCACCTAATGGCCGCGATAGCAGGCGAGACCGCAGATGCGCCCTTCGGTGCTTGTCGAGACGAACCTGACGAGTCGCCGGCGACTCGTCAGGTCTGATGCTGTTCCGCATCGATGATGGGCTCCTATGTCAAGCGCGTTGTCACGTCGGGCGTGCATCTGCGTCGTGGCCGTTGTCGTGTGAGCTGTTGAGAGCCGCTCTCCGAGTTTCGTCCGGCGGGCCGTGAGGCGGATGGACGGGCTCGAGTGCCGCTCGGAGCGCGTTTTCGGCGCGCGCCGGTCTGGACCGGCGCGTTGAGAGCCGTTCTGCGGGCCTGCGGACGGTGAGGGCGAGCTGTTAGTAGGCCGTGGCGAGGCCTCCCGGGACCGCGTCGTGGCGGAGCTGCTGGTAGACGACGTCGGAGAGGTGGCGCTTCAGCGCGCGGACGGCGTCGCGTTTGGTCTTGCCTTCGGCGCAGCGGCGCTCGACGTAGGCGCGGGCGCGAGGGTCCATGCGGGCCTGGGTGAGCGCCATCATGTGCAGGACGTGGTTGAGGCGGCGGTTGCCGCCCTTGTTCAGCCGGTGCCGCTGCGTCTGGCCGGAGGAGGCGGGGATCGGGGCGGTGCCGTTCATTCGCGCGAAGCGGGCCTTGCTCGCGATCCGCCGGACGTCGCCGACCTCGCCGATGATCCGGGCGGCGCTCAGGTAGCTGAGCCCGACCAGCTGCGGCAGGCCGCTGCCGAGCGCGGTCACCTGCGCTCGGATCTCCCGCTCGAGCTGCTTGATCTCGGCGTCGAGACGGCGCAGCTTCTCGATCCGCCGCCGCGCGAGCCCCGCCTGGACGCTCTGCTCGCCGACGAGCAGCCGTTCCGCCCGGGCGAGTCGGACTCCCGAGTCCAGTGTGCGGATCCGCTTCTCGTAGCCGGGGCGGAGCGAGACGAGGTCGACGTGGAGCCGGTTCGCGGCCCGGTTCCGCTCGCCAACCAGCTGGTGGCGGTAGGCGCAGAGCAGCTTCAGGTCACGCGTGGGCGAGTCGACCCGGACGGGCGGCAGTTGCTCGCGCGCGGTCACCCGCGCGATCGCGAGCGCATCCCTGGGGTCGCTCTTGCCCTGCCCCCGCAGCCGCCGGCGCTCGCGATCGGTCAGGCCGCCGCGCACGTCGACGACCCGCTCGCCCCGCTCGAGCAGCAGCCGCGCCAGCGCGCGGGCAAGCCAGCCCGTGCTCTCGATCCCGAACCGCCGCTCCCCAGGCGCCAGCCGCTCGACCCAGGCGTGCAGCGCGGCGTGTCCATTCGCGTCGTTTCCGAACCTTTCGTTGAGCCAACGTCAGCCAACGTCGCGATCCGGTCCGCGAAACGCTATCGCCGCGAAACGTTGAAACGTTGTCCGACAGCGGGCACGACACTGCGGGTCTTTGTCGCGTTTCCGCCTATCTAAGGATGGTCGGGGTTGCAAGGCGTGGCGGCGGTCTTGACGCTTGCGGGGGGCGGGAGCAACTCATGCCTATCTTGGCGCGCGCGGTTTTGCGGCGCAGGTTGTCGATTCGGGGAGGCG
>WNGB01019901.1_pt1 | contig 12593 bp, 11 predicted proteins | sample 5400681 | NCBI WGS metagenome assembly WNGB01 (sample SAMN13153367, study PRJNA577476) | soil metagenome | isolation source: 115 cm soil or saprolite under grassland replicate 2 | place: USA:California | collected 2016-06-15 | reverse complement strand
ATGACCAAGGTCGACATACTCCAGGGCACGCTCGATATGCTGGTCCTTAAGACGCTCAGTAATGACCCGATGCACGGCTTCGCCATCGCCTTGCGCATCCGCCAGATCACCGACGAGGTGATTCAAATCGGCGAGGGATCACTCTATCCGGCGCTTTACAGGATGGAGCTGAAGGGGTGGATAAAGGCCGAATGGGGAGTGACGGAGAACAACCGGCGGGCGAAGTACTACAAGCTGACGAGGACTGGGCGCAAACAGTTGGAGGGCGAAGTTTCCTCCTATAATCGGCTGACCGAGGCCATCGCTAAGGTCTTGCAAACAGCCTAGCCGAAAGTGAGGCCGCGCGAGATGAACAGACTTTTGCAATATCTTTTCCAATTTCTTTCACAACTATGGCGCCGGCTACTTTCCCTGCTGCGCCGGAGAAGATACGAGCGCGAGATGGAAGAAGAGATGCGTTTCCATCTCGAAATGCAGATCGAACAGAACCTGGCGTCAGGGATGGCGACGGAAGAGGCGCGCTACGCCGCCCGGCGGCAATTCGGCAATCAAACCTGGCTGAAGGAGGTGAGCCGCGAAATGTGGGGTCTAAATTCGATTGAAACACTGATTCAGGACCTGCGGTACGGCGTGCGAACGTTGATGAAGAGCCCCGGCTTCACCTTCGTCGCCGTGCTGACGCTGGCGCTCGGCATTGGAGCGAACACGGCGATTTTCAGCGTCGTCAATTCGATTCTGTTGCGCCCGCTGCCGTATCAAGCCTCTGAGCAGTTGGTACAGATCAATCACAACTATCCGAAGCTTAATCTGCAAGCTTCGGTTTCACCACCTGGCTTTGCGTATTATCGCCAGATAAGCCAATCGTTCGCGGAAATGTATGCGCTAACGGGGTGGGAGGCCAATCTGACCGGACAGGGCGATCCGGAGCGCTTGCGGGGTGCACGTGTCAGCGCAAGTTTCTTTCCTACGCTCGGCATCAGCGTTACACAGGGGCGCGACTTCACAACTGAAGATGGCCAACCGGGCCGCAATCGCGTCGTGATCATCAGCGATGGTCTCTGGCTCAGACGGTTTGGCGGCGCTCCCGATTTGGTCAATAAAGCACTTACGATCAACGGCGAAAACTACATCGTCGTCGGTATTGCACCGCGCGGCTTCCAGTTTGGCCGTGAATTCGGCGAGGCCTTCGAAGTGTGGACGCCGCTTGCCTTCGCACCCGAACATTTAGACCCCAGGCTCTGGCGTCAGGAATTTCTGAACGTCTTTGCGCGGCTGAAGCCACATATCACAGTCCAACAAGGCGCCAGTATCTGCAAGGCAGTGAGGCAAATGACCCGGCCAGTTGGGATTTGCTGGTTCGTCCGTTAATGGAATTGGTCGTCGGCGACGTCCGCCGACCGCTGTTGATTCTGCTAGCATCGGTTGGTTTGGTTTTGCTGATTTCCTGCGCCAACGTCGCCAACCTACTACTGGCGCGTGCGGCGGCACGGCAGAAAGAGATGTCGATTCGAGCCGCGCTCGGCGCGAGGCGGCGGCGGATAATCAGCCTATTGTTGGTGGAAAGTTTACTACTGGCGACTCTCGGCGGTGGTTTCGGTTTGCTGCTTGCTTATGGCGGCGTGAAGCTGCTAACGAGGGTGGAACAGGTCGACATCCCGCGTTTGTATGAGGTCGGGATGGATTGGCGCGTGCTCGGCTTCACGGCGCTGGTGTCATTGGCGAGCGGCGCCATCTTCGGTCTCGTTCCGGCATGGCAAGCTGCCCGGATTGATTTGAACGAATTGTTGAAAGAGAGCGGGCGCAGCGGTCTGGCAAGAGGTAGTTATTTGCGAAGCGCCCTAGTGGTAGTCGAGATGGCGCTGGCGCTCATGATGCTGATCGGCGCGGGGCTGTTGATTAGGAGTTTTCAGCGCGTTCAGCAGGTCAATCCCGGTTTTCGTCCGGAAGGTTTGCTCGTCATGCAAATCGCGCTGCCGCGCACGAGATACCGCACGCCAGCGCAGGCTGATGCTTTCTATCAGCAACTGCTCGACCAGTTTCGCTCGCTGCCCGGTGTACAATCGGCCGGAGCGGCTTCGATTCTGCCGCTGAGCGGTGTCCATGCGCCGTCCAGCGGTTTTGAGATTGAAGGGCATACTTTCGCGCCCGGCCAAGCTCCGCCGAACGGCGACCGTTCGGCTGTCACGGCTGACTATTTTCGGACGATGAATATTCCACTGGTGCGTGGCCGTTACTTCAGCGACAGCGATCAGGCGGATGCGCCCCCGGTAGCAATCATTGACGAAACCATGGCGCGCAAATATTGGCCGGACGAGAGCTCCATCGGCAAACGCATCAGCTTCCAACGCGATCCGCAGGGCAACCCTGTATGGCGCGAAATCGTTGGGCTTGTCGGTCACGTCAAGCAACGCAACGTGGAAAGCGAATCGCGCATTCAATACTACGTCCCCCATCGTCAACTTTCAGCAGGTGGGATGTTTCTGGTGATACGCACGGCGTACAAGCCAGCGAGCCTTGCCCCTGCCGCCCGCAATGCGATTCGGCAGGCAGACGCGGAACTGCCGGTCTTCCGCGTTACGACAATGGAACAACTCGTCGCTAATTCGATGGCACAGCGCCGTTTTGCTTCTTCGTTGCTCAGTCTCTTTGCTGGCGTAGCACTGTTGCTGGCAGCCACAGGCTTGTATGGAGTGGTGGCTTATATGGCAGCACAGCGTACACACGAAATCGGTGTTCGGCTGGCATTGGGCGCGCGGGCGAGCGACGTGCTGCGTCTGGTTATCGGAGAGGGGATGAAGCTGGCGTTTATCGGCGCTTTGCTTGGATTGGGCGGAGCGTTGGCGTTGACGCGATGGCTGAAGACCTTGTTGTTCGGCATGAGCTCAACCGATCCGCTGACGTTCATTGTAATCGTAGCAGTGCTGATGATTGTGGCGCTGCTGGCCTGCTGGATTCCGGCGCGGCGAGCGGCGAGTATGGACCCGCTAAGGTCGCTGCGGGTTGAGTGAGGTCGCAGGCGATGAACAGACTTTTCCAACATCTTTTCCAACTCTGGCTCCGGCTGCTTTCGCTGCTGCGCCGGGGAAGACACGAGCGCGAGATGGAAGAAGAGATGCGATTCCATCTCGAGATGCAGATTGAGCAAAACTTGACGTCCGAAATGGCGCCGGAAGAAGCACGCTTTGCCGCCCGGCGGCAGTTCGGCAATCAAACCTGGTTAAAGGAGGCGAGTCGCGAAATGTGGAGTCTAAATTTGATTGAAATGCTGATTCAGGACTTGCGATATGGCGTGCGAATGTTGCTGAAGAAACCCGGCTTCAGCTTGATTGCCATCTTCACGCTGGCGCTCGGAATCGGCGCGACCACGGCTATTTTCAGTGTCGTCAACGGCGTTTTGCTCAAGCCGCTGCCTTATCCCCAGCCGGAGGAACTGGTCGCCGTCAGGCTCACAGCTCAGGGTGTGGGCAACAGGGACTTTGATTTATCAAGATCAATTTACTTCATTATTCGGGAGCAGAGCGGCGCTTTTCAGGATATCGGTCTCTATGGCGACCTTTCGGTGAACGTCACCGGTTCTGGTGAACCTGAGCGCGCGCCGGCTCTCCGCGTGACCGATGGCCTGCTACCCATTTTGGGAGTTACACCTTTACTCGGACGCTCCTTCACGCGGGCCGACGAATCCCCGGACAGCGCGGAAACGGTGATCCTGACTCACGGCTATTGGAGCCGCAAGTACGGCGGCGACCCTTCAGTGATTGGAAGAACGATCGAAGTGGATGGCAATCCGCGTGCGATCATCGGCGTGGCGCCGGAGGGCTTTCGCTTCCTGGATAGGACCAACCTGTCCATGCTTCTACCCTTGAAGTCAAATCGCGAGAGAACCTACCTGGGATCCTACAACTTCGGGGGGATTGCTCGGCTCAAGCCGGGCGTCACGCTTCAGCAGGCCAACGCAGACGTGGCGCGCCTGCTCCCCATTGTAGACAGAACTTTCCCTCCGCCGCCGGGGTTCAGTCTCAAGATATTTGAAGACCTGAGGTTAGGGCCGAGCATTCGGCTGCTGAAGCAACAGGTGGTGGGCGACGTGGGCAAGGTCCTGTGGGTCTTGATGGGCGGCGTCAGCCTGGTGCTGGTCATCGCCTGCGCCAATCTGGCAAACCTTCTGCTGGTCCGCGCTGAGGGGCGCCGGCAGGAACTGGCTATCCGCGCCGCGCTGGGAGCGAGCCGGGGCCGCATCGCCGCGCAGTTGCTGTTTGAGAGTCTGATTTTGGCGGTATGCGGGGGGTTGTTCGGCCTCGGACTGGCTTACGGAGCCTTGCGGATCCTGGTCGCTCTGGCGCCCCAGGGCTTGCCTCGCCTGAATGAAATCGGCATCGATGGAAGCGTCGCGCTGTTCACGCTGGCAGTGTCGCTGGCCTCGGGGTTGCTTTTCGGTTCCGCTCCTGTCTTCAAATCCGCGGGCGCGAATCCCGGAATCGGACTGCGCGCGGGCGAACGTTCAATGAGCGAAAGCCGCGAGCGGCATCGGTCTCGCGGCGTCCTGGTGATTGTCCAGGTGGCGCTGGCGCTTATCCTGCTGGTGAGCTCGGGACTGATGATTCGCACTTTTCTTGCCCTGACGGGCGTCAATCCCGGATTCGTTGCGCCTGCGGAAGTCCAGACATTCCGCATCGCGATTGGCGTGGCGCAGGCGCCAGAACCTGAGCGCGTGATTCGCATTCAGGAGGAAATTTTGCGCAAGATTGAAGCCATTCCGGGCGTCTCCTCAGTGGGCCTCTCCTCCAGTGTCCCCATGGATGTTTTTGGCGGGAATAACCCAATCTTCGCAAAGGACCGCGAGTACGCTCCTGGCGCCCTTACGATCCGCCGCTTGCTGTTCGTTGCGCCGGGCTTTTTCAAAACGCTCGGCACGCCGCTCCTCGCCGGCCGCGATTTCACCTGGAGTGAGATCTACAATAAGGTTCCGGTAGCCATTATTTCAGAAAACTTCGCACGCGAGTATTGGCGCGACCCTGCAAGCGCCCTCGGCAAGCAAATTCGGACAAGCGAGAAGGACGACTGGCGAGAGATCGTCGGCGTTGTGGGAGACGTGCGCCAGGATGGCGTGGATAAAGAAGCGCCCACATCCGTATATTGGCCGACCTTATTAGCCAACTTCAATAGTAATCCGGAGGTCATTGCGGTCCGCAACGTGGCCTTCACCATCCGCGGCCCCCGCGCCGGCTCGGAAGGCTTGATCAACGAGATCCGGCGAGCGGTGAGGTCAGTGGCCCCCAATCTTCCGTTGGCGGAGGTCAACACATTGGACTATTACTACACCAGGTCGATGGCGCGTACTTCGTTCACGCTCGTGATGCTGGCTGTCGCAGGGGGCATGGCGCTATTCCTCGGTATTGTGGGCCTCTACGGCGTGATCGCCTATTCGGTGTCGCAGCGCAGGCGGGAGATCGGCATTCGCATGGCGCTGGGAGCGGAAAAAAGCGCAATTCTCAATATGATTATCGGCCAGGGAATCAAGCTTGTATTGATCGGTGTGGCAATTGGCCTTGCAGGGGCGCTGGGCTTGACGCGCTTCTTATCCGGCCTGCTTTACGGCGTCAAGCCCGGTGACCCGCTGACACTTGTCGCAGTCTCCGCGCTTCTCATAGTAGTGGCGCTCTTAGCCAGCTACATTCCAGCCCGTCAGGCGACCAAAGTAGATCCGATGGTGGCGCTCAGGCAGGACTAGATTCGCTGGCCCCGGATTTCGCTCGAAGAGTCAACGAGGCGGCGCTGCGGCAATGAGGCTGCTTACTGCCGTCAACATGGCGCTGCTTCCGCACACTATTTGACGGCTGCGATTCTTTTCATCGCTGAGGCTCCGCGAATAGGAACGCCCGGATTGGTCTCCGAGGAAGATTTTCGAGCATAGGGTTGCCGTTTGTTCTGAACGACGCTCAACGCTTTGCGCAGGCGCGGCAATTCGAGGAATTCTTTGAACATCGCAGGAATGATAAACCAATCGACTGGCAGCGCCCGCCCGCAGATTGTCAGCAACCTGGCGTAGATCCGTGGAAGCAGAATCGCCGTTTTGCGAGCCGTCATGACTTCCCAAACGCGAGTTTGTTCACACGTGCTAAGTGTATGGATGAGATGTGAGGGGTCGTTGTCGCCATACATCGCCCAACCCAGATACGCCAATTTCTTCTCTGAGGCCCCGACAATCTCCTCGATGAGCCGATAAGACGTCGCCGAAAGCGGCGCAGACAACAATCGCTCGCGCTGATTATCCGCGGCCGTATTGAGCGTGATGAAATGTTTGACGGACATCTGGCCGTCCTGGCGCGCCTCGTATGCCTGCTTCACCAACTCGCCGATCGCCTTCGTATCAGTCGCGTGGCGAATCCGTGAGTAAAAACGGCGATATGAACGGTTATTGCGCATTGCCGTCAGATGGAAATTACCGGAGCAGTCATCGAGAACCTCTTCAAGAACGTCGCGGCTAAGGCGTTGGATTTCGAGATTGACTTGGGAGAAGAATCTGCCGCCCTCCGCGGTTCTCCCTGTCACAGGAAAGAGAACATCGAGCTGCGTGTTGAGCGCATCCCAGATCTCCGCAATTTCAACCCCGGACACATAATCGCGCAGCAAGTCGCTGGCGAGAAAGCGCGCCTGTTCCGGCAGATCATCGGCCGTAACCTCATGATCCACGCGACCGCAAGCAAACGTGCGCTCATGCGCTGACATTCGGACGATCGCGCCGCCCTCGTCGTATTGATCCATCGCTTCGACGTGCGCGAACGCGTCATCGAGTTCATCGAGTGCCGCGCCGCTCGCTTCGAGGTCGTTCAACCACTCTGTCCATTCATCATGGACAAAGCCCCCGCTCTTTCGGCGACCTCGGATCATCCGATTGACCTCGGCAACCTCCAGATCAAAGATCGACAGCGGCCTCGATTCCCCACGCAGCGCGTATCCTATTTCGGAGTCGCTCTCCACCTCTTCAGCGACCGGATTGAGGCTGGCGAGATGCATTGCGATGAGCGCCATTTCCTTGAGCACGACTCCAAGGCCGCGCTCCGCGATTTCGCCGTAGTAATAAGAGGCCGCGACCTGCCGGTAACGCGCATCGCCTCCCTCACAAATCGCATTGAGGCAGCGCATGAATTCGGCGGCGTCCTCTGGATTGTCGAGTTTCTTGATCGCATGGGCGAGCGTCGCGATCCTCGCTTCTTCGTCCTGCTGGCTGGTTGGAGTCGAATCGCCCTCGACCGAATAAATCACCTCTCCGGCGACCGCGCAGCGCTCGAAGTCAATTCGCGCCAACCCGAGACCTGAGATGTGCTCCACCGTGTCGTTGAAAGGTGATCCGAAATTTTGCGGAAGGAAAATGCTGTGATTCGAACGGTGAGTGCTCTCGATTCTTGAAAACATGTGGAAATCCCCCTTCTGATACGAGTTTAAAGATAGAGCGTGCCGGCGCTTCGCCTGGCAAAGCTCGCTTTCTCTACTCGCAGCAAAAACCTATGGCTCACAAAGGGGACCGGATGGAGAAACGGGAGGAATTCGAGAGCATGCCCGCGATTCGAATCAGCGAAACGGCCAACGGTTGGCCCTACCCCATGCTCTCCAAACGATGATGATCAGCATCACTATCAGGATCATCAGCAGGTCGTGAAGGTCGAATTGAAACGCCGCGTCAACCCCCTGAAAGCGAATGAACTGATCAATCAGGGCCATCCGTTGTTCATCGGTAAGCTCCTCAACGGTGAGGCGAATTACGAGCATGGCGAAGTCGGTAATCGTGTGCGATATGTCGAGAAGCATTTGGAACCCCCTTCGATCTCATTGAGCTATCGATACGCGGGGTCTGCCGTCCGCCTTGTTCTTCAAGGGTGTGTGGGGCGGCGGCGCAGGGCCGGCTGAAGGATTTTCATTTCCGTGTTCGAGATGGATTCGGCGTGGGCTGCGACGATTGCAACAAAGGGATGGAAAATGTGTGAGGGTGCTCGGTTATGATGGAGTAGGGCGAGAGTCCCACGCGCTGGCGTAAGACTTTCATGCGCTCGAAGACTTCAGGTTATGGTCAGAAAGGAAGCTCGATCTCCGGCTGATCGAGCGGCGATTCGTTTTCGGCTTCAGAATTACTCTCTCCGGGCTTGACGGGCAGCAACAGGCATTCCTCACGCATCTCCCGGATATGTCTTTCCTCAAGCTCCTCAAGCTCAAGCTCGAGGTTAGACTGCCTGATCAACTCCCGTTCTTGCTCTATGTAGTACTCTTCGTTGTAGACGGTCTCTTCATAGAACCGCTCGTCATCATCATAACCATGCAGGTCTTGATCTTGATCGTAGTCGGACATGATTAGTCAGCCTCCCTTCCGAACACATATTATCACATCTCCTTTATACTCCGATTGAACTCAAGGTCAGAACTTCGCAACCGCATTGGCAGGTGTAATGATACGGGGCGTTATTAGTGACCGACGCCAAAAAGATCCCCTACACTATGCGCGGATCGCCTTCTTCGCCTTGGCGGCGATCGGCTCCGCATCGCTCAGTACCTTGAAAGTTATGAGCCGCACATACCTTCTATTGCCATCAACATCCTGCCCAAGATGGCGCGAATACCATACCGCCTCTGGAAATTTATTACTCGCAGACCTGCGCGTGAAGACCTGGCCGTTCCATTCGACAGCCGTCACGCCGTCGTGATCCCGATTGAGAACGATTGCGCCGATCGAGGACCAGTCAAACATGGGATACTCGCTCAAAGGCCGCTGGTAATTGGGAGCGGGGTTTGATGAAATGGCCATCTGACGCAGGTGTGATTCGACGCCTTGAAGGCTCGCCGCAATCATCCGGAGTATTTCATTCTGTTCACTTATTCGTTGACCGAGCTTAACGATCAGTTTTTCGTCTAGGTCCGACATCGTTACCTCCTTGTCGCCAGTTGAAGAAAACCGCGTGTGAGTCGCTCATCTCGCTTGGCGGCCATGGCGCCCGGCGAGTGATCAGTTTGTACGCGCCGATGCCATCCGCTTTATTTTCAGTTATGGAAAGAAGGAGATAACGAGACGCTTTGGAGAGTACCTCTCACCCCGCGGCAGGGAGAGGGCAAATCGGACTCCCGCAAGCCGGGCAGGCGCCGAAGCAGTCACCGATGACCCTGAAAAAGAAGCGCCGCTTTTGTGACAGTATTTCCCGGCGCGGTGAACGCGCCGATCTCATCCGGGGTGATGTAATGGTTCTTGACACTTCCGCTGGCAAGGTCGAAGTAGGAGGCGAATCGTCGCAGATTCCGATGCGCGAGCAACCGGGCGAGGTAGTCGGCGGCTTCGGACGCGACGCGTTGATTCACGATCAGCCCCTGGGCGTTGGCGAGCGCCATCTCGGCGCAAGACAGCTTGCGGCTGTCCGATTCCTCCGGCCTGGGATCGAGAAGGTCGGGGCACTGCCAGGCTGGGCTGGGCAGGTGCTGGCAAAGCGTCTCGAGCGTGAAGGCGCGTTGCAGGGTCTTCGGGTCGTCTGTCGAGCCGAGCAACACCTGGCCGGACTCGCTGCCGTTGCCGCAATCCAGCCACCAGAGACGAGGCGGAGTCTCACTCCTCCTGATGCCGAGCGCACGAGCCATCTCCTGACGGCCGGCGGCGTTGTCTACGCAGCCGATCATCACGGTCAGCCTGTTCCACTTTACGTCGACCATGCTAACGGAGAAGCGACTGTTGACGGCCCGTATTTCGACCTTCACGACGCGCATCAGGCGAGCCACGGCAGTCGCCAGCCAACTTCCGTTCCCGCCGCAGCCGACCATCAGGAAGTGGACCTCCTCGTGCGCAACAGTGATGACTCTGGCCGCGCTCATGAATGAAAGGTCGAGTCGTGGGGTGTTTGCGGCCTGATTCTTTGCCGAAGTCTTACGTTCTGGCATGGGTCACTATGACTCCGAGTTGTGATCGCGCAGCCTCAACGGCATCTCGAGTATCCTGTCGGCCTGTAACGGCCACCAATCGCCATAGACTCCAATACGCAGATTGATGCCCGGCCAATAATCCCGCGCCGGGTTGAGACTCCCGATCACGCCGTAGATGCGAAACCCGGTCTCATCCCTGTCATCGTCAGAAGAAAAAATCGCCGGCATTCGGTGGTGTGAGTGAATCTCGATGAGGGCCCGCTCGTAGGGCGATCCGGCGCCTTTCTCACACGGCTCGACGGAATCGTAAGTTTGGATCTGCCGGGGAATCTCGAGCCGCCATTCGCCCGACCGAAGGCTCAAATAAAAGAGCGCCTCCAATTCCTGTCGCGCAGCTTCCGTCGCGATTTCGAGAATGCGCGCCACCACAGTCTCCGGCACTTTGCCGAAGTCCGTGCTGAATTCCGTTTTGACCGGCGCCAGTCCGCTAATTCGGACGTTGCAAACCGGGATCGTGGCGCTCATGACGTCACGGCGGGCGCGCTTGAAGACGCCGTTGCCGGCAAAGACGTAATCATAAAGCGGGGCCGTGATCGGAGGCAGATCATGGGTCGTCGCCAGATGGTAGTGAATGAGCATGGCGGGAAGCCTCACCTGTCGATCAGTCTTCGCACGGCTTCGTTGATTGCGCAGCGCAAACTGACCAGGTCTCTCACCGGATAACGGGCCGCTTTCCGGCGGTGTAGAATAGTGAGCCGGGAGATTACGTTTTGAGGGTATTCGCGGCTTTTGCCGTCGGCGTGATGAGAATTGAAAGGGCTTGAGATGAAGAGTTCCCATGCCGCCTGCGCGCCGTGTTTGCCGACTTCCGGATGGGAGTTCTTTCCAAAGCAGATCAGGCCTGTTCCGCCGACGTTCGGAAGCGGGGCATGAAACAACTCCAGGTCGGGGGCGAACCGCCTGGGCCGCACCGCCCAGACGTACCAGCTTTGATCCAATCCTGCGAACACCAGCCCCGGCAATGGAACCTTGAGGGCGGAGGTGGTCTGCCCGTCATCATTCTGAATCAGCAGTCGGCGTCGCGCGGGCCGATGAAAGCTGATGACGTAATCACCCTTGTTGCAAGTCCCCCAGCGCAGGGTTTCCGGCGACAGCCAGCCGCTGTCGATCGGCTCCATCGCGAAGGCCTGCCTGACCAGCGACGGCGATAAATACTTGATCGTCTCGCCCCCGTCGCCGCGCGCGTGAAATAGGTATTGCCCTTCGACGAAATAGATCGCGGCCTCCGCGTCAGCGGCGGCGGCCGGAGCCCGGTAGGCGCAATCGGTTGTCTTAGCCTTAAGATTCATCGCCTTGTGACGGTTGATCATGACCGCACGATCGGGTGACCAGCGCCCGTGACCACAGATCGAGAAGCCGGTGAATGTTAACCTCGTCTTCGCCGAGCCACTTATTAAGATCCAAAATGCGGTCGCAGGCCTGCCTTGCTTCCAGCCAGCTTTTCCTCAGGTAATTCACGTTGCGCGCCGTCCATTCGACTCCCGAGATCGGACACTCGTAAGAAGCGTCCAGCCATGGGTTGCCCGTTCCGAGACAGATCGTGAATAACGCCAGGTGGAGCCAACGCAGAGACCCGCCCTGGCGGCGGCAGAGGCGAGCCAGCCTGTCGCAATCGATTCCCCGATCCTGCCATCGCCGTCGAGCGCCGAGCGCGGCTCTGATCGTCTCGTCTTCAGGGTCGTCCGGCTCTACCTCACCGAGCAGGATCAGCAGAACCTGCCAGAGCGGTACCAGATCTCCGATGTCCGCGTTCCACCACTCGCCGAACATCGGCTCGATCGGGATGGAGTCGAGCGGCAGGTCCTCACACGCCATGCCGTCGAAGTAACCGTCCGGGATTTCAAACAGGCGCTCGCTGACCAGGCGCAGGCATTCCGCCAACGCCTCATGCAGATCGTCTATCCCAAAAATCGGCTTGAGGTTGCGGGCGGCGAATTCGTCCGGGAAGAAACGGCGGTAGATTTTTAGCAATCCTGCGGCTTCGTGGAGAAGGCCCAGTCTGTCAACGGCCTGAGCGGGGCTGACGAGATGTCTGGTGAGATAGTGGACGGCCTGAGCGGCATGCATAAGCTATCAGAACCCGGGCGGGATTGATTTCCCGGCCACAGGTTTGCCCTCTCTGAGCTGTTTGAGTGAGGCGCCCTGCTCTTTAATCTGCCTCATTCCTTCCTCAACCGCCCGCCGGATCTCTGGTTGAAACCGCAAAATCTTGCGCAGGTCGAGCTTCCCACGTTCCTCGATTCGCATCAGCCAGCGCTGTAGAACCAGCGCCGGGTTGATCTCTTCGGGGGCCGCGCGGAGCGCGACAAGGACATCGGAAACGCCGGCCCCTTTGGTCCCGGCGCGCTTGGTCACCGTAACGATCAGCTTTCCGTCCTCTTCCGAGCGATTGATTTCGGCGTTCGCCAATTCGGGATAGAAGGGGGCCAACGCCTCACGCAAATGCCGATCATCGCGCGCGACATCATCCGTGATTTCAAACTCGGCGCCGTCAGCGCTGATTTTGATGAGCGCCATCGTGGTTTCTCTCTCAGTTAAACAGTGATGGTTGTTCGGAGCCTGCCGGTTCAGCCGCATCAGTCCGTTCGGCCGGCGATGAAGCGCCAAGGTCGAACAAGGTTTCGGACTGAGCGCCCTCCCGC
>WNGB01017368.1_pt1 | contig 12593 bp, 12 predicted proteins | sample 5400681 | NCBI WGS metagenome assembly WNGB01 (sample SAMN13153367, study PRJNA577476) | soil metagenome | isolation source: 115 cm soil or saprolite under grassland replicate 2 | place: USA:California | collected 2016-06-15 | reverse complement strand
GACGCGGTCAGGCCAGATGTGGCCGCTCAGATCGTCCATCAGCAAGCCGATCTGATCCGGCTCGACTGCGCACGCGACATACGGGTTGGCGAACGCGTCCCAGACAGCACCCAGAGCAGATGTCCGGAGCAGCTGCACTTCGCGCCCGAGGCCATCGCCCGAAGCGAACGCCGTCCAGTCGTCTGAGAGTTGAGTCCGTTTGAGGACCAGCGCGAGACGATCACCGTTCTGCAACTGAACCTGCAGCCGCTCGTGGGTGGCCCCGGAGTGGCCGAGCCGTCCGATCGGCGTGCGCTCCACACGTGCGATAGGGCCGAGCACCGTGCTCAGCTGGTGTTGGATCGCTCAGGTCCCGTAGCCGGGCGAGGTGGACAGTCCGGCCGCCACTCAACGCGGTCACGATAGTCTCAGCACGACCTCGTCAGCCAGCTACCCAGGTGGGTGGTGTCCTCCACAAGAAGCTCATCGCCGACGCTTTCGCGGGGCGCGCGGTTGCTGCGAGTTTCTCGACGGACGTGCACCCGTAGTGACCGCGCAGCAAAGCCAGGATATCGAAGCGATCGAGCGGGTCGGTTCCTTGGGGGGCGTGGCAATTCCGGATCGGACGTTGCAGAATTGCTGAGCAGCGAGAGGTGATGGCTGACGAAATGCGAGTGGTGCTCGAAATTGGACCGAAAGCCAAGAAGGTCGTGGCAGTCGCGCCGGATTGGCCCGGTCTCGAGCGCGGAGCGAAGACCGCGGAGGCCGCGATTGAACGGCTACGCTCCTACCTCCCTCGGTATGCACGCATAGCGAAGCTGGCCGGGATGGACGCGGAGTTCGCGGCCGTCACCACCATCGACGTGGTCGACGAGTATCCGGGCAGCGGCTCAACCGACTTCTGGGGCATCTCGTTCGCCTTTTCGGGCATCGACAGGCAAGACATGTCGAGCGCGGAATTGGTACGCGAGCTGACGCTGATGCAGGCGTGCTGGGCGTTCTTCGACGACGTGCGTTCGCGTGTGTCGGCTGAGCTGCAGCAGGGCCCTCGGGGAGGAGGGCGTCAGCGTGACCAGATCGTCCGCCACGTGGTCCGCACGGAGCAGGAAGACTGGGCGAAGAAGCTCGGGTTGGTAGTGCCTGAATTGCCTCCAGGCGTGCTGCCGACCGACGCGGGACTAAAGTCGCAGCGCGACGCCTATTGCGCTGCCATTCGATCGTTCCATGCCGAGGGCAAGATGGCGCGCACCTGGCCGCTCCGATTCCTGATTCGGCATACCGCGTATCACACGCTGGATCACACCTGGGAAATGGAAGACAAGGACCTGACGGCGAAACAAGCTTAGGCCAGGTGGTGTCGGCAAGACCCGCCTGGCCCTTGCCGCCGCGCAATCCCTGGAGCCCGAATTCGAAGATCGAGTGTGGTTCGTCGACCTGTCGGCCATCACCGATGCCTCACTCGTACTGCGCACCATCGGCCAGTGCGTTGGGATCCGCGACACCGGCGAGCAACCGGTGGCGCAACGACTCCAGGAACAGCTCGCCGAGAGCGACAGCCTGCTGGTCCTCGACAATATGGAGCAGCTGCAGCCGGCGGCAGTCGAGTTGTCTCGCCTGCTGGAGGAGTGCCCACCCGTACACCAGTCGCGAGCCACTCCACTTGCGACTGGAGCAACTTCTGAACGTCGAGCCGCTGGCGGAAGCCGACGGTATCTCGCTGTTCGTGGATCGAGCTCGCGCCGTCAATTCGGCCTTCCAGTTGACCGCGGACAACGCGGCCGCGGTTGGCGAGTTGTGCGCACGACTGGATGAGCTGCCGTTGGCAATCGAGCTCGCCGCGTCGCGCGCCAGGCTGCTCACTCCGCGCGCCATCCTGGAGCGACTCGGACTCGAGCTGTTGCGCAGCGGTGAGAGCGATCGACCGGATCGGCATCGCTCGTTGCGCGCGGCAGTCGCCTGGAGCTACGGCCAGCTCAGCTCCGCGGAACAGCGGGTGTTCCGACAGCTGGCGGTCTTCGTCGGCGGCTGCACGCTGGACGCGTGCGATGCCGTACTCGGCCCGGTGGATCCTCCGGGCGAAGCACACGAAACATCCGGCTCCGTGGGCCAGGCGGACCAGCTAGACCTTCTTCAATCGCTCGTCGACCGGAGCCTGCTGCGAAGTGAACACCTCCCAAATGGGGCGGTGCGCCTGCGCATGTTGGAGACGATTCGCAGTTTTGCGCTCGAACAACTGACGATCTCCGGGGAGGAAACGGCGGTCCGAAGGCGGCATGCCGAGCACTTCGTCGCATTGGTCGGACCGCTTACCGATGATCCGGATTTGGGCTCAGTCGACTGGCTGGACTGCATGGAGGCGAAGCATGACAACATCCGTGCTTGCCTGCGTTGGTGTCTGGACACCGGTGACAACACCACCGCGCTGACGCTTGCCTCAGCCGTCCATCGCTTTTGGTGGACGAGCGTTCGCCGGGGGCCATGAACGCACCCTGGCCGCGCTGCGCGACCAGCTGTCGCCCGAAGCATTCGGCGCTGCCTGGGATGACGGCCGACGACTGCCGCCCGCGGACCTGGCCCGATTGGCCGAATCGGTCGGTCGCGCCGCTGAGGCGTGGGCGCCGGCTACCCTACAACGCAGCCTGCTGACCGAGACTCACGTCGATCACGTGCGTGGCAAGCTGGGCGTACGCTCGCGCGCGCAGATCGCGGCGTGGGCGATCGAACACGGGCTGGTCGCGACAAAGCGCGGCTAAGGCGCCGCAAATACGTACCTCGGATCGGGTCTTGTACGGATGGAGCATCTGCGCCTGAGCCCTAGCTTGGGCGCTTGACAACGTCGTCGACTCTTCCCCGGAAGCGCTTGACTGGTCCGCTCAAGCGAGGACTGTTCCACGGATTCGCCGGGCTCACGCTTGCCGCGCTGGCGTTGAACGCTTCGGCAGGCGCCGCGCTGGCGCAGGTGCCCACACTCCCGCCTCCACCGCCGCCAACGTTTGGCTCGACATTTGTCGTCAACACGAATACCGATACCAACGATGGCGTGTGCGACACGCAGCATTGCACCCTGCGCGAGGCGATCAACCGCGCCAACGCCAATTCGAGCATTTTCAACCTGACCGATCACATTGAGTTCCAGCTTCCAATCGAACAGGCGCTGCTCATCCAGCTCGCCGCGCCGCTACCGACAGTGACGAGTCCGCTCACCATCGACGGGCGCAATCAGCCCACCATCGTACCACGGCGACGATCAGCAACCTGGCCCTGACAGGCTTCAGTGGGACCGCGCCGGAGGTCAACTTCACGGGGACCAAAACGCTCGACTCGCTGAACGTGCACAACAACGCCGGCACCGGGGTGGATCTGCAGGGCAGCAACGCGACGCTCAGCAACAGCAACATCAGCGCCAACAACCCGGGCGTCCGTCTGGCTGGCAGTCAAAACGTCGTCAGCGGCAACACCTTCACCGGCAACGTCAGGGGCGTGCGGGTCAGCGGCTCGAATGACACGTTGGGCGGAACCAGCACCGCGGCACGCAACGTCATCTCCGGTAACACGGGCAGCGGCGTCGAGCTGGCGATAGGCTCCGGTACCGAGTCATTGGCAACTTCATTGGCACGGATGCCGCTGGCACGGCGGCACTGCCCAACACCGGCAATGGCATCACCGTCTTCAGCACAAGCTCGAATACGATCGGTGGTCCAACCCAGGCCGAACGCAACGTGATCTCCGGCAATGCTCAAAATGGCATCTTCATGGTGCTGGGCAACAGCCCGACGCCCGGGACGGTCACCGTCCAGGGCAACTTCATCGGTACCGCCGCCGACGGCACGACCAAGCTGGGCAACGCCTTGAGTGGCGTCGAAGTCGACGGGTTCACCGGTACCGGCGCGGACGACCTCAGCCCGCACGCCCAGCTGACCGGCAACGTCATCTTCGGCAACAGCCAGAATGGCGTGCTCCTCTTTGGTGGCGCACACCACGTCGTTCAATCCAACTTTATCGGCACGGACAGCACCGCGACGGCCGATCTCGGCAACGGCTCACCCGGCCAATTCCACGGAGTGTTCATTCAGGACGCCCGTTTGACGACCATCGGCGGCGACGCTCCGGCACTTGGCAACATCATCGCCCACAATGGCAATTCGGGCGTCACTGTCTTCACCAACACGGCCAACTCGGCGTCGGCCGTGGGCAACACGATCCGACTCAACAGCATCTTCGAAAACGGACGGCTGGGCATCGACCTGGCACAGACTGCCTCGGAGGCAGGCTTTGGAATCGTCACGCCCAACGACTTCAACGATGCCGACGCAGGCGCCAATCGCCGCCAGAACTTCCCGGTGTTGCAGGTCGCCGTCGCGCCGCCCGGGGGTGCTGTGACCGTTGTTGGCACGCTGAGCAGCACGCCGCTGATGCCGTTCGCGGTGGACTTCTACGCTTCGCCAACCTGCGACCCACGCGGTGCGGGCGAAGGTCAGCGCTTCCTGGGCTCAGCTGTGGTGGTTACCAACGCGGCGGCAGCTCCCGGCCTGCCAGGTACCGCGGTCGCGGTCATCAACGCGGTGCCGAATCCACCAGTGACCGCGGGCGTCATCACCGCCACGGCAACAAATCTCGGGACCGGCGACACATCCGAATTCTCTGCTTGTTTTACGCTCCCCTGACGAGCGCTCCCACGCTTGCTCGAGTCGCCTCCGGTACCACCGGGGGCGCCTTTCAGCACGTGCTTCAGTTGAGGCTGCGTCGCCGCGCGGCTACCCCGAAGTGATCAGTTCTGGGGTGATCACCAGTTGGCGCAAGCGGAATTTCTGAACTTTGCCGCTCGGCGTCGTCGGAAGCTCTGGCATCAGCTCCAGCCGTTCAGGCCAGAACGAGCGTGTGACTTGCTCGTTGGCGAGGAACGAGTAGCAGCTTTTGCGGTCTGGCCCAGTTCATTCAGGACGGTATATGGCCGCAATTGGGCGTAGCCTGAACCCATGCTTGATGCGCAATCCGGGGCGGCCATGAACGTGAGCCGCAGGCTCGGCGAGCCAGCTGAGATCCTGCAGCTTCGGCTCGCCAATCAGCACCTGGCGCGGCAGCGCTCGACCGAGCCGCGGGCGGTGGTCGCGCACCTGGGCGCCGTTCAGTCGCAGGACTACCCGGCTGCGCTATGGGCGCTGGGGCTGCGGGTCGCCAAGTCGACCCAGGCATCACTCGAGTGCGCCTTCAACAGTGGCGCGATCTTGCGCACCCATGTGCTGCGGCCGACATGGCACTTCGTGACCCCGCAGGACATCCGCTGGATGCTGGCGCTCACCGCGCCACGCATCAAACGCGCGATGGCCAGCCGCGAGCGCGAGCTCGGGTTGAACGACGAGTTGGTCGCGCGCACCAACACCGTGATTGCTCGCGCACTGGAAGGCGGCAAACAGCTGACGCGACCGGAGCTCCGCGCCGCATTGCACGCTGCTGGCATTGCCGTTGCCGATGGATCGGTCCTGAGCCACCTGGTCTCGCGCGCCGAACTGGATGGCGTGGTGTGCAGCGGCGCCATGCGCGGCAAACAGCACACACACGCGCTGCTCGAAGAACGTGTGCCGTGGGCACCGCTGCTGGAGCGAGACGAGGCAGTCGCGGAGCTTGCGTGCCGCTACTTCACCAGTCACGGTCCGGCGACACTGAACGACTTCGCCTGGTGGTCGGGTCTAACCGTTGCCGACGGGCGCCACGGGCTGGAGGCGCATGCCTCCCGGTTCGTGAGTGAAAAAGCCTCCGGCCTGACGTACTGGTTTGCGTCGTCTGCTTCGCCCACCACGGCGCTGGGGCCGGCCACGCTCCTGCTGCCGAATTTCGACGAGTTCACCGTCGCGTATCGCTCACGCGAGCTCTTTTACCCAGGCGAGCTCAGACGGCGGGCGGATCCGCGTGACGTCGGCCCGTTCGGCAATGTGATTGTCATCGGCGGCCAGGTCGTCGGTATCTGGAAGCGGTCGGTGGTCAACGAGCGGCTGAGGATCGAGCCACACTGGTTCAACCCCCCATCACGCCGCGACGAGACAACGTTTGCGGAAGCCGCCGAGCGCTACGCCGACTTTCGCGGCGGCCACGGCTCTGGGCCCTCCTAGCGCAGGACCCGAGCAGTCTGAACCGACGCTTGCGCGTCTCGAGCGCCTGCAATCGCGCGACCACGGAGCTGTCCGGCATCGGCAGCTTTCCGTCGTGGTAGTTTCCGCAGCCGCTCATCCAACGCCGCGTGGCTTTCCACAAGACGCCGCAGCGCGGGCATGATGCGCATGTCCAGTTGCGCCAGGGCTTCCGCATACGCCTGCGTCAGCGCTGGCGCTGCTCCATCTCCGCGGCCGCGGTGCGCCCGCTCCCGGCTCCAGCGTTCGTTCCCGTCTCGCCGCTCCACCGTAGGGCAGGGCTATCGAAGCGCGCATGGCCACCGACGCCGATGCGGCTCGGTACACTCCATGGCGACGGGCCCGCTCAGCGCGGCTTCTCCCTCCGCATCCCGTGAGGGGTGTTGCCACTTTGCGCGCGGCTGGCCGGATGCTCCATGAGCACCAATCCCCCGGCGCCAGGTGGCGCCGATGGCGGGACGACCGCCCTTCCGCCTGACTTGACCGAGCGGCTTGCGGCGATCCGGGCGGCGGCTCGCGCCAACGCCCCATCGCGAGAGGAGGTCGCGGCAGAGCTGGCTCAGCTGCAGTCGATGCTCGCCCGGGTTTCCCGGCCCGGCGCGGTGTTTAACCAGAACGAGCGGGCGACGCTAGCGGAACGCGCCCGGCGGCTCAACCACGGCGCCGCCGATCGTCGCGGGTACGAGGCGGGCGCCGACCAGGAGCCCTTCGATACCTGGCATCAGACGGTGGACCTCTTCTGGGCCGCCATCGACCTCGCCTACCCGCCCGGGTTCTGGGATGCCTACGCAACGCTCACCCGCTCGGGCGACGCGTCTGGTACGGACATGCTGCTGCGCTTCCACGAAGACAACCCCTGGTTCTTCCGCAGCGGCAACGTCAAGGAGCGCCTGCTGCGGGCATTCAAGCGCGTGGACCTCACCGCGGCCCAACGAGCCAGTCTGCAGCGGGCGGTGCGTACGGCAGTGGACATGCATTGCGGCCGCGAACTGCGCGAGTATTGCCGGCTGGTCGGCCGCATCGACGACCTCGGGCTGCGCGAGGCTCTGCGGCAGCGTCTCGGGAGCGCCGACGCCCGGGTCGCCCGTCGAGCGTACTGGCTGCTGCGCGCCCTCGGCGACGACATCGTTCTGCCCGAGGTGTTCCTCGCGCATCTGCGCACTGTTGTCCTGGCCGAGGTGGATAGGGGCTTCCATAGACCAGCCCGCCAGCGGTGGCGCGCCTTCGCCGAGCGCCTGCGGGTCGCGCGGCGACACGGCCCTCGACTGCAGGCAGCGCTGACTGCACGCCTCGACAATCCGGATCCTGTGCGGCGTCGGTGTGCGCGCTACGCACTCCGCATGGCCCGCCAGGGACCGCTTCTCCTGCACGAGGTGCTCGACCGGCTCGCCGTGGCGGACCTGCGACGGCGTTTCGCGGCAGCCGGCGTGGCTGCCGGCTGGATCGCTTCGGTGGAGGGCTATCCGTGGGAGTCAGTCGAGTTCGAGATGCTGCGGGAGGTAGGCCGAGAGCTTCGGGAGCGTGGCGCTGACGGGCGCGGCCAACTCCTGGACCTGCTCGTGCACTGGTGCCCGGACGTCCGCTACCACGCAGCGACCTACGTGCAGGAGTGGGACGCGGGCCGTGCCGCATCGGTGTTCGAGACGCTGGAAGCGGCTGGCGGGCCGGGTTCCTTGTACGCCCGTCGCGCCCTGCGACATTCGACCCGGAAGCGGCCCGACAGCCGCTGGGGCCAGGACTTGCGCCGGCACTACCGTGCCTATGGCTACATCTGACGCGGCGCGGCGAACGACATGCGAGACTTGTTCACACAGCGTCTGTCAAGCGGTGATTCTAGCCGTCGCCCTGTTGCCGAACCTGAACATGGCGGACAAAGCTTCGCAGCGCCTCGATCATTTCGGGCTCGGGATCGCGCACCAGCATAGGGTGTGCGGATTGGTGTGCGACGAATACCTGCGCGTGGGGGGCGGCTTTCCGCTGGGCTGCAATGATTTCGTCCGTCAGATATGGTCGGCCCTCGATCCACGGACGCGGCGCCTGCACGATCAGTGTTGGGCAGCGCACGCGGGCTAGCGCTCCAAGGCTATCGGACTGCAGTAACGACGCCCACGTTTCCTCAAAGGCGGCCCTGAGTGCGCGCCGGCGATAGGTACCGTCGGGGAGAGGCGCCAACTCGTAGCGGATCGTGCGTTCGAGGAAGCGTTCGGCGTCATCAGATGGCACACCCGACCGGACCTGCTCTGCCCGTACACGCGTGAGATACTCCTCAAAGCCGCCGACTCGCAGCTCGAGCGTCTTGCTCCAAGGGTTGATGACCCGTGCGGCGGCGTTCTCGGTGAACGCGCGATCGCCGATCACCCCCTCCAGCAGGATCAGCCCGCTACAGTCACTTCGGGCTGCCAGGAATGCGGCGATGGCTCCTCCGATCGAGAACCCCAGCACGATCGGGCGGTGCAATGCCAGGACCGTCATCAACTCACTGAGATCCTCCACGTGCTGCTCCACCGAATAACCGGTCGGGGGCTTGTCGCTGAACCCATGTCCTCGCAGGTCCACGGCGACGAACCGGATGTCTGGCGACAAACGTTCGGCCAATGCCGTGAAGGTGTACGCGCTCATGGTCGATCCATGGATCGCCAGGATCGGAGGCTCCGCGCCAGGCCAATCGACGATGTGGAGTGTGAGCTGGCTGAGGGCGATCAGGCTGTCATCGGGAGGGACACGGCCGATCGGCGCGTCCGGTTCGAAGCGACGCATCAATGACAGCGGTGGCTCTATGCGCAGCTCCTGGCGCAGGATTCGCTGGTAGCGCTGGTAGGCCGCCGCGGCAGCCACGCGACGCCCCAGGACCTCACTCGCCTCGATGAGCAGGCTATGCCCCTCCGCGTAATAGGGGTCAACCGAGACGAGCTGTGCCAACGGCTCGATCGCAGGTCCTGGATCGCCGGTGGTCAGCCTTTGACGAGCGACAGCCACGGTCGCCTGGCGGAACACGCGCCGCAGGGACTCCTGCTCGACGTAGAGCCAGGTATCGAACACCGCCGAGGCCGACACGGTGAGTCCGGTGCACAAGTCGCCTCGGTACAGCGCGAGCACGCCAGCTGCTTCGGGATCATGGGGCGCCGCCAGGATGCGCTTGGCCCCGCGACGGAAGACCTCCACATCCGTCGGTGCGTCCAGCCCCACGTGTTCTGGCGTGATAACGAGATGATTGCGAATGGGCTCAGGCAGTTGCGCACGCAGGTAATTCAGGTGCCAGCGTAGCGCTGCCCGCGGCGCCTCGGCTTCCGGAAAGATCAGGTCGGCCAGGTCGACGCGCGAAACAGGTCCTTCGAGAGCGGCCCTGACGAGCAGGGCCAGCGCCTTGGGTCGCAGCTTCAGTGGTCTCAGCACGTCGCCGAGACGAATAGCGGGCGAACCGAGCAGGCACAGCATCTCCAGGGCTCCTGAGTCGCAAACGGATTAGCAAACGGCCGGCGCCGACAGTGTACGAGTGCGAAGCTCGAGCAAACGTCGAAGCGCCGTTCGGATGCAGGCTGACCAGCCTTGCGAATGCGGCTGTGGCACGCTCGTCCTACGTCGGTTTGCACCCGGACACGCCGCTAAGCTGCGCGCCCAGCGCAAACGTGAGGATCGCCTCGTAAATCAGCTGCTCGTATGAGCGCGACCTCGCAGAGTTGCAACTCGAGCACCAGAAGGGAGAAGCACATGACGATCGACACGCACCAGATCGCTCAGACCTACCCCAGCGCTCGCCGTCGGCGACTTCTACGCGTGACTGCTGGGAGCGCTGCTGCTCTTGCAGGCGTCGTGCTGGCCGGGCGCAACGGCGGTATCGCACGCGCAGACAACGATCAGGCGCTGGTCGGCTCGTGGTTGGTCGCAGCCACCCCGCGGGGTGCGCCGTCCGCGCCACCGCGGCTCCTGGTCAGCTTCACCGACGACGGAATAGCTTTGCGCACAGCCCCGCTACAACAGGCGGCGCCGCCCGCACTGGGTACGGACAAGATGTTCATCAGTACCACGCACGGTGCCTGGGCGCCCAACGCTGATGGCACGTTTGGCTTGACGTTCGCGGGGTTCGCCTTCGACGACACGGGAAAGTTCCTCGCGGTGCAACATATTCGTGTTGCGGTGCAGGTCAACGACAGCCAGGACGGCTTTAGCGGCCCGTTCAAAACGGACTTCATCGGCTCCGATGGGCAGGTTCTGGCGTCCTCGAGTGGGTCGGTCGAGGGAACGAGGATGCAAGTAGAAGGGCTTGGGTAATTCTCGACTTGGGTGGACGCGCCACGGTCAGGCGCCGCCAGATCCCCGAACGCTTCGGTAAGACGCGCGTGCTACTGCGAAGCGGTTGACGCGTACGGAATTTCTGGAACCAGGGTGAAGCCAAATCGCCGCAAGGTGCGGCGGGCATCACCAATGAATTGCTCTCGCTGCGGTCCAGTCCAGCCGCCGAGCAGTGCCGCGCCCTCACGGCCGAAGTGCTGGCGCACCCCACCGGCCTGTTGCACGGCTGGACCGCGGGCATTGAAGCCTATGGCGCGCAGGCCCGAGTACAACTCCGATGGCTCGTTGCCCGAGGCCGAGAAGACGACAACGTCATAACTGGCGGGTGGCCTCGCATTCAGGCTTACCGAGACGCCTGGCAATAACTGTGAGATCGAGACCTTGTGGTTGATGGTCTGTGACATGGTGGGGGCCTTCTTTCTCGCGCTGGGTCAACGATAGCGGTAACTAGCACGCTCGCGCGTCAGATCGTCGGGGCTTTCTGAGCTCCCGCGTCTACCGCGGCTTGCTCGCGGGTATGGTCGGGCGCCACACGGCGGGGCGGCCGAAACGACCGCCGCCGACGCCGCTGGCGGTCCGCCACCTAGTAGCGGTTCCGACCGTAGCCACCACCTGTGCGCCCAGCACCGCGTCGCTGCTCGAAGCAGGTCGAGCAGTAGACCGGCTTGTCTCCGCTGGGTTGAAACGGCACCTGAGCCTCCTGGCCGCAGCTCGAGCAGGTAGCGCTGAACATCTCCCGGGGGGCGCGCTCGCCACCCGACGAATACCCGCCAGACGATGAGCCGTAGCTGCTGTATGAGGATCCGCCGCCATCGCGTTGGGCTTTGCGCGCGGCTCGGCAATCAGCGCAGCGGCTCGGCTCGCTGAAGCCGCGGCTGGCGTAAAAGTCCTGCTCGCCGCTGGTAAACGTAAATGCCTGACCGCAATCGCGGCAGGTCAGAATGGTATCGGCCGACATGGTTGACGACTCCCTTGAGAAAACCGCTCGGTGAACTGGCATCCCGAGCGATACGAAATTGGGCTCCGTCAACGTGCTTGAGAACGATACGGAACAGCTATGGCTAGTTCACACCTACTATACGCGATCGGAGGTCGAGGTGAAACAGTTTCGCCGATCGTGTGGTTTACCGTCTCCGTCCCTGAGTGGCGCGCGCCAATGACCATCACCCCGCTTGCCGGGAACGTGGATTCCGCGGCCGGCGGCTTCCGTGCGCTTGCCCGTCTTGAGCACTCGGTCCGGCGAGCAACCCGGCCAACAGGTGCGTCGTGGCGGCCTGGAAGCGGGTGACGTCGCCGTACGGCCGGGCGACCAGCATCGCTCCCTCGAGTCCGCCAACAATCGCTCGTGCCGTCTCCATCGACGACCCCACGACCTGAAGGGTTCCTTCCTGGTGACCCTGGTCGACGACGCGTTGCAGCCAGGCCTCGTTTGCGTCAAAGAACTGGATGACCGCATCCCGCATCCGCTGTGGCAGGGTCTCGTACTCGGCGGCGAGCATGCCGCACAGGCACATGCGCTTGTCGCGCACGACATCCAGGTACAGATTGGCGTAGCCTTCGAGCTTGGCAGGCGCACTGATCGCGCTCGTATCCAGGGCCTCAAGAGCCGCGGCGAACCGCTCCGAATACCGACTGATGAGCGCCTCACCCATCTCAGCTTTGCCGGCGAAGTGATAATGCAACGCGGCTTTGGTCAGCCGTAGCTCGGCGGCCACGTCGGCATAGCTGAATCCATTGAAGCCTCGGCTCTGAGCGAGGCGCTCTGCGACGTCGAGAATCTGGGTCGCGGTATCCCCGTCGCGCTGCCTCGGCTGGTTCGTCATGGCTTGTCCGGTGGGCCATGGCAGTGTGCCACAGCGCCGGCGAGACCAATCCGCATGTTGACATCTTACCTACTAGTAAGTAAGCTTGGCAAATCCGCCATGCCATTGTCGCCGCGGTCAGTGAGGGAGAGCAGAGCTCATGCAGGCGACAGAACACCGCAGCTTCCAGACGCCAGATGAAACCCACGCGTTTCCCAATGGTCGAGCCGAGATCATCAAACTTGGCGACGCCGAGGTCGGTCGGCTCGTCTTCGAGCCCGGCTGGCGGTGGTCCAGTGACGTGAAGCCTATCGCGCAGACGAGCAGTTGCGAGGCGCCGCACTTCCAATACCACGTGAGCGGACGTCTGGCCATCCGAATGGACGATGGGACCGAG
>WNGB01020816.1_pt1 | contig 12594 bp, 9 predicted proteins | sample 5400681 | NCBI WGS metagenome assembly WNGB01 (sample SAMN13153367, study PRJNA577476) | soil metagenome | isolation source: 115 cm soil or saprolite under grassland replicate 2 | place: USA:California | collected 2016-06-15 | reverse complement strand
ACGTGGCCGCGCGCCTCGAGCGCGCGCGCCGTCGCCGCCTCGAGGCCGTTCGGCTCGACCTGCACGGCGTCCGGCAGGTGCTGGTGGTGCAGGCGGGACGCGCCGAGCGCCTCGTCGAGCCGCATGCCGTCGTCGACCCAGTGCACGATCACCTGGGCGATCGTGGTGGGGATGGTGGATCCGCCCGGCGACCCGACCACGAGCTCGAGCCGGTCCTTCGCGTCGAACAGGAAGGTCGGCGCCATCGACGAGAGTGGGGACTTCCCGGGCTGCGGCGCGTTGAGCCCGGTTCCGACGAGCCCGTACGCGTTCGGGACGCCGGGCGCCGCCTCGAAGTCGTCCATCTCGTCGTTGAGGAGGATGCCCGTCCCCGGCACGACGACGCAGGCGCCGAACCAGTAGTTCACGGTGGTCGTGAGCGAGACCGCGTTTCCGTCGGCGTCGACGACCGAGACGTGCGTCGTGTGAGGCGCCTCGCGCCCCGCCGGCACGTCCGCGGCGGGCGTGGCCCGCTCGCCCACCTGCGCTCGCAGCGCGCTCGCGGCCGCAGGCGAGAGCAGCTCCTCGACCGACTTCGCGACGCCCGGCACGAAGGCCGGATCCGCGAAGGTCGAGGCGCGCCGCGCATAGAGCCGCTTCTCGAGCTCGATCATCGCGTGCAGGAACCGCTCGGGCCGATAGCCGCCGCCGCGTGGGTCCTCGCCCTCGAGCGCCTGCAGGAGCGCGATCACGATCGCGCCGCCCGACGAGGGCGGCGGGAAGGACACGATCCGCCTTCCTCGATAGCGCCCCTCGACGGGCGCCCGCTCCCGGACGGCGTAGCGCGCGAGGTCCTCCTTCGAGAGGACGCCGCCGCGCGCGCGGACCGCCTCGACGATCCGGTCGGCGAGCGGACCCGCGTAGAACGCGTCGGCGCCCCCGCGCCCCACGGCGCGGAGCGTCCTCGCGAGATCGGCGCGGACGAGCCGCGCGCCCGGGAGGAGCGGAGCCGGCTTCCCGTCCGGCCCCTTGCCGAGGAACTCCCGCGCAGCGGCGCGGTCCGCCGCGAGGCACTCGAGGCGGCGCGCGGCGGCCTCGGCGTAGACGCGCCCGACGCGGAACCCGCGCTCGGCGAGGACCGCCGCGGGGCCGACGAGCTCCTGGAGCGGCTTCGTCCCGAAGCGACGCGCGAGCTCGGCGTAGCCGCGGACCGCGCCGGGGACCGCCACCGCGAGGCCGCCGTCGAGCGAGCGCTTCGGCTGGGGCGCGCCGTCCTTCAGGAACATGTCCGGGCGCGCCCGTCCCGGGGCGACCTCGCGGAAGTCGAGCGCGTGGACCTTCTTCTCCTTCGCGTCGTAGACGAGCGCGAAGCCGCCGCCGCCGAGCCCCGAGCTCTGGTTCTCCACGACCGAGAGCGCGAACGCAGCCGCGACCGCGGCGTCCACCGCGTTCCCCCCGGCCCGGAGGACCGCCGCGCCCGCCTCGCTCGCGAGCGGGTGGGCGGTCGCGATCGCCCCCCGCGGAGAGGCCGCGGTGACGGAGAGGGCGAGGGCGAGCAGGGCGGCGAGATGGGTCATGGGGCCTCCCGGGGGGCGGAGCGCCGAGGGTAGCGGATCGAATGGCCGCGCGGCGGCGAGAAGGTCTCGGCCCACCGCGGGTGGCCGGACGTCCGCCGCTGCGGGCACGGTGAGGCGCCCGACCGCCCGCCCGCGTTGCCGCCGGCGTGGCGCGGCGCGCTGCCCCGCGACCCGCGCGTGTGCACCTGTTCCTCGAGTGCGCGCGATCGAGCGGCTCAGGGAGGTGGGCATCCGGCGCCTCGGCACGCCGAGGACGGGGTTCCGGTATCTACGCCCCGACGGCCGCCGGGTGGGCCGCTCGGAGCTCGACCGCATTCGGCGGCTGCGGATCCCGCCCGCCTGGACCGAAGTCCACATCGCGCCGCTCCCCGCGGCGAAGCTGCAGGCGATCGGGCGCGACCGCGCCGGGCGCGTTCAGTACCGCTACCACCCCGAGTTCCAGAAGCGAACCGCGGCAGCGAAGTACCGCCGCCTGCTCCGGTTCGCGGAGGCGCTCCCGCGCCTCCGCGCGGCGGTCGCGCGCGACATGCGCCGCCGCGACCTCTCGCGGGAGCGGGTCCTCGCCGCGATGGTCCGGATCCTCGACGGCTGCCACATGCGGCCAGGGAGCGAGGCCTACGCGCGCGAGAACGGGTCGTTCGGGCTGACGACGCTCCGCCGCCACCACGTGCGGCTCGCGGGCGAGCTCGTCGTGTTCGACTACCGCGGCAAGTCCGGGCAGCGGCAGGTGCGCGAGCTGCGCGACCGGCGCGTCGCGAGGCTCGTTCGAGAGCTCCTGCGGGTCCCGGGACGCGACATCTTCAACTTCGTGGAGGGCGGTGAGGTCGTGGACGTGCGGCGCCGTCACCTGAACGGCTATCTGCGCGCCGGCTCCGGCGCGCCGTTCACGGCGAAGGACTTCCGCACCTGGGCCGGGACGCTCCTCTGCGCGAGCGAGCTGGCGCGCGCGGCGGCCGCAGCGCCGCCGGGCGGGGCGAGCTCGCGGCGGGTCGCCGCGAAGGCCGCGAACGCCGCGGTGAAGGCCGTCGCCGCGAAGCTCGGGAACACGCCGGCGGTCGCGCGCGCCTCGTACATCAGCCCGGCCGTGCTCGACGGTTTCGTGCGGGGGCGCACGATCGCGTGCGTCCTCGGCGACGGCGAGGTGCTCGGGAGGGCGGCGGGGGGGCTCCACGAGGCGGAGCGCGCGCTGCTCGCGTTCTTGCGGGCGTCGGCGCGCCGCGCCCCCGCGCCGGCGCTCCGGGTCGTCCGCGGCGGGCTCCGAGAGCGGCTCCGAGCCACCGCACCGGCTGGCTCGACCGCGAAGCCGTTCCGGCGCGCGGCGCGCCGGGCGGAGCGCGATTGACGGCGCATCCCGGCCGCGGGCGGGTCAGCCCCTGCGGCCGGACGAGCGCGCGCCCGCGATCTGGGTCTCGAGCTCGCGCCAGCGGAGCTCGATCGCCTGGTCGAGCGCCGCGAGCTGGGTGCGGAACGCCGCGTCGCCGGAGACGTCGAGCTTCACCTTGAGGAGGTCGATGACGCTCCGCCGCGCCGCCTCGCGGACGACGCCCGGGAGGGTCTCGTCCTTGGCAGCGCGCTGCAGCCGCACGAACGCCGGCAGCGGATAGCGCTCCGACAGGAACCACGCGTCGCCGACGAGGTGGATGAGCTCCTTCCCGAGGAGCTCGCGCCACGCGCTCGGGCCGGAGCGCTCGGCGACGGTCCCGTCCGCCTCCTCGTAGAACATCGACGGGGGCAGCTCGAAGTGGCCCGGCTCCATCGCGCCGAGCGCGACCGGGTGAACCCAGGCGCCCTTCGCCTGCTCCACGTGGAAGTGGTCGCCGCAGTAGGCGAACTTGATCCCCTCCGCCGCGCGCACGATCCGCCCCTCGACGGAGAGGGAGCGCCCGTCCTCCCCGATCTCGAAGTCGTGGAGCACCATCGCGACGATCTGCTTCGCCGGGAGCCCCGCCTCGACGCCGCGGCGTGCCCGCGCGACGACCGCCTCCATGCGCCGGAGCGCGGCGGTGGTCGCCTGCTCGGTGCCGCCGGGGACGCGGGTGTCGAGGAGCGCGGTGAGTATGAAGGCGGCGACCGGGCGCATCGGGGGCGACACCTCCGAGCCGTCCTCCCTCGCGCGGTAGAGCGCCTGCCAGTCGGCGTTCTCCCAGCGGTGCGTGAGGTGGAAGTGGTCGTCGTGCCGGTACAGCTGGCCGGTGTCGACGAGCTTCGCGGTCGGCGGGAGCGCGCGGTCGCGGAGGATGACGAGCCCGTCCTTCAGCTCGAACGGCGCGTCGGGAGGCACGAGCGGGCGCCCCGTCGGATCGAGCGGGACCGTGACCTCGAAGACGCTGCCCGGCACGAGCGACACGACGTGGACCTCGTCACGCCGCTCGAAGAACGAGACGCCCGCCGGGGCGCGCAAGCTCTCCCCGCCGATGATGGCCACGCGCCCGTCGTCCGCGATCGTCGCCCGGTGGTGGCGCGCGCCCTCCGTGCCGGCGCAGGCGAGGAGCGCCGTCGTCAGCGCGACGACCGAGATCCGCATCGAGTCTCCGCAGCCGCGACTCGGTCGCACGAGGGACATGCGGGCACGTTACCGGATCGGCCCGTGCCCGGGGAGTGACGGCCGTCACCAATTTCTTTCGCCTGGTGCCGCGTAAGAAGCCGCGCGTCCCGCGAGTGCGGGTCTTGACCGACCGGAGACCCAGAGTGTTACGTGCCAGGCTCACGCAAACCGAGGGTCGCTTCGGCGAAGGCCGAACCCCGGGTCGCTCGCGACGGGGAGGAGCCATGCGCCGAGCTCGAAACTTCTTGGTACTCGCCGCGCTCGCGGCGCCGCTCGGCGCGTCCGCGCAGGCGCCGAAGAAGCTCCGCATCGCAATCCTCGACATCCGCGCGCTCGGCACCGACGCCGCGAAGGCGGAGCTGCTCTCCGAGGTCGCGCTCACCGAGGCGGCCTCGATGCCGGGCATCGAGGTGATCGGGAAGTCCGACATCAACGCGATCGTCGGGTTCGAGCGGCAGAAGCAGGTGATGGGCTGCGCCGAGGACTCGACCTGCCTCGCGGAGATCGGCGGGGCGCTCGGCGTCGACTACATCCTCGTCGGCTCGCTCGGCGGGCTCGGCGATCTCTTCCGGATCGATCTGAAGCTCGTCGACTCGAAGCGCGCCAAGGTCAGGGCGCGCGTCGGCAGCACCGTCGAGGGGAAGGAGAGCCGCCTCGTCGCCGCGATCCAGAAGGCCGTGCACGACCTGCTCGGCCCGATGACCCGCGAGCTGTCCCAGGTCGCCGAGGCCGGGCCTTCCGCCGGCAAGGTGCCGGCCGGGAGCGAGACGAGATCGGACGGGAAGTTCGCGGTGAAGCTGCCTCCCCCGCCGATGATCTCGCCGCCCCCCGGCTCCCGCGGCGCGGGCGTCGCGACCACGGCCGAGGCCTCGCGCCGCCGCTGGGCGTACGTCTCGGGCGGCGCGGGGGCCGCGCTGCTGCTCGGCGGCGCGGTCGCCGGGCTCCAGGCGAAGTCGGCGTACGACGCCGAGAAGAAGGCGTCCGCGAGCGGCGACCTCGCCGGATACGACAGCAACAAGTCCAAGGCGAAGTCGATGTCGATGGTCGCAGACGGCCTCTTCGTCGCCGGCGCCGCGGGTCTCGGCATCGGGACCTGGCTCTTCGTGACGAGCCGCCCCGCTCCGCTGGCGCTCGAGCTCGCGCCGGTCCAGGGCGGCGCCGTCGCGGTCCTTTCGGGAGGATTCTAGATGCGCACCATGCTCCGGGCGGCGTTCGGCGCCGCCCTCCTCGCGAGCGCAGGCTGCAGCCTCACCATCGATCCCGGGAGCGTCGCGCCGCCGACCGAGAAGCGCGCGCCACCACCACGCGGCGCGTGCATCACGACCGCGTCCGGGCACGCGGTCTGCGGTGACGCGATCGGCCCCGGCGCCCGGACGAAGGCGCCCGCGAGCGGCCACGCCGTCCGCGGCCGCGTCGACGCGGACGGCGCCCAGGCCGTCGCCAGCTCGCAGCACCGGATCGCGCAGGGCGCGGTCACGCCTTGAACTTGAACCAGGGAAGGCACGACATGAACAAGACGCTCCTCGCCTCGCTCGTTGCCCTGCTCGTCTTCTGCACCGGCACGGCCCGCGCCGCCCCCCCCGCCACGTTCAGCTACAGCGGGTTCCTCTCCGACTCGGCGGGAAACCCCGTCGCTTCCGCGACGACGCTCACCTTCCGGCTCTACACGGCCGTGACCGGCGGGTCACCGGTCTTCCAGGAGGCGATCTCGGTCGTGCCCGGGAACGACGGCTACTTCTCCGCCGTCATCGGCGCCGCCGGGACTCCGCTCGGCGTCGGGGAGTTCCAGGACGCGCGCTTCATGTCGGTCCAGTACGCCGCCGAGGCCGAGATGGCTCCCCGCATCGCGCTCACCTCGGTCCCGTCGGCGTTCTCGGCGCTCGTGGTGGACTGGAACGGCATCGGCAACCGCCCCGACCTCAACTGCGGCGGCGCGACCCCGTTCGTCACTGGCGTCGGCCAGGACGGCCAACTCAAGTGCGCCGCGACCCCGAGCGGCAGCGCGCTCGCGTGCGGGAACGGGGAGGTGCTGAAGTGGAACGGCTCGGCCTGGACCTGCTCCTCGACCAGCGCCGGAACCGTCACGAGCCTCAGCGCCGGCGCCGGGCTCACCGGCGGCACCATCACCGCGAGCGGCACGATCGCCGTCGACGCGACGGCGGTCCAGACGCGCATCGGCGGCACGTGCGGGGTCGGCTCCTCGATCCGCGTCGTCAACCAGGACGGCACCGTCTCGTGCCAGGCGGCGGGGGCGGGCACGGTCACGAGCGTGAGCCCGGCGTTCGGCGGCGGCGTCGCGGTGGGCGGCACGGCGACGGCGCTCACCGTCGGGCTCCAGACGTGCGGCGGCGACGGGCAGGTGCTGAGGTGGAACGCGGCGTTCTCGTCGTGGACGTGCGCCAGCGCGTACTCCGTGAGCGCCACCTCGCCGCTCGGGGGATCGAGCACCGCGACGTCCGCGACGATCTCGATCGCGAAGGCGACGACCACGTCCGACGGCTACCTCGCGGCGACCGACTTCGCCGCCTTCGCCGGCAAGCAGGCGGCGATCACCACCGGGTGCCCGGCCGGCAACGCGATCCGCGTCGTGGACCCCTCGACGGGCGCGCCGACCTGCCAGGCGGTGGGGTCGGGAAGCGTCACGAGCGTCGCCGCCGGGACGGGCCTCGCGGGCGGCACGATCACCACGACCGGCACGCTCTCCGTGAACTTCGCCGGGACCGGCAGCGCGGCGAGCGCCGCGCGCTCGGACCACTCCCACCCGGTCTACATCCACGTGCCGATGGGCGACTTCCGGATGGCCAACGGCGCGCCGGTCCTGACGAACGTGACGATGGGCCCCGCGTCGATCCCCGCGTGGCAGGTCAGCGGCGTGCAGGAGATCGGCGCGGCGGTGGTCGTGCCGGTCCTCAACGCGAACCCGACGGTCCGGCTGACGTTCTACAACGCGGGCGCCACGGCGCTCACGATCCCGGGCACCCTCACCTCGACCGGCATCGCGGCGGGCCAGGCGACCCCGATATGCCAGTGGGGAGGCCCCGGCCTCGGCACGGTGATCCCCGCGGGCCAGACGGTCATCATCAGCGCCAGCCTCAGCTCCTCCGTCTGCAACTCGGGACAGGGCATCGGGGTGGGAGACCTGTTCTGGTTCGGGATCAACCTGAGCTCCGCCCCGACCTTCCACGTCATCGGCGCCGAGGTCGTGTTCTAGACGTCCTGCCTGGGGGAGCCGCGCCGGCTCTTTCGGGGCTCCCGTCCCCTTCCCGGGCGCTCGGCGCGTGGCCGCGCCCACCTGCGCGCACCAGCCTTCGTGCACGGGCCCCGCTCGCGCGGGCCCGCGCGGGGGGGACTCGATGCGCGTGCTCGGGCTCGTGTTACTGGCGTCCGTCGCCGGCGGCTGCACGTCGGTGAAGATGGTCCAGCGTGACGGCTGCTGGGTGCGGCGGACCGAGAAGATCTTCGGGCGGGTGGTCGAGGACGTCGGCCCCTGCGTGCGCGCTCAGCCGAAGTGGGTCGAGGACCGGCTCACCCGGCTCGTGCAGGAGTGCGTCGCGCAGGCCGACTACCGCTGGCAGTCCCGCGCGATGGAGGCGTGGTCGAACCGGGCGCCCTACCCCGCCCAGCCGCCGCAGCAGGAGATCCTCCACACGTGCATGGAGGAGGCCCGCGTCGGGCTCGTCACCGAGAACGAGACGCTCAGGTCGCGGCTCGCCGAGACCACCGGCGATCGCGAGGCGCTGAGGCAGCAGACGGCGCAGGATCACGCCCAGCTCCGCGCGAGCCACGATCGGATTGCGCAGCTCCTCGGCGACGCCGCGCAGAAGCCCGCCGGCACCGCGGTCGCGACGGCGACCTCGACGAGCGACGGGAAAGCGTCGAACGAGAGCGGAGCGACGCTCGCGAGCGAGAGCGGCTCGGCGCCACCGGCGCTCTTCACCCCCGAGACGAGCCCGACCCTTCCGGCGGCCGCGCGGCCCGACAAGACTGCCGCAACGCCGCCCGACAGACCGGCCGCCGCACCACCCGCCGCGCCGAAGATCGCCCCGGCGCGCGTGAAGGAGGTCCGCGCGCGCCGCTCGGCCGCGATCCCGGCACCGGCACCGGCACCGGCACCGGCACCGCGATAGCTCGACCCGGCGCGCGGTGCGCCGCCGGACCGCGCCACTCAGCGCTGGAGCTTCCCGATCACGATCGCGCCGGGCGCGCGCGGGCGCTCGCGCCTCGCGCGCGGATCGATCCCGAGCTTCTCGATGACGGCCTGGAGCGCCGCGAGATCGAATGGCTTCTGGAGAATGGGCTGCGGCTGACGCTCGAGGAACTCGCGCGCCGCCTCGGTCGCGGCGCCGCCCGTCATGAACACGACGCGGCCCTGCACCTCGGGCGCCCGCAGGAGCAGCTCCTCCCAGAACCGGGCCCCGCCGCCCATCGGCATCATCACGTCGCAGAGCACGAGGTCCCACGGCTCGCGCGTCAGCGCGGAGAGCCCCTTCCAGAGCCCCGGCGCGACGCTCACGTCGTGCTCGGTCGCGATGAACCGCGCGATCGCGCGGAGCACCTGCGCGTCGTCGTCCACCACCAGGATCCGGGCGCGGCGAGGCGCGCCGCGCACCACCGCGGCGGGGAGATCGGCCTCGGAGGCGGCCTGCTCGCCGCGCGCGAGCTCGAGGATCGCGCGCGTCCCCTTGCCGGCCGCGCTCTCGAAGCGGAGCGTGCCGCCCATCTGCTCGACGAGCCCGCGCGATACGGCGAGCCCGAGGCCCGAGCCGGTCCCCGGCGCGCGCGTCCCGTAGAACGGCTCGAAGACATGGACGAGCGTCTCCTCGCTCATGCCCTCCCCGTCGTCCGCGACCACGATCCGGGCGCGATCGTCGGTGGTCTCCGCGCCGATCCGCACGGTCCCGCTCCGGCCTTCGGGGAACGCCTGCACCGCGTTCACGACGAGGTTCGAGAGGACCTGCACGACCGCGTCCTCGCGGCCGACGACGGTGAGCCCGGGCGCCAGCGACGCCTCGAGCGCCACCCGCTGCACCCCGCGCGCCCGACCGGCCTTGAGCGCCGCGTCCGCCGCGGGGCCGAGCCGCACGTCCACGAGCGGCTCCTTGTTGCCGTGCGCGGTCCGACCGGCGACGAGGAGCTCCCGGGTGAGCGCGGTGACGCGGCCGAGCGCTGCCTGCGCGTCCTGGAGGCTCGCCCAGACCGGGTCGCGCGGGTCGTCGCGCAGCGCGCCGGCGAGGTGATCGAGGCTCGCCGCGATCACCGCCGCGGGGTTGTTCACCTCGTGCGCGAAGCCCGCCGAGAACTGGCCGAGCGCGGCGAGCCGCTCGGCGCGCGCGAGCGCCGCCTGGCTCTGCTCGAGGGCCCGCGTCCGCTCGACGACCGCGGTCTCGAGCCCGGCGCGGAGCCGGTGCAGGTCGGTGGCGGTCGCGACGACGCGGCTCAGCGTGATCAAGGCGATGACGGCGGCGGGGCCGAAGAACGCGAAGTCGAGCAGGGACGGCGTCGGCGCGGAGGGGCGGCCGATGACGAGGCCGTCGTGCGCCCCCATGGCGACGAGCGCCGCGACGACGGCGAGGTGGGTGCGCGGAAACGGGAGGCCGCGGCGCCCGGCCGTCCAGGTGAGGACGAAGCCGGCGAGCCCGTACGCGACGAGCAGGGCCAGCGCCACCGCGCCGGACGCCGTGAGCACCGGGTCGCGGTAGACGACCCCGAGCCAGCTCACCGTCCGGAGCGTCACGGCCTCGCTGTAGACGACCCCTGGCACGAGCGCGGCCGCGCCCGTGAAGAGGAGCGGCGCGAGGAGCAGGCCGAGGCGCCGCGCGCCGAGCGGCCGCGCCCACTGCAGGAGGTACCGGAACCAGGCCGCGACGTGCAGCACGATCGCGACGATCTGGAGACGCCCGGTCCACCCGTACACCGCGAGCGGGACGTCGAGCGTCGCGGTGAAGTTGCACGCGGCGACGAGCGCGCCGGTGAAGCCGACCGCCGCGAGCGGCTTCGCGTCGTCCCAGTCCGGCGCACGGCCGAGCAGGAGCGCACCGGCCCCGGAGAAGAGGCTCACGCTGGCGCTGAGCAGCGCCGCGACCGATGCGGGCGTGAAGAAGTCCGACGTCATCTCGGGCCGGCGGAAAGTGGAATCTTACCCGTAGCACGTAAACGCACCACGGGGCTCGGGACGCGAGTGCCGAGAACGCATGACGCGCCGCACTGGCGCAGCTCGCCCTGCCCTGGCCGCTCTAGAGCGGGAAGCCGACGCCGATCCGCACGAGCCCGGAGCCGAGCTCGAGCCGGAACGTGACCGTCTGGAGCCGGTAGATGAGGCCCGCGGCGCCCTGCAGGAAGAGGCCGTCGAAGTTCGCGCGCCCGTACCCGTACTGGGTGTCCCATCCACGGTACCACCCGAACCACCAGCCGAGGTCGAGCTTCGGGTAGAGCGCGAAGCGGGGCGTCAGCCAGAAGTTCCACGTCGCGCCGCCGACGAGGAGGAAGCCGTTCCACGAGTAGTCGACGTCGTACGGCGCGAAGCCGATGCGGTCCCGGTAGTGCAAAAAGTCGGCGCCGAGCTCGAGCGTGAACTCGTCGCGGACGTTCGGCGCGTGGAGCACGCCCTGCGGGACGAGCGGCAGGGTGAGACGGCCACCGACGCCGACGCCGTCGATCGGGCCGGACTCCGACGCCGTCGATCGGGCCGGGATCGAGCACGCCCCAGACCGAGAGCGAGCGTGCGCCGAGCCCTGGCGCGGCGGTGCCCGACGAGACCGGCCTCGCGGCCGCGGGCGCGGCGGCGAGGAGGAGCGACAGGACCGGAAGTGCGCGGGTGTAGGTGCGGATCCTAGAGTTCACGAATCGCTCATACCACCGAATCCGGCGAGCCTCCAGCGGCGACCCGGAGCACCCCCGGTGGACCCTCGCCCCTCGGAGGCGAACGAATCCGCCGGGGTCGTCGGGCTGCGCTCTAGTCGAGCTTGCGCCGGTCCACCACCCGCCGCGCCTTCCCGTCGGAGCGCTCGAGCGTCTTCTTCCCGACGAGCTTCACCGCAACCGTGACCCCGAGCTCGGTCGCGAGCCGCTGGACGATGGTCTCCTCGAGCTTCCGCTGCCGCTTCATCTCGTCGAAGAAGATCGACTCGGAGACCTCGACGAGCACGGTGACGCGATCCGTCCCGGCCTCGCGGTCCACCTGCACCTGGTAGTGCGGCTCGATCCCCTCGACCTCGAAGAGCACGGCCTCGATCTCGGACGGGAAGACCTTCGCCCCCTTCACGATGAGCATGTCGTCGGTCCGGCCCTTCACGCGCGCCATCCGGCGGAAGGTGCGGCCGCAGGGGCACGGCTCGGGGAGGATGGCGGTGAGGTCGCGCGTCCGGTACCGCACGAGCGGAAGCGCCTCCTTCGTGAGCGTCGTGATGACGAGCTCGCCGACCTGACCCGGCGCGACCGGCGCGAGCGTCTCCGGGTCGATCACCTCGAAGACGAAGTGGTCCTCGGCGAGGTGGAGCCCGCTGCGCTCCAGGCACTCGCCCGCGACCCCTGGCCCCATCACCTCGGAGAGCCCGTAGTTGTCGGTCGCCACGATCTCGAGCTTCTCCTCGATATCTTTGCGCATCGACTCGGACCACGGCTCGGCGCCGAAGAGGCCGTGGCGGAGCGAGAGCGCGCCGGGGTTCACCCCCATCTCGATCATCGCGTCCGCCACGTTGAGCGCGTGGCTCGGGGTCGAGACGAGCGCGGTCGTCCGGTAGTCGCGCATGATCCCGACCTGCCGTCGCGCGTTCGCAGACGAGACCGGGACGACCGAGGCGCCGAGCCGCTCGGCGCCCTGGTGCAGGCCGAACGCGCCGGTGAAGAGCCCGTAGTCGAAGGCGATCTGGACGACGTCCTCCTTCCCGACCCCGCCCGCGACGAGGACCCGCGCGGTGAGCGTGGACCAGGTCCGCATGTCGTTCCGCGTGTAGCCCACCGCCGTCGAGAGGCCGGTGGTGCCGGAGGACGCGTGCACCCTCACGACGTCGCGCAGCGGCACGGCGAAGAGGCCGTACGGGTGGTTCTCGCGGAGGTCCGCCTTGGTCGTGAAGGGGAGCTTGCGCAGGTCGTCGAGCGAGCGGAACTCGTCCGGGTCGAAGCCGATCTCCTCGAACCGCTTCCGGTAGAATGGGACGTGGCGAACGACGCGCGTGAGCGTCGCCTCGAGCCGCTCGAGCTGGAGCTGCTCGAGCTCCGCCCGGTCCATGCACTCGCACTGGGGTTCCCAGATCCTGGGTTCGGTCGCGTTCATGGCGTCACCCTGTTCTCGGCGTCGAGGTCGCTCCCGAGGTAGGCCCGCTGCACGTCGCGGTTCGCGAGCAGCTCCTCCGCGGTGCCCTGCAGGACGATGCGGCCGGTCTCGAGCACGTACCCGCGCGTCGCGATCCGGAGCGCGCTGCGTGCGTTCTGCTCGACGAGCAGCACCGTCGTCCCCTCGGCGCTGATGCGCTTCACGATCGCGAAGATGTCCTT
>WNGB01010812.1_pt1 | contig 12594 bp, 12 predicted proteins | sample 5400681 | NCBI WGS metagenome assembly WNGB01 (sample SAMN13153367, study PRJNA577476) | soil metagenome | isolation source: 115 cm soil or saprolite under grassland replicate 2 | place: USA:California | collected 2016-06-15 | reverse complement strand
CTCGTAGAACGACACCGCGCGCTTGTCACCGCTTTTTCCGCTCGAGCGCCTCCGGATTCACCACGTCGATCGGCTTGCCCGCGGCCCACGCCAGCAGCCGCTCAACTCCGCCGGCGTAGATGCCCTCGTACCCTTCCTGTTCCGCGTAGCCGAGGTGGGGCGTGCACAGCGCATTGCTCATCGTGAGCAGCGGATGCGCGCCGCCGACGACGGGCTCCGTTTCGTAGACGTCCACCGCCGCGAAACCCGGGCGGCCCTTGGCCAGCGCGGCGACGAGCGCTCCCTCCGCGATGATGGGGGCGCGGCTCGTGTTGACGAGGAGCGCGGTCGGCTTCATGCGCGCGAGATCGTCGGCCGTGACGATGCCGCGGGTCTCCTTGCCTCCCGGCAGGTGCAGGCTGAGGACGTCGGCCTCCTCGAAGAAGGCCTCCCGGCTCTTCGCGACCTCGAAACCCTCCGCACGGGCGCGCGCCGTCGAGCCTTCACGGCCCCAGCACACGACCTTCATCCCGAACGCCCGTCCGACCCGCGCCACTGCGGCCCCAATGTGGCCGAAGGCGTAGATGCCCAGCGTATTGCCCTCGAGTCGCGTGCCGACGGTCGTGTGCCAGTGTCCCTGCTTGAGGCGCTCCACCTCGAAGGGCAGGTGGCGCAGCGACGCGAGGATCAATCCCCACGTGAGCTCCGCGGTCGTGGAATAGGGAGTGCGCCCGCCGCCCCCTCCACCCCGGCCGGCGGAGACCACCACGCCGTGCTCGGTGCAGGCGGCAAGGTCGATGTGGTAGACGTTGGCGCTCGTCTGACTGATGAATCTCAGATCGGGGAGCCGCGCGACGATCTCGCGGGTCACGGGCACCCGCTGCTGCGTGAGCAGCACGGCCTCGCAGCCGGCCACCTGCTCGACGACGCGCGCCGGGTCCGTGTAGGCGTCGGTGTGAACGACGACGTCGTGCCCCTGCAGCCGCTGGTAGGCGCGCGTCGTGCGAAAGACGTCCGCGTAGTCGTGAATCACCGCGATTTTCATGGGCCTTCCTCGAAAGTTGATGGGATTAAACGACGGACGATTGTATCGCGCAAGCAGCTGGTATGATCCGCTCGGGAGAACGACGAGATGCGATTCGGCCTGTTCGGCACTGCGTCGGCGCGGCGCGGTGGTGCGGAATTCGACAGCAGCGAGGGATTTCGCGATTTCATCGACTACAACGTCGAGGCGGAGGCGCTGGGCTTTCACAGCACGTTCGTCGTGGAGCACCACTTCACGGGCTACGGTCAAGTGTCGGCCACGCTCAATCTCCTGACCTGGGTCGGAGCGCGCACGCGCCGGCTGCGTCTCGGCACCGCTGTCATGGTGCTGCCATGGCACAACCCGGTGCTGCTGGCGGAACAGGCCGCGACGCTCGATCTCCTGTCCGGGGGCCGGCTCGATTTCGGGATCGGCAAGGGCTATCGGTACAACGAGTTCGCGGGCTTCCGCATGTCGATGGAGGAAGCCGACGCGAGGTTCGAGGAGTGCCTCGAGGTCCTGCTGAAGGCGTGGACCGCCGACGAGCCCTTCAGCCATCGGGGCAAGTACTGGGAGTTCGACGACATCGTGGTCGAACCGCCACCGGCACAGAAACCGCACACGCAGATCTGGATGGGCGCGGGCAGCGAGCGCTCGATCCGCCAGGTCGCCGCCCACGGGTTCAACCTGCTCCTCGGGCAATACGCGTCGCTCACGAGCGTGGCCTCGCACATCGCCGCCTACAAGTCCGAGGTGGAGGCTCGTGGCCGCCGCTTCGACCCGATGCAGGTCGGGGTCACCCGCGCGTTTTTCGTGACCGACGCCGCCGAGGAACGAGAGGCGGCCCTGGAGCGCCGGCTGCAGAATCGGGTCCGCCAGCTGAAGCTCGCCACCTGGCCCGACGGCACGGTGCTCGGCGGCCCGGACCGGGCCACCGGCGATCCCCGGACCATCAACGAGGCGAGCGCCATGTACGGCACTCCCGACGGCATCGCGAAAATACTCGACGAGCTGCGCAATGTCGGGGTCGGCTACGTCCTGATCAACGGCGGCGGCTCAGGGGGCGGCGCGCGCGGGCGCGAGAGCCTGCGCCGCTTCGCCCGCGACGTCATGCCGATGTTCGCCGAGTGAGGGAAACGCTATCACGCGGTCCAGCCAACAGCGTCGAGCGCGTCAGCCGCGCGCGGAGGACGGGTCGCAATGAGAAACGGCTACAAGGTCTACGACAGCGATACTCATGTCGGGCCATCGGCTGACACGCTCGAAAAGTATCTGTCGTCCCGGGTCCGCGAGCTGGTGCCGGATCTGGAAAGCCGCAAAGTGCCCCAGAGAAGGCATTCGGCGAGCATTGCGTACGACTCGCCGTACCCGACGCGCTTCCGCCTCGGCAGCGGCGGGGCCGTTGGTGGCTGGGGAGCAGACGTCCCGCGCACGCTCGGCGAGGCGGAGCCGCGCGCCACGACGGGTGGGGCCTCTGGACGGTTCATGGGGAGCAAGGCTCCGAACCTCTTCAGCGATGACTGGGACGTCGACGGACGCATCCGTGACATGGACGAGGAGGGGGTTGACGTCCAGCTCCTGGTCAACAATGGCGGGCCGAGCGGGCACGAGAACCGTGAGGTCAACGTCGAGTTCATGCGGGCGCAACATCGCTTTCTGGGCGACTTCTGTGGCAAATACCCGCATCGGCTCAAGTCGATGATCAGCACGAACGCCAGCTACATCGAGGAATCGGTGGCGGAGATCAAACGCTGGAGCGGGTCACCATGGGCGGTTGGTGTGTACGTCAACCTGCCGGTTGACCACCCGCTGGACCACCCCGACTTGCACCCGATCTGGCAGGCCGTGGACGAGGCGGGGCAGTGCTTCATCCACCATAGCTTCTCGCAGGGGTACCCGGGCTATCGCGACCTCTGGCACAACCCATTCCTTGGCCGCTCCGCGTCGCACCCCTGGGGCGCGATGCGGGCGATGGGCGCGTTCTTTGGCGCCGGTCTCCTGGATCGCTATGCCAATCTCCGCTTTGCGGTGCTGGAGTCGGGATTTGGCTGGATCCCGTTCTGGGCCGCTCGAATGGAGGACCAGGCGCACTACATGGGCTTCGTGGCCGACGGCCTGCAGCATACGATGCTGGAGTACACGACGGGCGGACGCTTCTTCGCCTCGATCGTCCTGCACGAGGGCGGGAAGATGGTCAAGCTGGTCTCGGAGTACCTCGGCGAACACCTTCTCATGTTCAGCTCGGACTACCCGCACGCCGAGACGCGCTTCCCCGGTTCCGTCGACCTGGCGCTGAGCTGGCAGGAAGTCAACCCCGACCTGATGCGAAAGATCCTCTGGGACAACGCCGTCAAGGCCTTTGGGGAGCCCTAGCCCATCACACGCCCAGGTCGACTTCGACAGGCACCCTTCCTCCGTCAGAGAGCGGCTCAGCCCCGCGCGGACGGTGGGCCGAAGACGGGGAGGTTGTACTCGCCGAACTTGTCGGTGGCATCCGTCCAGCGGAGCTCCAGGGTCATGCCTTCGCGGAGATCGGTCGGCTCGATGTTAACCGGGTAGGAGATGAAGAGCGGCCCTTCGGCGAGCTCGAGTGCCAAGACCGTGTGGGGCGGTGGATACTCCGGGAAGTAGCCGCGGCGGAACGTCGTCCAGGAGAGCACCTTCGCCGTGCCGCTGAGCGGGGACCACGCGAAATCGTCGGACAGGCAGCGGTCGCAGGTCGGGCCGGGTGGCCAGCGGAACTTCCCGCACGCCGAGCACTGCTGGAGACGCAGCTCCCTGTCCAGCGTGAAGGCCCAGAACTGCTCGGCGTACGGGTCCATCGCGCGAACCGGGCGGGCGGTGGCCATCGTCACGCTCCCCTGGTATAGATCAGGCTCTTGCACTTGCCGGCGACGTCGTGGACGTACTGCGCGACCTCGGCGCCCTGCACCTGGCGGTGTCCGAGACCGCCCCGCAGCTGGCGGACGAGCTCGGGCTGGTGATTCCAGCTCTGCATGTAGCTCTCGGAGAGCATACCGCCGCTCGTGTTGCACGGAAGATCGCCGCCGATCTCGATGCGGCCTCCCTGCACGAACGCTCCGGCCTCGCCCTCTTTGCAGAAGCCGAAGCCCTCGAGCGACGCGAGCAGGTGAACGCTGAAGCTGTCATAGGTGGCGAACACGTCGACGTCCTCGGGGGTCACGCCGGCCATCGGATAGGCCTGCGCCGCCACGTTGTGATGGGCGCCGTGATAGAAGGACTTCAAGCGCGGCCGCAGCTGCGTGGCGTCGACGTTCTCCTCGGACCACCCGAAGCCGCTCACCATGATCGGCCGTTGCTTGAGGTCTCTCGTCATGTCAGCGCGCCGCACGATGATCGCGACGCCGCCGTCGTTGATCAGACAGTAGTCGTAGAGCCGGAGCGGCTCGGCGATGTATCGCGCGTCGAGATAGTCCTGGATCGTGATGGGCGTCTGCATCACGGCGTTCGGGTTCAGGCACGCGTGCTTGCGGAAGGCCACCGCGACCGCCCCGAGCTGCTCCTCGGTGGTGCCGTAGAGCAGCTTGTGGCGCTGGAAGAACAGCGCGTAGAGCGCGCCCTGCGACGTCATGCCCCACGGGGCGTAATAGAAATACGAGGTGATGGCGCCGCCGGTCACCCGGGCGCCGCCGTAGGCCGTGTCCATCGAGCGCTGCGCGTTACCGTAGACCAGGGCGACGGTCGTGCAGAGCCCCGCGTTGATGGCCAGGGTCGCCTCGATGATGCATTGCGCGGCGTCGCCGCCGCCGCTCCAGCGCGGATTCAGGCCCCACTGCTCGCTGGCCCGCTCACCGGACAGGGTGCCCCCGGTGCACAGGCCGTCGATGTCGTCCTTCCTCAGGCCCGCGTCGTCCAGCGCCCGCTTCAGCGCCCTCGACGCCAGCGTGTACGAATCGTACCGGGCCTCACCCTTGCCCACGGCCTGGCCGCCCGCTCCCCGGTAGTCCTTCGCGTAATCGGTCTCACCCACACCGACGATCGCCACCGTATCTTTCAGCGGCGCGAGCCGTGCCCGGTCGAAGCTCACCGCCATCGATTCCTCCTCTGGCGCATCCCGTTATCGAGGGGGGCCACGGCTCCGCCGGGGCGCCCCGAGCGTTGGGGGGTTGGGGGGGCGCCCGGAGCCCCCATTCGGTCAAATCACCTTCTCTTGTTCGAGAGATATCATCTCCTCCTCGCTCAGGCCGAGGAGGTCGCCGTAGACGTAGCGGTTGTGCTCGCGCAAGAGCGGCCCCCGTCCGTACACGAAGGCTGGCGTCCGTGAAAGCTTGACCGGATAGCCTTCGTACTCGAACTCGCCGATCTCGGGATGGTCGATGACGGGATGCATGTCGCGATGCTTCAGCTGCGGATCGTGCTCGACGCGGTCCTCGGCGCTCTGGACCACCGACGCGATGATCCCGGCCTCCTGGCACCGGCGCATGACGTCGTAGCGCCGTCGCGGCCTGACCCATCGGCCGACGATGGCGTCGAGCTCGTCCTGGTTGGCCACGCGCGCCTCGCTGGTCGCGAAGCGTGGATCCGCGCACAGCCACGGCTGGCCCATGAGGCGACAGAGCGACTCGAACTGCGGCTGCGTCTCGCAGGCGATGAAGACCCACCAGTCCTGCCCGACGCGATCCTTCCCTGAGCAGCGATAGGTATTGTGTGGCGCCACGGGTGGAAAGACGGATCGGTTACCTGGAGGGAAACCAGGCCGGCGCGTGGTCCGGCCGTTCACCTGGAAATCGAGCATGTACGTGCCGAGGAGCGACATCGCGCCTTCGGTGACGGCATAGTCGACGTAGAACCCCTGGCCGGTCTTCCTGGCCTGGAGCAGGCCCATGATCAGGGCGAGGCCTCCCATCCAGCCGCCCATCACGTCCATGTAGGAGAAGCCCCAGCCCGCCGGCGGCATGCCGGGCAACCCGGACGCGAGCGACAGGCCGGACTGGGCGGCGGCGGTGGGCCCGAAGCTCCGGTAGGCCTTGTACGGGCCGGAGTGACCGAAGCCCGACGTGCTCATGTACACGACGCGCGGGTTGATCTCGTGGATGCGCTCCCAGGTGAGCCCCCAGCTCGGAAACACCTCACCGCTGAAGTTCTCGACGAGCGCGTCCGAGATGCCGATGAGCCGCTTGGCCAGCTCAAGGCCCTTGGGATGGCGCGTGTTCAGGCTGATGGCCAGCTTGCCGTGGTGCAGGATCGTGAAGTACGGGGTGGCGTAGTAGGGCTTCTTGCCGTCGGCATGACCGCCGCCGTGCAGCGGCCCTGTGCCCTGCCCGGACGTGAACTCCTTCTGCGGGCCCTCGACGATCGGGCTCGGGTGGGCCGCGTAGCGGTGATCGTCCCAGGATCCGACGCGCTCGACGTGGATGACTTCGGCGCCAAAGTGCGTGAGCAGGCGCGGGGCCCACGGCCCGACGGTCTTCCACGTGAAATCGAGGATGCGGACTCCGCTGAGGATGCCGGCCGGCGGAGCGTTCATCGAATCACCCCGGCGGCGGCCAGCGCATCGACTTGTGCGGCGGGAAGACCGAGATCGCCCTCCAAGACCTGCCTCGTGTGCTCCCAGAGATGAGGCGCTCGTCCTCGCGGCGCGATCGCGAGCGCGTCCGACATGTACGGGCCGCGCGGATAGGGAATGGCGCGGCCGATCTCCGGGTGCTCGACGGTGCGCCAGAAGTCGCGCTGCTGGTAGTGCCCGACGTCGTAGTTCTCCTCGGGTGCCCGGACGAGCCCCCACGAGATGCCGTACGACTGCGCGCGGGTGAAGACTTCCTCTCCCTTGCAGGCGGCGATCAGGCGACGGATGCCTTCGCGGACGGCGGTCCCCTGGCGATAGTCCGCGATCCGGACGGCTTCGTCGCGGTACTTCGGGTTGGTCAGCTCACCGGCGACGCCCTTCTCCTCCATCCACTCGATCAGCTTCGCCCAGCCCTGGTCGCCGAAGGTCTGGTTCACCGCGATCACGTACATGCCGTCGGCCGTCGGCAGCTCGAGGTCCGGTTGCCGCCGCGCGGAGGCGTGCATGCCCGTCTGCCGGTAGAGGCTCGCGCCGTTGTACAGCCACTCGGGCACCGCGGACTCTGTGCCGATCGAGCAGGCGTCGTGGATCGAGACGTCGATGTACTGACCCTCACCGGTCGTCATGCGGTCGAAGAGCGCCAGGGTAATGCCGTGCAGCGCGAAGACGCAGCCCATGTGCCACGCCTGGTGACCCTGCCCACCGATCGGGGTGACGCTGGGATCGGAATATCCGCTGCTCGCCATGTGGCCGCCGAGCGCCAGGTGGGCGGCGTCGTTCATCTGGTAGTCGCGCCACGGGCCGTCCTGGCCGAAGTCGGTCAGCGACGTGTAGATGAGCGCGCGGTGGCCCGAGACGGAGCCGTAGTCGAGGCCGCACGGACGTAGCGTCCCCGGGAGCGTGCTTTCGAGGAAGATGTCCGCGCGCGCCACCAGTCGCCGGAGCAGATCCTGAGCCGGCTGACGCCCGATGTCGAGGGCCACGCTCTGCTTGCCGGTGTTGTACCACCAGTAGTCGAGACAGCGGTCGGGATCGACCTTGTCGTCGACGAAGGGCCCGCACCAGCGCCCCGGTCCGCCAGCGGGAGGCTCGATCTGGATCACCCGCGCGCCGCCGTCGGCGAGGAGCTTGCCCGCCCACTGGTTGCGGCGATCGGCCAGCTCGACCACGGTGAGTCCGTCATACACGCCACTCATCTCCGTCTCCCCTTCAGGATCGATGGAAGCAGCGACCTGCTCCCCCACGTTGCGCCACTCAGGATGAGAGGATCGGGGCAGTTGCCCGGTTAAGGGTCAGCTGCTCGAACTCCTGGGGTCGGGACGTCGCCCAGGGCGCTGTGGGGTCGGACGGCATTGTAGTCCAAGCGCCACGTCTCGATCGTCTCGAGCGCCTGGCCAAGACTCATGAACCAGTGCTCGTTCAGACACGGGTTCGAATCCCCTTGGGGCCACGCCCTACCTGGCTCATGCCCTCGCGACGGCGGCAGTAGCGCCGGAACCGCCGCCCCGACGATGAGCGCCGTCGAGGCCGTCGCCGTAATCTGGTAGGCACGTCCCATCGGCTCGAAGCGGAAACGCCCCTGGACGAACTTCTTGACGATGGTCCGCGCCTGGAGGGGATGCCGCGCCAGCAGCCCGGCCCAGTCGCGCGTCACCGCCGCCAACGCAGCGGCTTCGAGCTGGGCGAGGTCGCGGCCCTGAAGACTGACGAGCGCCGAGAGACGCCGCAGGCGATCCGCGACCTCCGTCTGCCGCTGTTCGACCTCGGCCAGCTTCGCCCGCAGCGATCGACTGCTATCACCGTCCGCGATCGCGGCGACGAGGTTCCCCTGCTGCCGCTCGAGCTTTTTCGCCGCGGCCTCGAGTCCGGCGCGTTCCGTCGTCGCCTTGGTCCCGGTCGCGGCGAGCCGTGCCGCGAGGTGCTGCATGACGCGCCGGACGACCCCCGCGCCGAACACCTGCGTCTCGACGAGTGAAAGAACAGCGCGGTCGGCAGCGTCCATCCGGACTTGGAGCCGGTTCGAGCAGACCGAGAGCCCGCGCTGCCGCCGTGTCGTGCACTCGTAGTAGAGGACCTTCGTGCCGCCGTTGAACCGGCCCCTGATCTGGAGCCCGCCACCGCAGACGGCGCATTCGGCCAGGCCGATCAGGAGATACTTCGCGTCATTGCCGAATCGCGGACGCCCAAGGAGGAGGCCGCGCCGGACCTTCCCATCCTTACACTCGACGGCCTCGATGGTCCGGAGGTACGTGGCGCGTGTCGCCGCGAGCCGATCGGCTGCGGCCTGCCAGATGTCGTCCGAGACGATGCGGAGGTCCGGGGCTGGGACGACGATCCAGTCCGCGCTCGGCTTCCTGAGCCCGGATCGTTTCACACCGGTCGGCGTCTGCTTCGCGGTCTTGTTCCACGTCACGACGCCCTTGTAGACGGTCCGCTCGACGATGGCCCGAATGGTGCCGGATGACCAGCCGCGTGGCCCGGATTTCGAGGGGCGTGGGGCCGTCACGTGGTCCGAATTCAGCTTGTGGGCGACGGCTCGCAGGCCGGTCCCCGCCGCAACCATCTCATAAATCCGCCGAACGACAGCGGCTTCGTCCGTATTGATGACGCGCGTCGTCCGCCCGTCCGCCCGGACGTTGTCGTACCCGAACAGGCGACCGCCGACCACGTAGCCCTGCCGTGCCTTGCGCACGAGCGCGTCGCGCGTTCGCTGCCGCGCCTTCTCGCGCTCCATTTCGTCGGCGAAGGTGCCGACCGCGAGCAGAAACTTGCCGGTCGCGTCCGTGAGCTGCGCCTCCTGGCCGGTCAGATAGGTGAAGATCCGGACTCCGGCCCGGGCGAGCTGCCCGAGCACGTAGCCCGTTTGAAATTGTTCGCGCCCGAGCCGACTGATCTCACTGACGACGAGCGCCTGGAACGGCGCGGCCCGTCCGCGTGTCGGGAGGTGCGCAAGGAGCGCGACGAGCCCGGGCCGCGTGTCGAACTCGGCCCCCGAGACGCCGTCGTCGACGAACACGAACTCGGCCGGGACGTGCCAGCCTTGCTGCCGGGCGAATGCCGTCGCATGCTCGACCTGGCGCGTGACGGACTTCGCATCGTCCGCCTTCCCGGGTTCATCCGTGGATTTCCGCGCGTACACAGCGGCGGTAGCCATCGTGTTCGACTTCCCCCATTATTCTGGCCGTCTAAAGGTTGTAAACAGGCGAATTGTAAGTCTGTAGGCGAGGGGAGTACAGGATAAAGTACTCGGAAGCAGCGCGCCGAGTTCCTTACAGATCGCCGATCCCGAACTCCTCGACCACGGCGTTCGCGATCGCGTCCGCCAGCGCGGCGGTAAGGGTCTCTGGACTGCCACTGTCGGTGACGGCGGGTCGAGCGTCGTACGTCCATAGGCCGGACTCGTGCTCGAATATCACCGCCCAGATTTTCGTTGCGGTTAGATCGATTGTGGGTGCCGTCCCCTTGAGAGTGCCGATCGGCACGATGGGGGAGGGATATTCCACGACCCGCCTCGATTTCACCTGGACGATTCTGTGTGGGTCGGCTATCGTCTCCACTGTCGGTTCTCTCCTTGCGGTAGACGGGTCTGGCGGCTCTCCACGCCGGTCCCGTTTATTTTTATCGCTGACCCTCAGGCCCTTCCCACATCACGTCGTACGTCGGCACGCAGAGGCAGGGCTCGGTCCCGACCGTCCCCCGCTTGCCCTTGTCGCAGAACCACTCGTGCCGGATCATGACTGAACAGTCGGGTCGGCTCACGATCTCGCGGCCCCCGTCCTCGTTCACGAATCGCTCCCACTCGACCGTCCCCTTCACGAGTCGCCTACTCATCGCGTCTCCCCCGTCTCGGCTTCGTTGACCACGACCGCCTTCCTCCGGCCCTCGCCCGCGGTCGCCTTCGCCGCGCGCTTCGCCGCCCACGTCGCCCGGCGCCTGGCCTTGATCTCCTCGAACCTCCGCGGGTCGTCGCGCCGCAGCCGGTCCCAGAACGCGCGCATCGCCCTCGACTGCGCGCGCCGGCTCACCGCCAGCCCTCCCCGAAGAGCATCGGATTGACCATGTACTTCCGGCTCGCCTTGCGACCCGGACCCGACCTCGGGTCCGCTGGCAGCGCCCGCAGGTACTCGTGGTCGACGAGGAGCGCGACGGGCGCGTCGAGCTGCGAGACCTTCTCGAACTTCGCCCCGGTCGCATGGTGCAGGTCCCGCACGGAGAATTCCTTCCAGTTCTTCCGTTTGACGAACTCGACGATGTATTTCGCGTTCTCGACGACCTCGTCCTGGCCGAGCAGCGAGAACGCGGCCTTCGCGTGCGGGACGTAGTAGTCCCGTCCGAGCGTGACGACCTTCCGCATCAGGTCGGCCGAGATCGGTTTAACGAGTGGGTCGGGCTCTGTCGCATGCTCGGCGACGTGGAGGAGCCCTGCGATCCGGGCGAGCTGGCCGGGGAGCTTCGATCCCCAATCGGAGACCTCGCTCATGTCGTCGGCCAGCCTCGGTTCCAGCTCGCCCTTGAAGTCGATTAGGATGCGGCGCGCGTCGTCGGAGAGCTTCAACACGAACGGATCGTAGTATCGATTGACCTCGGAGTAGGGGATCGCGAGGATTCTGCGCACCTTTGCGTCGTAATCGAGTACGGTCCGCTGGTTCATCAGCGCCGGGTCCTTCTTCCGACGACCGAGCATCGTCGCCGGGAGCGAGTAGAAAAACCGCGCCATCAGCCCGCGGCCCTTGAACTCCCGGCGGCCACGAAGGCCGTTGATGACGTCCGGTTGCACCGACACGACGAATGTGATGAGGGGCTTCTCGACTTTGACGGGCTGCCCGATGTCGCCGATCCGATCTCGGATGTACGGCATGTCCCCGGCCCAGCTCTTAAGGAAGATGTCGAGATTCGCCTCGCCGGTCTTTGAGTATCGGCCCCCCATGATCTGAAAAATGCCGCCCTCGTCGGCGACGATCGCGATTCGGCCGTGGTTCTGCGCCATAATCACGGCGATCTTCTCGGGGGTAACATCGTCGACAAGGTAGCGCGGCTCGGCCGATGGTACGGTGTCCGCCAGTTCGGCGGCAAGCCGCGCGACCTCGTCTTCGCATACTTGCCTGCACTGCTTCTCGAGCACTATGTTCCCGTTCTCGTCGTAGACCGGCTCGCCCTTGTCGTTCTGCTTGTAGACGGCCTCCACCGGCGCCTTCGCGGCGCGCTTGCGCGCGTTGTCGAGCCGCTCGCGCTTGACCTTGTAGAGCTCGACGGCCGCAGCGATGTCACCCCTCAGCCGCTCCCGCTCCTCCGCCTCGTGCCGAAGCAGCGGCGCGTTAGCCTTCCGGACGACCGGGGACTTTCCCTCGCCCGATCGCATGCGGACGGCCAGCCAGATGTTCTCGGGGACGCACCAGTCCGGGTTGATCTCGACGATGACCTTGCCAGCTAGTGCGGTGCCCAGGACGCCGAGCACCTGCGCCGCCGCGAGGTCGACCGGCGTCTGCACCTCGGTGCTGAGCTCAATAACGTAGCACCGGAGCCATTCGGGGAAGACCTCGACGGGGAACTCCGGGAGCCGCGGCTCGTCGAAGGCGAGGGGCGCAAGCCACTCCTCGGAGATCTCGCGCCGGGGAAGTCGGTCGAACTCCCCTCGGTGGACACTTCAAACCCGGCCAAACGTGGACGGCGCAAAACCGGCCATAGGGGCGGGCGCTCAAGCGGGTGTGTTGTAACGCGTTCGCGCCGGGGAGAGCAAGTGGCGTTTTCGGGGGATACCACGATAGCCCCCACCGCCGAGATCGTAGCGCTACGAGGCGGAGCGCGGCGCGTCATCGACGTGATCACGCTCCGGAGACGGCACGCTCGCTGTGGAGCCGGGTGCGCCAGCTGCGCGGGCCGCACGTGAGGACGTGCGCGTGGTGCAGCAGCCGATCGAGCAGCGCGGTCACGGCGGCCGTGTCGCCGAAGAGCTTGCCCCAGTCCTCGACGGGGCGGTTCGAGGTGATGAGCGTCGAGGCGCGCTCGTAACGGCGCATCACGATCTCCAGGAGGTCCTCGGCCGCGGTGTGGGGCAGCCGCTTCA
>WNGB01012590.1_pt1 | contig 12595 bp, 8 predicted proteins | sample 5400681 | NCBI WGS metagenome assembly WNGB01 (sample SAMN13153367, study PRJNA577476) | soil metagenome | isolation source: 115 cm soil or saprolite under grassland replicate 2 | place: USA:California | collected 2016-06-15 | reverse complement strand
AGGGTGCTCTTGCCCGAACCCGATTCGCCCACCAGCCCCAGCGCCCCGCCCCGTGCGAGCCGGAACGAAACGTCGTCGACTGCTCGCGGGCCGCCGAAGGACTTCACGACGCGCTGCAATTCGAGCAACGGCGGCGTGCCCGGCTTGCGCTCGATCGGCCTGGGCACGACCTTGGGCGCGTCGGGCGCCAGGTCGGCGAGGGTCGAACGCCGCGTCGGCGAGGCGGCGACCAGGCGCTTCGTATAGGCATGCGCCGGCGCCTCGAACAGCCGCTCGGTTGGGCCCTGCTCGACCACCCGCCCGGCCTCCATCACGGCAATACGGTCGCACCAGCGCGCGGCCAGGCCGAGATCGTGGGTGATCAGGATCATCGCCATGCCGCGCTCGGCCTTGATACGCGCCAAAAGCTCCATCACCGTCTGCTGCGTTGTGACATCGAGGCCGGTCGTCGGCTCGTCGGCGATCAGCAGCGCGGGCTCGCAGGCGATCGCCATGGCGATCATCACCCGCTGGCACATGCCGCCCGACAGCTCGTGCGGATAGGCCGAGAGGCGCGTCTCCGGATCGCGGATGCGCACGGCGCGCAGCAGCTCCAGCGCCTGCGCGCGGGCCGAGGCCTGCGACAGCCGGCCATGGGCGGCCAGCACGTCGACGATCTGCCGCTCGACCGTGCGGATCGGGTTCAGCGCCGCGCGCGGGTTCTGGAAGATCATCGACAGGGCAGAGCCGCGCAGCCGCCGCAGATCGGCATGGCCGGCATGGGTGATGTCGCGGCCCTCGAAGCAGATGCGACCGCCAACGATGCGGCCGGCACGGTCGAGCAGGCGCATCACGGCGAGCGAGGTCACCGACTTGCCCGAGCCGCTTTCGCCTACGATGCCCAGCGTCTCGCTGCCTTGCAGGGCGATGTCGATGCCGTGCAGCGCCTGCACGGCACCGTGGCGGGTCAAGAAGGCGACCTGCAGGTTCTCGACCTGCAACAGGGGCGCCGTCATGTGCGCATGCGCGGATCGAGAATGTCGCGCAATCCGTCGCCCAGCAGATTGAAGCACAGCACGGTCAGCATCAGGGCCAGCCCCGGAAAGGCCACCAGCCACCACTTGCCGGTGGTGATGAAGCGCGCACCTTCGGCCACCATGATCCCCCATTCCGGCGTCGGCGGGCGCACGCCGAGGCCGATGAAGGAGAGGCCGGCGGCATTCAGGATCGCCCAGCCGAGATTGAGCGAGATCTGCACCGCCATGGCCGGCAGCACGTTGGGCAGCAGCACGCGCAGCACGACCGAGAGATGGCTGTCGCCACAGGCGCGCGCCGCCTCGACCCAGCCGGCGTTGCGCCGCACGTTCACCTCGGCGCGGGCGAAGCGGATGTAGAACGGCAGGTTGATGATGGCCGTGGCGATGATGATGTTCTCGACGCGATTGCCGAGCGCGGCGACCAGGGCCATTGCCAGCACGAACAGCGGAAAGGCCATCAGCACGTCGACGAAGCGGCCGATCCAGCGATCGAGCTTGCCGCCGACGTAGCCGCAGAAGCCGCCGATGACGGCGCCGGCGGCGAAGGACAGGCTGACCGCCGAGAAGGCGATCAGCAGGTCGAGCCGCGTTGCCGCCAGGATGCGGCTCAGGATGTCGCGGCCGAGCTGGTCGGTGCCAGCCCAGTGCGCCGCCGACGGCGGCTGCAGGGCGTTGGGCACGTTGGACGCGATCGGGTCATAGGGCACCAGGAGCGGCGCGAACAGCGCCACGAAGATCAGGACCGACGCGCCGGCTGCGGCGACAGCGGTGACGGGGTTGGAGCGCAGCACGTAGGCGACGTGGCGCCCGAGCCCTGAGCGGCCGACGGCGATATCGCTCATGCCACCGACACCCGGGGATCGGCGATGCCGTAGAGGATGTCGATGGTCACGTTCACCAGCACGAAGATCGAGGCCATCAGCAGCACGAAGGCCTGCACCGGCGCGTAGTCGGAGGCGAGCAGCGCGTCGAGCGCATAGGACGCCACGCCCGGCCAGGAGAACACCTTCTCGACCAGCACGTTGGCGCCCAGCATGGTCGAGAAGACGATGCCGGTGATGGTGATGACGGGCAGCAGCGCGTTGCGCAGCGCATAGGCCACGATGATGCGCAGCCGCGACAGGCCCATGGCGTGGGCGGTGCGGATGAAGTCGCTGCCCAGCACGGCCAGCATCGAGGCACGGGTCATGCGGGCGAGTGGCGCCAGCACGAACAGGGCCATGGTGAAGGCCGGCAGCATGAGCTGGCGGAAGGCCGCCCACCAGCCTTCTCCGTCGCCGGTGAGCGCGAAGTCGAGCAGGTAGAAGCCGGTGATATCGGGCGGCGGCGAGGCGAAGATGTCGATGCGCGCCGTCGGATCAGGCGCCCAGCCCAGCAGGTAGTAGAACGCATAGATCAGCAGCAGCCCCGACACGAAGGTCGGCACGCAGACTCCCAGCGTGCAGAGCAGCCGCACCGCGTGGTCGATCAGCGAGCCCTGGCGCAGGGCGGCGAAGATGCCGAGCGGGATGGCGAAGGCGAGCGCGATCAACAGGGCGGTGCAGGTGAGCTCCAGCGAGGCCGGCAGCCGGCGCTGGATATCGAGCACGACCGGCTGGCCGGTTGTCATCGACCGGCCGAAGTCGCCGCGCGCGATCTCGCCCAGGTAGCGGACGAGCTGTACGGGGATCGGCTTGTCCAGCCCCATGCGGCGGCGCAGCTCCTCGATCTCCTCGCGCCCGGCGCTGGGGCCGGACGCGAAGAAGGTCGCGGGATCGCCAGGCAGCACGCGCATCAGCGTGAAGGTGACGATGATCACCCCCAACAGCGCTGGGATCGACGCCAGCAGCCTGCGGCCGACGCGCCGGGCGATACCGGTCAGCAAGTCGCTACACCCTCTTCAGATCGCGGAAGTCGGCCTGCCGGTAGAACTGGTAGGTGTAACCGTCGACCGACTTGGCCATCACCGCGTCGTGGTTCGGCTGCCAGAGCATGATCAGAGGTGTCTCCGCGGCGAAGATCTCGATCATCTTGATGCAGTCGTCGTCGTACTTGGCCTTGTCGGTCTGATAGCGCGCATCGAGCGTCAGCTCCTCCATCTTGGCGCTCTTGAATGAGGAGAAGTTCCAGCGCTGGTCGCGGGTGAAATAGAGATAGAAGAAGTAGTAGGTGTAGGGCAGCCAGGCTGTCGCGCCGTCGGTGAAGAAGGGCATCTTCCGCTCGGACGCGAGCGTGTTGAACTCCGCGTCCGGCTTCTTCTGGATCTCGACCTGGATGCCGGCCTTGCCCAGCGCTTCCTTGACGAGCGCTGCCACCGGTTCGGCGGTCGCCGTCTGGCCAACAGTGAAGGCGAAAGTGGTCGAGAAGCCGTTGGGATATCCGGCTTCCGCCAGAAGCTTCTTGGCGAGCGCCGGATCGGTCTTGTTCGGAATGGCCTGCGGGAAGCTGGCGTTCGGCGGCGTGCCGGACCAGGTGCCGTCATAGAGTTTCTTGCCGCGGCCGAAGATCGCCGCCTTGAACATGTCCTCGTAGGGCAGGGCCGCGGCGATCGCCTTGCGGACCTTGACATTGTCGAACGGCGGCAACTGCGTGTTCATCGAGATATGCGTGAAACCATTGGTCTGCGGCATCGAGACGACCTTGGACTTCGCCGATTTCTCGATGGTCGGCAGGTCACTGGCCGCAAGATCGATGGCAAGGTCGGCATCGCCACGCTCGATCAGGTTGGCGCGCGTCGCGGGCTCCGGCACGGTCTGGATGATGATGCGCCGGAAGCTCGGCAGTGCGCTGTCCACGCCACCGAGCCACTTGTCATTGCGACGCAGCACGGTGCTTTCACCGGGCTTGTGACTTTCCACGATATAGGCGCCGCTGGCGGCCGTGTTGGTCTTCATCCATTCCTGCGCCCACGGGTCTTCGGCGGTCGCATTCTTCTTGGCCAGCGTGCTGTTGACCATCATCGCGTAGGGCACGCAGAGATTGGCCAGCGCCAGGCGATCGGGCTTGTCGAGCGTGACGGTCACCGTATGGGCGTCGACGATCTTGAACTGTTCCGGCTTGGTCAGCGATCCCGTGGTGAACTGCGGCGCGGCCAGGGATTTCGCCGTAACCGCGCGATCCAGCGACCACTTGACGTCTTCCGCCGTCACCGGCGTGCCATCGTGCCAGGTCGCATCGGGACGAAGCGTGATGGTGATCACCTTGCTGTCCGGGCTGATGCTGTAGGATTTGGCCAGTTCGCCGCGAATGGTGTCGGGATCGAACACCCAGTAGTCGGCAACTTTCTTCCGCCCGAAGGTGAACAGACGATCGTAGACGTTCATGCTGAGGCCGAACGATTCGCGCGTGGCGCCGAACATGGTGGTGTCGAGCGTATTGATCGTGTTGCCGGTCACGTAGCGCAGCGTCTCGGCCCGGCTCTGGGCCATCGCCGGCGCAGGCCCGCCCGCCAGCAGCGCGGCGCCGGCCCCACCTTGCAGAAGAACTCGACGTTTCATGTGGTCACCATCTCATCGGTTGAAGGAGTGGCGTTCCCTCATCGGATTTTTTCTCCGCCTGCCGCGCTTCCCAGCCGCCGACAGCGCGAGCGATCCCCCGACAGACGACGCAAATCCCATGCCATGGGTTGACGAAACGATGCATCCAGCCAAAAAGGCGTGCGGGAGAGATCGCCATGCAAATTGCTGCCTCCGACAAGAGCCTCGGCACCGATCCGACGCGCGCCGAGCACTGGCCGGTGCCGCGGCGGCAGGCATGGTTCGCCTTCGTCATGGCGTTCTTGCTGATGGTCTTCGACTACATGGATCGCCAGGTCGTGGTGTCGATGTTCCCCGCGCTCAAGGCGGAATGGGGGCTGAGCGACAAGGAGCTGGGTGCGCTGACCGCGGCCGTGTCGATCACCGTCGCCGTGTTCGCCTTCCCGATCGCGCTGCTGGCCGACCGTTGGAGCCGGGTAAAGAGCATCGTCGTCATGGCGGCGGTGTGGAGCCTCGCCACCATCGGCTGCGGCCTGGCGCGCAGCTACGGCCAGCTCCTGGCGGCGCGCGCCGTCATTGGCCTCGGCGAAGCAGGCTACGGCGCGGCAGGCGGTGCGCTGCTCACCAGCATGTTCCCTGCGGCGCGGCGCGCCACGGTGGTCGGTGGATTTTTGGCGGCGGCCGTGATCGGCTCGGTGCTGGGCGTGGCGCTGGGCGGCTTCATCGCGGCGCGCTGGGGCTGGCAGGCGGCCTTCGGCGTGGTCGGACTGCCCGGCCTGATGCTGGCCATCCTGTTCCTGCTGGTGCGTGACTATCGCACCGTTCCGCTGACCGATCGCGAGGCGCGGCGGCTCGGCGTACGCGGTGTGCTGCGCGGACTGCTGGGGCCGCGCACGGCCCTTCTCTGCTATGCTGGCGGCGCCCTGCAGCTTCTGACCGTCTCGACGATCTATGTCTGGCTGCCGAGTTATCTCAACCGCTTCCACGGCCTGCCGACCGACAAGGCGGGCCTGATGACGGCGGTCGTCTTGGTCTTCGGCAGCGTCGGCATCGTGCTGTGGGGCTACGTCGCCGACCGCGTGGGCGAGGGCAACCCGCAGCGCAAGCTCATGGTGCCCGCCGCCTGCCTCGTCGTCGCCGCCCTGCTGCTGTCGACGGCCTTCGGCCCGATGCAGCCCGGCAGCCTGCAGTTCATCGTGATCGCGGCCGGCGGCTTCATGATGACGGCGGCTTCCGGCACCGTTCCCGCCGCCGCCATCGACGTCATCCATCCCGGCCTGCGCGCCACCGGTGCCGCCATGGTCGCCGTGGTGCAGAACCTGTTTGGCCTGGCCGCCGGGCCCCTGATCACCGGCGTGCTGTCCGACGCCTTCGGCCTGGTGACGGCATTGTCGATCATGCCGCTGTTCTGCCTCGCCTCGGCCGCCGTGCTGATGGCGGGCACGCGCGTCTATCCCGCCGAGCTCAATGCCGCGCGGACGCTGGCGGCGATGACGATGGCGTCGGACTAGGTTGTTGAACTAGGTCGTTGGGGCCTAAGCGGGCGCATACGTTCCCAAGCTCCGGCGCAAGCGCATCCGGAGCACGTTTCAGGGACCTGCGTTGCCGCCGCTGGGGCGGCTGGCGATGAGAGCGCGGGCGCCTCGCTGGACTGCGCCCCATCGATCGCGGTCAGGTATTGGATCAATATCCGAGGATCGGATCCTCAGTCCTGCCGCGCTGCCGATTAGCCGCGGACGGGCGGCGGCGGCGGTGGCGGCGGTGTAGCGGCAACCGGTTGCGGCGGCGGTGGCGGCGGCGGGGCCGGCTGCGAGCATCCCGCGGCGACCAACACCGCTGGAATCATCACGCCAGCGAGCGCGGCATTGCGCAGCCGCCGGACGCGACCCATTTTTTCGGCAACGTCGTACATCCGATTCCTCCAAAGTTGAGGGACTCACGTACAATACAACACGCGAAGACTGGTTGACAGCAAGCATCAACGCCCAAAGGGGTATTCCGGTTCCCGCCCAGTGGCGCAAAATATCGGGTTTGAACGCCGCAACGCTCTGTGTGGGTCAGCATCTGGGTCGGCCCTCCGACGGCGGGCACCTCCCGCCGGCCGATCAATGAAAATCTTGCTTTTGCAGCCAGTTGAAGCAAGCTCGTTCTGAAGGGCACGCTGCTCCAGAGGCGACGAGGCGACCTTGTTCCCATCCTGCAGCTTCAGCTTCTTGACGAAAGGCGTTCTGGCCCGCGTCGGACCGATCGCAGTCGGTGTGATTGCGCTCGCCGCAGCATGCGCGCCTGCCGAGCCGACAGTCCGTGCGCCGGACCACGAGCCGGCAGTAGCCCTGGTGTCGGCACCAACCGCATCGGTGGCAGCGTATGCCAACACCAGACTCGGCGAACTGGGCGAACTGATCGAGAACGCGCCCAAGTCGGTCGCCGCGGGCGAACGGCTGAACGTCGAACTGCTGCGACGCTTCTACGCGCGCCGTGGCTTTGCGCCAGTCTGGAAGACCCGGCAGGGCCAAGCGAATTCGCTGATGGATGCCGTCGCGCGCGCCGGCGATCATGGCCTCGCCCCCGAACTGTTTCTCGCGGATTTGCTGCGGTCGCCGGCAACATTGTCAACGCTTGACCGCGAACTGTTGCTGTCGAACGCCTTCCTGTCCTATGCCGACGCGCTGGCGCGTGGGACCATGCCGGTTGAGCGCCGAAGAGATGACGAGGTATTGACGCCTGAGCCTATCGATGTCGTTGCCGTTCTCGACGCCGCCATTGACAGCCCCGATCCCGCGGCGGTGATCGAAGCGCTGGCACCGACGACTCCGACCTACCGGCTGCTGCGCCAGGCTTTGCAGGATCTTCGCGGCAGGACCGCGACGGCCCGCTTGCGCGAGATTGAGGTAAACCTCGAACGCGAACGCTGGCTGCCGCGGCGGCTGCCGGCGGATCGCGTCTGGGTCAACGTTGCCGATGGGCGGCTGGTGCTGTACCGCGACGATCAGCCGGTCTTCTCCACGCGGGTCATTGTCGGCCAGGACGACAGACGTAACCAGAGTCCCGAGTTCCAGGCCTCGATCGATGGATTCTGGTTCAACCCGCCATGGATCATCCCAAAGGACATCGCCACCGAAGAGATCCTGCCGAAGGCCAGACTCGACCCGACTTATCTGGCGAAGCGCAACATGGTCATGCAGCCCGACGGCGAGCTGCACCAACTGGCGGGAGCCAACTCGGGGCTCGGACAGTTGATGTTCCACATGAAGAACCGGTTCGACGTTTACTTGCACGATACGCCGTCAAAAACTCTGTTCAGCCGCGACGACCGCCGTTTCAGTCATGGATGCATCAGGGTGGAGGATCCACGGAAGTTGGCCGCTCTGCTGATGCAGCAACCGATCGATGCAATCGACCAGGCGATCGCGACCGGCGAAACCACCTGGAGCGCTCTGCCGAAGCCCGTGCCGGTATTCGTGGTGTACGAGACCGCGTTCGCGGATGTCGACGGCAAGTTGCAGTTTCGCGCGGACATCTACAGGCGCGACGCCGAGATTTCGCAGTACCTGGATCCAAAGCGGCGAGCGTCGGCTGAACGCAAGGCGCCCGACCGCGCGCGGTCTGGAAGAGACTAGAGCACGATGAATTTAAGTCGATCCGTCGTCCCGACCGGAGCCGAGCGCAGCGAGGCGTAGCGGAGGGACCTTCTCTCCACGACAAGCAGCCTATCGTCGAGAGAAGGTCCCTCCGCTACGCGCTTCGCGCTCCGGTCGGGACGACGGATCGAGCCAAAGTCATCTCGCTCTAGCGATTGGCGCGTGCCACCGCCGCGTTCAGCAACAGGTTGGCGCCGGGCACCGAGCGGGTGAGCTCGATCGCCTCGTTGACGTTGTGGCTGATGCCCTCGAAGCACGGCGTGAAGATCATCGCCGTCGGCGCCATGGTCGCCACGGCATAGGCGTCGTGGCCTGCCTGGCTGCGCATCTCGCGGTACGGCAGGCCGAGCTCCCTGGCCGTCGATTTCAGGAGTTCTATGCATTCCGGCGCGAACAGCTCGGTGCCCCAGCTCCAGCCTTCGGCCACCTCGATCTCGACATTGGCCTTCTTGGCCGAGGCCGCGATCGCCGCATCGACCTCCTTGCGCATCGCCGCAAATCGCGCCGCATCGATGTGGCGGAAATCGATGGTGAGCTTGACCTGCTCGGCATAGGTGCCGGGCAGGTTGGGAAAGCTCTCGATGCGCGTCGTCGTGGTGCGCCCTTCGTCCGCGGCGTACGCCAGGCCGATATCATTGACGGCGGCGATGATGTAACCCGCGCCAACCAGGGCGTTGCGCCGCATCGCCATCGGCGTGCCGCCGGCATGGCCGGTGTCGCCGTTGATGGTCAGCCGCAGCGCCTGGGTCTTGTAGCCGCCGACCACGATGCCGATGTCGCACTTCTCGCGATCGAGCACCGGCGCCTGCTCGATATGCAGCTCCAGATAGGCGTCGAACTTGCGCTCGCCCAACGGCGCCGGCCCGGCATAACCGATCTCGTCCAACGCCTTGGCAACGGTGATGCCCTCGTCGTCAGTGGTGGCGAGCACGCTCTCCAAAGGCAGCACCTTGGCGAAGGCCATCGAGCCCATCATCGGCGGGCTGAAGCGCGCGCCCTCCTCGTTGGTCCAGCAGATGACCTCTATGCCACGCTTGGTCGCAAGCCCGCGGTCGTTCAGCGTGCGCACGACCTCAAGTCCGCACAGCACGCCCAGAATGCCGTCGTAGCGGCCGCCGCAGATCTGGGTGTCGAGATGGCTGCCGACGGCGACCGGCGGCAGAGACGGATCGCTGCCGGCGCGGCGGGCGAAGATGTTGCCCAGCCGGTCGATCTCGATGCTGCAGCCCGCCTTCTTCGCCCAGTCGACGAACAGGTCGCGCATCTCCTTGTCTTCGGCCGACAGCGCCAGCCGGCGCAGGCCGACCTCGCGGAAGCGCCCGATCTCCGCCGACCGTTCGAGGCTCTCCCACAATCGCTCGGCGTTGATCTCCAGAACGTTGGTGGCCACGGCAGGCTCCTTGCTTGACGGCGTTGGATTCTAACAGGAAGCGTGCCAGTGAAGACGGGCAATGCAAGACGATTACGACTTCATCATCATCGGCGGCGGCTCGGCCGGCGCCGTCCTGGCGGCGCGGCTGAGCGAGGATCCCGCCATCCGCGTCCTGCTGCTCGAAGCCGGCCGCGACTTTCGCACCGTCGACACGCCGCAGCACCTGCGCATCCCCAATCCGCTGCACGCCATCGCCGACGACGATTATCGCTGGCCCAAGCTTCTGGCCCGCCGCACGGAACGGCAGGAACCCAAGCTTTTATGGCGCGGCCGTGCGATCGGCGGCAGCTCGACCATCAACGGCCAGATCGCCATCCGCGGCATGCCTGCGGATTTCGCCGACTGGGTCGCCGAGGGCGCCAAGGGCTGGGGCTGGCAGGAGGTCCTACCCTACTTCCGCAGGCTGGAAAGCGATGTCGATTTCGGCGACGCGCCCTGGCACGGCAAGGCGGGCCCGATCCCCGTCTATCGCGCGCCCGTCGAGCAATGGGGCCATGTCGATCGCGCCCTGATGAAGTCGGCGATGGCGCTGGGCTACGGCTGGTGTGACGACCACAACGCGCCGCAGGGAACAGGCGTCTCTCCCTACGCGATCAACAGCCGTGCGGGTCTGCGCATCTCGGTCAACGACGGATACTTGGAATCGGCACGAGACCGAACCAATCTCACAATCGTCGGCAACGCGGTGGTCGACACGCTGACCTTCGAAGGCAACCGGTCGCACGCCAACGGCGTGCGCGTGCAGGTGGGCGGCGAACGCCGCTCGGTGCGGGCGCGGCGCGAGGTCATCCTGTCGGCCGGCGCGATCCATTCACCGGCGATCCTGCAGCGCTCCGGCATCGGGCCGCGCGGCCTGCTCGGCGGCCTCGGCATCGAGGTCGTGGCCGAGCGGCCGGTCGGCGAGCATCTGCTCGACCATCCGATCCTGGGGCTGTCGCTCGAGCTGCGTGAGGACGCGCAGGTGAGCACGCTCGCCCACCGCCACACCAATTGCTGCCTGCGCTACACCTCCGGCCTCGCCGGATCGGGCGTCAACGACATGATTATGATCGCGGGCAACCTGCGGTCGGCCGAGGATGGCGGCACGACGCGCGCCCGCATCGCCGTCTCGGCCTTCCAGGCCTTCAGCGAAGGCAGCGTGCGCATCACCACGCGCGAGCTCGCCATCGACCCGCGGGTGGACGAGCGCATGCTGAGCCACGACAGCGACCTTTTGCGCATGCGCGACGGCGTGCGCCGGCTCAGCAAGATCTGCCGGCACGACGAGGTGCGCGCGATCTCAAGCCGGATCGAATACGGCGCGACCGGCCGCTCGATCGATCAGGAATTCTCACCGCAGGAGCTGGACGACTGGATGTTCGCCGAGTGCTCCGACGCCCAGCATGCCAGCGGTACCTGCCGCATGGGCGCCGCCGACGACCCGAGATCGGTGGTCGATCCCGACTGCCGGGTGATCGGCTGCAGCGGGCTGCGCGTCATCGACGCCTCGGTCATGCCGACCGTGGTCCGTGCCAATACCCATCTGACGACGGTGATGATTGCTGAAAAGATGGCCGATGCCCTCAAGCAATCGGGCAAATCTCACGGCATACGCAACCCCTAGAGCATATTCCGTTCGGCTGGAATCAGCCGAACGGAATATGCCTGCTGCAACAACTAACCCCAGTGCGCGCGTTTCCGGTCAGATGGAACCGCGCGCGGTTCCATCTGATCGGAAACCGCTCTAGGGTGGCGGCGCGGCAGGCCGCATCGTAAAACCAAGATCCGTGGCCCACGCTGTCAGCGCCTTTTCGTATCGTTCGGACCGTATGTCGCCTGCGGCGGTGGGGTTGGGAGGTCTATTTCGAGCCGCCCAAGCCGGTTGAACCGCCCCCCGAGCCCGAGCAGAAGCCCGAACCCAAGCCGCAGCCGCAGCCCCAGCAGCAACAGCCGCCGCCGATGCCGCCCATCGAGGCGCTGCGGCCGCCCGCCGACATCGTATCGGACAAACCGACCCAGGCGCCGCCCAAGGGCGACCAGCCGAAGGACGCTGAGCTCGCGCCGCCCCCGCCGCCGCTGCAGGACATCCTGCCGTCGCCCGATCAAGACCTGGCACCGCCGACGGCCGCAGACTTCGCCAAGGTCGAGCCCGCCCCCACGCCGCCCACGCCCGCGCCCGAACCGAAGACGCCAACCGCGCCGCCATCCACCGCCGGCGAGCTTCCCAAGCCTCCTCAGCCGGCGCCGCCGGCGCCGCAGCAACAGGCGCTCGCCACGCCGCCCGCCAAACCGCAGCCGCCGCAACCGCCGCAGCAGCATCCCAAGCCGCCGATGCCGCAGCTGCAGAAGCCGGAATACAAGCCCTCGCCGCTCAGCACCGCGCCGTCGCGGCGGCCGCCGGCCGGCACGCAGTCGGAGAACCCCTCGCCCTCGCCGTTCGTCAATCCGGCCGACACCTACAGCAAGGCGCGCGCCGCCGACAATTATCTCTGGCAGGTCGTGCGCCGGCTGCAGGGCTACCGCTACCAGGCGAACGTCAATGCCACCCAGGGCATCACCGTGGTGCGGGTGGTCATCGCCCGCGATGGGCGGCTCCTGAATGTCACCGTTTCGCGATCGAGCGGTATTCCCGAGTTCGATCAGGGCGTGCTGGCCGGCGTACGCTCAGGCTCGCCCTACGCGCCGCTACCGCCCGACATCCACGGCGACAGCGCCACCTTCGACCTGCCGCTGGTGTCGACCAGACGCTGAAGACGAGAGGCGTCAGCCGACTGTGGCGTAGGGATTGACCCACCGTCCGCCGGTGAGGCGCACGACCAGGAAGCCGATGATCGTCAGGTTGACGATGTTGAAGATGATGCCGGTGGTGAAGGCGGGCGCGTAGTAGCCGAAGTGATCGTAGAGGAAGCCCGCGAACCAGCTTCCCGCCGCCATGCCGCTCATCGCCGTGAACAAGGTCAGCGGCATGCGCCACGAAGCCTCGGCCGGCGGGAAGATGTCGCGGATGGCCACCGAGTAGGCCGGGATGATGCCGGAGAAGCCGAAGCCGAAGGCAGCGGAAACGGCGAACAG
>WNGB01010810.1_pt1 | contig 12595 bp, 11 predicted proteins | sample 5400681 | NCBI WGS metagenome assembly WNGB01 (sample SAMN13153367, study PRJNA577476) | soil metagenome | isolation source: 115 cm soil or saprolite under grassland replicate 2 | place: USA:California | collected 2016-06-15 | reverse complement strand
CGGCTCACCGCCGCCTATCTCACGCGGATCGCCGCCCTCGATGGCAAGGGTCCCGCGCTCCATCACGTCATCGAGACGAGCCCGGATGCCCTCGCCATCGCGGAGGCCCTCGACGCCGAGCGCCGCGCCAAGGGCGCGCGTGGTCCGTTGCATGGCATTCCGATCCTGCTCAAGGACAACGTCGACACCGCGGACAAGACGACGACCACGGCGGGCTCGCTCGCCCTGGCCGGCTCCATCCCGCCCCGGGACGCGACGGTGGCCCGCAAGCTCCGGGAGGCGGGCGCGGTCCTGCTCGGCAAGGCGAACCTCAGCGAGTGGGCCAACATCCGCTCCAACCATTCCAGCAGCGGCTGGAGCGCGCGTGGAGGACAGGCGAAGAACCCGTACGTGCTCGATCGCAATCCGTGCGGCTCGAGCTCGGGCTCCGCCGCGGCCGTGGCCGCGAACCTGTGCGCCCTGGCCATCGGCACGGAGACGGACGGTTCGATCGTGTGTCCGTCGTCTGCCAACGGCATCGTCGGAATCAAGCCCACCCTGGGGCTGGTCAGCCGCGCGGGCATCATTCCCATCGCCCACAGCCAGGACACGGCCGGACCCATGGCCCGCACCGTCCGCGACGCGGCCGTCCTGCTGGGCGCGCTCGTCGGCGTGGACGACCGCGACCTGGCCACCGCCGATGCGGCGAGCCGGGGGGCTTCCGATTACACCCGCTTCCTCGATGTGGACGGCCTCCGCGGTGCGCGGATCGGCGTGGTGCGGAAGGCCTTCGGCTTCAACCCGCGAGTGGACCGGTTGCTGGAGGACGCTCTGGCCGAGATGGTCCGCCGGGGCGCGGTCCTGGTGGATCCCGCCGAAATCCCCCACGCCGGCGAGTATGACGACAGCGAGCTGGAGGTCCTCCTCTTCGAGCTCAAGGCCGACCTGGCCGCCTATCTGCAGGCGCTCGGTCCCGCCGCGCCGGTCAAGACCCTGGCCGACGTCATCGCCTTCAACGAGGCCCACCGCGCCGAAGAGATGCCGTATTTCGGCCAGGAGCTGTTCCTCAAGGCGGAAGAGAAGGGCCCGCTGACGACTCCCGCCTACCGTGACGCCCTCGAGAAGAACCAGCGTCTCGCGCGTGCCGAAGGCATCGATGCCGTGATGGACCAGCACCGGCTCGATGCGCTGGTCGCGCCCACGGGGGGGCCGGCCTGGACCACCGACCTGGTCAACGGCGATCACTTCTCCGGCGGCAGCTCGACCGCGCCCGCCGTCGCCGGCTACCCGAACATCAACGTACCGGTCGGGAACGTCTTCGGGCTGCCCGTCGGAATCTCGTTCTTCGGCCGGGCCTGGAGCGAGCCGACGCTGATCAAACTGGCGTTCGCGTTCGAGCAGGCGACGCATTTCCGCCGCCCCCCGCGCTTCCTGCCGACGGTGGATCTCAGCCACCCGTAGCCGGGAACCCGGTAGTCCGATGGCGCGACGACCGGGAGGGCCGGGTGGTCACTCTCGCGCGGACGCTCGCGCGCGCTGGAACTTGTCTATCCCACGTAAAGCAGTGCGCGCGCTCGCTCCGCTGTCGCGCATCCCGCGGGTGAATGCAGCGACAGAGGCCGCGCTCCGAGTGACCCACGCCGCTCTCCCGGTCGTCGCGATGGACGACGCAAGCCCGTCCCAGATCAGCGGCGAAGACCGCAACCTCTGATGATTGCGGTCTTTGTCCGCGGCATCTGGAGGTGAGGCCGAAAACAGGACATCCAGGCGATTGTACGAACTTTTTCGTAGACACGACGAAGGCCTTCGTACTAAGCTCCGCGGCATGACCTCACCGCCGCGTCCGACCCCAGGCGAGCTCGAGATCCTGCGCGTCCTGTGGGAGCGCGGTCCGAGCACCGTTCGGGAGGTGCAGGAAAGCCTTGGCCCCGCGCGCGCGGCGGGATACACGACGGTACTCAAGCTCCTGCAAATCATGTCCGAGAAGGCGCTGGTGACCCGGGACGAAACGGCGCGCGCGCACGTCTACGCGGCACGCGTACCGGAGACACAGACCCAGCGCCAGCTGGTGCGCGATCTCGTCGATCGTGCCTTCGGCGGGTCGGCGGCCCAGTTGGTCGTCCAGGCCCTCTCCGGACGCCGCGCCTCGCCGGTGGAGATCGAGGACATTCGAAAGCTCCTGGATGAGATCGAGGGAGGGAAGCGATGACGACACTGGACTCCACGGCGGTGGAGGCGCTGGGCTGGGCCCTCGTGCACTTCGCGTGGCAGGGTGTGGTGGCCGCGGCCGTCTTCGCCGTGCTCAACGCGGCCGCGCACGGGGCGGGCGCGCGCGTGCGCTATGCACTGGCCGCGTTCACGCTCTCCGCCATGGCGGTCATGCCGCCCCTCACGGTCCTGGTCACGCGAGCGCCGGGACGTGAGATCGGGCCCACGGCGGCCTCCGGTCCCGCCGTGCGTTCATTCGGCGCCGTGCCAATCGCGTCCGCGCGTACGCCTGCAATCGATGATCGCTCCGCCCTCGAGATCCGGGCGCGCATCGCGAATGCGCTACCCGCGATCGTCGCCCTCTGGTGCGCCGGGGTCCTGGTGCTCTCGATTCGTTACCTGGGGGGCTGGCGGCTCGTCCAGCAGATGGACAAGTCCGCGCGGCCAATCCTCGACGGAGAAGTGGCCGGCCGCCTCGCCCGGCTCCTGCGCCGCATGCGCGTCAGCCGACCGGTGCGCCTGCTGGAGTCGACGATGGTCGAGGTCCCGACGGTCGTGGGGTGGCTCCGACCCGCGATCCTTCTCCCCGCCGCCACGATGGCGGGACTGACCGCCGAGCAGCTCGAGGCCATCCTCGCGCACGAGCTGGCCCACGTGCGCCGATACGATTACCTCGCCAGCCTCCTTCAGAGCGCGGTGGAAACGATCCTCTTCTACCACCCGGCCGTGTGGTGGGTGTCCCACCGCATGCGAGTGGAGCGCGAGCTGTGCTGCGACGACGAAGCCGTGGCCGCCTGTGGCAATCCCATCGAGTACGCGCGCGCCCTGGCCGGCCTCGAAGCCCTGCGTCCCGCCCCCCGCCTCGCGCCCGCCGCGGCCGGGGGTCTGTTGTTCGAACGCGTCGCCCGTCTCGTCGCGGCTCCCTCCAGCCACGGCGTGCGCGCCTCGCGCGGCGCGGCCGCCCTCCTGGGATGTGCCGCGCTGGCCCTCGCCCTCATGGGCGTGACGACCCTACGCGCGTCGGTGACGGGGGGACAAGGCGAGCCCGAGCCGGCGAAACGGCGAGCTCCCGCCACGAAGCAGAGTCCCGAGGCGCCCACCGCCGCCACGACCACCACGCCGGGCCGACCCAGTCCGCCGCGGCCGTCGGGAACCGACAGCGCCCCGGCCGCAAACGGGGACCGCGCGCCGTCGACGCGGCTCGTCCCCGTGGAACGCCTGATGGAGCTGGCCGGGGCCGGCGTCACCCCCGATTACGTCGACGGTATGGCCGCGCTGGGCTATCCGAATCTCTCCTGGGACCAGCTCATCGAACTGCGCAGGCAAGGAGTGGGTCCCGAATATGTGCGCGGTCTCGCGCAGGCCGGTCATCCGCACCTCACTCCGGAGCAGCTCGTGTCGCTGCGCACTCAGGGCGTCTCCCCCGATTTCGTGCGCGGCCTGGCCGCGGAGGGCCTGAAGGACCTGTCCCTGTCCGAGCTCCTCGAGCTGCGGACGCAGGGTGTCTCGCCGGAGTACGTGCGGAACCTGCGCGCGGCCGGTTACGCCGACCTCTCCGTCACCGACCTCCTCGCGGTGCGCTCGAACGGCGTGTCGCCGGAGGACGCTATGGCGCTGCGCGCCATGGGCTACACGGACCTGAGCCTGGGGCGCCTGGTGGGGCTGCGCACGATGGGAGTGAGCGCGGAATACGTCCGCGGACTGCAGGCCCAGGGATACAAGGGTCTCTCCGCGCCGATGCTCATCGGCCTGCGCAGCCAGGGCGTCACCGTGGAGTACGTCCGCGAGCTCAAGGAGCTGGGCTACGCGGGGCTGGCGGCGGGGGAGCTCATCGAGCTGCGATCGCACGGCGTCACCCCCGGGTTCGTGCGCGACCTCAAGGACGCGGGCTACGATCGCCTCACGACGCGCGAGCTCATCGATCTGCGGTCGCACGGTGTCGATCCGGCGCTGCTCAAGCGCCTGAAGGGACGGGGGGAACCAAGCCGATGACGAGGATGACCGGACGGATCGTGATGGGTCTGGGTGCGCTGGCCGCGGTGGCGGCGCTCGCCGCCGCCCACGGCCTTCGCGTGAGCGAGGCGCAGGCCGGCCCGTTGCGCGGGGTCTGGACGGCGCAGCCCTCGCAGTGGAAGACGACGGACGGCTCCACGGCCGTGGTCGTCCAGCTCTCGCTGCGGCGGACGCGTCCGGGACACGATTGGAACTCGTCGTTTCCGGTCGCGCTGACGGACCTCAAGGGCCTGACCGCCGAGCAGACGCGCGGAGCGCGGGCCGACGTTCGCTTCGACCTCGTCCGCGACGCGGGGACGATCGCCTGTGATGGGCGCTTCGACAACGGCGACGGCGCCGGCCATTTCACCTTCACCCCGAACCCTGAATACGTGGCGGAGATGCGCAAGCAGGGCTACGAGGGGATCGACGAGGAGAAGGCGTTCTCGCTCGCCATGCACGACGTGAGCCGCCAGTTCATTCGCGACCTCACCTCGCTGGGCTACGCGCGCTTGGCCCTCGACGAGCTGGTCAACCTGCGCATCCACGGGGCCGGCCCGGAGTTCGTGCGCGAGCTGCAGGGCCTCGGGTACGCGCATCCCAGCGTCGACGAGCTGGTCAACCTCCGGATTCACGGCGCTTCTGCGGCCTACATCCGCGAGCTCAAGAGCCTGGGCTACGAACGGATCCCGGTCGACGGCCTCGTGAACCTCCGCATCCACGGGGCGAGCGCGGAGTTCATCCGGGCCTTGAAGGAGCTCGGCTACGAGAAGCTCGATCCGGACGGGCTGGTCAACCTGCGCATTCACGGGGCGAGCCCGGAGTTCGTGCGCGACTTGCGCACGCTCGGATACGGGCGGCTCACGACGGACGAGCTGGTCAACATGCGCATCCATGGGGTCTCGCCGGAGTTCATCCGCGTCCTGCGCGATCTGGGCTACGACCGGGTGGCGGTCGACGACCTCGTGAACATGCGCATCCACGGGGTGACTCCGGAGTTCATCCGGCGCGTCAACGGCGGCAAGGGCGGCGCGGCCAGCGTGAACCAGCTCGTCGACATGAGGATCCACGGGCGGGAGCAGTAAGCCGGCGGAGAGTTCCGGGTCGCGAAACGGACGGACCCTGGCCTGCGGCTGGAGTAGGATCGGTCCGTGATGCACACGGAACGCGCCCCTGCCGCCGTGGCGACCATTCGCTTCACCACGCCGGTTGGCGATCTCGCCGCCTTCACCCGCGAAGGCGCGCTGTGCGCCTTGTCGTTCGCCGATGGCCGTTATGACCCGCTCGCTTTTCTGCGCGCGCGCTTCGGGACGGTCCACACGAGCGCGGAGGATCCGCTGGACGTCACCGGCCGCTTCCGGGACTACTTCCGCGGCCAGCTCGACGCGCTGGACCGCCTGCCCGTCGACACCGGCGGGACACCGTTCCAGCGCCGGGTCTGGGACATGCTGAGGACGATCCCCGCGGGCACGACGCTGTCGTATCTGGAAGTCGCGCGGCGGGTGGGCGCGGAGGACGCCGTGCGCGCGGTGGGCGCCGCCAACGGCGCGAACCCGGTGGCGATCGTGATTCCGTGCCATCGCGTCATCGGCGCCGATGGCCGCCTGGTCGGATACGGGGGAGGGCTCGATCGCAAGCGCTGGCTCCTCGCGCACGAGAAGGCGACGATCCGGCCGGCCGCCGCCGCGCAGGCGCGTCTGTTCGGGTAAGGGGCCTCTCGGGCGATACTGGATGGGATGACGGAGACCGGGCAGCGAAGCGCCGCGGGGACGATCGGCATCTTCGATTCCGGCGTCGGCGGCCTGAGCGTCGCGCGCGAGATCCGCGGCGCCCTTCCCACCGAGGATCTGCTCTACGTGGCGGATACCGCCTATTGTCCCTATGGGGATCGTCCAATCGAGGAGGTACGCGCGCGGGCGCTGGCCGTGGGCCGCTACCTCCAGGATGCGGGCGCGAAGCTCGTGGTAGCCGCGTGCAACACCGCCACCGGAGCGGCCCTCGAAGACCTGCGCGCCGCCCTCTCGATCCCGGTCGTGGGGCTGGAGCCCGCCGTGAAGACAGCCGTCGCCCAGACGCGGGCGCGGCGCGTGGGCGTCCTGGCGACGTCCGGTACCCTGCGCTCCGAGCGGTTCGCGCGGCTGCTCCGCGCGCACGGCGACGGCATCGAGGTCATCCCCCAGGCCTGCCCCGGGCTGGCCGATCTGATCGAGCAAGGGCATCTCGACGGAGAAGTCCTCACCGCGCGGCTGGAGGAGCTCACGCGTCCGCTGCGCGACGCGGGCGTGGACATGGTCGTGCTGGGCTGCACGCACTACGCGTTCGTCGGGGCGCCCCTCCAGCGCGTGCTCGGCCCGTCCGTGACGTTGGTGGACAGCGCGCCGGCCATTGCGCGGAGGACGGCGCAGCTGCTCGAGCAGGGCCGCGCGCGGCGCGACGCCGGGGACGGCGGCATCCGCGTGCTCACGACGGGCGATCCGGAAAAGGTGGCTGCGGTCGTACAGCGGCTCTGGGGGCGGCCGGTCGTCCTGGAGCCGGTGCGGATCTGAGTCCCGGCGCCCCCGAGAAGGCGGTCAGACGGCGTCGTGGAAGATGATGCCGAGGGCGAAGCGCGTGCCCGCGCGCACGCGGCTGACGCCGTGGCGCACGTTCGTGCGGTAGAAGCCGCGGCTCCCCACGGCGGGCCAGAAGCGATTCGCGAAGACGACCATCTCGCCCTGCGCGCCCGGTATGACCTCGGCGATGGACTGGGAGCGCGGCCTCTGCTGGACGAGCAGGAACTCACCTCCCTCGTGATCCACTCCGGGCCGGCTGAGAAAGACGACGATCTGCATGGGGAACGCCACCGCTCCGTAGAGGTCCTGATGCAGGCAGTTGTGGCCGCCTCGCTCGTAGCGCAGTAGCAGTGGAGTCGGCTGGCGCTGGCCGGCGCGCGCGCAGCGCTCTTCGAAGTCCTCGAAGGCCGGGGGAAACCGCTCGTGGGCGCGGAGGGCCTCCATCCATCCGTTCGCGATGGTGGCCAGGGGTGCATACGCCTGGCGACGCAAGGCCTCGACGAGCGGGGGCAAGGGGCGCGCGAAGTAGCGGTACGCGCCGATCCCGAAACGATGGCGGCTCATGTCGACGTGGCTGCGAAATGCGGCGGCATGGTCCCAGAGGGCGGCGAGGCGCGCGCATTCTTCGGGAGGAATACGGCAGGGAAGCCTGGCGTAGGGTTGCTCGCGCAAGCAGTCCTCCACGCCGCGCCAGTCCGCCGTCGAGACCCGCTCGATCAATTCCGCCGCCTCCGCCGGCATCGTCACCCCTCGTTCCAAGATACGTGCGTTGCCGCTGCGGTTTCCATCCGGTTTGCGACTTCAATCGATCCAACCTCGGGGGATCGGATCCGGGAACGGTCGCTCGCGCCGTGGCCGCCCTCTACGCGCCGGTCCTCTCCGTTCCGTCACCGTCGCCGGCGCGCTGACGCGCGAGCTCGGCGGCGCGGCGCGTTGGACCCGGCCTCCACGGCCTCACGCAGCAGGCGGAAGTGCCGGGTGAGTTCCTCGAGGCCGTAGTGCGCGTTGAGGCCGCTCGGGTTGGGGAGGACCCAGGTCAGCGCGCCGGCCGTGAGTGGGTCCTGCCCGCCGATGGCCGCATCCGCCTGGTCGAAGCCGCGACGATAGGCCCCGACGCCGAGGATGGCGACGGTGCTCGGCCGGTAGCGCACGGCCTTGGCCACCAGCGCGCGCGCGCCACCGGCCAGCTCCTCGGCGGTGAGCTCGTCCGCGCTCGCCGTCGTGCGCGGGCACAGGTTCGTGATCCCGATGCCCAGTGCCAGCAGCGTGGAGTCTTCCTCCGGAGAGAAGAGGCGGGGGGTGAAGCCCGAGGCGTGAAGGGCCTTCCAGAAGCGGTTCCCGGGCCGGCCGAAATGGTGGCCGATGGCGGTGGAGTAGAGGCCGGGGTTGATGCCGCAGAACAGGACGCGCAGGCCGGGCGCGATCACGTCCGGGAGGCGGCGGCGGCGCGCGCGGATCAGGGCCGCGACATCCGGACGCGAGGACGGCATCTCACGGCCATTGTGCCACCGGCCGCGGACCGCTTGCCCCGATAATCAACGCGTATGAGCACGCTGCGCGACCGCGTGGGCGGCCGGTCCTACGACGCGGTGATCGTCGGCGCGGGCCCGAACGGGTTGGCCGCGGCGCTGACCCTCGCCCGCGCCCACCGGTCCGTGCTCGTGCTCGAGGCGGCGGACACGGTGGGCGGCGGCACGCGCACGCGGGAGCTCACCCTCCCCGGGTTCCGTCACGACATCTGCTCCGCGATCCATCCTCTGGGCGTGGGATCGCCCTTCTTCCGCACGGTGCCCCTGACGGAGCACGGCGTCGAATGGATCCAGCCGCCGCTCGCGGTCGCCCATCCCCTCGACGACGGCACGGCGGGCGTGGTGGCGCAATCCCTCGACGAGACCGCGCGGGCGCTCGGACCCGACGGCGGAGCCTGGCGCCGTCTCTTCGGACCTCTCGGCGCGCGCTGGGACAGCCTCGCGCCCGACCTCCTGGGGCCGGTCCTCCACGTGCCACGTCATCCACTGATGCTCGCAGGCTTCGGGCTGCGCGCGGCCTGGCCGGCGGCGATGCTGGCCCGAACGCTGTTCCACACCGAGCGGGCGCGCGGCCTGTTCGCGGGCCTGGCCGCGCACGCGATCCTGCCCCTCGAGCGGCCGCTGACCGCGGCCTTCGGGCTCGTGCTCGGCATGACCGCCCACGCGGTGGGCTGGCCCTTGCCGCGCGGCGGGTCGCAGACGATCGCCGATGCGCTGGCCGCCCTCGTCCGTGCCCACGGTGGCGAGATCATGATCGGCGCTCGCGTCTCGGCCCTGGCCGATCTCCCGCCGGCCCGCGTCACGCTGTTCGACGTGACCCCTCGCCAGCTCCTGGCCATCGCAGGCGAGCGGCTGCCCGGCCGCTATCGCCGCCGCCTGGAGCGCTACCGCTACGGCCCGGGAGTGTTCAAGATCGACGCCGCCCTCGACGGCCCCGTCCCCTGGCGGGCGAGGGAATGCGCGCAGGCGGGGACGGTGCACCTGGGCGGCACGCTGGCCGAGGTCGCGGCCGCAGAGGCCGCCGTCTGGCGCGGCGAGCACCCCGATCGTCCCTTCGTGCTCGTCGCGCAGCAGAGCCTCTTCGATCCCACGCGCGCGCCCGCCGGCAAGCACACCCTATGGGCCTACTGCCACGTGCCGAATGGGTCGACGGTCGACATGACCGATCGCATCCTCGGCCAGATCGAGCGCTTCGCGCCGGGGGTGCGCGATCGCATCCTTGCCGTGGCCGCCCATGGGCCCGCCGCCCTCGAGCGCTACAACGCGAACTACCTCGGCGGGGACATCGCGGGCGGGGCGAACGTCATGGATCAGATGATCGGCCGGCCGGCCTGGCGGCTCGATCCCTACGCCACGCCCGCGCACGGCCTCTATCTCTGCTCGTCGTCCACGCCTCCGGGGGGCGGCGTCCACGGGATGTGCGGGTTCCTGGCCGCCCGGTCCGCGCTGCGTGATCTCTAGCTGGACAGTCTCGGGAGGTTTTTATTGTACGCGATTTGCGTACGATCGTTCGCCCCGTGAAGAGGCGCGGGACCTGCGGGACGGTCCGGACCATCAAAAGCGTCTTGTGAGGCCGCAGCGGGCGATTTCGGCGGCGGTTCGGGGATCCTGGAGCGATGTCCTGATGAGGTCGACGATTGTACTCGATCTGAGTACAGTCATGCCTTGAGAGGCGCCCGCCACGCAAGGCCACCACCGAGCCACCCGAATGACGTACGAGTTGCTTCAAGCTTTACTTGAGGTCGCATCCTCACTCTTCAGCCAGGCCTCCGGCCGGTCCGAGACGTGAGCTTGAAGCGCTACGGGATGACCGGAGCCGAACCAAGCCTCAGTCTGATGACCGCATGAGTCGCTTTACTCCGTCACCGCGTAGTCGTCGCCGTAGAACTTGCTCGTGGTCCGCGTGTGGAAGTGCAGGGCCTTGATGGGCTCGTAACGGGCGGGGGTCAGGCCGGGCAGCACCTCCAGCATCTCGTCCTCCCACACGTAGACGGCCATGGGGAACGAGACGCGCGGCCGCCCGCGGAGCAAAGGGTCGCGCGGCTTGGCTACGCGATGGGTCGTGGAGGGGAAGACGTCGTTGCTGATCCGCTGCATGTAGTCGCCGGTGTTGAGGATGATCGACCCCCGCGGCGCGCGCAGCCGGACCCACTTCATGTTCCGGCGATTCAGGAGCTGCAGCCCTTCGATCTCGGGAGCGGGCAGGAAGGTGAAGAGGTCGACGTCCTCGTGCCCGAGAAGGCGCGCCGCTCCCGATTGCTCGTCGGCCGCGCTCATCGGCGGATAGTAGTTGAGGCGCAGGCCGAAGTTCGTCCTCGTGAGCCGCGCATCGTAGTGATGCGGGTCGCAGCCGAGGTGGGTCAGGAGACTCTGCATGACGGGCAGGATCAAGGCCTCCTGGGCGAGGCACAGCCGGCGGAAGAGCGGCTCGAAGCCGGCCCGCGGCCAGAAGTCTCCTTCGCGATAGCCGGGCGCCTCGCCCAGGGCGAAGGCGCGCCGGCAGAAGACCCAGCCCTCGACCAGGTCCGGATGGATCTCGCTCGTCTCCTTGATGGGGAAGTAGCCCTGGTTGACGGAGCCATGGCGCTGGGCGCGGTAGCGCATCCGCTCCTCGAGCGTCGTGGAGCCGTACAGCTCGAGCACCTTCTGCGTGGCCTCGTCCCACAGGGAGACGGGCAGCCCGTGGCCTTCGAGGATGGCGAACCCGATCCCCTCCAGCGCCTCGCCCAGCTCGCGGGCAAACGCCTGTCGGTCGCTCGGATTGCCCTCGAGCCAGCGGCCGAGATCGCAGGTCCGGATCTCGTACTCGTCGTCGAAGGCCTCGTCGGCCGATTCCGCGAGGTGGTAGCGCTGTTTCTTGTCGACCTGGTCGTAGCGGAGGAAGTCGGCGCTGGTGGCGTGAATGCCTTCGGCCTTGCGGTCCATGTCGCGCTCGCACGTATGATCGCCCCGATGGGGAAGAGCGGCAAGGGGACGCGATGTCGGTCACGCTGAAGGGATCGTGCCGCGTGATGGGCCTGCGCGAGGGTGAGCCGTCGCGCCACGGCCGGCTGCGCGCCTGGCGCCATGTCGGACGCGAGAGCGGCGCGGCCGCGTTGTCGTTGCGCGTCCTCGAAACCGAGGCGGGCGGGCCCACCCCGAGCCTCCGCAACGGCCGCTGCGAGGAAGTGCTCTTCGTCCTGCAAGGTAGGGGGATGGCGCACGTGGAGGGCTGGCCTCACGAGATCGGACCCGATACCGGCCTCTTCGTTCCGCCCGGCGCCCGTCTGACCTGGTGGCGGCGGGCCCGGAGCCGCTCACCCTGGTCAGCGCGCAGTGTCCCGACCCCGGACCGCAGCTCGGGCTGGAGCCGCCGCTTCTCTCGCCGCCGGGCGATGGCCCGTGCGTGGGCGCGACGGCGCGGCTGTGGGAGCGCGAGGCCCGGCCCAGCGGTGACCGCTGGTATCGCGCCCTCATTGACGCCGCCGTGGGCAGCCGCGAGGTGACGCAGTTCGTGGGCGCCATCCCTCCCGGACGGTCGCCCGATCACTACCACGAGTACGAAGAGGTCCTCTGCTTCCTGGCCGGAGAGGGACGGCTCTGGGCGGACGACGTGTCCGCGGCCGTCGGCCCGGGACGATGCGCGTTCCTGCCCCGCGGCCAGGTCCACTGTACGGAGAACACGGGCGCGAGCGAGCTGCGCCTGCTCGGCGTCTTCTACCCGGCGGGGAGTCCGGCCGTCAGCTACGCGCCGGACTAGTGGAAGCTCTCGCCCCGGGCCAGCATGGCCAGGATCGACCGCAGGCGCTTCTCGCGGGTCTCGGGCTTCCTGGCGGTCTGGAGGCGGTAGGCGATGGCGTAGACGTTCGCCCTGTTCAGGCCCTCGAAGAAGGACTGCGCCTTCTTGTCCCGCGAGAGCTCCTGCAGGAAGTCCGCCGGGATCGTGGCGGCGCTGGGTGAGTCATAAGCACGCTGCCACCGGCCGTCCTTTCTGGCCGCCGCGACTTCCCTCAGGCCGGCGGGCTTCATCCTCCCGGCCTCGATCAGGCGCTCCGCGCCGAGCGTGTTGATGCGCGACCAACCGCTGCGCGGGCGACGGGGACCAAACCTCTGCAGCCATGACCGCGTGTCCTGGGGCCGTTTCTGGCTGTCGATCCAGCCGTAGCAGAGCGCCCCTTCGAGCGCCTCGGCGTAGGTCAGGCCGCGCCGGCCCGCGGCCTTCTTCTCGATCTGCAGCCAGACGCCCCGGGATTCGGCGTGATGCTTCGACAGCCAGGCTTCCCACGCGCGGAGCGAGTCGAGGAGCAGTATGGGCGCTTCGGGCGTCGCGGCCATGACCGGCTCAGTCTATGCGAC
>WNGB01016937.1_pt1 | contig 12596 bp, 10 predicted proteins | sample 5400681 | NCBI WGS metagenome assembly WNGB01 (sample SAMN13153367, study PRJNA577476) | soil metagenome | isolation source: 115 cm soil or saprolite under grassland replicate 2 | place: USA:California | collected 2016-06-15 | reverse complement strand
GAGTTCGCGCTCATGAACATGTCGATGCGGCCGACCGGCAGCAGGATGCGGTTGTTGATGTTGGGCCCGCCCTGCTGGATCGTGACGTCGAGGCCGTATTTGCGGTAGGTGCCGTCGGCGAACGCCTGGTAGAAGCCGCCGTGCTCGGCCTGCGCCACCCAGTTGGTGCCGAAGGCAACCTTCTCCCGCGGCTGCGCCGCCGCATCGGCAGCAAAGAGCCCGCCGGCAAGCGCCAGGAGGGGGCCGGCAAATCGCAAGAGTTTCATTGTGGCCTCATTGATCACCCGCAAGACCGTATAATATGCATTGCGGCGCAATGGGAGGGTTTCCATGGATACAGACGTGAAGGCCGAAGGCAGCAACAGGCGCCTCAATGACCTGGTCGCGATCACCGTCGTCATCCTCAGCGTGTTCATGGCGATCTCGAAGATCAAGGACGACAACATCAACCAGGCGATGCAGAAGGCGAAGTCGGAATCGGTCGACGCCTGGGCCGAGTATCAGTCTGCGCGCATCAAGCTGCACGTGGACGAGAACGGACTGTCCACGCTCCGCCTGCTGGAGACGACCGGCCTGATCGACAAGACGCTGGCGGGGAAGCAGGCGGCCGACTACGAGGCCGACATCAAGAAATATCAGGGGCGCTCGGCCGAAACGATGGCCAAGGCCAAGGCGCTCGAGGCCGAGTATGACCGGCTGAACTTCCGCGACGACCAGTTCGACATGTCGGACGCCTTCCTGTCGATCGGAATCGCGGTCGCCGCGGTCGCTTCGCTGGTCGACTTGTTCTGGTTGCTCTATGTCGCCTGGGGGTCGGGCGCCTTCGGGCTCGCCCTGGGGTTCGCCGGCTTCCTCGGTTTCAACCTGCGGCCGGAGTGGCTTGCGAGCCTGCTGGGGACTTAGGCGAAGACGGACGAACGACTACTGCAATGAAGATCACGATCGATCTCCCCAATCCCCTGCTCCGCGACGCTCACCGCCTCGCCGCGCGCGAGCGCACAACACTGCGCGCGCTAATCGAACTAGGCCTACGACGCGTCATTGCCGATGCGCGCCGACCTGGGTTCAGGCTGCGTAAGGCGAGCTTCAAAGGACGTGGGCTACATCCTGAGTTCGCGAACGCTGGGTGGGAACGCTTACGCGAAATTAGCTATGGTGACCGTTAGCCCGTTAACGCGCTGAGGGCGCTCCGGGCAGTGCCCTACTGCTCGAACCGCTCGATGAACCAGCGCAGGAGCTTCATCCAGATCTCGTCCTTGCCGACCTGGTCCTCGATGCCGTGCTCGAGGTTGGGGTTGTCGTTGACCTCCATCACCACGATGCCGCGGTCGGTCTGCTTGAGGTCGACGCCGTAGAAGCCGTCGCCGATCGGGCGCGCGGCGCGCACCGCGATGTCGATGATCTCCGGCGGCGCCTGCTCGACCTCGAAGGCGCGGAAGCCACCCTCGTGCGAGGAGCCGTCCGCCCGGTACTTCACCACCTGCCAGTGCCCGCGCGCCATCCGGTACTGGCACACGAACAGCGGCTCGCCGGCGAGCACGCCGACCCGCCAGTCGAACTCGGTCGGCAGGAACTTCTGCGCCAGCACGAGGTCGGTCTCCTCGAACAGTTCGTCGGCGATGCGCTTGAACTGCTCCGGCGTATCGGCCTTGTGCACGCCGCGCGAGAACGAGCCGTCGGGGATCTTGACCACCAGCGGCAGGCCAAGTTCCTCCATCACCTTGTTGAGGTCGGTCCCCTCCTGCAGCATCACGGTCGGCGGGGTCGGCACCTGGTTGGAGCTCAGAAGCTCCATCAGAAACACCTTATTGGTGCAGCGGATCATCGAGATCGGATCGTCGATGACCGGCATGCCCTCCTGCCAGGCGCGGCGGGCAAAGCGGTAGGTATGGTTGTCGATCGAGGTGGTCTCGCGGATGAACAGGCCATCGTATTCGGCGAGCTCAGCCAACTGCCGCCGCGTGATCGGCTCGACGTCGACCGACATCTTCTCGGCGATCCGCGCCAGATGCTTGATCGAGGACGGCGAGGACGGCGGCATCTTCTCGTTGGGATCGTAGAGCACCGCCAGGTCATACTTGGCGACCGTGCGGGCCTTGGGATCGCGCCAGTCGCGCTTGGTGTGCTGGTGCAGCGCCTCGCGGAAGAACTCGGCCTCCCCGTTCGCCAGCCGGTTGATGTTGCGCGGCCGGATGCGATCGATCGACAGCCAGTTGCCGGGCTCGACGATGACCTCGAGCGCCGGGCAGCGGAACCAGTCGAACAGCAGCCGGCCGAACGATTCGAAGCGATTGTCGCGCGCGATCCCGAAACAGACCAGCAGCTTCATCTCGCCGTCGGGCTGCAGATCGGCGCGGCGGGCGCAGCGGTTGAGCTCGTCCTCGAGCTCCGGCAGGGCGTGCTCGTAGAGCTTGGCCTCGCGCAGCTCCAGCATGGTTTCGACGGTGGGCACCACCCGGTGGCCGCGCGCCTCGGCCAGCAGCGACGCGTAGTAGCCCTTGGACTGGTAGGCATAGGAGCGGGCCAGGTTGACGAGCTTGGGCCGCCCCATGTCGAACAGGCGCGGACGCGCGAGGTACTCGCTCGTCGTGATGACCTTGTGCGGGGTCTCGGCGTTGGGGAGGTCCTTGGGCTGGTCAACCAGAATGACCCAGCCGGTCATGTGAAACCTTTCCGGAAGACGGCTGCTGCGCCGGGGCGCCCGCGACCCCAACGGGTCAGGCGCGCCAGCGCGGTCACGCGGGCCGCTGCGGCCTCGGGCGCCGCCGCCATTCCATGATCATCTGTGATGGTCGCCGAATTCTGCACGAAGACTTCGCCGCCCGTCGCGGCCTTGAGGCAATTGACCAGTGCGATGCTCCCGGGAGGGAAGTAATAACCCGAAACGCGGCCGATGACCACGCTCCCGCGGATCGCAAGCCGACATGAGAGCCGATTCGCCTGCCGGAGTCAGCGCCCTGGGGATATCCGCCCCCGAAGTGTCATCTCGTTGACACGTCCCGCCGGGGGGCGGCGGTCCTGAGCGGCTTCTCGAACCGCAGCGCGTCACCGCCGTTAGCGGGCGATGGTGGCGTGGTTGGTCACGTGCACCTCGAGCCGGATCGCCCCACAGCCGCGCCGCCGCGCGATCGCCTCGGCCTTTGCCAGCAGCATTGGCGCCACCCCGCGTCCGCTCATGGCGGGCGCGACCGCAATGGAATAGAGCCGCGCCAGCGCCGAGCGCGGCCGGAACAGCACGATCGCGGTGCCGGCCAGATGGCCGCCCGCCCCCTCCGCCACGATCAGGGCCGCGGTCGGCGACTGCAGAAAATGGCGCAGACTCCGGCGTGAGAGCCGGTCGGTCGCGAACACGCGCTGCTCGAGCTCCAACAGCGCATCGAGGTCGCGGGCTAGCGCGACGCGGACGCGGACCGGCGGCACCGGCCTGTGGGCAAGGCATGCGGACATCGTTACCAGACGTTGAATAGAGACTACCAGGACCGCCGCCACCCCGCGCAAGCGTCCTGAACCTTTGAACCTGCCCCCTGCCTGCTGCGACCAATAGGGGGAACGGCCAAAAGGAACGGGCCAAGACGGCCCACTGTCGGGGAGACACAACGAGTTTTTCGGTTTTCCGCACTGGCGGCAGTGCGAGACGTGTCTACTGAGGCCTGCGCCTCAGGCCTGAAAGTTGCGATCGGCGCGTGCGCCCCCATCCACCCCCGCGTCGGTCAAAGCGGCTCGCCCGGATCTCACCGTCCGGGCGGGCTCGCTTTGTTTGCGGAATTTGTCGTCCCGGCGCTCGCTTCGCTCGGCCGGGACGACATTTGGCATTTTGCCGAAATCTCACCCAATGATTCCGGTTTCGGTCAAAGTGCGCTAGAACGGCGTCCGGCCGATCTCCGGCCCTTGGATGACCCCCGATGCAGCGCGTGACCATCACTATCGACGACGAGCTCATGGCCGAGCTCGACCGCATCATCGCGGCCCGCGGCTATCAGAACCGCTCGGAGGCGATCCGCGACCTCGCCCGCGGCGGCATCCGGCAGGCGGCGGAGACGCTCGACGGCCAGCGCGACTGCGTCGCCGCCCTGGTCTACGTCTACGACCACAACGCCCGCCAGCTCTCCAAGCGGCTGGCCGACACCTTCCACGACCACCACGAATTGTCGCTCGCCTCGATGCACGCGCATCTCGATCACGACAGCTGCATGGAGGTGACGATCCTGCGCGGCAAGGCCGACAAGGTGCAGCATTTCGGCGAGCACGTGATCGCCGAGCGCGGCGTCCGCCACGGCCGCATCATGCTGGTGCCGACCGACGTGATGATCAAGCCGCACACCCACGCCGACGGCACCACCCACACCCATCCGCACGGACATTCGGGCAAGCGGCGCAAACGCGTGGCGTAAAATTCAAGAGAGTGGTTCTTTCGACTGATTGAGCTTGTGCTCGGTCTCTCCGCTCCCCTCCCCCCGCGAGCACTTGCGAGCGGTGGGGAGGGGGGAAGGGGCGGGGGGAAGTGCAGCGAAAGCGGTGCTCAATCGAGTCACCCCCCACCCCGGCTCGCGCAAGTGCGCTCGCCGACCCTCCCCGCCGCTCGCAAGTGCTCGCGGGAGGAGGGTCACTCGCGGCGCGATCATCGCCTCAAAGTACGCACTGAACTCGCAGCAGCACGGGGGGCTTGCCCGCAACGGCGCCCGTTGGTACGAGATTTCTGAACAATCTGCTTACTCACGTATGACGTTCCGCCCGGAACGTCATACCGTTGGTCCGGCCACGAGGTTTCATGTCGAACGCGTTCCTGCGCTCCTTCAACGACGGCCCGGCCCGCCTGACCGCCAAGATCGTCGCGATCTATGCGATCCTGATCTCGGCCAACGTGGCGGCCTGGGCCTGGGCGCTGATCGCGTTCCATGACCACCCGATCCTGCTCGGCACCTGCTTCCTGGCCTACAGCTTCGGGCTGCGCCACGCGGTCGACGCCGACCACATCGCGGCGATCGACAACGTCACTCGCAAGCTGATGCAGGAAGGCAAGCGGCCGCTCACCGTCGGGCTGTTCTTTTCGCTCGGCCACTCCACCGTCGTGATCCTGGCCACGATCGGGGTCGCGCTCGCGGCCGCCGCCTTCAAGGATCAGCTCGAGGAATTCCGCACGGTCGGCGGCATGATCGGCGTGTCGGTGTCGTCGGCGTTCCTGCTGATCATCGCGGCCATCAATGTGGTCATCCTGGTCAACGTCTACGGCGCGTTCCAGCGGGTCAAGAACGGCGGCCCCTACGTCCCGGAAGACCTCGACCTCATGCTGGCGAAGGGCGGCCTGCTCGCGCGCATCTTCCACCGGCTTTTTCGCATGATCCGCCGCAGCTGGCACATGTATCCGCTCGGCTTCCTGTTCGGGCTCGGCTTCGACACCGCGACCGAGATCGGCCTGCTCGGCATCGCCGCCGCCGAGGCCTCGAGCGGCCTGCCGATCTGGTCGATCCTGGTGTTTCCGGCGCTGTTCACCGCCGGCATGACGCTGATCGACACCACCGACAGCGTGCTGATGACCGGCGCCTATGGCTGGGCGTTCGTGAAGCCGGTGCGCAAGCTCTACTACAACATGACCATTACCTTCGTGTCGGTGGTGGTGGCGGTGCTGATCGGCGGGGTGCAGGCGCTCAACCTCGTCGCCGGCAGGTTCGGGCTCACCGGCGGCCTGTGGGACGCGGTCGAGAGCCTCAACGACGTGTTCGGCGCGCTCGGTTTCGTGATCGTCGGCGTCTTCGTCGCGAGCTGGCTCGTCTCGATGTTGATCTACCGCCTCAAGGGCTACGACCGCATCGAGCTGGCCCCGTCATCCCGGATGCAGCCCGCGGAATAAGTCGCGGCATGACGTTCATCGCCAAACGTCAAGACCGTCCAGCGCACGGACTACGCCGACATCCGCCGCGACAAGGTCCGCGAGGTCACATCTAGCGCGTGTCCCGGAGAAGTGGGTACCGGTTCTCCGTCAAGGACATGCACCACTCAAGAAATCTAGAGTACCGCCGTCAGCCCGGCTCCAGGCCCCTGGCCTTGAGCACAGGCGCAATGGCGGGCGCGCGCAGGAACGCGGTCAGCGCCCTGGCGGCATCCGGCTGCTGCGCCTTGGCAGCCAGCGCAATGGAAAAGACCGTATAGAGCTGCACCTCCGGCGGGAGCGGCCCGGCGAGTTCGGCGCCCGCTGCCGCATAGGGGAGGATTTCGCTGACCTGGGTCATCCCGAGTTCGGCGACGCCCTTGGCGACGTCCTCCGACGCACTCACCGCCGGCACTTTGAGCTTCGGCCTGACCTCTGCGGCGATACCCATCGTGTCGATCAATTTCAGCATGTGGCTGCCAGAGAGACCCTGCGGGTTGAAGCTGATCGACTTCGCTGCGAGTAGCGCAGCCTTGAGCGCTGCCGCCGTGCTGATATCGGGTTTGGGAGCGCCTTTGCGGTAGGAGACGCCGATTCCCGAGCGTGCGATGTCGAGCCGCGGCCCCGCGAGCAGGCCCCGCTTGATCAAGTTATCGAGCGCATCGGCACCGGCAATGGTGACGTCGAAGGGCGTCCCCTTGTCGATGCTGGCGCTCAGATTGCCGGTCGAGCCGAAGGTGATCGCGAGCTTGTGCCCGCTGGACTGCTCGAATTGCGGCGCGATCTCCTGCAGCACCGTCTTCAGCGCATTGGAAGCCAAAAGCTTGATCTCGGCAGGCTGTGCCTGTGCCTGCATGAGAAGGCCGAAGCCAATCATTGCCCCGATAACGCGGCGCACAGTCATGCCATCCTCCCCAGCCCGATGTTCGTCGGCCGCTTTGCCGGTTGATGGGCAGGCTAGCTTGTAGGCCGGATTGAGCCTCAGCGAAATCCGGGGCGGCGCTGGATATGGAGAGATCACAGTCCCCCGTCTGTTGCCCCCGGGTTCTCGCGTGCGCGGCAACGAACGGAATTCAGGCGACCGTCCTGCCCGTCCAACGCTGTTTCCAAAATGCCACACCGCGACAATAACGACCTCGATGCTATTACGAATTAGTCGCAATAGTGTTCTGATCCCTCGGCGTTGCTAGAGTCCCTCCACCGTTTCGAGTCGCGAATCTTGCCAGTGTCCATCATGACCAGTGTCCGCCGCGCCTATGCGCGCATCGTCGGCGCCGCTGCCGCCATGGCGCTCGCGACCACTGCGGCCTTCGCCGAGGAGAAAGACTCGCGCACCGCCGCCGGTGTGCAGGACAACTCGTTCCTGATCGAGGAGGCCTACACCCAGGAGGCCGGCGTCGTACAACACATCCAGGCGCTGGTGCGAGTGCGCCGCGACTGGCTCTATGTGTTCGCGCAGGAATGGCCGCTCGGCAGCGAGTGGCACCAGTTCTCCTACGCCGTGCCCTATGCCTGGATCCGCAATGACGCGGGCCAGCGCGTGCAGGGCATCGGCGACGTGTTTATCAACTACCGTCCCCTGTTTTGGGCCGAGAGCGCCACCCTGCCGGCGTTCTCGACCCGCTTCAGCCTGATCGTGCCGACGGGAAGCAAGAGCAAGGGGATCGGAGACGGCTCCTACGGCTTCGAGAGCAAGGCCGCCTTCAGCAAGATCGTCAGCGACCGGGTGACGCTGCACGCGAACGCGGGCTTTCTTACGCTGTTCGATGTCGATGGCCACCATCCCACCAGCTACCTTCTTGGCGGGAGCGCCATCTATGCGGTCACCCGCGACTTCAATCTGATGCTCGAAACGCTGGCCGTATGGGAGCAGTCGGTCAACGCGGATCGCCTGCTCGAACGCGAGTTCATCTACACGATCTCACCGGGCTTCCGCTACGCGTTGAACTTTCCGCAGCTCAACGAGCTCCAGGTCGTGTTCGGCGCCGCCACCCCGATCACCTTCACGCACGGCAAGTCGACCGACTACGGCCTGTTCTTCTATCTCTCCTTCGAGCACAATTTCTTGGACAAGAAAGAACCGGAGAAGAAGGCGCTGCCGACCAAGGCGAAGTGATTCCGTAGGGTGGGCAAAGGCGCGCGCTCGAAACCCCGCAACGGGTGAGGCCGTCGACGCGTGCCGTGCCCACGCGTGCGGCGTCTGTGCATCCCTGTCTGCATGACGCGTGGGCACGGCGCTATGTCGTACACTTGGCGAGGCCAGTTTGCCTTGCCCGCGCCTTTGCCCACCCTACGCACTCGGTTGTTGTTCGGCGGTCTTGGCTTTCGCCGCCTCGACACTCATCGCCAACACGCGCGCCACATGCAGCGCCTCGCGGCCGGTGCCGTCCTTGATCTGGTGGCGGCACGAGGTGCCGTCGGCGACCACGATGGTCTCGGGGGCCGCCTTGCGCACCGCCGGCAACAGCGACAGCTCGCCCATCTTGAGCGACACGTCGATGGTGTCGGCGCCGTAGCCGAACGCGCCGGCCATGCCGCAACAGCTCGACTCGACCGTCTCAACCGCAAGCTCCGGCACCAGGTGCAGCGCCGCCTCGACCGCGCCCATCACCGCAAATGCCTTCTGGTGACAGTGGCCGTGCAGCAGCGCCTGCTTGCCGATCGGCGCCAGCGGCAGCACGCCGGCGAGCTCGCGCGTCAGAAACTCCTCGAACAGCAGCGCCCGCGAGGCGAGCCAGCGGGCGTCCTCGCTCTTGAGCAGTGCCGGGATCTCGTCGCGGAAACCGATGAGGCAGCTCGGCTCGAGCCCGACCACCGGCACGCCGCGCGTCACGAACGGCGCGAACGCCTCGACACAGCGCTCCGCTTCGCGCTTCGCCTCCTCGACCTTGCCGACGGCCAGGAACGTGCGTCCGCAGCACAGCGGCCGCCGGCCGCGCTTGGGCGCACTCTTGGGCAGATGCACGCGGCAGCCGGCGGCGGTTAGCACGCTGATCGCCGCCTCGATCGTCTCCGGCTCGAAATAGCGGTTGAACGTGTCGGCGAACAGCACGACCTCCGGCCCGTCCGGAGGGCCGAGCGGCACCACCGGATCGCGGAACGGCTTTCCCCACCGCGGCAGACTGCGCTTGGCGCTGAAGCCCGCGTGTTGCTCCGCCAGCCGCGCCAGGAACGGCATGTCGTTGCGCAGGTTGAACAGCGCCGGGACTTTCGCCACCCACGGCGCATAGCGCGGCAGATAGCCGACCAGCCGGTCGTGCAGCGACAGCTTGCGCGTGGCCGCGCGCGCCGCCAGGACCTCGATCTTCATGCGCGCCATGTCGACGCCGGTCGGGCATTCGCGGCGGCAGGCTTTGCATGACACGCAGAGCGACAGCGTCTCCGCCATCTCATCCGAAGCGAGCGCGTCCGGTCCGAGCTGGCCCGTGATCGCCAGCCGCAGCGAGTTCGCGCGCCCGCGTGTCACGTCGCGTTCTTCGCGCGTGACACGATAACTTGGGCACATTACGCCGCCCGCCATCGCCCGGCAGGCGCCGTTGTTGTTGCACATCTCGACCGCGCCCTGGAACCCATTGCCGGCGCCCGGATAGGCCGACCAGTCGAGGTGGGTCTTGATCTCGTCGGCGCGATAGCCGGGGCCGTAGCGAAAGTTGCTGCGGTCGTCGAACGTCGGCGCGCGCACGATCTTGCCGGGATTGAACAGGCCCTTGGGATCGAAGCGGTCCTTCACCTCGGTGAAGGCCTGCACCAGCCGGGTGCCGAACATGGTCTCGTGGAATTCCGAGCGCACGATGCCGTCGCCGTGCTCGCCCGAGTGCGAGCCCTTGTAGGCCTTCACCAGCGCGAACGCCTCCTCGGCGATCGCACGCATCGCCGTCACGTCCTTCTCCAGCCGCAGGTTCAATACCGGCCGCACGTGCAGGCAGCCCACTGAAGCATGCGCGTACCAGGTGCCGCGAGTGCCATGCTTCTCGAAAATATGCGTGAGCCCGTCGGTATAGTCGGCGAGGTGCTCGAGCGGCACCGCGCAGTCCTCGACGAACGAGATCGGCTTGCCCTGCTCCTTCATCGACATCATGACGTTGAGGCCGGCGGCGCGCACCTCGCCGATCGCGGCCTGCAGCTTGGGATCGAGCACCTCGACCACCCCGCCCCATTGCCCGCCGCGCTTGTCCCAGCCGAGCCCGAGGCTGTGGATCAGGTCGTTGAGCCGCAACAGCCGGCGGAAATTCTCGCGCTGGTCGTCCTCGCCGAACTCGACGAACAGGATCGCCTCGGGATCGCCGCGCAGGAACATGTCGATCGTGGGCTGGAACATCTCGATCTCGCGCGCGAGGCCGAGCATGGTGCGGTCGATCAGCTCGACCGCGATCGGCCCGAGCTTGACGATGTGCTGGGCCGCCGCCATGGCAAAACGGAAGCTGCCGAAGTGGACGGCGCCGATCGCGCGCCGGCCAAGCAGCGGCGCGAGTTTCAGCTCGATCCGGTTCGAGAACGCCAGCGTGCCCTCGGAGCCGACCAGGATGTGCGCGAGGTTGACGTCGTTGAGCCCGGGAATGAACCCATCGAGATTGTAGCCGCCGACCCGGCGCTGCAGCTGCGGGAAGCGCACCTTGATGGCGCCGGCCTCGCGCGACCCGAGCGCCAGCAGGTCCTGCGCCAGGGCCTTGAGCGGCGAACCATCCGGAACGTCGGAGAGGTCCGGATTGACGCGCCCGAAATGCGCCGGCGTGCCATCGGCCAGCACGGCGTCGATCGCGATCACGTTCTCGCGCGTGTTGCCGTAGCGCAGCGAGCGGGCGCCACAGGAATTGTTGCCGACCATGCCGCCGATGGTGGCGCGCGAGGCGGTGGAGATGTCGACCGGAAACCACAGCCCGTGCGGCTTGAGCAGCCGGTTGAGGTCGTCGAGCACGATGCCGGGCTCGACCACGCAGCGGCGCCCCGCGACGTCGAGGTCGATCAGCCGGTTGAGATATTTCGAGCAGTCGAGGACGAGCGACGTGTTGACCGTCTGCCCGGCCTGCGAGGTGCCGCCGCCGCGCGGCAGCACGCTGATGCCCTCCTCCCGCGCAATCGCGATCGCCCGATTGGCGTCTTCGATCGTGCGCGGCGCCACCACGCCGAGCGGCATGATCTGGTAATGCGAGGCGTCGGTGGCATAGCGGCCGCGCGTGAAGCGATCGAACATCACGTCGCCGGTGACCTCCGCCTTGAGGCGGCGCTCCAGCCCCGGAAGGACCGTTTCACTCATATACAATGTCTCTCAAAGCACAGCGTCTCTTAAGCGTGACTCTGCTCATGTCCGCCAAAAGCCTTGACTGACTGTCGCATTCGTCATTCATGGCGGCAAGCCGCAGCCGGGCGTCAAATATTCACGCCGTAGCCGGCCATCGACTTTCGTATGACGCCCCAAGGAACGCCAATGTCCAAGAACGCCTCCCGCCCCATCGGCCGCCATTTCCTGCACATTCCGGGGCCGTCGCCGCTGCCCGACCGCATCCTGCGGGCGATGGACACGCCGATCATCGACCACCGCGGCCCGGAGTTCCAGCAGCTCGCCAAGCGCGTGCTCGACGGCGTCAAGACGATCTTCAAGACCGCGAAGCCGGTGATCATCTACACCGCGACCGGCACCGGCGCCTGGGAAGCCGCGCTGGTCAACACGCTCAACGCGGGCGACCGCGTGCTGATGGTCGAGACCGGCCAGTTCGCGACGCTGTGGAAAACCATGGCGGGCAAGCTCGGCCTCAAGCCGGAGTTCATTCCGACCGACTGGCGCATCGGCGCCGATCCCAACGTGATCGAGGACACGCTGCGCCGGGACAAGGCGCACGAGATCAAGGCGGTCTGCGTGCTGCACAACGAGACCTCGACCGGCTGCCTGTCGCCGATCGCCGAGATCAGGAAGGCGATCGATGCCGCCGGCCATCCGGCGCTGTTCATGGTCGACACCATCTCCTCGCTCGCCTCCACCGACTACCGCCACGACGAATGGGGCGTCGACGTCACCATCGGCGGCGCCCAGAAGGGCCTGATGCTGCCGCCCGGCATGTCGTTCAACGCCGTGAGCGACAAGGCGCTCGCCGCCGCCAGGACCTCCGCGCTGCCGAAGTCGTTCTGGGCGTGGGACGACATGATCAACATGAACAAGATCGGCTTCTTCCCCTACACGCCGGCGACGCAGATGCTGCACGGCCTCGCCACCGCGATCGAGATGCTGCACGAGGAGGGTCTCGACAACGTGTTCGCCCGCCACGACCGGATGGCCGAGGCGACGCGGCGGGCGGTGCGCGCCTGGGGGCTCGAGATCATGTGCCGCGATCCGAAATACTATTCGCCGACCATCACCGCGGTGCTCACCCCGCCCGGCCACGACGCCGACGCCTTCCGCAACTTGGCGCTCGAGCACTTTAACATTTCCTACGGCATGAGCTTCGCGAAGTTCGCCGGCAAGATGTTCCGCATCGGCCACCTCGGCGACACCAACGACCTCACCCTGATGGGCGCGCTCGCCGGCACCGAGATGGCGCTGTCGCTCGCCGGCATCCCGCACCAGAAGGGCGGCACGCAGGCGGCGATCGACTATCTGGTCTCCGCCCACGGCGGCGGGGCGCGGGCGGCGGCGGAGTGAGGCCGTAACTAGCACTCTGTAGTTGCACAACGAGGCGTTTACAGGCCAAATAGCACCTATGAATATTGGTGGCTTCGTCCTGGGGAGCGAGCCACA
>WNGB01029262.1_pt1 | contig 12597 bp, 9 predicted proteins | sample 5400681 | NCBI WGS metagenome assembly WNGB01 (sample SAMN13153367, study PRJNA577476) | soil metagenome | isolation source: 115 cm soil or saprolite under grassland replicate 2 | place: USA:California | collected 2016-06-15 | reverse complement strand
CGACGGAGCGGGGGCGCCTCGCCGACGAGGGATGGAACCAGTTGCGGAGCACGGGAGAATCTCCAGGGACGGCGAGAGAGGGTTGATCGTTCGGCTGGGCGACCTCCGGGGTGGCGCCGCGCCGCCTGCAGCCCAACCATCCGGGAAGAATAGTCGGGACTATCCGCAACGGCCATGCCGTGGGCACAGGGCCCTGACTGTGAGTCCACTCGATGAGTCTCTGCGGGAGCGCAAGTCATGCTCTTGAAGGCGGGAAGGAAACCGCCGGCCGGAAGGCCACGACAGCACGGTGGCATGGAGGGATGTGCGGCGTGGATACACAGCTGAGCGGAGGCGTCCCAGATTCCAGCGGGGCCGTCCTCTTCGACGCAGCCCTCACCGGGGCAAATTCCTCTGGGACCGCCTCCACTCCCCGCTTACCGGCTCAAGTACCGGCGCCGTCGCTCATCATGGCGGCACTTGCCTGAGGCGATATTTGCTGATCGCGACGACTTCGCCCTCGGGATTGAACTGCACTCCGCCGGAGTAGGACGCCTCGCGGTTGGAGAAACTGCAGGACCAACCGTCTTTATCGCGGATGGCGCTGACGTCGTCGGCCAAGACGCGGCTGGGCTTTGTGCCGGACGGATAGAGTGTCAGGATCAAGGCCGCGGTTGTGTTGGCCTCCACGTGCGAATTGACCGCGGGCAGGAGTTTCTTGAAGTCGGCTGGGCTGGCCAGCGGTTGCAGTTTACCCTGGTTGTCGATGGCCACGGTCAGGCTCAGCCACGGTTCCCCCTCTTTCTTCCCGCCCTGCTTCCTCTTGAGTTCCTCCTCCCGAAGTCGTTTCAACTCGGCCTGGAGATCCCCCGTACGAGCAGGGGGCGCGGTGAAAACGTAGTAGAAGCGGAGGTTGGGAAAGGCCTGTTTCAACTCCGGCGTCTCGATCGGACTGGGGCCAATCTGCCACTTCTTGTCCTTGTACTTCTCCTTCAGGAAGTCCTGAAAGATGGCCAGGTCGCCCTTCTGTCGCTGCTCGGCGGCTTTGGCGAGTAACGCCCCGCCGATGCAAACGCACGCCAGTGCCAGCAAACCGCGTAACATGGTTACCTCGCTTTCGAGTGCTGCCGCAAGCGCCCGAGCGACTCCCGGGCCGCCTGGGTGATGTCACTGTCCGCGACGCCCGCGGCCAGGGTTTCGAGGACTGCTTGAGCCTGGGGCGTGCCGACGCGCTCGAGCACTTCCAGCGCACGCCAGGCCTGCAGGGGAATCTGATCGAGCTTTTCGAGCAGTTTCTCGATGCGTCGTTGCGTTTCTGCCAAAGGTGCCTTCGCCAGTTCACGACGCAACGCCTTCTCGGCGATCCTGCCGAGCTTCTGCAATTCGGCGTCAGCGGCGGTGCGGACCGCGAAGCGCTCATTCCCGAGTTCTGTGATCCATTTAGTGATTTTTGCTTCATCCATCGCCGCAGGGCGCAACACCTTTGCGAGCCAGGGCACACTCTGGGCCGGGGCGCTGGCGAGCGTCCAGATCGCGGCGTGAGCCTGCCTGGCGTCGCCTTGCAGAGCGTTCCAGGCATCCCTGAGTTGCGGCTCGGTCAACTGGCTCTCGACGAGGCGGCCGTTCTTGATCCGGCCGGTCAGATCCCAGACCACCGCCGTTGTGTCGGTGTTGCCCGAGGCCAGCATGCGGCTGTCGGGGGAAAAGGCGAAGACAACGGGCCAGCCCCGCAGGCCGGTGAAGCGCAGCCGCTCCTGGCCGCTTGCCGTCTCGTAAATCTTCACGTGAAACGGACCGTAGAAGTTGTGAAAAATCGTCACCGCGTACAGCCGCTCGTCGGGCGAGAAGACCGCGTAGCACCCCGGCACCAAATGGCGCTCCTGCCCCCGCTGCGTGTCGAACAGGACGACTTTCTCGCGGTGGTTGTGGCCGCCGATGAGCCGGCCGTTCTGGGCCCAGGCGGTCGGAGCCATCTGGGGCAGCTTGTCGTAACTGTCGAGCAACTTCCCGGTCGCCGCGTCCCACACGTACCGGGCCATGCTGCGCTCGGGGTCGTCTCGTTGCGGCCCGATGACGGCCAGCACCGTCTTGCCGTCGCTCGAAAACGAGAACAGATCGAGGCTCCGCCCAGGCGGGTAGGCGAGCCGGGCGACCTCCTCGCCGGTCGCAGTCCGCGAGAGCCTGATTTCCGGCGCGCTACTCGCCCCGGCGACTGCCACCAACGTGCCGTCGGGTGACAGCCGTGCTCCCCAGCCGTCGATGCGGCGCAGCAACTTCCCGGTGGGCACGTCCCAGAGGGTCATCCCCAGGAGCAGCGTGCGGCCGTCGGGCGTAAAGTCGATGACCTTGTAGTTCCTGAAGGCGCCCGGCTTGCTGGCCACCTCCGGATCGCTAAACTGCTTCCGCATTTCGCCGGTCGTGGCGTTGTAAAGTCGCACCGTCGCGCTTCCATCGACGGTGGCGAGTGTCTGCCCGTCAGGCAAAAAACACAAGGCGGTGGGGCCGACCGGGTCATTGTTTTCGTTGGCGAAACGCTCCTTGCCGGTGGTCAAGTCCCAAAGGCGAATGCGGCGGACACGGTAAGGGTCGCACACGGTGGCCAGGGTCCGGCCGTCCGGCGAAACGCCCACCAGGGCGCCGACGCTGTTCATCTCGTAAGTTCCCACGTGCATGTTGACCTTGCCGACAACGGTTCGCCCGGCCAGATTCCACCGGGTCACGGTGCCATCTGCGCTCGGCACCAGGAGTTGCTTGCTGTCGGCAGTGAACACCGCCGGCTTGGGGCCGGAGAATTCCGCCGGCAACGGCGGCAGCGCCTTGCCTTCGATCAGGTCGAACAGTTTGATCGGCCCGCGTCTTGGGATCGAGGCCGCCACCTTGCCATCAGGCGCGATTACCAGCGGGCGGTCGCCGACATTGAACCGCTTCACTTCCTTGCCGCTTGCCACCTCCCGGAAGACGAGGTCGTTGCCAGTGTGTACCGCAAGCACCTTGCCCTGTTCGCGGAAGGCCATGACCGACACGCCGACCTTCTTGTCGGACTCAACACATTCGCGAATCAGGTTCCCGGTGGTGCGCTCGCGAATCTGCCACTTACCCGCGGCACTGCCCAGGGCGACCACTTTCCCATCGGGCGAGAAGACCGCCGAGAGCACCCCCGGAGGCGGATCCTTGAACGACGCGACTTGCTTGCCGGAAGCAACCTCGAACAGGCGCACGACCGGCTCCTGCGGGTATCCCAGGGCAAGGAGGAACGCACCGTCCGGGGAAAACGCGGCCCGATGCGGCCGGTCTTTCGGTTTGCCCATCCCGCTCGGGAAATGTACCGGCTTGCCGGTCGCGGTCTCCCAGACGCGCAGGCTCTCGGAGTCGCACGCGGCCAGGAGCTTGCCGTCCGGAGAGAAGACGATGGACCCGACATCGTCAAAACAGCGAAAGCGCAGCGTGCCCATGCGTGCCAGGGCGCCGGCGGGCAGCGGGTCGCCGAGCCGATCGACATGGGCCGCCTGGGGTGCCTCCGCCTGTGCTTTGGGGCCTGGCTGGTCCGCCGCCCGTGCCGTTGTGGGCGTGGGCTCCTTTCGCTCGCCAGCTGGCTGCCGTCCCGAGAAGGCAGCCCCGACCGTCACTGCCGCGACCAGGAAAATCGCTGCCGCAGGTTTCCAGGGCGCGAGGGTAGCGTTTCGGCCGAGGGCCTGCATCAGCGCCAGCACGGGATCGCTGACGGAGCCTGCCGCGTTGCCTCCAACCGCTACCAGCACAGCCGTCCGGACCGTGGCCTGTGCGAGGCCGGCAGGGATGGCCGCCGTTCCGCTCGCCGGAACCAGGACGCTTGCCAGCAGCACGGCCGAAAGAGCAAGCCCGCGGCGCGTCAAGCGCTTCCGCAGGAGTTCGCGACCTTGCTCCAGGCGTCGCCGAAACGTACCGAGGGACAGGCCGAGTTGGCGGGCCGCCTCGTCCTGCGTCGCTCCCTCCAGATGGCACAGGATCACGGGCGCCCGCAGGTGCTCGTCGAGGCGCAACAATTCCGCATCGAAGATCGACTGGGCTTCACGCAGCGTAATGTCCGTCAAGGGATCGGCAGCGGTCCTTGCCGCCGCGCGGCCCTCGCACTGGCGGCGGCGCGCGGCCGCGGTCTTGGCCTCAAGAGCGAGGCGGTTGGCGACCTCGTACAGCCAGGGCCCGATCGATTCCCGCCAGGCCAAGGCGCCGGCCTTGCGCGACAGCGTGAGAAAGGTCGCCTGGAAAACGTCCTCGGCATCGTGCGCGTTGTGCAGGATGCGTTCCGCAGTGCGATAGGCCATGGCGCCGTGCCGCCGGACCAGTTCGGCAAACGCAGCCTCGTCACGGCTCGCGGCAAATCGCTGAAGCAAGTCCCGGTCGGAGACATCGACGGCCAGCGTCGCCAACTTGCGGACGTGGCGCAAGAGCATCGTGGGGTGGGTAGTTGACATGGCGCGACTCCCTCAAGGCCAGCTGGGCGTTCTTTACAGAAAAATGGTCCGACGCGAGGCAATTCGCGCACTCTTTTTGGAAAAATGGCCAAACTCGCGGCAGTCCGAAGCGTAGACGATGTGCGCCATGACGCAGATCGAGCCGCGCCGCACAGCATGTACGCCGTTTTCAAGACGCGTGTTTCGGCGTAGAGTAACACTCGAAAGCCCGTCCACCCAGCGGGCAGCGAGAGCACGAGGAAAGGGGGCCACACATGACCACTGACATTCAACCGCTCACCTCACGTCCGGCATGGAAAGCCCTCGCCGAGCACCATGCGAAAATGCGTGACGTGCATCTGCGGCAACTCTTCGCCAGCGATCCCCGGCGCGGCGAGCGCCTGACCGCCGAGGCGGTGGGCATTTACCTCGATTACTCGAAAAATCGCGTCACCGACGAGACCCTCAAGTTGCTCGTGCAACTGGCCGAGGAATGCAGCTTGCGCGCGCGGATCGACGCCATGTTCCGCGGCGAGAAAATCAATGTCACGGAAAACCGCGCCGTCTTGCACGTGGCGCTGCGCGCCCCGCAAGGGGCGTCGATTGTCGTGGACGGTGAGAACGTGGTGCCCGCGGTCCACGCCGTTCTCGACAAGATGACGGACTTCTCCAATCGAGTCCGCAGCGGCACGTGGAAGGGCCACACCGGCCAGCGCATTCGCAACGTCATCAACATCGGCATTGGGGGATCCGACCTCGGCCCGGTGATGGCCTACGAGGCGCTGCGGCATTACAGCGAGCGGGCGCTGACGTTCCGCTTCGTGTCGAACATCGACGGCACCGACTTCGTGGAAGCGACCCGCGACCTCGATCCAGCGGAAACGCTGTTCATCGTCTCGTCGAAAACCTTCACAACGCTGGAAACGATGACCAACGCGCACAGCGCGCGCGACTGGTTGCTACGGGGCCTCGGTGGCGATATCAGCGCCGTGGCGAGGCACTTCGTCGCGGTTTCGACGAATGCCGCGAAGGTGTCGGAGTTCGGCATCGACACCGCGAACATGTTCGAGTTCTGGGACTGGGTCGGTGGCCGCTATTCAATGGATTCCGCCATCGGCCTCTCGACCATGCTGGCGATCGGTCCGGACAACTTCCGAGCGATGCTCGACGGCTTCCATCAGATGGACGAGCACTTCCGCACCGCCCCGTTCGACAAGAACCTGCCTGTCTTAATGGCGCTTTTGACGATCTGGTATACCGATTTTTTCGATGCCCAGACCGTCGCAGTTCTGCCGTACGAGCAGTACCTGAAGCGGTTCCCGGCGTATCTGCAACAGTTGACGATGGAGAGCAACGGCAAGCAGGTCACGCTCGCTGGGGACCGGGTCGCCTACGACACCGGCCCGATCTACTGGGGCGAGCCGGGGACCAACGGCCAGCACTCTTTCTACCAGCTGATCCATCAGGGCACCCGGCTGATCCCGTGCGACTTCATCGCCTTTGTCGAGGCGCTCAATCCGCTGGGCCGGCATCACGACTTGCTCTTGGCGAACGTCTTCGCGCAGGCCGAGGCGCTGGCCTTCGGCAAGACGCCCGAGCAGGTCAAGGCCGAGGGCACACCGGACTGGCTGGTGCCTCATCGCGTCTTCGACGGCAATCGTCCCTCGAACACGCTCCTCGCCCAGCGGCTCACGCCGGCGATTCTCGGGGCGCTCGTCGCCCTTTACGAGCACTCCGTCTTCACGCAGGGCGCCATCTGGCAGCTCAACTCCTTCGACCAGTGGGGGGTAGAGTTGGGCAAGGTGCTGGCCCAGCGCATCGTCCCGGAACTGGAAAGCGAGGCCGAACCAAACCTCGGACATGACAGCTCGACGAACTGTCTGATTCGCCGGTATCGAAAGCTCCGGGAGTAACGGCCTGGAACTGTTGGCGAGCCGGGAGCGTGATCCCGGCTCGCCAAGATCGCCAAGCGCTCCCAGCGGATTGCGGTCACATGATGCCAGGCGTGGACATCTTGACGCCCTTGAGGACCATGCGGAACTGCTCGGGGTTGGGCGCCACCTCCAGGGCCGTTTCCTTGGTGATGTCGCCGCGATCCACGAGTTGCCGCAGGTTCTCGGTGAAATCGATCATGCCCTCCTTCTTGATGCCCTTGATCAGCTTCTGGGCGACGATGGCGCGGAGGTTGTTGGCCAGGGCCGTGCGGATGGCCTTGTGCTTGTCGGGCGGGAACAGGTCGAGGATGCGGTTAATCGTCGTGGCGGCGCTGGCTGCGTGGATGGTGCCAAAGACGAGGTGGCCCGTCTCCGCGGCATGAACGGCCGCCTCGAACGTCTCGACGTCGCGCAACTCGCCGACGAGGATCACGTCGGGATCCTGCCGCACCGCGTCCTTGAGCGCCTTGTGCCAATTGATCACGTCCAGGCCGATCTCGCGCTGGTTGAAGTACGCCTTCTTGTCGGTAAAGGTGAACTCGATGGGATCCTCGACGGTGAGGATATGCAGCGCCTCGCGCTCGGCGATGAAGTCGAGCATCGACGCGATGGTGGTGCTTTTGCCCGAGCCGGTAACGCCGGCCAGGATGACCAGGCCCTCGGGGAAGGTACACAACTTCTCGATCGAAGCGGGCAGACCCAGATCCGCGAACTTGGGGATGGACACGTTGACGCGGCGCGAGACCAGCGACAGCCGGTTGCGCTGCCGGAACAGGCTGACGCGGAAGCGGCATTCGTCCTGGCCGATGACGTAGGAGTAGTCCACGCCGCCTTCCTCATCGAGGATCTTGCGCTGCCGGGGGCTGAGGCACGGCAGGAGCAAGCGCTCCATGTCCTCCTGGGTGAGCGGCCGCATGTCCATGCGGCGGATGTCGCCCTTGAGGCGCATCATCGGCGGCAGACCGACCTTCAGGTGCAGGTCGCTGCCCTCGTATTTCATCACGAGCCGGAAGAGCTTGTTGACCTCCGGCTCTTTGCGGGTCTGGGTCTCGGCGATTTTCGGCTCGTCGGGTTCGGGATTTTGCACGTCGGCGGTAGCCATGTCGATCTCCTCTCGAATGGGTGGCGGGTGACGGGTGGTGGGTGGCGGGAGAAGGCAAAGAATTGGCTTCTTCTCCCGCCACCCACCACCCGTCACCCGCCACCCATTCGCACCGGCACGCCGCGCTCGGCCAGATACTTCTTGGTGGCAGCGATACCGTACTCGTTGTAATGGAAAATGCTGGCGGCGAGGGCGGCGTCGGCACCGCCGACCGTCAGCGCCTGATACAGATGCTCGGGACTGCCCGCGCCGCCGCTGGCGACCACGGGGATGCTCACCGCGTCGGCGACGGCGCGCGTCATCGGCAGATCGTAACCGGCCTTGGTGCCGTCGGCGTCCATCGAGGTCAGCACGATCTCACCGGCGCCCAGTTCCTCGACACGTTTCGCCCAGCTGACCGCCTCCAGGCCCGTCGGCACGCGGCCGCCGTTGACGTGGACCTCCCACCACTCTTCGTCGAGGATCGAGGATCGAGGATGGAGGATCGAGGATTCTGCTTGATCTTCGATCCTCGATCCTCGATCCTCGATCCTCGGCTTCCGGACGCGGCGCGGGTCGATGTTGACGACCGTGGCGCAACTGCCGAACTTCCGCGCTACCGCGGTGATCAATTCGGGCGTGCGCACCGCGGCGCTGTTGATGCTCACCTTCTCGGCGCCGGCCTGGATCAAGCGCGTCGCGTCCTCCAGGGTGCGGATGCCGCCGCCGACCGTGAACGGCATGAAAATCTCCTCGGACACACGCCGTACTACCTCAAGCATGATGGCGCGGCCCTCGTGACTGGCGCTGATATCGAGGAAAACCAACTCGTCGGCGCCTTCCTCCTCGTAGCGGCGCGCTACCTCGACGGGATCGCCGGCGTCGCGCAGTTGCAAGAAATTGACGCCCTTGACAACGCGGCCGCGGTCCACGTCCAGACAGGGGATGATGCGTTTGGTCAGCATGCGGTGCCCGGCGACCCGGAAGGTCTGTTGACTGCTTCCAATTTACGGCGGTTCGCCAGCGCGGTCAACGGCGCTGCGCGAGTGGACAGTGGACAGTGAACAGAGAAGACAGGACTTTGTCTGTCTTCTCTGTTCACTGTCCACTGTCCACTGTACACTGTTCAAGCATGCGGATTCCGCGGAAAGCCCTCGCCGCTGCTGGGCCAGTCGCGCTCGTGACGCTATTGCTATTGATGCCTTTCCCGGCCAGTTGGGAGGGCGCCTGGCAAAGCAAGTGCTTCGACCTTGGCCATGTCCCTCTCTTCGCTACCCTGACCATCTGTCTGTGGCTCGTCCTGGGTCGCTCCTGGCTCTGGCCGCCAGTGATTGCCCTGGCGCTGGCTGCCCTTACGGAACTCGTCCAGGACTGGTTTGGCCGCAACGGCAGCTTGCTGGATTTCGTGCGTGGGGCGCTCGGCGTCGCTGCCGCGATGGTGGCTCTGCACGCCTGGGAGGGATCGCGGTCGCTGACGCGGCTGGCTCTGCATGCACTGGCCATTGTCGCCCTTGTGGCCTGGCCGGTCGCCGACGCCGCCCCCTGGCTGCTCGACGCCTGGGAAGGCTGGCGTGCTTTCCCGACGGTAGCCGATTTCGCGACCGAGCGGCAACTCCTGCGCTGGCGCTGCAACGAACAGGCAACGCTGCAGCGCATCCCCGACCCGGAACAGCCGTCGGGCGCCTTGGCGCAACTCGACTTCTTGCCCGGTTCCAAACCGTATTCGGGAGTGGAAATGGAGCCGATCGTGCGCGACTGGCGCGGTCAGCGACATCTCTGCTGTTCTTTCACGGTGGCCGGCGAACCACCGCTCATCGTCGTGTTCTCGATCCGCGGCTACAACGCGCAGGAACCCACCAGCAATTTTCAGGAGGAAAAGACCTACGCGGCGGGCACGCACGTTGTTCGGATCAACCTGGAAGCCGCCGCACCGCGGGCCAGGAACGGACCGCTGAACCTCGCGCACATCCGCCGTCTGGTGGTCTTCACCTACGCGCCGGACAGGCCACGGACCGTTGTCCTTCACCGTGTCTGGCTGGAGTAACTTGGCGCTCTCAGGACGGAGGGAAAGCGTGTCGGAAGCCCATGATCCCTACGCGGCGCTGCGCCATGCCGACTACCGCCGTCTCCTGAGCGGCAGTGTCCTGACCAGCGTCGGCAGCACGATGCTCAGCGCTGCGGTCGAGTACGAGTTATATCAGCGCACCCGGGATCCAGAGTCTCTGGCCCTGGTTGGCCTGGTCCTCTTCTTGCCCGTGCTGATCCTGTCGCTGCCTGCCGGCCACGCTGCCGACCGCTACAGTCGCAAGGGTCTGCTGATGGCCGCCCAAAGTGTCATGGCTCTCGCCGCCCTGGCTCTGGCTGCCTTATCGTACTTCGAGGGGCCTCTGCCACTGGTTTACCTGTGCTTGTTGGTCATCGGCAGCGCCCGGGCGTTCTACATGCCAGCGCGGGGAAGCCTCATCCCGCAAGTCGTCCCTGCCTCCGCCTTGGGGAACGCCGTCACCTGGAACAGCAGTGGTTGGCAGATCGCCTCGATGGTCGGCCCAACGCTGGCGGGGTGCATCCTGGCTGCTGCCGGTCAGGCGGCGATCGCGTGCCTCCTGACGGCCCTGTGTGCCCTGGCCTGCGTCACACTGGTCGCCTTTATCCGCCCCTGCATCGAGGCCCGGGAGCGGGAGACCGTCACGCTCGCCTCTTTGCTCGCTGGGGTCCGCTTCGTCTTTCGGACGAAAATGATTCTGGCGACGATCACTTTGGACCTCTTTGCCGTCCTGCTGGGCGGTGCCACGGTATTGCTGCCGATGTTCAAGGACATCCTGCAAACCGACCCGATCGGCTATGGCTGTCTCCGGGCAGCGCCGTCGGTCGGCGCTCTGCTCATGGCCGTCTATCTGGCCCACCGGCCGCCGCTGCGCCGCGCCGGTCGAGCGCTCCTCTGGTCGGTCGCCGGCTTCGGCGTGGCGACGGTTGTGTTTGGGCTGTCGCGCAACCTGCCCTTGTCACTGGTCGCGCTCGCGCTAACGGGGGCATTCGACAACGTCAGCATGGTGGTGCGCGGCACCCTGATCCAGGTGCTGACGCCCGACGCGATGCGGGGCCGTGTGTCCGCCGTCAACGCGATTTTTATCGGCTCCTCGAACGAACTGGGCGCTGCGGAGTCAGGCTACACGGCGAAATGGTTCGGGCCGGTTGCATCCGTGGTCGGCGGCGGCGTCGGGACACTCTTGGTGGTGCTCTTCGTAACGCTGAAGTGGCCTGAAGTTCTGCGCCTGGGTCCGCTGCAAAGTGCCGGCCGTGAAGTCAAGTCCGAGGATGTTGCCTCTGCCATTGCCGCTGCGGAACAGACGCCGCCCTCGCCCTGACTACGGTGTGCGCTGGCCCCACTGCTCGTAGAAGACAAGATCGGCGAGCGGCACCTCCGGCAGCCACCCGCTCGTCTTCAGCTCGGGCTCGGCGGCAAACGAGGCAGTGTAGCCGACGCAGAGATAGGCCACCGGCACGACCGTCTCGGGCAGTTGCAGGATGCGGCGCAAATCGGCCGGTTCGAGGATGCTGACCCAGCCGACGCCGACCCCTTCCACCCGCGCCGCCAGCCACAGGTTTTGCACGGCGCAGACCGTGCTGTAGAGATCCATATCGGGCTGACAGGTCCGCCCCAGCACGACCGGGCCGAAGCGGCTGCGGTCGCAGGTCACGCAGAGGTTCAAGCCTGACTCCAGGATCCCCTCCAACTTGAGGGCCGCGTAACGATCGCGCCGCTCCGGCGGAAACAGCGCCTGTGCCCGGGCATTGGCCTGACAGAAGGCATGATGGATCTGCCGCCGCACCTGCTCATCGCGGAGGACGAGGAAGTTCCACGGCTGCATGTAGCCCACACTGGGAGCCTGCGCCGCTGCCCGCAAGAGACGCTCGACGACGTCCGCCGGCACAGGGTCGGGCAGGAAGCGGCGGACGTCGCGGCGCTCGCGGATGGCGCGATAGACCGCCGCTCGTTCGTCCTCGGAGAATGCGTGCGGTTGGTTCATGGGGCGGGTCGCGTCAGCTTCTTGATGAGTGCCACCTCGGCAGCGTCGAACGGCGTGCCGTCGGCGCGGAGAATGTCGTGGAACCACAGTTTCGGCTCGGGCGTCCCCTCCTTCGAGCCCCACGGGAAGATCGTGTTCGTCTTGCCGCTCACGAAGCCCCAGTTGTAACAGGCGACTTTTTCCTCTTTGAAGATCGACAAATGTGTCTCGAAGCGGCTGCCCTGCGTGCGCGCCATGTACTCCGTGCAGATCACAGGCCGCCCGAGCTTTTTCAGCCGGGCGATTTCTCTCCGAAGATTATCCGCCTTGTTGTAATTGTGGAAGGTGATGACGTCCGACTCGGCGAGTTGATAATCGTTGAGCTTCTTGTTGCCGTACCAGACGCCGACGCTGAGCGGCTGCGACGGTTTGGCGGCGCGGGCCCAGCGGAAGACCGCCTCGACCAGCGGCAGCGATTTCTCGTTCAGACCGTTGTTGCCCGGTTCGTTGTACAGATCCCAGAACAGCACCCGCTCGTCGTTGCCGAACGTGGTGACGATGTCCTTGACGTAGCGTTCCAGGCGCGGCCAAGTTTTCGGGTTGGTGACGCTCGCCGTGCCGGGGCTCTGGACCCAGCCGGAGTTGTGGACACCGGGCCTTGGCGCCGGCTGCTTGCCGATCTTGGGGTGCTGGTTCCAGCAATCGTCGAACAGCACCAGCAGCGTGCGGATCCCGTGGCGGTGGGAGATGGTGAGGTATTCGCCGACGCGTTTCTTGAAGCCGTTGGGGTCAGCCTCCCAGGCGAGGTCGTGAAGGAAGACGCGCATGGTGTTCAGGCCCATGCCGGCCGCCCAGCCCAACTCGCGGTCAATCGTCTTCGGGTCGAAGGTGTCGGCCTGCCACATCTCCAGCTGATTGATGGCGGTGCTGGGGATGAAGTTGCAGCCGACCAGCCACGGCTGCTTGGCATACCAGGCGTTGGCCTTTTCCTTCGACCAGAGCCCTTCGATAGCCTGTGCCGCCTCGCCTGATCGCTGCGGGGCAAGGCAGGCGAGCAGGGCGATGCAGACGAACGATAGCAACAACAACTTTCGCATGAGTTCCTCCTCTTGCGGGAGAAGGTGCTAACCCGCGAGTGGGTTCGCTTCTCCCGCAGGCTGCCCGCA
>WNGB01010807.1_pt1 | contig 12597 bp, 13 predicted proteins | sample 5400681 | NCBI WGS metagenome assembly WNGB01 (sample SAMN13153367, study PRJNA577476) | soil metagenome | isolation source: 115 cm soil or saprolite under grassland replicate 2 | place: USA:California | collected 2016-06-15 | reverse complement strand
GCGGGGGATGCCTATTCGATCCGCGACCTCGGGCAAGGGCAGCCCGAGGTAGTGGTGGAAAACGAGCACGGCCCGCTGCTCGAGCGTCAGCCTCCGGAAGGCTCGTTCGAGCTGGTCGCGATCGTTGACGGTCAGGATTTCGTCCACCTCGCGCGGTCCGTCGACCGGCAGAAGGTTGGATGTTCGCCGACCACCGCGTGCGACGCCTGGCCTCGGCGTAGCACTCGTTGGTCAGGATCTGATGCAGCCAGGGCTCGAAGCGATCAGGATCGCGAAGCGTTCGCAGCTCGCGCCAGGCCACGATGAGGGCCGCCTGAACGGCGTCCTCGGCGAGGTGAGCGTCGCGCAGGATCCGGCACGCGATCGCCATGCATCGATCGCCGACCTGGCGGGCGAGGGCGTCGAAGGCCTCCTCGTCGCCCCGCTTCGCTCGGTCCACGAGATCTCGATGCACCCGTTCCTCCTTGCCCTCGACCGGTCCGGGTGGACGCGATCACATGGGAGAGGATCATGCCCGGGCCAAAGGTTCAATCTCCGTCTCTGGAGGCAGTGAGGTGTGCGACGCTGCGGCTCAGTCGGGAGGGACTTCGACCTAGTCGGATCGGCCGGTCCCGAACTGGCGGTCGCCCGCGTCGCCCAGGCCGGGCAGGATGTAGCCCACCTCGTTGAGCTGGCGGTCGAGGGCGGCGCAATGGATCTCAACGTCCGGGTGGGCGGCCGTCACGGCCTCGACGCCCTCCGGAGCGGCGATCAGGTTGACCAGCTTGATGCGGACCGCGCCCCAGCGCTTGAGTACCTCGATCGCGGCCGTCGCGGACCCGCCCGTGGCCAGCATCGGATCGAGGATCAGGCAGAGGTCGACCGTCGCCGAGTCCGGCAGCCGGTTGTAGTACTCGACGGGTCGCAGCGTCCGCTCGTCGCGGAACAGGCCCAGGTGCCAGACCTGGGCGGTGGGCATGAGCTCCAGCATCGCGTCGACCATGCCGAGCCCGGCCCGCAGGATCGGGATCAGGCCGATCCGGTCGGCCAGCTCGTGGCCGGTCATCGATTCGAGCGGGGTCTGCACGATCAGGGGCCGGACGCGGGCGTCGGCCAGCGCCTCGTAGCCGAGCAGCCAGGACAGCTCACGCACGACCTCGCGGAACTTCTTGGGCTCGGTGGCCTCGTCGCGCAGCACCGCGAGCTTGTGAAGCACGGCCGGGTGGCTCGAGATGTGGAGCGCCGGTGGGACGGGGCGGGACGTGGGCGAGACCGCCGGCTCGCCGGTCGACGCGGGCTGCTGATCTTGCACGCTCGGCTCCGTGTCGCGCGGTCGGCCCGTGGAGGGAATGCCGCGGAGATGTCGGGCGAAAAGAGGAGTGGAACGGCGGCAATCGTAGCATCCGGACGGCCTCGTTCTCCGGTCCGGAGGCGGTGATTCCTGCGGGCTCGACCGGGCTCGGCCAACCGATTGACGGTCGCCGGGTCGCTCGCGTAGCGTGCCGAGGCGCGGCCGGGACCGGACGCGGGACGGCGTGCTCGAGTGCCCACGAGCCATCGTCCGGCGCCTCCCCGGCCGCTGTTCTCGTCCTGGACGGCGTATCGGGCCGGGATCGCGAGCACGGTGCATCCGGGCACCGGTCCCCGGCTGCTCCGGGCGGCACCCGCGTCCTGCCGGCGCGCCGCGCGGTATCCTCGCCCTGCTCACCGATTCCGCCACGGGCCGACTCCCACCGCCGACTCCCACGCTTTCCGCCAGTCGATCCGCCCCGCCGCAGGAGACGCCTCGTCCGTGTCCGCCCAGCCCGTCACTGGTCGCCGCCCGGTTGTCCGCCGTCGCCCGGCCCGTGCTCCCGAGACTGGCCGTCCGGTCCCGCCGGTCCTCGTCAGGCAGATCAGAAACGGCATCACGGAAAGCGAACACCGCGGGCACGTGGTCGAGGTCGATGCCTCCGGGCGCATCATTCGGTTGGTCGGCGATCCGGACCGCCTGGTCACCCTCCGATCCACGGTCAAACCGTTCGGACTGATCGCGCTCATCGAAGCGGGCGGCATCGAAGCCTTCGATCTCACCCTGGCCGAGATCGCGATCATGGCCAGCTCCCACTCCGGCGAGGATCTTCACGTCCGGACGATCCAGGCGATGTATCGGCGGGCGGGCGTCAGCCAGACGCTACTGGCCTGCGGAACGGAGGGAATGCCGCTCGACCCGCTGACGGCGGCGCGCCTGGCCCGGGACGGCGAACGACCGTCGCCCATCCGCCACATGTGCTCCGGGCAGCACTCCGCCTTCATCCTCCTCGCTCGGCTGCGCGGCTGGCCGCTCGAGACGTACTGGCAGGAGACGCACCCCGCTCACGTTGCCTACCGCGACGCTGTGGCGCGCGCCTACGGCGTTCGGCCGGACGAGCTGCGAACGGCCATCGACGGGTGTGGCGTCCTCACCTATGCCTTTCCCCTTCGAGAGGTCGCCCGCGCGTATGCGCTGCTGGCCGAGCCGAGGGCGGCCGCGGAGGACGATCCCAGGCGCGCTCTCGCCCCGGCCCTGACCATCGTGCGCGACGCGATGCTCGAGTACCCCGAGCTGGTCGGCGGGTCACGCGAGCGACTCGACACCTCGGCCATGAAGGCACTACCCGGCCGCATCGCGAGCAAGGCCGGGATGGAGGCGCTGAGAGCCATTGCCATCCTGCCCGGGCCGCGCGTCGGCGGGCTCGCCGGCCCGACCGGCATGGCACTCAAGATCGAGGACGGCGACGGCCGCAACCGGGCGTCCTGGGCCGTCACGGTGGAGGCCCTCAAGCAGGCCGGAGTTCTCGACGGCCAGCCACTCCGGATGCTCGCCCGGTATCACCGGCCGGTCTTGCTCGACCCGCACGGCCGGGTCGGTGCAGAGGCCGTCGTCGACTTCGACCTGGCGCCTGTCGGCGAGCTGTTCCCCTGAGTCGTCTGTCGAGTGCCGGCGCCATCTCGGCGCATGCGGTGATGGGCGCTCAGCCAGTCCAGCCGACCGGCCGCGCCGGCCAGCCGACGCGATCCGCGCCGGTGGCGGATACTCGATAACGATGGCCCGTCCGCTCGATCCCTGGCGAATACTCGAGCTGCCGCGCGACGCGACGCCCGACGAGGTGAAGGCAGCCTACCGCCGGCTCGCCAAGCGCTACCACCCCGACTCGGCCGGGGAGGCGGCACTGACGCACTTCCTGGCGGTTCAGGCGGCGTACGAGGCGCTGACCGAGGGCCCGGCACGCCTGCGCCTGGGTCCCTCCGGACGAACTCCTCGACCGGCAGCCTCACGGCAGGCCCGGCCGGCCGGCGGACCAGCGGCACACGGTCCAGCGGCGTACGGACCGGCGGCGCGCGGACCGGCGGCACGAGGACAAGCGGCACGAGGACAAGCGGCACGCGGATCTAGTGGCGGATCGCGATCGGGCTCGTGGACCGACGCGGGCGCCGGGGCGCGTACCGGCTCGAGCGCACGGGCTGGTGCACGGGGCGGGAGTGCCGGTACCACGAGGCGAGGCGGCACCCGCAAGCGGGCCAAGCCCGGGTCCACCTCGTATGACGATGCCCAATTCGAGCCGTTCGAGCCCAGCTGGGAGGGGGCGAGCTGGTACGGCGAGTCGTCGGGCACGTATTGGACGCTCAATCCCAGGGAGTTCGCTGACCCACGCAAGCACGGCCCGGAATACCAGGCCCGCGCCCGTTCGGCTCGGGCCGGTCGAGGACGCCCGTCTGACGAGGGTCCGCAATCCGAGTCGGTACCGCATGAGGAACCCTGGACTGCGGCTGAGCCCGACGTCGGCACGCCGCCCCGGGCGCCCGACGACGGCTTGAGCTCGACAGCGACGGGGCCGGCCGCCGGCCGGACGGCGCCCGGATGGTCGGCGTCGGGCTGGACGGAGCCGGGCTGGACGGAGCCGGGTTGGACGGAGCCGGGCTGGACGGAGCCGGGCTGGACGGGGCCGGGCTGGACGGGGCCCGGACGCGCCCGACCCGGAGCGGCCTCCGGAATGGGACCCAGTCCATCGCACGACCGGCTCGCGGCTGACGGCGGGTGGGCCTCGACCTCTCCCGCCGATCTCGTGGCCCTCGGCCTGCTGGGGATCGGCGTCGCGACGCTGGTTTTCGTGCTCGTTGGCAGCCCGGCGATCGCCGGGCTGCAGTGGACGGTGGCCGCCGGAGGGCTCGCCTCGATCGTCGTAGCGGCAATCGTCCGCGGCCTGGCCTCGCGCCGCTCGCCAGACTGACGACCGAGGGCAGACGTGGCGCGTCATGAGCGGTCGGATCGACACGACCTCTCGAGTGCGGCCCAGGAGTACCTGCTGGCTCTTCGGGTGATGGCCGTCGACGGCTCGCGCGTCACGGCGGCCCAGGTTGCCCGGCGAATGGGAGTGAGCACCCAGGCGAGCTCGGAGATGTTCCGTCGGCTCGTCGCGGACGGTCTCGTCTCTCAGGCCGGCGGCCGGGAGCTGGTCCTGACCGATGCCGGTCGAGCCGCTGCTGACGGGATCTTTCGCCGCCACGCGCTGCTGGAGTGGCTGCTCACGGCAATCGTCGGGCTCGGCTGGGCCGAATCGGATGAGGAGGCGGCTCGCCTCCAGGGCGCGATCAGCCCTCGGGTGGAGGCCCGGCTGGACGAGATCCTCGGCCATCCCGACACCTGCCCTCACGGCAATCCGATCGACGCCGCGACCGCCGCCCGTCGGCCGGCAGGTCGTCAGTTGTCGTCCATCGAGTCCGGCACGCGCGCGACGATCTACCGGATCACGGAGGAGGCCGAGGAGGACGCCGGCCTGCTCTCCTACCTCGAGGCGCGCGCGATGACGCCGGGGGCCCATATCACGGTGCTGGCGCGTTCGGAGTCGCTGGATTCCATGACGCTCGACGGGCCGCGCGGTCGGGCCACGCTGGGGCTCCGGCCCGCCTCGCTCATCCACGTCCTGCTGGGCGACGCGGATCCGTCGCTTTTCCACCGAGTTCCTGCCCGGGATATGCGCTCGGCACCCTGACACATGCGGGCAAGTCTGATACGTGCCGGGGAAGCGGCTCGCATCACCATGCCTGCGTGCAGGACATCCAGCTGGGCGGCTCGATCCGTGCCCTGCGCCGCCGTCGCGGCTGGCGCCAGACCGACCTCGCCGCCGCGGCCGGCGTGAGCCAGACGCTCATCTCGTCACTGGAGCGCGGCCATCTGGATGGTGTCGCGATCGCCACGCTGCGGAGAGTCCTCGCATGCCTCGATGCCAGGGTCGAGCTTGGTGTTCGATGGCGCGGCGCGGCACTTGACAGGCTGCTCGATGAGCGGCATGCGTCGCTCGTCGGGCGGGTCGTGGAACTGCTGCGGCCAGAGGGATGGGGGTCCGCGTCGAGGTGTCCTACGCGCACTATGGGGAGCGCGGCTCGGTCGACGTCCTGGCGTGCCACCCAGTCAGTCGGATGCTGCTCATCGTTGAAGTCAAGTCAGAGATCACGTCGATCGAGGCTACTCTCAGGAAGGTCGATGAGAAGGTCCGCCTGGCCAGAATCATTGCGAACGACGCCGGCTGGCAGGCGCGTATTGCGTCTCGCCTGCTCGTGCTGCCTTCGACCACAACGGCGCGGCGAGCCGTAAAGCGCCACAGCGCGATTCTCGATGTGGCCGTGCCCGTGCGGGGCGCTGCCTGCCGAACGTGGCTGAGACGCCCGTCCAGCGTGATTGCGGGGCTGCTGTTTGTTGCAGATAACGCTCAGGCAACTGATAAACAGCGTCGGGTCGCTCCGGGTCGGGTGCGACGGCCTCGAGCGAGTGTTCGTCACGCATGAGCTGGCGGCCGGCGAATGACCCCGCGAGGCCGCGCCGCACGTAACAGCACCCCGGCTGCTATTTGACGCGCGCCCGGCGGCAAAGCGCGCCGGCGAAGGTGCCGGCCGGCGCCCGGGCGCCGCCTACAATGACCGCCATGACCGACGACGTTCGAGTCCGGATCGCACCCAGCCCCACCGGCCCGCTGCATATCGGCACGGCGCGGACGGCGCTGTTCAACTTCCTGTTCGCTCGCCATAACGGCGGCACGTTCATCCTCCGCCTGGAGGACACCGACGTCGCGCGCAGCTCCATCGCATACGAGAAGGACATCCTGGACGGGCTCCACTGGCTGGGTCTCAGCTGGGACGAGGGCCCGGCCGTTGCGGGGGAGGAGGCACGCGGGCCGTACGCCCCGTACCGCCAGATGGAGCGCCTGGCGACCTACAAGCAGGCTGCGGACGCGCTCCTGGCAGCGGACAAGGCCTATCCGTGCTACTGCACTCCGGAGGAGCTTGATGCCGAGCGACAGCGCCAGGAGGCGGCCCATCTGCCGCCGGGCTACAGCGGCCGCTGCGTGCGGCTGACCGCGGCCGAGCGTGCGGCGTTCGAGGCCGAGGGTCGCCGGCCGGCGCTCCGTTTCCGGATCGCGGAGGGCGTCGTCGCGTTCGACGACATGGTCCGCGGCCACGTGGAGTTCGACACTTCCGCGCTCGGTGGCGATCTCGTCATCGTCCGCGCCGACGGGACGCCGCTGTATCACTTCGCGGTCGTGGTCGACGACGCCGCCATGCGAATCAGCCACATCATCCGGGGCGAGGACCACCTGTCGAACACGCCCAAGCACATCCTCCTCTTCCGGGCGCTCGGCTACGACGAGCCGCGCTTCGCCCACCTGCCCCTCATCCTCAACGCGGACCGGTCGAAGATGAGCAAGCGCAAGAGCCAGACCGCGATCAGCGACTACATCGGCGAGGGATTCGTCGGCGAGGCGCTGGTCAATTACCTCGCCCTGCTCGGATGGTCCACCGGGACCGAGGAAGAGGTCCTCTCCCTGGACGAGCTCGTCGAGCGTTTCGACATCGGCCACGTCCAGAAGGCGGGCGCTGTCTTCGATCGAGAGCGCCTCGAATGGCTCAACGGGCAGTGGATCCGTCGTCTCCCACCCGACGAGCTCGTGGAGCGCCTACGACCGTTCCTCGAGGCGGACGCAGCAGCCGGCCGCATCGATCGGGTGCCCACCGACGACGAGACTCGGGCGCTCGTGCCGCTGGTCCAGGAGCGCCTGCCGGTGCTCGGTGCGATCGGTGAGCTCGTCGGCTTCCTGTTCATCGACGAGGTGCTGCCGGACCCGGCCACCCTCGTGCCCAAGCGCTGGGATCTCGCCACGACCCTCGAGGGCTTGCGCGCCGCCCGTGAGGTGATCGCCCGTAACGGCGAGCTCGCCTTCGACCACGAGGGTCTGGAGTTGGCCCTGCGTGGCCTCGCCGAGGAGCGCGGCTGGAAGGCGGGCGACCTGTTCATGGCGATCCGCGTCGCGGTCACCGGCCGCACGGCGACGCCGCCGCTGTTCGAGACGCTGGTGGCGCTCGGCTACGGCCGCACGCTCGACCGGCTCGATCGCGCGCTCGCCGCCCTGGCGGAGGCGACGCCGGCCTGACCGGTCGCGGCGGGGCGTCCGTTCCGGGCGGCGACGCGGTGCCGGCGGCTATCCTTCCGCGATGCGCCTTTCGAAGCTGTTCTTCACGACCCTACGCGACGATCCCTCCGAGGCCGAAATGCCGTCGCATCGCCTGCTGCTCCGTGCGGGATACGTCCGCCAGCTGGGCGCCGGCCTGTACTCGCTCCTGCCGCTCGGCTTTCGGGTGACCAGGCGGGTGGAGCAGGTCATTCGCGAGGAGATGGACCGGATCGGCTGCCAGGAGATGGAGATGCCGGTCATCCATCCCGCCGATCTCTGGCGGGAATCCGGGCGGTACGACCAGATCGGGCCGGAGATGGCGCGCTTCAAGGACCGGTCCGGGCGCGACATGGTCATCGCCATGACCCACGAGGAGGTCGTCGCCGACCTGCTCCGCGACATCGTCCGGAGCTACCGGCAACTGCCGGTCATGGTCTATCACTTCCAGACGAAGTTCCGCGACGAGCCGCGCTCGCGAGGCGGCCTGATCCGGGTCCGTGAGTTCGTGATGAAGGACTCGTACAGTTGTGACCGGGACGAGGCGGGCCTGGACCGGAGCTATCAGCTCCACCACGAGGCGTACGGTCGGATCTTCGAGCGCTTGGGCCTGCGGGCGATCGCCGTGGCCAGCGATGTCGGGATGATGGGCGGCAGCCAGGCCCACGAGTTCATGGTGCTCAATCCGGCGGGCGAGGACGTCCTGGCCCTGTGCGAATCGTGTGGCTTCTCCGCCAACCGCCAGGTCGCCGCCGTGCGTCCGCCGACGATTCCCGAGGCCGAGCAGCGGCCGATGGAGGAGGTGGAGACGCCGGGCACCACCACGATCGCGGAGCTGGCCGCCTACCTTGGGATCGAACCGGCTGAGACGGCCAAGGCCGCCTTCTTCGTCGCCGGCGACGGCCGGCTCGTGACCGCAATCGTGCGGGGCGACCGAGAGGTGAACGAGACGAAGCTCGCCAACGTGGTGCGAGCCGAGGGTGGCCTCCGACCGGCCCTGGCGGAGGAGATCGCAGCGGCTGGGATGGAGCCTGGCTATGGCTCGCCGATCGGCGCACACGACACTATGGTGGTGGTCGATGAGATCGCGGCCGGGACGCCCAACCTGGTCGCGGGCGCGAACCGCGTCGGCTGGCATATGCGCAACGTCAACGTGGGCCGCGACTTCCGACCGGACCTGATCGCCGACATCGACAACGCCCAGGAGGGCGACCCATGTCCGAGCTGCGGACTGCCGGTGGTCCTGCGCAACGGGGTGGAGGTCGGCAACATCTTCAAGCTCGGCACGAAGTACACGGCGGCCCTGGGCGCCACCTACCTGGGCGAGGACGGCCAGGCGCATCCCATCGTCATGGGCTCGTACGGCATCGGCCTGGGGCGCAATGTCGCCTGCATCGTGGAGGCACATCACGACGACAAGGGCATCGTCTGGCCGGCACAGGTGGCGCCCTATGCCGCGCATCTCGTCGCGATCGGGTCGAACCGTGACCCCCAGGTCGCGAACATCGCCGAGCGCCTGCACGCGGCTGCCCTGGCGGCCGGCCCGGAGCACGAGATCCTGTACGACGATCGCGACGAGTCGCCCGGCGTGAAGCTCACCGACGCCGAGCTGCTGGGCATGCCCCGGATTCTGACCGTCAGCCCGCGCTCGATTGCCGCCGGCGGGGTCGAGGTGACGATCAGGGCGACCGGCGCACGGTCCACGATCTCGATCGAGGAGGTCGAGGCATCGCTCACGGGGGTTCCTACCGAAGACTGATCCGGCCGCGGGTGTGTCCCGTTGCGCCGACTGCCACGGCATCGCCGCTCCACGGTCCGACGATCGCTGTCAACGTAGGATTCGGCCGTGCCTACGCGCGATATCCCGACCGACGACCTGTACGCTCGCCTGGAGCTGCCCGCCGGCGCCGCGCCGGAGGCGATCGAGATCGCCTGGCGAGCGCTCCTCAAGCGTCACCACCCGGACGTCGCCGGAGAGGCGTCGCTCGAGGTCGCCAAGCGGATCAACGTCGCCCATGACTGGCTGAGCGACCCGGAGCTGCGGGCCCGCTACGATCGGGCAACGATTCGGGACGGCGGCGGGAGGCGCCCCGGGACGACGGGCCCCGGCACGACGGGCCCCGGCACGACGCGCCCCGGGCCAGTACCCCGGTCCCCGGGTGGACCGCGATGGCCTGGGTGGGCGGCTCGTGGATCGGGCAGCGTGCGGCGGCCGACCCGCCCAGCCTCCGCCCACTCAACCTCCGCCCGGGCAGGCTCCGCCCGGCGGCCTGCTGCTCGTCCGCTCGCCGGCCTCGGGGACGAGCGGCCACCCGACCTCGATCTCTCGTCCGCGCCGGTTCAGGCGTTCCTCGCCCAGGTGGCCGAGCTCACCGTCGACGAGCTGGACAGGCTTGCCCTCGCGGAGCCCGCTCCGATTGCGTTCGTCGCCAGCATCCGCCGGTTCCTGGCGGCCGAGCGCAAGGCGGCCCTCGATGCCGTGGAGGCGGCCGTGACCTCGCGGCTGTCCGATGCCGCCCGGGGCCGGCCGCGGATCGGCGACGCTGTGACCAGCGTCGCCGACCTCCTCGTGCTCGAGGGATTCCTCGCCGATTCGCTGAGCGAACCGTTTCGAGAGCGAGTAGGGGAGCGGATGATGCGCGGCTGGGAGGCGGCCGTCGGCCAGCGTCGGTACGGCCCCAACACACCGGAAGTCGAGGCCCTCGTGGCGAGGGCCGGACGGCTCGGCGATGACGGCGCGCGCCGCATCGTGGAGGCGGCTCGCGAAGCTCGCCTGGGCGCCGTCCACTGGCCGCGCGGGACGGACCCGGCGGAAGACGAGACCCTCCGAATCTCGGTCGAGCTCGCGGGGCAGGACGTAGCCGCGGCCGTGGCGACCTGCGGATTGCCGAGGGCGCGGGAGGCGGCCGTCCGAAAGACGATGGCCGTCCTTGCCGGGATCGTCGCGCTGCGACCGGCCTTCGCTCCGAGCGTCTTCGCCTCTCTCACGTCACGCTTCGCCGAGCTGGGCCTCGTGAACGTCGGGCGGCGTGTCCCGCGCTGATCCCGGACGAGCCGTCCACTTGCGGCTGGGCTCGAGGGCTGCAGTCAGACGAGGCCCACCGCGTAGAGGTTGCTCGCGGCTCCCATGATGCCGGCCGCGGCACCGGCCGCCAGGAGCGCCACCGCGAGCGAGACGAGGATCGGCCGGCCGACGCGAACGAGCAGAACGGTAACGCCGATGACGAGCGCGAACAGTCCGATCTTGAGGGCGATCAGACCGGCCAGGCCATAGGTATCGAAGGCGCTGCCGGCGAGCGGCCCGCGCTCGGCGATCGAGCCCAGCTGGCTCATCATGTGGCCCGCGGTCGCGAGATCCTCCAGCTGCGCCACGAGGAGGATGGTGATGAGGATCGAGAACACCATCGCGCGCTGCACCGTTCAGCCCATCCTTCCGGTTCTCGAGCGCTCGCCAACGGTCTCCGCGGAGACCGCTGCGTCCTTGGCACCCCGGCGGCTGGACCCTCTCGGTTCGAGAGCCTCCACGGCTCAGTTTGCGCCAGATCGGCGTCGCCCGCTCGGCGCAATCCGCATGCGCTCGATGATGTTGGCGACATTCTGGGATTCGTCGATCGCCGCCTCGAAGCGCGTGTCGGTCCGCTTGCATCTGGACGGCTTCGCGGGCCAGCCAGATAGCGGATGCGCCGTGTGCGATGCTCACGATCATGGACCGACTGCACGTCGCGACCCTCAACATCCTCAACCTGGCCGATCGCTGGTCGGAGCGCCAGGGACTCATCTACGCCGACATGGCTGCCCTGCAGCCGGACCTGTTGGCGCTCCAGGAGGTGGTCTACGTCATGCACCAGGATCGACTCATCGGCGCCGCCGGGAACGGCAGGTACGCGGTGATTCGGGGCTGGGCTGGTCGGCCCGAGTATGGCAACAGTCTCCTCGTCCGGGAGCCGCTCCACGCCGAGGCCGAGGGGCGCCTGGACCTGGGCCTGCAGCGGGCGGCGCACCGGGTCAGGCTCGCCCTGCCCGACGGAGCGACCGTCGTCGTGGCCGTCACCCACTTCCACCACCTGCCGGATGCGCATGAGGAGCGGGACGCCCAGGCGCAGGCGCTCCTGGCCTGGCTCGACGATGCGCCAGGCAACGAGCCCGCCCCGGACGCCACGATCCTCGCCGGCGACTTCAACGCGAGACCTGGATCGCCGGCATACGTGCGGATCGCGGCTGCCGGGTTCCGATCGGCCCATCGCGAGGCCAACGGTGATGAGCCCGAACGCACGTGGCCCTCCGGTCTCGTCGCTCCGGCGATGGATACCGACGGTGAGCCCGGCTGCCTCGACTACATCTGGATCCGGGGAGCGGTCAGGGTGACCGAGTGCAGGCTGGTGTTCGACAGGCCCGATGCCCAGGACCCCACCCTGTATCCGTCCGACCACTTCGGCCTGGTCGCGGGCCTCGAGATCGGCTGATGACAGGCGCCGGCCAACGCCCCCTGGCGCTCGCCCACCGAGGCGACCACAGCCGACATCCGGAGAACAGCCTGGCCGCGCTGGTGGCAGCCCTCCAGCGACCCGCGTGCGACGGTCTCGAGTTCGACGTCCGGTCCTCCCGCGACGGGGTGCCTGTCGTCGTTCACGACGCGACCCTCGCCCGGACCCATCGCCGGCCGGAGGCGGTAGCGGACCTGTCGGCCGCGGAGCTCGACGCGCTCGGCGTGACGAGCGTGGCGACCGTCCTCGAGGCCGTGCCCCGCAGGGCGTTTCTCGACATCGATCTCAAGGTGGAGATCGGCGGGCCGCTGATCGAGATCCTCGCCGCGGGGCGGGGCCCGGCACTGTCGAACGCGGTGATCTCATCGTTCGATGAGCGCGCGCTGGTGCGAGTGCGGGAGCTGGCACGCGACTGGCCGACCTGGCTGAACGCGATCGACCTCGCGCCGGCCACGATCGATCGGGCGGGCGAGCTCGGCTGCCGAGGGGTCTCGGTGGAATGGCACGCAATCGACGGACGGTCCGTGGCACGCGCCCGCGCGGCGGGGCTCGACGTCGCCACGTGGACGGTCACCAGGCGACCGACGTGCGACCGACTGGCGAGACTGGGTCTGGTCGCGATCTGCGTGGAAGGCGCCGCGCTCACGCGCTGAGCGTGCGCGGGCCCTGCC
>WNGB01010806.1_pt1 | contig 12598 bp, 11 predicted proteins | sample 5400681 | NCBI WGS metagenome assembly WNGB01 (sample SAMN13153367, study PRJNA577476) | soil metagenome | isolation source: 115 cm soil or saprolite under grassland replicate 2 | place: USA:California | collected 2016-06-15 | reverse complement strand
GCTCATCTTTGGCGTGATGCGGCTGGTCAACATCGCGCATGGCGATCTCATCGTGCTCGCGGCCTATCTCGCGTTGGTGACCACGCAATCGCTTGGGCTCGATCCGCTCAGCGCAATGCTCATCGTGGTGCCGCTGATGGCCGCGATCGGCTACACGCTGCAATGGTTCGTGCTCAACCGCACGCTCGGCGACGACCTGCTGCCGCCGCTGCTGGTGACGTTTGGGCTGTCGGTGATCATCCAGAACACACTGCAGGAGCTGTTCACCGCGGATCCTCAGAAACTGCAAGCGGGTGCGATCGAGGTCGCAAGCCTTTCTGTGGTCGAAGGAATCAATATTGGCGTGCTGCCGCTCCTGCAGTTCGCGCTCGCCGTCATCGTGATCGCGGCCCTTCAGCTTGTCTTCTACCGCACGGCGCTCGGCCGCGCTTTCCGTGCGACCGCGGATGATTCCGCGGTGGCGCAGCTTATGGGCCTCGACAACCGCCACGTCTTCGCGCTCGCGATGGCGCTTTCGTTGGCGGTGGTCGCGATCGCAGGCGTGCTGCTTGCGGTTCGCGCCAATTTTGATCCGACCATCGGGCCGGCGCGGCTGATCTTCGGCTTCGAAGCTGTCATCATTGGCGGGCTCGGCAGCCTGTGGGGCACGCTCGCCGGCGGAATCATGCTCGGCGTCGCGCAGGCGATCGGCGCCAAGCTCGATCCCGGCTGGCAGCTTCTCGCCGGCCACCTCGCGTTTCTCGTGGTGCTCGCGATCCGCCCGCAGGGCCTGTTCCCGAAGGTGCAGGGATGAATGTGCGTTTTTCCGATCGCCCGGCTCGGGTCACGCTCGCGATCCTGGCGGTTGCGCTGATCGCGCTTGCGGCGGCGCCCTGGTGGGGTGGGCGCGACGACCTGCGGCTCCTGGCCGAGATCTACGCCTATGTGGCGCTCGCCAGCCTGTGGAATCTGCTCGCCGGCTACGCCGGCCTTGTGAGTGTGGGCCAGCAGGCTTACGTCGGGCTCGGCGCCTATCTTCTGTTCGCGCTCACGATCCTTGTCGGCGTGCCGCCGCTGATCGCGATTCCGCTCGCGGGCGTGACCGCGGCCTTGCTCTCGCTCCCAGTCGCTGCACTGATCTTTCGGCTGCGCGGGCACTATTTCGCGATCGGCACCTGGATCGTCGCCGAGGTGTTCCGCCTGCTCGCGTCGCAGGTGTCGGTGCTGGGCGGCGGCTCGGGCACGAGCCTGCCGGTCGGCATCGTCACCTCGATTGCATCGAGCCGCCAGATGCGCGAGTTCCTGATCTACTGGATTGCGCTCGCGCTGATGGTCGTGGTCCTCATCGCGATCATTCTTCTTCTGCGCTCCCGTTATGGGCTGGCGCTGCGGGCGATCCGCGACAACGAGCTCGCCGCCCAAAGCAACGGCGTCAATGTCACGCGCGTCAAGCTCATCGTCTACGTCATCACCGCGCTCGGCACCGCCATGGTGGGCGCGCTCATCTTCCTGCAGAAGCTGCGCATCTCGCCGGACGCGGCCTTCAGCGTCAACGACTGGACCGCATTCGTGATCTTCATCACGGTGATCGGCGGCATCGGGCGCGTCGAAGGGCCGATCGTCGGCACGCTCGTTTTCTTCCTGCTGCGCCAATTCCTGGCTGACCTGGGTACCATCTACCTGATCATGCTGGGCGCGGTCGCGATCGTGGTCATGCTGAAGGCGCCGAAGGGGCTCTGGGGGCTGGTGGTCGAACGCTTCGGCTTTCAGCTTTTCCCTCTTGAACGCCGCGTCGTCCTCGCAGATCGTGGCGCCCCGCCGCCGGCGCAGTAGAATGGCTTGAACAAGGAGACGTCGATGCCTCAGCTCGCCAACAAGGTCGTCATCACCTGCGCCATTACCGGCTCGATCCATACGCCGACCATGTCGGATGCGCTGCCGATCACGCCCGACCAGATCGCCACTCAGTCGATCGACGCCGCCAAGGCTGGCGCCACGATCCTGCATCTGCACGCCCGCGATCCCAAGGACGGGCGTCCTTCGCCCGACCCGAACGTGTTCCGGCAGTTCCTGCCACGTATCAAGCAGAGCTGCGATGCCGTCATCAACATCACGACCGGCGGCAGCGTGACGATGACGTTGGAAGATCGGCTTGCGGCGGCCGAGACCTTCTCGCCCGAGATGTGCTCGCTCAACATGGGCTCGATGAACTTCGCGCTCTACCCGATGGCGAAGCGCTACAAGAATTGGAAATACGACTGGGAGGAAAGCTACCTTCTCAACTCCGACCAGAACATTTTTCGCAATACCTTCCGGGACATCGAGCGCATCGCCAAGTTGTTGGGGGAAGGACACGGCGTGAAATTCGAGCACGAGTGCTACGACACCGGACACCTTTATAATCTCGCTCATTGCGTCGACCGCGGCCTGTTCAAGCCGCCGGTGTTCCTGCAGCTCATCTACGGCATTCTCGGCGGCATCGGTCCCGATATGGACAATCTCATGTTCATGAAGCGCACCGCCGACCGGCTGTTCGGCAGCGATTATCTATGGTCGGTGCTGGCCGGCGGCCGCCACCAGTTCAATTTCTGCAGCACGGCCTCGATGCTGGGCGGCAATGTGCGCGTGGGGCTCGAGGACTCGCTCTACATTGGTCCCGGCAAGCTCGCGTCGAGCAACGCCGAGCAGGTGGCGAAAATTCGCCGCATCATCGAGGAGCTCGGCTATCAGGTGGCGACGCCAGCGGAGGCGCGGCAGATGCTGGGGCTGAAGGGCGCCGACCGCGTGAAGTTTTGAAATTACAACGACGCCTCGATTGGCCTCATGCTGAGGAGCCACGGTCACAAGTCAATTGACTTGTGTCCGTGGCGTCTCGAAGCACGAGGCGGAGAGACGCTGTCAGATTCTACGCCAGACCGCCCTTCAGCCGACCTGGCGTGAACGGCGCCTGCCGCAGCCTCACTCCAGTCGCGTCGAAGATCGCGTTGGCGATAGCGCCAGCGGTCGGTCGCGTTGCGCCTTCGCCCGCGCCGGTGGGGGTGCGCTCGGGATGATTGATCAGTACGATGTCAATCGTTTCCGGCGCCTCGGTCATGTCGAGGATCGGGTAGGTCTGCCAGTCGACGCTGGTGACGCGGTGGCTGTCGAATTTCACCTCTTCCCAGAGCGCGCGGCTTGCGCTCTGCACGACGTTGGCCTCGATGCATAGGCGCAGGAGGTCGGGTGCGATGATCTGCCCGCAGTCGTGCGCCACCACAAAGCGGCGCGCCCACACCTTGCCAGTCGTGCGGTTAACCTCGACGTCGGCCACGATGGCGACGCGGGTACCCGCACGGGTGGCGTAGCCGATGCCCTGGCCGACGAGCACGTCGCCGACGAGCTGCTTGCGCGCGCCGACATGCGGCTTCCAATTGGCCTTTTCGGCCGCTGCCTTGATCACCGCAATGTCGCGCGCGTCTTTCAGGTAGCGCAGGCGGAACTCGACCGGATCGGTGTTGGTCGCAAGCGCCAGCTCGTCCATGAACGACTCGACCGCGAACGTCGTCTGCGGCCCGCCCGGGTCGCGCATGTGCGAGGTGCGCAGCGGTGAGCCGCGATCGAGCAGCGGCGCGATCGTTTCCGAGGCCTTGCGCTTGGTATCGAACACATAGGATTCGCCGGGCGCTCCGAAGATCGCGGTGTGCTTGAGCGGCACGCCCAGAAGTTGGCCGGCAAGCGTGTGCGCCGGATCGCCTTCGTTGGTGAACAGATCACGCTTGGAAAAGCCCTTGGTTTCGAACTGCCAGGCGATGACCTTGCCGTCCTGGTCGAGGGCCGCACGCGCGACGTGGACGGAAGCCGGCGCCTTCGGGTCCCAGCCATGGCCCTCGTACCGCATGCCCTGGACGCGCACCGGCTTGCCGACCGCCTGCGAAAGAACGGCGGCATCCATGGTGGCATCACCGGCGTCGTTGCGGCCGTATGACCCAGGCCCGGTCATTGCGACGCATTTCACCTTGTCGAGCGGCAAGTTGAGCATCCTGGCGACGCCCTGTGCCGCATAGTGCGGCTTCTGGGTGCCCGACCAGATCGTTGCCTCACCGTTACGTACATCGGCGACGCCGCAGGCGGGCGCCATGCCGGCATGCGATTGGAACGGCCATTCGTAGGTCTGCTCGACGACGCGCATCGACTTGGCGAACACGGCATCGACATCGCCGACGGTCTGCTCGACGTCGCGATGCACGACGTCGGCCTTGCGGATGTGCTCGTAGATCGCGGCCTGGTTCGGGAATGGCGGCTTGGCATCCGACCAGGTGATCTTGAGCCTTTCAGAGGCCCGGATCGCGTCCCATTCCCTGGGCGCGACCACGCCGATGAAGCCCTGCTTCCAGACCACCTTGACGTCCGGAATGTCTCTTACCGAATCCTCGTCGATCGCGGTCGGCACCGCGCCCGCGATCGGTGGGCGGATCATGCGCCCGTGCAGCATGCCCGGCACCTTCGCGTCGACCATATAGTCAAGCGTGCCGAGCACTTTGGGCGGCACATCGCGGCGGCGCACGCCGCCTTTGCCGAGGAGCTTGTAATCAACGGGCGACTTCGGCTTGCCCTTGCCCGTGATGGCGAGATCGTTGCCGAATTGCTTGTTCCATTCGAGCGTCACGTCGAAATGCTGCCCGCCGATCAGCTCGCCATAGGAGACCTTCTTGGCGGCATGGCTCTTGTCACTGATGACGCCGTTTGCAACGGTCATTCGATCGGCCGGCACACGAAGCCGCTCGGATGCCATCTCGATGAGCACGCGGCGCGCTTCCGCCGCCGCATTGCGCAGCGCCGTGCCGCCCTTCCAGATGCCGGTCGAGCCCGAGGCGCCACCCTGGTTGATGGTCACGTCGGTGTGGCCCTGCACGATGCTGACGCGGTCGGGTGCGAGGTCGAGCTCCTCGGCGACCATGATGGTCCAGCCGACATCGGTGCCCTGGCCCATGTCGACCTTGCCGATCCACGCTGTCGCGCTGCCGTCGGCATTCACGCTGATATAGGTCGCGAGCTGATCGGGCTTGAGCGGCAGGCGCGAGGCGCGGGTGGCGGCAGGCGCAACACCAGGCAGCGCGACCGACACCACAAGGGCGCCGGCGCTCGCGAGTGCTTGACGACGGTTGAGATGAATGGTCATGGCCGCCTCCTCAGGCCTGAGCCGCGCGCTTGACTGCGCGCAGGATGCTGGCATGGGTGCCGCAACGGCATTTGAGGCCCGCGAGCGCCTCACGGATCTGCGCATCGCTCGGGCGAGAATTCTTCTCGAGCAGCGCCACCGTGGTCATGATCCAGCCATTGAGGCAGTAGCCGCACTGCGGCACTTGCTCTTCGATGAACGCTGCCTGCACTTTGTGCGGCTTGGCAGGGCTGCCGATGCCGGCGAGCGTCGTGACCGTCTTGCCAGCAATGCCGTCGACCGGGGTAATACAGGATCGGGTCGGCTCGCCGTTGATCAGCACTGTGCAGGCGCCACACTGCGCAAGCCCACAGCCAAAGCGCGGGTTCTGCATGCCCAGGTCGTCACGTAAGGCATAGAGCAGTGGCATCTCCGGCTCCGCCTCGATGGTGTGTCTCGTGCCATTGACGTTGAGTTCGATGCGTTTGGCCACGGCATCCTCCTGAATGGCTTCTTTTGGCAGCGATGGCCGCCGGTCGAACCGGTAAAACCCGTGTGAGTGTGAACCAGGCAATGATGCGCCCCCGGCCACCCCTGCCGCAAGGGAGGGGCAGGCGGGTTGCACGGGCAAGCTGACGCAGCCCGATCACGCTGGTATAACCGCGACGCCCTGGATCTCGAGCAGCGCGTTCGGGCTCGCCAGATGCGAAATGGCGATCGAGGCGCTGGCCGGAAAGTCCTTGCCAAAGGTCTCACGGCGGATCGCCGTCATGCGTGGGTGGTTGCGCGGATCGGTGATGAACACCGTCATGGTCACCATGTCGGAGAGCTTGCCGCCGGACTCTTCGAGGGTCGCAGCCAGATTGGCGAACACCTGCCGCACCTGGGCGTCGAAATCGCCAGCGAGCGATTTGCCGGAGGCGTCTGTCACTCCCGTCTGCCCGGCGAGCCAGATGGTTTTGCCCGCGCCCTCGGTGATCACCGCAAGCGAATAGCCGGACTGCTCGGGTCGCTCGCGCTTGATGAAGCGCTTGCGCAGCGTCTGCGCCTTGGCGCTCGTCATCGCCATCAGTGTCGACAAGCCGCCCAGCGCGGCGAGCCTGCCAAAGATGTCGCGTCGTGAGGCCATCGGTTTCCTCCGTTGTTAATGGGGCTTCTGCCGCGCTACACGGTAGCAACGATCGTCAGCAAGGGGGACAGGGAATGGGTTCGGCAAAAGGTATCCGCGCGATTGGCCACGTCGACTGCGCGGGCGGCGGCCAGATCGTGGTCGAGCGGGGCATCGCCTTTGTGGGGCACATGGAAAGCCCGCACGGCACCTCGATCTTTGACGTGCGCGATCCGAAGAACCCGAAGCGCCTCGCCGACCTCGCGATGCCTGCGGGCACCCACTCGCATAAGGCGCGGGTCGGAAACGGCATCATGGTGGTGAACCACGAGGTCATGGGCGAGCCGCCGGCCGGCTGGAGCGGCGGCTTCGGGGTCTACGACGTCAGCGATCCGTCAAAGCCGCGCGAGATCACGCGCTGGCAGACGAGCGGCACCGGCATGCACCGGTTCGACTTCGACGGCCGCTATCTCTACGGCTCGCCGACCTTCGAAGGTTATGTCGGCAACGTCATGGGCATCTTCGATCTGAAGGATCCGGCGCATCCGCAGGAGGTCGGGCGCTGGTGGATGCCGGGGCAGTGGGTCGCGGGCGGCGAGACGCCGGGCTGGAAGGGTACGATGCACCGCTGCCATCACCCGCTGCGGTTCGGCAATCGCCTCTACACCAGCTACTGGCAGGGCGGTTTCGTCATCCTCGACATCGATGACATGGCCAAGCCCAAGCTCGTCTCCGGCCTCGACTGGAGCCCGCCATTCCCGTGCCCGACCCACAGCGCGGTGCCGGTGCCGTTCGAGATCAATGGCCGCAAGCTCCTGGTGGTGGCGGACGAGGACGTGTTTCACCTGTTCCCCGGTCCACCGGCGTTTCTCTGGATCGTCGACGTCACCATGGAAGACCGGCCGGTGCCGATCGCGACCTTCCAGATCGAGGCGCTCGACGGCACGCCGCAGCCGAAGGCCACCGCCTGCCATCAGCCGGTCGAGAAGATCACCGGCAGCGAGGTTCCAGCCGCCTGGTTCGCCCATGGCCTGCGCATTATTGACATCGGCCGCCCGCACGCGCCGCGCGAAGTCGCGCATTTCGTACCCGATCCGGCACCCGGCGCCGACCGGCCGGCGAGCAACGACGTGTTCGTGGACGAGCGCGGGCTGATCTTCCTGCTCGACCGCGTGCGCGGCTTCCACATGCTGGAGCGAGCTTGAGCCTGTCGTGTCCCGGCCGAGCGAAGCGAGAGCCGGGACCCATCGTTGCAGGGATAGCGTCACTGGATTCCGGGTCTCCCTCGCCATAGCGCGGCCTAAAGGGCGTTCACGCCCGTCTTCGACGGGCTATGGACGCGCGTAAACGCGCTGTTGGCACAGTCGCCCGGGACACGCTGGGCGCGGCTTGCCAAGCTTGGCGGCCCGGCTTACCAGCTAGGGCGCGTAATCAGTCGGGTGCCGTTGCCCCAAGGAGAACAGGATGAAGCTTTGTCGTTTTGATGAGGACCGGCTTGGCGTTGTGGTCGGCAACATGGTCCACGACGTGACCGCCGCCCAGGACGAGATCAGGAAGAGCGCCCGCTACGACATGAAGGGCGACGCAGTGATCGCCGCGCTGCCGACTTGGCGCCCGCGCATCGAGGAGATGGCGAAGCAGGTCGGCGGCAAGCCGCTCTCGTCCGTGAAGCTGCTGTCACCGATCGCGCGCCCGTCGAAGACGATGGCGGCGCCGACGAACTATAAAAAGCACATCGAGGAGATGCGCTCGCGCACCGACCTGCCGCGTGAGGCGACGCAGCGCCAGCCACCTGACATTGGCAAGGCCGGGATCTTCCTCAAGTCCAATTCCTCGATCGTCGGTCCCTCCGAGGGCATTCCGCTGCGCTTTCCTGACCGCACCAACGAGCACGAGATCGAGCTGGTCGCGATCATCGGCAAGCCGGGCACCAACATTCCGAAGGAGAAGGCGAAGGAATACATCGCCGGCTACACGCTCGGCCTCGACATGACCTGCCGTGGCGGCGAGGACAGAAGCTTCCGCAAGTCAATCGACGGCTATTCGGTGCTCGGCCCGTGGTTCGTGACCGCCGACGAAATCGCCAATCCGGATGACGTCACGGTAACGCTCACCGTCAACGGCGTGCTCAAGCAGACCGCCGACACCAAGGACCTGATCTACGACATCGGCCGGCTGATCGAGTTCGCTTCGTCATTCTACACGCTCTATCCGGGCGACGTGTACTACACCGGCACGCCGCAGGGCGTGAGCCCGGTCAAGCCGGGCGATGTGTTGCGCGGCAAGTGCGACCAGGTCGGCGAGTTCGAGATCACGGTCCGGGCGCACCAGGCGTAATGGGGGTGTCAGGAGGCACATCATGATCAAAGTCAAACGGCTCGGGCACGCCACCATTGCAACGCCGGACATCGACGCGATGGTCGACTATTACGGCCGCCTGCTCGGCCTCACCGTCATCGAGCGCAGCAAGGACCGCGTATTCCTCGCCAGCAAGCAGGGGCTCGAGGCGATCGAGCTGGTGAAGGGCAAGCCCAACGATCTAAAACGCGTGTCGTTCCAGATCGCGCCCGGCACCGATCTCGGCGACGTCGTCAAGGAGCTCGGCAAGATGGGCATCAAGGCCGAGCGCCGGAAGGACGTGTCGCCCGGCGTCGCTGACGCAGTGACGCTTGAAGATCCCAAAGGCACGCCGATCGACCTCTATGCCGAGTACAAGTTCGCCAAGCGCGACGAGACGCCGAGCATCTTCAACATTCTCAAGCTCGGCCACGTCGCCTATCGGGTGCTCGACGTGCAGCAGATCGTCAAGTTCTACAGCGAGGTGCTCGGCTTCAGGGTGTCGGACTGGCGCGGCGATTTCTTCGTGTTCATGCGCTGCAACACCGATCACCACACGCTCAACTTTATCATCGACGAGAAGCCGCAGCTGCATCACCTCGCGTTCGAGGTGCTCGACTGGTCCGAGATTCACAAGGCGGTCGACTATCTCGCGCACAACAAGGTGCATCTGGTCTGGGGCCCGGGCCGCCATGTCATCGGCCACAACGTCGCGACCTATCACCGCAACGCGGACCTGGTGCGGGTCGAGATCTTCACCGAGATGGACCAGATGAAGGACGAGGATCTCGGCTACTTCGATCCGCGCCCATGGCACCAGGAATTTCCGCTCTATCCCAAGATGCACGGGCCCGAGACGCTGCGGAACTACTGGGGCTTCGGCTCCGAGCGCGTCATCCAGGGCTACCAGACCAACGAGCTGCCGAAGTACGAGGCGATCCGGGGATAGGCTCGCTACGCCGCCTTCGAGCCCGGCGCTTCGTCGGTCGCCCACACGGCCTGCACTGCCGGTCGCGCGCGCATGCGCGCTAGCCAAGCAGCGACCTTCGGAGTTGCGGTCGGATTGAGGATGTCCTTGTAGAACTCCTCGATCCGATCGACGAACGGAATGAGATCGACATCCGCGAGTGTGTATTGCTCGCCCATCAGCCACGGCCCGTCACCGAAGCGCGTCTCCATTGAGCCGACAATCAGCTTGGCGGCATCATGGCCCGCGTCGTTGTCCCGCTCGCCGAAGCCTGAGCGCACCACCTTGGTCCAGCGATCGCGGCGCTCTTTCAGAGGCACGCGGGCAATCTTCTGCTCGAGCTCGTCAGGCGCAAGCTTGTCGGTATGCGCCTTGAAGGTCGGCCAGATGCGCGGCACCACCGCGGCAAGTCCATGATCGGCTGCAAGCTTGGTCCAGACCCGCATGCGCGCCTTTTCGATCGGCGTTCGCGGCCGCAACCGGATGTCCTCGTATGTCTCGTCGAGATATTCGTTGATCAGCATCGAGTCGATCACGGGCATGCCGTCGTCGACGAGGGTGGGCACCACGCCGTTGGGATTGAGCGCGACGTATTCGGGCGCATGCTGATCGAATGCGCGCAGGTTGAGGAAGTGGCTCTTGTACGGGAGGGACTTCTCGCGCAGGCAGAGCCGTGCCTTGCGCGAACAGGTGGTGTGGCCGCCGTGATAGAGCTCCAGCATGTCGTCCCCGTGGTGGCTGCGGTGAAAATCAGAACCGCGTGGTCAGCTCGGTCAGCCAGGCCGGCGACAGATCGACCAGCACGGTCTCGATCCTCTTGTCCAGCCCGCTAATGATCAGGGCGCCTACAGCAGCAAGAATAACGCCCATGGCGATCTTGCCGGTCTTGCCGGCGGCGTCGAGCCGCGCGCGCCAGCGCAGCAGGGTCTCGCGCGAAAGCAGGCCGAGCAACAGCAATGGCAGCGCCGCGCCGAGCCCGAACATCAGCATGGTGATGGCGACGTAGCCGAGATTGCTGCCCTGCGCGGCGAGGAGCGAGGCGGCGCCGAGCGTCGGACCGACGCAGGGACTCCAGACCGCGCCGAGAAGAAGGCCGACGCCGAACTGGCCCCCAAGACTATTGCCCGAGAATCCGCCGAAGCGCTGCTCGGTCCATTGGCTGACCGGTCCGGCCGCCAACGCCAACTGCGCCTGAAAGCGCGGCACCAGCAGCACGAGCCCGATTGCGACCATGAAAATCGCTGCGACCGTACGGAAGACGCCGGCATCAAGCCCGATCGAAAATCCGATGGTGGCGACGAACAGACCAACGATGACGAACGAGAGCGCGAGCCCCGCGGCGAGCGCCACGGGGCCGGCCCGATGCGCGCTCACCGCGGTGCCGAGCACGATCGGCAACAGCGGCAGCACACAGGGCGACAGCGTCGAGAGGACGCCCGCCAGGAAGGCAAGCGCGATGCTGCCCATGTTTTGCGTTAGATCGACTGCTCGAGCAGCCGCTCGATCGAGCCAGGGTTAGTATCTCCGGTGGAGCGGCCAACCTCCTGCTTGCCCTTGAAGGCGATCATGGTGCTCTGCGTTCGCACATTGAACTTGCGCAGCAGATCTTTCTGGGTATCGAAGTCGATGTTGAAGCGCACCAAGTCCTTGAACTTGGGTATGCTTGAAAGTCTGGCTAGAATCGGCGCCTGCGCCTTGCACGTTGGACACCAGGGTGCCGTGATCTCGACCAGGATCGGCTTGCCGGCCGCTTGCGCATCCTCGAATGCCTTGGCGTCGAACGCCGCCTTGTCAAGCGCCGCGACGGGCGCAATGGCTGCCATGAAAGGTGCAATGGCAAATGTCAGCGCAAACCCTGACAGCAGATGACGTTTGTTCAGCATGACCTCACTCTCCCGTTCTCGGCCTCTCGGGTGCCGGCTGAAGGCCAAATATCCCGGTGTTTCGGTGGCCGGGACTCCCACCATCCGTTATTCGCAGCGGGATCGGCGAATGTTACGCCGCTGTTGCATCAACCGCAGGCGGAAAACGGCGGTTCCCTACCGCATCGTCGGATCGAGCACGATCTTGCCGGTGACCTCGCCCGATTCCATCAGCCGATGCGCCTCCGCAGCCTGCGTAAGCGGCATGATGCGCTCGATCTGTGGCTTGATCTTGCCCTCGATCGCCGCTGCGAAGCACTTCGGCAGATCGACCGATTGATTACCAGGCCGGCCGATGATGGTAATCTGATTGTGATAGAGGTGCGCGAAATTGATGGTCACGTTCGGCCCGCCATGGGCGCCGGCGGTCACCAGCCGTCCGCGGAAGCCGAGTGCCATGAAGGCCTGCGGCAGCACTTTCGGGTTGGCGATGTTGTCGTAGAGCACGTTGACGCCCTTGCCGTCGGTGAGCCGCATCACCTCGGCGTAAATATCCTGCGTGTTATAGTTGATGCCGTGGTCGGCGCCGATCGCCAGGCCCTGCTTGACGCGCTCGTCACCGCCCGCGGCCGCGATCACCTTGGCGCCGATTACGTTCCTGGCGATCTGGATGCCGGTCATGCCGAGATTGCCGCCGGCGCCCATGATCAGCACGCTCTCGCCCCGCTGTAGCTTGGCGGTGTTGACCAGAAGGTTCCAGGCGGTGGGGCAGTGACGCATCACCACGGCGGCGTCATGGAAATCGATGCCCTCGGGCAGCGGCACGACCACGCAAGCCGGCACACACACAAGCTCGGCGAAGCCGCCCGGCCGTTTGATGCCCATCATGCCCTGCGGCCCGTCATAATTGCTGCAGTCCTCCGGCACGGGTTGCAGCGGCATGCCGCCGGCCGCGGCGACGTGCTGGCCGACCTTCCAGCGCGTGACACCGGGCCCGATCGCGTCGACCGTGCCGGCGCAGTCGACGCCTGGAATGAGCGGCAGCGCCGGGGCGCGGCGGGTCTCCTTGCCGGCACGCAGGCTCACATCAAGCACGCGGTTGACGGTCGCGGCGTGGACCCTGATCCGGATCTCGCCCGCTCGGGGTTGCGGGTCCGCCAGGTCCTCGTATTTGAGGACATCCGGCGGACCAAACTCGTGGATCACGA
>WNGB01017840.1_pt1 | contig 12599 bp, 9 predicted proteins | sample 5400681 | NCBI WGS metagenome assembly WNGB01 (sample SAMN13153367, study PRJNA577476) | soil metagenome | isolation source: 115 cm soil or saprolite under grassland replicate 2 | place: USA:California | collected 2016-06-15 | reverse complement strand
CATGTCAAGCCCAGGTAAGGTTCTTCGCTCTGCATCGAATTGAACCACATGCTCCACCGCTTGTGCGGGCCCCCGTCAATTCCTTTGAGTTTCAACCTTGCGGCCGTACTCCCCAGGCGGACGACTTAATGCGTTAGCTGCGGCACGGAGGGGACTGAACCCCCCCACACCTAGTCGTCATCGTTTACAGCGTGGACTACCGGGGTATCTAATCCCGTTTGCTCCCCACGCTTTCGCGCCTCAGCGTCAGGAGTTGCCCAGAGACCCGCCTTCGCCACCGGTGTTCCTCCCGATCTCTACACATTTCACCGCTACACCGGGAATTCCAGTCTCCTCTGCAACCCTCAAGAACAGCAGTATCGATCGACGTTCTTCGGTTGAGCCGAAGGATTTCACGACCGACTTGCCATCCCGCCTACGCGCCCTTTACGCCCAGTAATTCCGAGCAACGCTTGCCCCCTCTGTCTTACCGCGGCTGCTGGCACAGAGTTGGCCGGGGCTTCCTCTGAAGGTACCGTCAAATGCCGGCGCTGTTCACGCCGACACCCTTCTTTCCCTCTGACAGGGGTTTACTCCGTCAGGCTTTCGCCCATTGCGGAAAATTCCCCACTGCTGCCTCCCGTAGGAGTCGGGACCGTGTCTCAGTTCCCGTGTGGCTGGTCGTCCTCTCAGACCAGCTACCCGTCATAGCCTTGGTGAGCCGTTACCTCGCCAACTAGCTGATAGGCCGCGAGCCCCTCCAAAAGCGGTAGCTTGCGCCACCTTTCCTCCCCAGGTCTTGCGCCCCGGGGAACGTATCCAGTATTAGCCTCCCTTTCGAGAGGGTATCCCGGACTCAAGGGCAGGTTACCCACGTGTTACTCACCCGTACGCCACTAGAACCACCGAATTATTGCTAACCCGATGATCCTCGTTCGACTTGCATGTGTTAAGTACGCCGCCAGCGTTCGCTCTGAGCCAGGATCAAACTCGCCAAGTAAAGCGATGAACCTGGTCCTCAAGCTCGAACGTGTTACTGCGATCTAGCGTGCAGTCACTCGGCCGAGCGCAAGGTACTCGAATAGAACGGATGGTGCTCACACCTTTTCGGTGAGCCAGTAGCATATCCAGCTTTCAAAGAAGAAGGACGCGCTTGAAACGCCGTTTCCCCACCTGGATGAGATAGCCATGCCCCGGGGCCAGGGTCTCCCCGACACTGGTGACGCGCCGACGATCGATCTCGACCGCGCCCTGCTGGATCATCCGACGGGCGTCAGAGCTCGACGAGACGAAGCCGGCCTCCCTCAGCACCAACCACACCGGCCAGGACGAGCCACGGCGTGGCACGGCCTTGCCCGGAGGCGCTCCAACACTGCGCGGCAACACGATCTCTTCGACGTCCGAGGGCTCGTCGCGCTGCTGATGCACGCGAACGAAGTGCGCCTCGGCCGACTGCGCCGCGCCCTCGTCGTGGTACTGAGCGGTGATGACACGGGCGAGGCGCTTCTTGGCGTCCATTGGATGCCCGGACCGGAGGGCAGCGATTTCCGCCTCTGGGACGCGCGTGAGCAGGTCGAAGTAGCGCCACATCATCTCGTCCGAGACCGACATGAGCTTGCCGAAGATGTCTTCCGGCTTTTCGTTGATGCCGACATAGTTTCCGTAACTCTTGGACATTTTCTGCACGCCGTCGAGCCCCTCGAGAAGCGGGACAGTCAGCGAGATCTGCGGCTCCTGCCCATGAGCACGTTGCAGGTCGCGTCCGACCAGCAGGTTGAACGTCTGGTCGGTCCCGCCCAGCTCGACATCGGCGTTCAGCGCCACAGAATCGTAGGCCTGGGCGACCGGATAGAGGAATTCGTGGAGGCTGATCGGACGCTCGGCGGCGTACCGCGCGGCGAAATCCTCGCGCTGGAGCATTCGCGCCACCGTGAGGTTCGCCGTCTCGCGGATGACCCCCTCGAAGGTCAGGGGCCCGAGCCACGTCGAATTGAACTCGACGCGAGCGTGCGACATGTCGATCACCTTGCCGAGCTGCGCGCGGTACGTGTCCGCATTCGCCCGGATTTCATCCCGGGTGAGCGGCTTACGCGTCTCCGAGCGGCCGGTCGGATCGCCGATCATGCCCGTAAAATCACCAATGATCACGATCGCCTGGTGGCCCAGATCCTGAAAGTCCCGTAGCTTTCTCAAGACCACCGTGTGACCCAGATGAAGATCCGGTGCGGTCGGATCAAGTCCCAGCTTGACGTTCAGCGGTGTGTGGGCGCGCCGCGATCGTTCTAGCTTCTGCGCGAGCTCGGCCTCGACGATGATGTCGGCGGCACCGCGCCTGATGACCCGGAGCTGCTCGTCGACCAGGGGAAACTCCACGAGGCTCAAAGCACCGGCGTTGTATCACACCGATTCTGAAGGCGCAAGGCAACGGACGGCCGTCCGGGGCCGTGTGGGGCCGTATAATGTCTGGAGATGGCCTCCGCCGCAGACCGCTCGACGATCCCTCCCAAGCTCCCGCTGTGGCGACGGCGCTGGCTACGCCGGGTGCTCGTCGCAGTCGGCGCCTTGACGCTCCTCGGCCTCACGGCAGTGGGCGTCGCCGCGCTCTGGACCTTCACGATCCTCCCGCGCTCACTCCCCTCGGTCACCGCGCTCGAGACGCTGCAGCCCATCCAGGGCACGAAGATCTACGACGACAACGACGAGCCGATGACCGAGCTCCACGTGGAGCGGCGCATCCTGGTGCCGCTGGCCCAGATCCCCCAATCGCTCCGGGACGCGATCCTGGCCACGGAGGATCGGCGCTTCTACTCGCACTGGGGTATCGATCCGATCGGCGTGGCCCGCGCCGTCATCCAGAACTACCGGCGCGGGCGCATCGTCGAGGGCGGCAGCACCATTACCCAGCAGCTCACCAAGGTCCTCTTCCTCACACCGGACAAGAGCCTCGAGCGGAAGCTGAAAGAGGCGGTGTTGGCGCTGGAGCTAGAGCGCCGTTACTCCAAGGATCGGATTCTTGAGATGTACCTGAACCAGGTGTACTTCGGTCATGGCTCGTACGGCGTCGAGGCGGCGGCGCGGACATATTTCGGCAAGTCGGTCTCCGAGCTGACCGTGCGTGAGTCCGCGCTGATCGCCGGCCTGCCGCGGGCGCCCTCGAACTATTCGCCGTTCGATCGCGGCGAGGCGGCGAAGCGCCGGCGCGAGGTCGTGCTCCGTCGGATGGTCGACTACGGCGCCCTCAAGGACGAGGAAGCCAAGCGCCTAGCGAAGACCGATCTCGGCTTGATCCCACCGGAGCGGCGGCGCACGACCGGCCAATACTTCGTCGACTACGTCCAGCAGACGCTCGAGGCGAAGTACGGTCCGGATCTGGTCCTCAAGGGTGGCCTCAACGTCTACACGACGCTGAACCCCACCATGCAGCTCGCCGCCGAGCAGTCGCTCCGCGACGGGCTGAAGGCGCTCCAGGGTCGCTCGACCCAGGCCCGACCCGGCGAGTTCCCCGAGGGAGCCGTGGTGACGGTCGAGCCCCAGACCGGCTACGTGAAGGCGATGGTCGGAGGATCTGACTTCCTTCGCAGCGAGTTCAACCGGGCGGTGCAGGCCAAGCGGCAGCCCGGCTCCGCCTTCAAGCCCTTCATCTACATCGCGGCGATCGAGGCGGGGTTCACACCGGCCTCGCAGATCGAGGACTCTCCGGTCTCCTACGCCGTCGGTGGGAAGAATGGGCAAACCTGGAAGCCTGAGAACTACGATCGCAAGTTCCGCGGGTCCACGACCCTTCAGCAGGCGATCGAGGAGTCCGTGAACGTCGTGACCGTCAAGCTCCAGGAGCGGATCGGCCTCGCCAAGACGATCCAGGTCGCGCGCCGTCTCGGGATCGCGAGCCCCCTCGACATCAACCTGAGCTTGGCGCTTGGCACGTCGGACCTGTCCCTCCTGGAGCTGACCTCCGCCTATGGCACACTCGCCAACCAGGGCGTCTGGATGCCGCCGGTGACGATCCGCTACGTCACCGACGCGCAGGGAAAGCTGCTCGAGGAGCACGTACCGGAGGGTAGAGAGTCGCTCGCGCCGGAGACCGCTTACGTGATCACGCACATGCTCCGCGGCGTCGTGGAACGCGGCACCGGCCAGGCCGCGAAGGCTCTGGGACGCCCGGTTGCCGCAAAGACCGGGACGACCAACGATTACTCCAACGCCTGGTTCATCGGGTTCACGCCACGGCTTGCGACCGGCGTGTGGGTCGGCTACGACCGGCCGCGAAGCCTCGGGCGCGACGAGACAGGATCCCGAGTCGCGGTGCCTATCTGGGTCGGGTACATGGGCAAGGTGCTCGGCGACAGCCCCAAGGAAGACTTTCCCGTCCCGGATCGGGTCGTCTCGATGCTGATCGACGAGGATCCGTCGGGAGAGTGCCTGCGCCCCGTACCGATGGCATTCGTCAAGGGGACTGAATCAGGCGTGGCGTGCAACGCCGTAGGGCAGCCGCGAGCCCAGCCGGCAACTCCGGCTCCGACGCCGTCTCAGCCCTCGACGCCGACACCCACACTGACACCAGCTCCCGTGCCCGCGCCGGCGCCGTTTGCTCCGCCGGGCCCGGTCCCTCAGAGCCAGACGCCCTAGCCTCGGGCCGGTGGATACCGCTCCGCGAGCTGAGACCACGACGCACCGTCGAAGAGCTCACGGAACACCGTCACCAGCTCCGCGATGGGTACGCGGATCTGCTCCATCGAATCCCGCTCCCGGATCGTGACCCTCCGGTCGCCCGCCTCGCCGCGTTCACTGTCCCCGACCGTCTGAACGTCCACCGTGACGCAGTAGGGTGTGCCTACCTCATCTTGTCGGCGATAGAGCCGGCCGATGGCCGCCGTGTCATCGTAGACCACGCGCCAATGCTGCGCGAGATCGGCGCGGATCGTCTGCGCGGCACCAACGATGTCGTCGCGCTTCTTGAGAAGCGGAAGCACGGCGATCTTGAGCGGCGCCAGCTCCGGGTGGAACCGCAGCACCACTCGCTTTTCCCCGCGCACTTCTTCCTCACGGTAGGCATCGGCCATGAAGGCGAGGAGCGCACGGTCCACGCCGGCGGCGGGCTCGACGACGTAAGGGACCACGTGTTCCTTCCGCTCCTCATCGAAATACGTGAGCGACTTGCCACTCCACTTCGCGTGCTGCCTGAGGTCGAAGTCCGTGCGGTTGGCGATGCCCATCAGCTCGCTCCAGCCGATAGGGAAATTGTATTCGACATCGACGGTGCGCTTGGCGTAGTGCGCCAGCTCGTCGCGGTCGTGCTCTCGGAGTCTCAGATTCTCGGCACGGAGGCCGTAGCGCCCGAACCACGCCATGCAGTCCTGGATCCACCGGTCGTGCCAGTACTCGTCGGCCGGCCGACCCTCCACTCGCTCGTTAGGATTGACGAAGTACTCGATCTCCATCTGCTCGAACTCGCGCGTGCGGAAGATGAAGTTGCCGGGCGTGATCTCGTTCCGGAAGGACCGCCCGGCCTGGGCAATGCCGAACGGCAGTTTGAGCCGCATCGACTGCAGGACGTTGTCGAAGTTGACGAACATCGCCTGGGCGGTCTCGGGCCGGAGGTACGTGAGCGCGGCGTCGTCCTCGACGGGACCCATGAATGTCTTGAACATCAGATTGAACTGGCGGGGTGCGGTCAACTCGCCCTTGCCGCACTCCGGGCACAGCGTCCGGCGCTGTCCGCAATGACCACAGGGCTCGCCGGCCGGTATCGTGAACTTGTTGCCCTTGGTGGCGGGACAGTAGTGGACCCACGAGACGGCGTCCACGTGGTCGGCGCGAAACCGCCGCTTGCATTCGCGACAGTCGACCATGGGATCGGTGAAGCGGTCCAGGTGGCCGCTCGCCTTCCACACCGTGGGATGCATGAGGATGGACGCGTCGATTCCGACCATGTCGGCTCGGGTCTGCACGAAGTCTCGCCACCACACCCGTTTGATGTTGTTCTTGAGCTCTACGCCCAGCGGGCCGTAGTCCCAGCACGAGCCCGTACCGCCGTAGATCTCACTCGACTGGAAGACGAAGCCGCGTCGCTTCGAGAGGGACACCAGCACGTCCATATTCATGGGCGCGCCTCGGCTGGCGGGGCCCCAGCCCCGCGACGCCCTGGGGCTCGCACCGCCATGTTCATAGGCTCGCCTCCCCCGGCGGCGGCAGCGTGTTCCCCGGACGGTGACAACAGTCGCCGAAGCTCGCGTTGGAACTTGGTCGCCCGCGGCGGGTGGCCGATCAGGCGTGAGACCTGCGCCTCAAGCAGGACGGCGAGCTCTGCCTCGGCCCTGCCGAGAGGCAGGGCCAGCGCCTCCTCCCAGGACAGTGACCGGAGGCGCTCGGCAGCACCGATCGTCGCGGGTGAAATCGGGAGAGTGTCCGCGCTCTCGCGCCCGCACGCCTCACAGACGAGGCCGCCGGCGCCGAGCGACGGGCGCGGAAACGGATAGGCCCGACCACACTCGACACAAGCGTCGAGCCGGGGCCGGTGGCCGAGCGCCTCGATGTACCGCACCCCGAAGCAGATCGCCACCCGCGCCGGCTTCCGAGAACTCTCAAGGGCACGAAGACCGCGGACCAGGAGGCCGAAGAGGGCGACGTGACGGTCGCGCTCCGCGGTCAGTCGCGCCACACACTCGACGATCCACGCCGCCTGCGCCAGACGCTCCAGGTCCTCGCGCACGCGCTGGAAGGGGTGAGTGATGTCAAAGTGGTCGACGCGGACCAGCTCGCTCCGGCCGGCGTCGAAAAACACGAGCTCGCCGAGCGTGCAGAGCTCCAGCGCGCTCCCAAACCGTGAGCGCATCCGCCGGGCCGCCTTCGCCACGCCTCGGATCTTGCCGAAATCGCGCGAGTAGAAGGTGACGAGCCGGTCGCTTTCGCCGAGAGGAAACGACCCGATCACAACCGCCGCGGACTTTCCGAGCGCCATCAGGACGTCAGCCGAAATCCAAACTCGCGGAGCGCCCGCTCGTCCCGGCGCCAGTGCCGGCGCACCTCCACCGTCGACTGGAGGAACACCTTGATCCCGAAAAACGACTCGAGGTCGTGCCGGGCCGCCGTGCCGATGCGCTTCAACATGGCCCCGCCCTTGCCGATGAGGATCCCTTTCTGCGACTCCTGCTCGACGAAAACGGTCGCCCTGATGTACAGGCACGCGGGATGCTCGCGTTCCGTGAGCTCCTCGACCCGGACGGCGACGGCGTACGGCACCTCCTCGCGCGTCAGGTGAAAGACCTTCTCGCGGATCATTTCCGCGACGTAGAACGTCTCGGGCTGGTCGCTCGTCGCATCCGCCGGGAAAAACGGCGGATGCTCGGGCAGCCTCCGAACGATCATCTCCAGGAGCCGGTCGCAATACGTTCCTTCCGTCGCTGAGATCGGGACGATCTCGGCGAACGGGTGACCCCGCTGCCAGGTTTCGATGATCGGCAGGATCCGGCTCTTGGGCCGCACACGGTCGACCTTGTTCAGCACGCAAAAGACCGGCCCCGAGTACGCCCGGAGCGGTTCGAGGACGATCGCGTCCGGATCGTCGCTCACTGAGGCGTCGACCACGAGACAAACCAGGTCGACGTCCTCGACGGCACGCCGCGCTGTTTTCAGCATGAAATCGCCCAGCATGCCGGCGGCCGGGCGAAGCCCGGGTGTGTCGACAAAAACGACCTGCGCGCCGGCGAGGTTCTTGATGCCGGTGATGCGGTTCCGCGTCGTCTGTGGCCGCGGCGACACGATCGAAAGCTTCTCGCCGACGAGACGGTTCAGGAGCGTCGATTTCCCCGCGTTGGGGCGCCCGATGAGCGACACGAAGCCGGCCCGGCTGGTCATTGTAGCGGGGTCCGTGAGCCCGGCTTGAGCCGAGGGTGGCCTGAGACAGATGCGACCCGGCTCCGCATCGCGCGGTTCATGCGTTGCGAGATCGGCGTGACCGAGGGTGGCCTGAGCCAGATGGGACCCGGCTCCGTATCGCGCGTTTGATTCGTTGCGAGGTCGGCGTGGACCGAGCGTGGCCCGAGCCAGATGCGGGAGGCCGCGTGTTCAGGAGTCCCTGCCACAGCCGAGAGGGTAGCCGGCGGCGCCCGGCCGAGAGGATCTCCCGCTCACGCTCGTGCATGAGACCCGCCTCGACGGGATCGCGATCATCGTAGCCGACCAGATGCAGCACACCGTGCGTGACGAGCAGATCCAGCTCGATCGCGAGCGGTATCTTGAGTCGGTTCGCCTGACGCCGCGCGGTCTCCCCTGAGATGACGATCTGACCGACGAGGGGACTCGGCAGGTCCGGCGCCGCGAGTGGGAACGCCAGCACGTCCGTGCGCCGGCCGACGCCGCGGTGCCGGCTGTTGAGCCGTCGGATCGCCGCGTCGTCGACGACGACCACGTCGACGTCGCCTGCCGCGCGGCCGAGCGCGGCGAGGGCCCGCTCGGCAGTCCGCGCGAGCCGCGCCGGCGACACGGCAACCCGACGCTGGCAATTCGCGACTGCTGCAGCCATCAGGACGGGGCGGGCGTCGATTCGCGCTCGCCCTTGCGGGCGTCGTGGGCATCGTAAGCGCGGACGATGGCCGACACGAGCTGGTGTCGCACCACATCACCGTCGTCGAAGTAGACGAAACGGATCCCCGGAACGCCACGCAGTACCGACTGGACCTCGATGAGTCCCGAGCCGCGCGACGCCGGCAGGTCCACCTGGGTCACGTCGCCGGTGATCACCATCTTCGAGTTGAACCCGAGGCGCGTGAGGAACATCTTCATCTGCTCCGCGGTGCTGTTCTGGGCCTCGTCGAGGATGATGAACGAATCGTTCAGCGTGCGGCCCCGCATGTACGCGAGAGGCGCGATCTCGATCGCCCCCTTTTCCATGAAGCTCGTCACCCGCTCCGTCTCGAGCATGTCATAGAGCGCATCGTAGAGCGGTCGCAGGTAGGGGTGAATCTTCTCGTACAGGTCGCCGGGGAGAAATCCCAGCCGTTCCCCCGCCTCGACCGCCGGCCGCGTCAGCACGATCCGCGCGACCTCGCGCTTCATGAGCGCGGCGACCGCCATCGCGACGGCCAGGAACGACTTACCGGTCCCGGCGGGGCCGATAGCGAACACCATGTCATGGCCGCGAATCGCGTCGACGTATCGCTTCTGGTTGACCGATTTCGGCGCGACCCATTTCTTGCGCGACGGCACGGCGATGGCGTCCGCGAACACCGTCTTGAGATCGGCTTGCTCGTCGTCCGAGAGCATGCGGAGCGCCGCCCGGACCTCGCCCGCGCGCAGCGGAGTCCCGGTCCGGACCAGCTCCGCGAGCTGGACCAGCGCGCGCTCGGCCTTCTTCACCTGACGCTCGTCTCCCTTCAGCATGATGTCGTGGCCGCGCGCGACGATGCGGATGTCGAGCTCCGTCTCCAGCGTGCGGAGGTGATCGTCGTTGCGTCCGAGGAGTGGGAGCATGTCGAGGTCGGGGGCCAATGAGATCCGGCGGGTGATGGCAGTGGTTTCACTCAACGCTTAAGATTCCCTTCCCGAGTCTACACTCGGCAAATCGAGCTTGATGTGGAGTTCCTTCAGCCGTTCCGGCGGCACCGGCCCGGGCGCCTGCATCAACAAATCCTGCGCCTGCTGGTTCATGGGAAACGCGATCACTTCACGGATATTCGTCTCGCCGGCGAGTAGCATCACGATCCGATCGATGCCGGGCGCCGAGCCGCCGTGGGGCGGCGCGCCGTACTTAAAGGCGTTGAGCATTCCCCCGAAGCGGGCCTCGACCTCGTCCCGGCTGTAGCCGGCGATCGCGAACGCCTTGTACATGATGTCCGGGCGGTGATTGCGGATCGCCCCGCTCGACAGCTCGACGCCGTTGCAGACGATGTCGTACTGATAGGCCTTGATCGTCAGCGGGTCGGACCGCTCGAGGGCGTCGAGCCCGCCCTGCGGCATCGAGAACGGGTTGTGGCTAAACTCGATCCGCTTGGTGTCCTCGTTCAGCTCGTACATCGGAAAGTCCGTCACCCAGCAGAACCGGAACGCAGTGCGCTCGACGAGCCCGAGGTCCTCACCGAGTCGCGCCCGCACGCGCCCGGCCAGCTTCTCGGCCGCCGGCGGCCGATCGCAGACGAAGAAGAGCGCGTCACCCTCACGGCCACCGGTCGCGGCGACGCTCCGTCGGCCAGAACGACATAGCCCAGCCCCGGCGCCCCCTGCTCACGCGCCCACTGCCCGAGCTTGTCGAAGAAGCTCCGCGGCTGGCCCGACGCGCCCGGAGCCGGCACCGCCCGGACGACGGCGCCGGCGGCGATCGCCGTCGCAAACGCCGCGAAGCTCGAGTCCCGGAAGACGTCCGTGACGTCTGCGATCAGCAGTGGGTTGCGGAGGTCCGGCTTGTCGGTGCCGTACTTCGCCATCGCCTCGGCAAAGGGAATGCGGGGGAACGGCGCCGGCGTCACGGTGGCGCCGCCGGCGAACTCCTCGAACACGCCGTGCAGGACCGGTTCGATCGCCGCGAAGACGTCCTCCTGCGTGACGAATGACATCTCGAAGTCGAGCTGATAGAACTCTCCCGGGGATCGGTCGGCGCGGCCGTCCTCGTCGCGAAAGCAGGGCGCGATCTGGAAGTAGCGATCGAACCCCGCGGTCATCAGCAGCTGCTTGAACTGCTGCGGCGCCTGCGGCAGCGCGTAGAATTTCCCCGGGTGCACCCGGCTCGGCACTAGGTAGTCCCTGGCCCCTTCCGGCGAGCTCGAGGTCAGGATCGGCGTCTGGAACTCGATGAAGCCCGCCTCGATCATTCGCCGGCGAATCGACGCGATGACGCGGCTGCGGAGCACGATGTTCCCGTGGAGCTTCTCGCGCCGCAGGTCGAGGAAGCGGTAACGCAGGCGCGTTTCCTCAGGGAACTCGGCGTCGCTGTTGACCTGGAGCGGCAGCGGCTCCGCCGACGACTGCACCGAGAGCACGTCGACCGACAGCTCGACCTCACCCGTCGCCAGCCTCGGATTGACCGCGCCCGGCGCCCGTGGCACGACCTTCCCGGCCACCGTGATCACGCTCTCGAGACGCAGCGCTTCGGCGGTCTTGAACAGCGGGCTCGAGCCGTCGAGCACGCACTGCGTGATTCCGTAGTGGTCGCGGACGTCCAAGAACAGCAGGTTGCCGTGGTCGCGCTTCCGGTGGAGCCAGCCGGACAGCCGCACCGTGTGGCCGATGTGCTCGCACCGTAGCTCGCCGCACGTGTGGGTGCGAAGGCTATGCATCGGCGCCGCCCCCGCTCGCGGCTCGTCGAGCGAGCGGCTTGACGTCCGGCGGCGCCTGACCGGCCCGAAACACCGCGTACGAGCCGAATCCCTCTCCCATCAGGTCGTCGAGCTGCTTGGCGAGATTCTTCCGTTTCAGGGTCAGCGAGACGACCCGATCTCGGCTCCGCAGACGCCCCGCAGCCGAGGCGACCTCGCTCAGCGGGTCGTCTCGGCCGAACAAGAACGCGACCCGGTCACGCTCCGGTCCCGCGACGCCGCTTCGCTCCTCGAGGATCGAGACGACGCGTTCGAATCCGATCGAGAAGCCACACGCCGGGACGTCCTGGCCGATCAGCCGACCGACCATCCGGTCATACCGGCCGCCGCCTGCGATGGACGAGCCGTAGTCGCCGTACGCCGCCTCGAAGATCGGGCCGGTGTAATAACCCATGCCTCGAACCAGTGTGGGGTCAAAGCCGATTGAGAAGCGACCCCCGGCTTCCCGCTCGACGGTGGTCAGGATCGTGCGGAGACCTTCGACCGCCTCGGCAGTCGCCGGGATGATCTGGGCCAGCCGCTCGAGGGCGGCCGGTGAAGGATCGCCCGGCCGCGGGAACAGGGCGAACAGCTTCGAGACCGCGGCCTCGTCGTGACCGCCCTCGCGCAGCTCGCGCGCGACCTCCTCGCGCCCGATCTTGTCCAGCTTGTCGAGCGTGATGAAGAACTCGCCGTGGCGGGCGGCGTCGAAGCCGCACTGCGTCGCCATCGCCGTCAGGATCCGTCGATCGTTCACGCGGATCCTCGGGCGCTCGAGCTCGAGGCCCATGAGCGCCTCGGAGGTCGCCAGGATCAGCTCGATCTCCGCGATCTCGGAGGCAACGCCCAGGATGTCGATGTCGCATTGGGTGAACTGTCGAAAGCGTCCCTTCTGAGGCCGCTCCGCCCGCCAGACCGGCCCGATCTGGATCGCCTTGAACGGATCGGGCAGTGCGGCCCGGTTGTGGGCGTAGTACCGCGTGAGCGGCACCGTCAGATCGAAGCGCAGCCCCAGATCCGCGAGGTCGTCCTCGAGCTGAGTCGTCGCCGCGTCGAGCTTCGCGCCGCGCTTCAGGATCTTGTAGATCAGCTTCTCGTTCTCACCTCCCCCACTGCCGAGGAGCAATTTCAGGTTTTCGAGCGCCGGTGTCTCGATGCGCCGAAAGCCGTAGCGCTTGTAGGTGGTCAGGATCGTGGCCGTCGCGCGGTCCCGAAGCTCCACCTCGGCGGGAAGCAGGTCCTTCATGCCGCGAGGCGGCGCCGTGTCGAGCTTCACGAACGCACCTGTTCCCGGCCCAACGCGACCGGGCAGACCCTCGAGCCTGCGGTCCGATA
>WNGB01010804.1_pt1 | contig 12600 bp, 6 predicted proteins | sample 5400681 | NCBI WGS metagenome assembly WNGB01 (sample SAMN13153367, study PRJNA577476) | soil metagenome | isolation source: 115 cm soil or saprolite under grassland replicate 2 | place: USA:California | collected 2016-06-15 | reverse complement strand
CTGGCTCAACCGCTTCCGCCGCATCCTCACCCGCTGGGAGAAACGCGCCGACACCTACCTCGCGATGCTTCACCTCGCTTGCGGACTGATCACCTGGCGCGCCGCCAACTGGGAGCCCCTATCGGAATAGGCTCTAAGCTCGTCTCTATTGGACAGGGGTCAAAAAGCTCAGGGCGACGGTAGGGGCGCGGGGACTGTCAGCGACAGCCAGCGTGGCGGCGACCTGCTCATCGTCGACAACAGCGTCTCCGGCTGGACCGGCGCCGCATACCTCCGCGAGTGGACCCAGATCGCGACGAGCTTCGACGTCGCGACTGGCTTCTTCGAAATCGGATCGCTGCTCGAACTCGATGGTAAGTGGCAGCAGCTCGACAAGATCCGGATCCTGATCGGGTCGGAGGTCACGCTCGGCACGAAGGCCATGTTCTTGAACGCGCTCCGGGCGCAGGCCCAATCCACGCTCAACTCGAGTCTCGAGGACGAGAAGCGCGCGGCACCGTTCCTCGAAGGCGTGCCGGCGATCGTCGACGCACTCAAGCAGGGACGCATCGAGTGCCGCGTCTACACGAAGGACAAGTTCCACGCGAAGGCGTACATCACTCACGCGAAGCTCGAGGTTGTCGGTCCGCGCGCGCTCGTGGGCTCATCGAACTTCACGCGACCTGGCCTGACGAAGAACATCGAGCTCAACATCCAGGTCCAGAGCGCCCAGGAGGTCGCGCAGCTTCAGGACTGGTTCGAGCAGCACTGGAACGAAGCCGAGGACGTCACCCCCGACCTCATCACCGTCATCGACCGCCACGTTCGAGAGTACTCGCCGTTCGAGGTGTATGCGAAGGCACTGCAGGAGTTCTTCCGTGGCCACGAGATGACAGCGGGCGAGTGGGAGCAGACCGTTTCACGCATGTTCCCCGTGCTTGACCGTTACCAACAGGAGGCCTACGGGTCGCTGATGAAGATCGCGCACCAACAAGGTGGCGCGTTTCTTTGCGACGGCGTTGGTCTCGGGAAGACGTTCGTCGGATTGATGCTGATTGAGCGGCTCGTTCTGCACGAAGGCAAGCGCGTTGTCCTTTTCGCGCCGAAAGCGGCAAAAGAAGCCGTCTGGGACCCGCATCTTCGCGAGTGGCTAAGCCACATTGGCGGAGTCGGCGGCGGTGCCGACTTTAGCAACCTCGCAGTGTTCAGCCACACCGACCTCGGCCGTTCAGGTGACTTTCCGGAGCGGTTCGAGCGCATCACCGAACTCGCCGACGCAGTGGTCGTTGACGAGGCTCACCATTTTCGTAACCCCGGACGCGCCGGCCAGACCGGGGGCGCGGAATCCCGCTACCGGAAGCTGTTCAAGCTCCTCGACGGCTCCGTTCGGCCGAAGTCGTTGTTCCTGCTTACTGCGACGCCTATCAACAACCGGCTCACCGACTTCCGCCACATGACCGAACTCTTCTCGCGAGGCCAAGAGGACTACTTTGCACGCACGCTCGGGATCAACAACCTTCGAGCGCACTTCGGCAATCTCGAGAAGGAGCTGCGCAAGGAGTTCGACGACCATCCTGTTACCGAGGCCGCCGTCGTCCTCGAAGCTCAAGGAATCCTCGCGACGAGCCCCACCTTTCAGGGGCTCGTCGTCCAGCGGAGTCGGGCGTACGCGCGCGAAAGCCAAATCAGGGAGACGGGTAGCAGCGCGATGTTCCCGGAGCGGAAGCCGCCGAGGGTCGCTGCGTACTCGATCAAGAAGAGCTACGGCAAGCTGCTCAATGACGTCGAGGCGGCCTTCTCGCGCAGCAAACCGCTCTTCAGCCTCGCTATCTACTATCCCCTCGCCTACTACCGCGGCGACGACAGCTCGATCGACCCGATTGAAAACAACCGGCAGTACCAGGTCGTCGGGCTCATTCGAACCAACTTCCTCAAGCGGTTCGAGAGCTCTGTGTGGGCCTTCGAGCGCTCGTGCGACCGGCTGCTCGAGAAGCTCCTCGCCTTCGTTGAGGTTCACAGCGAGTCGCCAGCAGAGAAGAAGCGCTTGGAGCGGTGGAAGCTTCAGAACGCTACGACCCTCGGCTACGCCGCGCAACTCACGCTCGCGCTCGACGGCGAGTCCGTGGACGATGCCGACGAGGACGTCGTCCCGCAAGAGCTCCTAGACAAGGTCGAGAAACTCGACAAGACCACTTACGCGGTTGACGAAATTCTAGACGAGACGTACCTCGATCTCGATCAGATCGTCCGCTTCCTCGAGGAGACGCGGAAGTTCCAGCCGAAGCACGACGACAAGCTTCAGAAGCTCATTCGCCTGCTGAAGTCGAAGGAGCTTACGGACCGCAAGGTTCTCATCTTCAGCGAGTTCGCAGACACCGCCCGCTACATCGCGAAGCACTTGGAAGAAGCCGGCATTGACGGCCTCGAGGAACTCGACAGTACGAGCAAAAAGAAGCGCGCCGATGTCATCACCCGCTTCTCGCCGTACTACAACGGGGCGAGCTCAGGCACTCTCGAGGAACAGGGGAAGAGCGAGATCCGCGTGCTGATCGCGACCGACGTGCTCTCGGAAGGTCTGAACCTGCAAGACGCGACCCGGATGATCAACTACGACATCCACTGGAATCCCGTTCGGCTCATGCAGCGAATCGGGCGTGTTGATCGCAGAATGAGCCCCGAAGTCGAGGTGCGAATCAAGGCCGACCATCCTGACCTCGCTTCTGACCGCGGAACGGTGATCTTCTGGAACTTCCTGCCGCCTGACGAGCTGAATGCGATTCTGTCCCTCTACACCAAGGTCACGCAGAAGACGCTGCTCATCTCGAGGACGATGGGGATCGAAGGGCGCAAGCTCCTCACCCCCGACGACGATTACGAAGCTCTGAAGGAGTTCAACCAAGCTTACGAGGGCGTCACCTCGTCAACCGAGGCGATGCACCTCGAGTACCAGCAACTCCTCGATGACGTGCCTGGTTTGGTCGGAGCGCTCGAGGAGGTACCGGGCGGATTGTTTAGCGGGAGGAAGCGGCCGAGGAACGGGTTCCGCGGCGCGTTCTTCTGCTACGCGTTGCCGGCGCTTGACAAGGAGAAAGGCGAGTTCACCGAGGAGGCTGGCACCACCCGCTGGTACCTCTACGACGCCGAGAAGGAGGCAGTCCTCGACGAACCTGCGGAGATTGTCGAGTCGATCCGATCAACGCCCGAGACGCCGCGTGTTTGCACCACCGGGCAGCCGACCCTTCTCAAGATGAGGGACGCGGTCCAAAAGCACATCAAGAACACATACCTCAAGCGCGTCGACGCGCCTGTCGGTGTCAGCGCCCGACTTGTTTGCTGGATGGAGCTGAACGACGGATGACGACGGATCACCACGAGCAGCTCAGGCACATCAACACGTTCCCCTCGTTGGTACGTTTTTTGCGCGACGAGCTGGAGTGGCCTATTGACACCGACGACTTCGAAGACCTAACGTTTGACTACACGCCCGAGGAACTTCGCATAGACCCAGGGAGTGCGGCGAAGATCCAGGAGATCAAACGTCTGCGTCCGCTTGTGGCCAACCAGCCGTGGGGCGTGTTCTTCGTCAAGTTCGAGCCGAAACAACTCCCCGTCGTCGCGCTCAGAAGGATTCTTAACGGCGTCGTCCTCAAGAAGCGGGCAGCGGGAGTAGCCGCCGACCAGGTCAAGTGGCCTACCGAGGATCTCCTGTTCATCTCCAACTACGGCGTCGGCGACCAACGAAGAATCAGCTTTGCGCACTTCTCGCACGACGCGGCAAAAGGTGACTTGCCCACGTTGAAAGTACTGGCGTGGGACGAGCTCGACACGCCGCTCCACATCGAGTACACGGCCGAGACGCTCGTCGAGAGGCTTGTGTGGCCAAACTCCGAAGATGAGTGGAACGACGAAGCCTGGCGCGAACGGTGGAGCTCCGCATTCGAACTTGAGTACCGAGAGACGATCGCGACATCTAAGGCGCTGGCTATCGCGCTCGCAGCGCTTGCGCGTCGAATCCGGCAGCGGGTTCGGAGCGTGTTGGAAATCGAGACTGACGACGGCCCTGTGACGCAGCTAATGAACGCATTCCGCGTGGCGCTCGTGCACGACCTAAACGAAGATGACTTCGCCGACATGTACGCGCAGACGATCGCGTACGGGCTCCTCTCCGCGAGGCTGTCGGACCCTGGCGCTGAAAGAACCAGCGATCTCGCTGCGCACATCCACACGAGCCCCTTCTTGCGGGACCTTATGCAGAGCTTCTTGAAGGTCGGCGGGGAGGACGCTCCGTCAGTCGACTTTGACGAACTCAGTGTCAGCGACGTCGTCGCCTTGCTCGATCGCGCAAACATGGACGCGGTCATCCGAGATTTCGGAGACAAGAATCCTCTCGAGGACCCGGTCATTCACTTCTACGAGTCATTCCTCAAGGAGTACGACGCGAAGAAGCGGCTGCAGCGTGGGGTCTTCTACACACCGCGGCCCGTTGTTTCTTACATCGTGCGCACGGCCGACGAGCTGCTGCGCACCGAGTTCGGCCTCGAGGACGGGCTCGCCGACACGACCACCTGGGGCGAGATGGTTGCTCGATGCGTGGGCCTACAGATCCCGGAGGGGGTTGACTCTAAACAGCCCTTCGTTCAGATCCTCGATCCCGCCACGGGTACTGGCACCTTCCTCGTCGAAGTCATCGACCTCATCCACCGCCGGATGGGCGCGAAGTGGAGGTCTGAACGCAAGGGGGAGGATGTCCAGGGGTTATGGAACGACTACGTGGCCGAGCACCTCTTGCCTCGGCTACATGGCTATGAGTTGCTTATGGCTCCCTACGCCATCGCCCATCTGAAAGTTGGACTCAAGCTCTACGAGACCGGCTACCGCTTCGGTAGCGATGAACGTGCGCGGATCTACCTTACGAACGCCCTCGAACCTGCACAGGACTTTTCAGGACAGCTTGACTTCGCGATTCCGGCGCTCGCTCACGAAGCACAGGCGGTCAATGAGGTCAAGCGGGAGCGGCGATTCACTGTCGTCATTGGCAATCCGCCTTACAGCGTGTACTCAAGCAACGACATCCCCGCGATCCGATCACTAATGAATGACTACAAACAAATTGATGGCATAGCCCTGAACGAAGTGCGGATCGCACCTCTTATGGATGATTATTGCAAGTTCTATCGATTTGCCGACAACCAGGTGTCGTTGTCAAACAGCGGCATCATCGGACTGATCACTAACCACGGATTTTTGACTGGCCCGGTTTTTAGAGGTATGCGTCACAGTCTTATGACTCGGTATTCGATATCGGTTCTCGACCTTCATGGGAATCTATTTCGAGGAGATCCTGGACGCGGCGACACGAACGTTTTCGAAATCAAGCCCGGAGTTTGCATCAGTCTGATCCGGCGGACGCCGAGCTCGTCGCAGGAGCAGCTGCAATACTCTGAGATTCGCGGCAGCTTCGATGAAAAGCTCAGGCGTTTATCAGCCACGGAGCGCATATTTGGCAAAGCTGTAGTTCCCACGCCGCCCCTATATCTGTGGACTGGTGCGTCGTCGGGCGACGACGAATACAACGTGTATCTATCCATCGCTGACGTATTCAGTCTAGGAACGCTCGGCATGATGACCGGCAAAGACCACTTCATGATTGCCTGGTCGCAGAAAGAAATGGAGGATCGGATTAGACGTTTGGCCGACAGGAAGATTCCCGACCAAACGATGCGGAGCGAGTTTGATTTGGAGGACAGTCGGGATGGGTGCTCGAGGAAGCGCGCTCGGCGGGGTTTGATCCCCTTCTTGTCGTCCCAGTCAATTATCGACCGTTCGATGTGCGTTGGACGTACTACCATCGAGATTGTCACGCAAGCCCGCAGCTTCGGGTCAATGAACCTTTGCGTAGCGGCAAGAACATCGCGCTTTGCGTCCCACGTCAGCTTGCATCTCTGCCGTTCCAACATTGCTTCGTGACTGATCACGTTACGGAGATGTCGCTGATCTCGAATAAGACGAGAGAGGCCAACCGCGTCTTCCCCCTATTCCGGAATGAGGACGGCGACGCGCTGATAACTGGAGAGGCGACGGCGAATGTCTCGACTGATGTTGTCCGGAGCATCCGTGAATTGGTGGGCTCGACGTACGCAACCGATGAAGAAATTGCACAGGAATTCCTGTTCTACACGTATTCGATACTCCACAGTCCAACTTATAGAAGCCGCTACGCAGAATTCCTTGCACTGGACTTTCCACGGCTGCCGCTGCCCCAAAGTTCGGAGCTCTTTCACGAGCTGAGCCGTCCCGGCGGAGAACTCGTCAGCCTGCATCTGATGCAGTCCCCCAAGCTGAACGATTTCATCACTACCTACACCGGCCCGAAGAACCCCGGCGTCGGGCGGGTTGGCTGGTCGGACAACACCGTGTGGCTCGACGCCGCGGCGACCAAGAAGAGCCAGCCTGCCTCGCACGGGACCATCGGTTTTCAGGGCGTACCAGAGGCGGTGTGGAACTTCCACGTCGGCGGCTATCAGGTCTGTCGGAAGTGGCTCAAAGACCGCAAGGGTCGGACGCTGTCCGCGGAAGACATCGCGCATTATCAGAAGATCGTCGTCGCGCTCGCCGAGACGATTCGGCTGATGCAGGACATTGACGGCGTCATCGAAAAGCACGGCGGCTGGCCGGGCGCATTCGTGACATCGGCCAGCGAGGCTGAGGTGTGAACAAGGAATCGAACTCGTGCACTCGGCGGCGCGACGATGACGCTTCTCTACGAACCAGACGCGTCCGGGCAGACGACGATTCGTGTCATTGGAGCCTTGCACACCCAGGGTCGACAAACCCCGATAAAAGGGCAAGCCCGATGAAGGGGATCAAGCACAAGGGACTGCTAATCGCAAGACTGCCCGCCTCCCTCACGTGCCTGTCTGAAGAAGAACGGTGACGATGATCGACTGCGGCGTCATCGCGCAAGCTCTCGCCGCCTACGATCCGGACGCGCAGGAGGCGAGCATCGTCAAGGCAGAGGAGCAACGCGGCCAGTTCCTCGCGCTCTTCCCGAAAGATGACTGGCCGGCGATGACGCTCGACCGCTATGCGCTCGGACAGACGGAGCACCAGGACAACTTCTGCCGCTGGATGGAGTTCGTCACCACCGAGCTTGGGAGCATGAGGGGTGGAAGCTCCTATAAGCACCTCATCTACTTTCAGGCGAAGGCGGGCGACTGGTGGTTCGACCGAAAGGTCTACGGGAGTGTCGATGAGGCATGGCAAGCCGTCCACAAGGGCTTCATGGATGCGATCGCATTCGCAGAGTTCGGCGATTGGCCCGCAATCGCGAGCATCGCTGCCCTCCGGGGCGGTCCGGCGCTGGTCAACAAGGCACTCTCGGCGTACTTCCCCGATGAGTTACTTCCGATCAACTCGCGGGCGCACCTCAGACACTTCCTCCGAGAGCTTGGAGAGCCCAAGGCGGAAGGCGCAACGCTTGGTACCACGGATCTCAACCGGCTACTCCTTGAAGGTCTTCGCTCGTGCAAAGAGCTGGAGGGGTGGACGACTAAGCAGATGGAAAGGCTTCTGTACTCGTCCGAACTCAACCCACTCAGCGCGAACCTGCCAACCGGCCCAATCGCGGACGTCGCAGCTTTCATCGCCAAGACCCTCGAGGAGGCCGGCGACGATCGGCTGGAGCTGCGTCGCGAAACGGAAGATCAGGCTCGCAAGCTGCTCAATGAGTTCGCGGGGAAGATGACCGAGGAACAGGTCCGGTCGCTCTTCAAGCTGTTCAACGCCGACTTCGAAAACGGGAAGCCCTATCAGACGCGGTTCGCGCCAGCGTTTGTCGGCCAAACGGCGAATGGCCTCACGGCAAATCTGGGCCTCTTCAATTCCTGGACGGACCGAGTTTGGAACGGTACGGAGCCCGAGGCGGTCGCCGCGGTCGGCGAGGTTCTGGCCGATCGGAAGGCCCTGCCGTCAGCGGGCACGTCATATCCGACCATTTTGATGTATCTCCGCAGGCCCGAGAGTTCAGCGGTCTGGCTTCGCATTACCGACCGTGGACTTCAGCGGCTGACGAATTACGCGCCCAAGAAGAACCCGGGCAATGGCGGTCCAGACGATTATGCAAACTTCTGCGAGGCGGCCGAACGATTGATGGCCGACTACGATGTGCCGCCGGAACTGCTCGACTACTTGCTTGCGGCGGCAGGCCGCGCGGACGAGCCGAAGGAGAAGGTCACTGCGTCAGCCGGTGTCTGGCTCTTCCAGGCGAATCCGAGCATCTACGACATCGACCACGCGCTCAGTGAGCTAGCCGAACTTCCCTGGGTTGTTCGGCAGTCGACTAACGAGGTCCGAAAGGAAGATCGGGTCTACCTCTGGCGGTCCGGTACGGACGCCGGCGTAATTGCTACCGCGACGGTGCAGACCGACCCCGCCGTCCTTGCTGGCGACGAGGACGATCCGTACATCCTCAAACCGGAGACTCTCTCAAAGCCTGAGCCGAGGGTTCTCCTCCGCATCGACTCGGTCCTCCCGACGGTTATCCGTCGCAGTGATCTCCTCGAGCACTCGATCCTCAAAGACCTCGGCGTCATCAAGTTTGCCAACGCGACGAACTTCAGGATCACGCCGGAGCAGGATCAAGCCCTCCAAGCGTTGGTATCCGGATTCCGGATACCGCCGTTGAGCGCCGAGATCGAGGACCGCGTTCACCTCCCGCGACCTTGGTTGCAGGAGGCGCTTGATCTGCTCGCGGAGAAGGGGCAAGTCGTGTTCTACGGCCCTCCGGGGACAGGCAAGACGTTCGTCGCTCTTGCACTGGCCGAGGAGATCACACGCGAGGGCGGCGACTTCCGGATCGTTCAGTTCCACCCCTCATACAGCTACGAGGATTTCGTCGGCGGCTTTCGACCTGTGGAGGACGACGGGGCCCACGGCGTCAGGTACCAGCGCACCAATGGTCCGCTTCGCGAGATGGCAGCTGCAGCCGCAGACGATCCGGAGCACCCCTACGTACTCGTTGTCGACGAGATCAATCGAGGCAACATTCCCAAGATTTTCGGTGAGCTGCTCTTCCTGCTCGAGTACCGGCAAAAAGCCGTTCGACTTCAGTATTGGCCTGAGGAAGAGTTCAGCTTGCCGAGAAACCTCTTCGTGATCGGCACGATGAACACAGCCGATCGTTCGATCGCATTGGTCGACGCCGCGCTTCGGCGCCGATTCTACTTTGTACCGTTCGCTCCGAACGTACCTCCGGTCAGCGGAGTCCTCGACAAGTGGCTGAAGAAGCACGGGCACAGTGACGAGGCGTCGCGACTCCTCGATCTCTTAAACCAGGAAATCGCCCAAGACGAAGTTTCCATCGGGCCCTCCTACTTCATGACGGACCCTGAAACAGGACCGGACCTCGAACGAATCTGGGCGAGGGGGATCATGCCCCTGCTCGAGGAGTACTACTACGGAACGACGTGGGAGGCAGACAAGTTCAGCCTGGCGAAGCTGAAGGCGAGGCTAAGCGGCGAGGCTCAAATGATCGAGGAGAGCAAGGAGCAATCAGAGGGTCAGACATGACGCTGATCGAAATGGAGGCCTGGTCACAGGCTGATATCGCTCTGTCACATGACCAGGCTGCGGAACTCGCAGGTCTCGGTCTCGTCGACGTTGTGGCGCAACCCCACAGCGATGAGTGGGTTCTCGTCGCCAACTCGCGCATCGGTGTCGCCCTCGGAAAGGGTTGGGAACTCCGAGTTAGGCCCAGGCTCGCCGTGCCGAAGCTGTTCTTCCTGTTGGCGTATGCGGCGGACGCGAAAGGATGGAAAGACGAGTCGGTCGATTTCGCCTTCGAGCCGGATCTCCTCGACGCCGTCGCGAGCGGGTTCTCATGGCACGCGCTTGGCGCGCTCGAACGAGGGCTGCTCCGAGGGTATGTGCATATCGACGAGCGACTGACGACGATCCGAGGGCGAGTTCGCTTCGGCGACCAGATCGCACGCAGTGTGAGCCTTCCTCTGCCTGTCGAGGTCTCGTACGACGACTACACAGAGGACGTGTTGGAGAATCGAATGCTCAAGACGGCGACGCTCTCGTTGCTGCGTCTCCCTCGAGTGCCTGCTCTCGCTCGTAAGAGGCTGCTGAAGCTCCGGGGGCTTATGGATACGGTCTCGCTCGTCGAGCGTCCTCGGGAGGTCGCGATGCCGCCCCTGACACGGCTCAATGAGCGCTACGGCGCCTCTCTTCGTCTTGCCGAGTTGATTCTTCACGCCTCCTCGATCGACGCATCAAAGGGGCCGTTGGCAGCGGCGGCCTTCGTCTTCGATATGAACAAGGTTTTCGAAGACTTTGTGTCGACCGCGTTCCGGGAAGCGATGCAACCTTACGGCGGAGTAGTGAAGGGTCAGTGGACAGGATCGCTCGACGTTGAGCGCCGGCTCGGAATCAGGCCAGACATCACATGGTGGTCAGGGACAAACTGCCTGGCCGTTGCGGATGCGAAATACAAAGCGCTGGAGCTGAAAGGGATGCCAAACGCAGACGCGTATCAAATGCTCGCGTACTGCACCGCTCTTGGCCTTGAACGCGGATTTCTTGTCTATGCGAACGACAGCGGCGAGGATCCGCGAAGCCACCGAGTGCGGAACAGCGACTGCGTAATCGAGGTGCGGACGCTCGACGTCGAGGCGGAGCCGAAGGATCTGTTGAAGCAAGTCGAGACGCTTGCCGGCGAGATTTGGTCAAGCGGCGTGTTGCAGAAGGCGGCGTAGGCCGAGTGGCGGACGCTGGGACGTGGCAGGCCAGCTCGCGAGTGACGTCGAGAAGCGCTCGGCTCACTTAGGGTCTCCGACGTGCTCGCTTTCTTCTCGCTCGCCGACGCTGCTGCCGGGGCGACAGCGTTTGGCGTCATCCTCGCCGGCTTTGCGCTGCTTCTCCAGCGCGGACAGATGCGTACCCAGTTCGAGGACGCGGTTGTAGAGCAATACCGTCAGCTGATCAAACCGGACCTTGTCATCGATGTGCTCCTGAAGGTCGTTCTCGAGAAGTTGCCGAGTGATGAGCGAGAGAGAATGCATCACATCTATCTCTACCTGGACTTGTGCAACGAGCAGGTGTTCTTGCGGGCGATTGGACGAGTCAGCCGGTCGACTTGGAAAATCCAATGGTCGGATGGAATAAGAGAGAACGTCCAGAAGAACGAAATTATCTCAAAGGCTTGGGAAACGATCCAAGACAAAACGGATCATTTCCGCGAGTTGCGCGCCTTTCAGCGGAGGGGGTGGGACGATCCCCGTACGTGGGAGCCATGGTGGCGACGGCCACTCGTCCGGTTCGGACTTGCGACGCTGCGTGTGCCCTCGATCGAATGTCCCTCGCCGAGCCGTGCCCAAGAGTAATCGCGACCGCATTCATTGGTGCGGTGCAGGCGATGCTCCCCAACGCGACGACGAAATTAAACGCCCCGACAACTCCTCTTCTGCTCAGCGATCTTTACGAGAGTAGCCGTGAGCGAATTGGCCCGAGTCCGTCAGCCATCGTCATGTCACGGTTGACTTCCAGATATGCGCGGTAATGTGCTCTCACCTTCGGACCTGAACAACTTTCTTGAGTGCGAGCACCTGGTTGCGCTTGAGCTGCAGGTCGCACGCGGCGACCTCGCCCGGCCGCACGTCGACAACCCGCAGGGTGAGCTGATCCGACGAAAGGGGGACGAGCACGAGGCTGCTTACCTCGAGTCGCTTCACACCGCCGGCAAGCACGTCGTCGAGCCGCGCGACGCCGCCGACGCCGAGCGGCTGATCCGCGAGGACATCGCCGAGGTGATCTACCAGCCCGTGTTCCACGATCCGGCCAGGTGGAGTGGCCGCGCCGACTTCCTCGAGCTGCAGCCCGACGACGGCTACGAGGTTGTCGACACGAAGCTCGCGCGGCACGCGAAGCCGTACTACATCCTCCAGCTCTGCTTCTACACCGAGCAGGTCGCGCGCATCCAGGGGCGCGCGCCGCGGCACATGCACGTCGTGCTCGGCTCCGGCGAGCGCGTGTCCTTCCGCCCGGAGGAGTTCGGCGCCTACTACCGCCGCGTTCGGCGCCGGCTGGAGGAGTTCGTCGCCGACCCGCCCGCCACCGAGCCCTGGCCCGTCGCGCACTGCCCGATCTGCGACTTCAACGCGCTCTGCAACGCGCAATGGGACCGTGTCGACCACCTCTCGCGCGTCGCCGGCATCCGCCGCTCTCAGATCGAGAAGCTGCTCGCCGCGAACATCGCCACGCTCGCCGCGCTCGGGCGCTCGCCCGCCGAGCCGCCGCCGGGTTTTCCCGCTGACACCTGGGCGAAGATCCGCCAGCAGGCCGCGCTCCAGCTCCACGCGCGCGAGACGGGCATCGACACGCACGTCCTCCTGCCGCCGCAGCCCGAGAGCGGCTTCGTGCTCCTGCCCGACCCGTCACCCGGCGACCTCTTCTTCGACTTCGAGGGCAACCCGTTCTGGGACGCGAGCGGTGGGCTCGAGTACCTCTGGGGAATCCTCGACGCCGACCGCAACTTCACGCCGCTGCACGCACACGACCACGCGACCGAGCGCGCCGCGTTCGAGACGTTCATCGACCTCGTGCGCGCGCGGCTCGACGAGT
>WNGB01022445.1_pt1 | contig 12601 bp, 14 predicted proteins | sample 5400681 | NCBI WGS metagenome assembly WNGB01 (sample SAMN13153367, study PRJNA577476) | soil metagenome | isolation source: 115 cm soil or saprolite under grassland replicate 2 | place: USA:California | collected 2016-06-15 | reverse complement strand
GCCCGGGGGTGAAATTCCCCCGGGCTACCCGGCGAGGCCCGGTTCGCGCCCAGAACCTACGGGTTCCGGCCGGGCCGAAGCTGTCAGGACGCGATCGCCGTCATCCACGTCATGGGCTGCGGGAAGAACCCCCGCCGCCGGTGGGTGCTCGACGCCGACCTGACCGCGGCATTCGACCGGATCGACCATTCCCACCTCCTCGAAAAGCTCGGCACGTTCCCCGGCAGGGAATGATCCGGGGATGGCTGAAGGCGGGCGTGTTCGAGAAGGACACGGGGTTCGCGCCGACCGATGAGGGGACCCCTCAGGGCGGTGTGATCTCCCCCCTGCTCCTGAATGTCGCGCTGCATGGGCTGGAGGAAGCGGCCGGAGTCCGCTACGAGGCGAGCGATCCGGCTCGCACGAAACGCGGCTGCCCGGCCCTGGTGGTCTACGCCGATGACATGGTCGCTCTCTGCCACACCCGGCAGCAGGCCGAGCAGGTCAAGGCGCGCATGGCCGAGTGGCTGGCCCCACGGGGCCTGTCGTTCAACGAGGACAAGACCCGCATCGTGGCGCTTGAGGACGGGTTCGATTTCCTCGGGTTCACGATCCGCCGGTACGCCGGAAAGCTGATCACCAGACCGAGCAAGGCCGCGATCAAGCGGGTCAAACACCGCCTGGCCGTCGAGATCCGCGCTCTTCGGGGCGCGAACGCGGCGGTCGTCCTCGCGACGATCAACCCGATCGTGCGGGGATGGGCGAACTACTACCGGGGAGCAGCGTCGTCCAGGACCTTCGCGGCCCTGGACCACTACCTGTGGCAGCTCACCTACAAGTGGGCCTGCCACAGCCATCAGAACAAGTCGAGGGCCTGGATCATCTCCCGGTACTACGGCCGGTTCAACCCCGCCAGCAACGACCGGTGGATCTTCGGTAACCGCCACAGCGGTGCCTGGCTGCCCCGGTTCGGCTGGACAAAGATCGTCCGGCACAGTCTGGTCCTCGGCGCGGCGTCTCCGGACGACCCCGCCCTGACCGACTACTGGGCCCGGCGGCGCGGGAAGAACCCAGCCCTGCTCGACCGCAGCATCCTGATCCTGCTCGCCAAGCAGCACGGCCGCTGCGCTCTCTGCCAGGGACTACTCCTGCACGCCGACCACGAGCCACGCAGCCCCACCGAATGGGAACAATGGCACCGGGTCACCCGCAAAGCGATCACCAAGCACCACGTAACCGCCCTCGCGGACACGGCCACACCGGACGACACCCGCCTCGTTCACTCGCACTGCCAGCGCCGGGCAACCGGCGCCCGGAAAGACCCAGCACTCCTCTACGCCTGAAACGCCCTCCGGGGCTCGCTTGAGCCGTATGCCGCGACGAGTGGCACGTACGGATCTGAGGGGGCCCCGATGCAGCAATGCATCGGGGCTACCCGACCGCGGCCGGTTGAGGACGAAGGCCATCGGCGACTGAGCATCGGACGCGGCTGATCTTGCCACTGACCAGCGACTGCTCTCTGGTGCCATCCGCGCCCTTCGCCGCGCCGTGCGGCACGTCGGTGGCCACCGCGAGTCGCACTCGTCAGGGCTTTGACAACGGACCCGCCCGAGGCAAGAACATCGCCGGCGGCATGAGCCAGCCGGGGCAAACAGGTACCGCCGGACCCCGGCCGTGCCGTCCGGTCCGTCCAGTCCGCCAGCGACCGGAACCGTCCGTCGGCTCCAGAGCACACCAGGAGCACACAACCGTCCACTATGGATGTGAAACGGCTCTGATCTGGGGAGGACTACCAGGTCAGAGCCTTGATCACGGGTGCAGCGTGGGTTACAGCATACGAACCGCTGCACAATCGTGGTGAGCTGCGACTTCGTCCTTCCGGTGGTCCGCGAGCGAAGGTCACCCGGCCGCTGAACGGGCCACGGTTGGCCGGCGCTGCCGCCGACGTGGGCGTTCAAGTCGCTCGCCCGAGTTCAACCAATCTCCGACGCTCTCCGTGGCAACGGACCTACGGATGGCGTAGCGACTCGGCAACCTGCGACGGTTGGGTCTACCACACCGTTGCGGGTGTTGACGCGCCGCCGCTGACCTCACCCTCGACGCGAAGACCTTCGCCGACCATGCCCGCGCCCTGCTGGGATAGCCGCACGGCCGTAGCATCCGGCCCGCGCTTTCTATGCGGGAGGCGGGCGGAAGCGTTCGACCTGATCGGCGCGCAGTCCCATGCCCCGAAGGTCTCGTGGACTGCGGCAGCGGGTAGGTCGCCTTGGTGATCAACACGCCTGTCAGGCTGGCGCAATTCTTTGATGTGCCCCCCGGGAGGGCACCGACCGGCTTGGTTCGAGTCCCGGGCGGGGGGCAACGCCCGAGGCTGCGCGCGGGCGGGCCAGCATCGTGGGTGAAGCTGACGGCCGCGTGGGGCTGTGGGCGGGGATTTGCGAGCATCGTGGGGTGACTCATCGCGTGTATCTGATTGGCGGCCCGGCCCGGGTGGGCAAGTCCGCGTTGGCGCAACGGCTGTTGCTCAGCGACGGGATCCCGTGGTTGCCCACCGATGTATTGCGAACCGTCCTCCGCAGGGTCCTTCCCGAGCTCGACGAGCTCGATCAGGGCAACGTGTCGGCCGCGGCGGTGGGCGAACTGATGTACCCGCACATCGAGCAGGCTGTGGAGGTGTGCGGCGAGGAAGCCGAGCAGTTCTTGGTTGAAGGGCCGGACATCGTGCCGTCGATGGTTCCGCGCTTGTCGGCCGCGCTGCCCGGGATCACCGTCCGGTCATGCTTTCTGGGCAGCGTCGGCTTCTCCGCCGACGATTTCGCCTCTTATCGTGGGTCGAAGGCGCAGCATGAGGGCGCCCCGCCCGCCGAGCTTGACGCCACCGCGGCGTGGATACGCCGGGAAAGCGGCCGCTACCGTCGTGAGTGCGTCCGCCTGGGGCTGCCCTACGTCGACGTTGGCGGTCTTGGCTTCGACGCAGCAACGGCCGAGGCTCGCCGCGACCTTCTCGGCCGACGTGCGGCGATCTGACGAGGTCGTCGAGGTCGTCGACGTGGTCGGGGTCACCATGGTCGCGGTGGCGCTATCGGGCCACGCGGAGGGGCGCCGGCGATCCGGGGCGACCTGTGTCATCGACGGCCGGAGAAACGGCGCCGCTGCCGGCCGGGCTGCCGGCAAGGGTGGTGGTGGAGGCCGGCTCGTTGCATAGGGCGGGGTAGTATCGCGATGCGTCGCCGGGCGCATCCGGTCCGCGGGGCAGGGACTATCCCACCGGCAGCAGTGCCACACATAGCCGACGGACCTCGGCCCGCGGACGCGGACACGGGTAGACAGGGGTTCGCCGTGCCCGAGCTACCACAGCGCCCATCGCTTGAGTATCTGCGCAAGCAGGCCAAGATGCGCAAACGTGAACGTGCGATCGGTTTGAGCCGAGCGCAGCACGAGATCGCCCGCGAGTACGGCTTTGATAGCTGGCCGAAGCTGGTCCATCACGTGCAGGCCGGAAGCCTGGAGGGCATCGAGCGGGCGCTGGTGCTCGCCGACAGCGCGGGGCTCGCGCGTCTGCTGCGCGCCGATGCGACGGCAGTGACCGCGGCGGTCGACGGACTGGCGCCGCTGCTGGTGTTGCTGCGCCGGTCGATCGGCTCGCCGGCGGAGGTGCGTGCATGCGCAACGCTGCTGCTGGATGCTGGCGCCGGCCCGGACAGCCACACCATCGAATGGGGCGGCGAGGGTCGCAGGTCGGTGCTGTGCGATGCGGTCGAGCGTGGCGATCTCGCGCTCGTCCGGCTCCTCGCCGAGCGTGGTGCCAGCAAGGACGAGGACGCGTTCTATCACGCCTGCGAGCGGTCGGACACCGGGTTTCTGGACCTGCTCTACCAGCCGGGCTTCGAACGGCTGGTCATCCACAAGCTGGACTTCGAGGATGCCCCCGGCCTGCGGTGGTTCCTCGACCGTGGCGTCGACGTCAACGACCACTGCTGCCTGCACCACGCCATTGCCCGCGGGCGCGGCCTGACGATTATCGCGATGCTGCTCGACGCCGGCGCCGACGTCAACCTGCCGTGGACACGCTGGGACGCCGGCCGTCGACCGCTGGCGCTGGCTGCCCGTTGCGGGCATCTGGCCGCCTACGAGCTGCTCGCCTCGTGCGGCGCGACCGCGGATCTCGATCCCGTCGACGCCGCGGTGCTGGCCGTCGCCCGCGGCGAGTCGGTGCGCCTGCCCACCGCGGTACCGCCGGCAAAGGGCAATCCGGCCGGCGACGACTACGGCTGGATCCTCGGCCAGTTCGCGTTGTTGGGGCGAACCGACGTGGTGCGGGCGCTGCTGGATGCCGGCATGCCGGTCGACACCCGCGGCTGGAGCAACTTCACGCCGCTGGACCAGGCCGCCATGCACGGACGCATGCAAACGGTGCGGCTGCTGATCGAACGCGGCGCGGACCTGCACGATTGCGCGTTCGATGAGGACGGCCCCACGCCGCTGGACTGCGCGGTGTGGGGGCTGCAGAACAACCGCGCCGAGGACGGCGACTATCCGGGGACGGTCCAGGCGCTGCTCGCCGCCGGCGCGCCCACGCGGCACTCGGAGCCAACCGGTGACGAAGCGATCGATGCGCTGCTCGCCAGGTACACGGCGACAACCTGACACCACGGCAGCGTCCAAGGCCGGCCACATGTCAGACCGGGTCGAAGCTGGCGGCCGTGCCGCGTTTCGGACCGCTTCCAGTGCAGTGCCTATTGCGGCGGACTACGGATCTTGACGGGTAAGAGCCGAGCGGTTGAGCGGGTTGCGGCGGCTGTCTGCCAGCGCTGTGGACGTCCGGTCGCCCGGGCGTGCAGCCTGGCGCTGTGAATATCGCCAAGAGCGGTGTTGAGTTCGTCGTCACCAGCGACGGTCAGGACTGGCGGGTGGCGTGGCATCCTCCTCCCGAGGCTCCACCAGGCACCTGGCACGGCTCGGCCGGGGTCTGCGTCGCCGGAGACCGGATCGTCCTGCTCAGTGCGGATGATCACCTATAGGGGCTGCCCGGCGGGCGGCCGGAGCCGGGCGAGGACTGGGCGGACACCCTGCGGCGGGAAGTCAGCGAGGAGGCGTGCGCAATGATGACCGGGTGCAGGCTGCTCGGGTTCAGCCGCGGAGTATGTGCGCGCGGTCGCGAGGCGGGTCTTGTGCTGGTCCGGGCACTGTGGCGGGCGGAGGTCCGGCTGGACCGGTGGGTGCCGCGGTTTGAGATGCGCCGGCGCCGTCTCGTGGCGGTCGCCGCGGGGTTCGACAGCATGTGGATCCCGGACGGGTACGGGCCGATGTACCGTCGGGGTCTTCGCAGAGGCCGCCCTTGCTGCGGCGCGGTCGGGCCGTGATGTGCCCAGCGCGTTGAGCGTAGATCCTCGCAGGGGCAGGACGCGGCTGTCCCGTCCCGGTGAAGGTGGCGAACGTTCGGGGCTGCGGTCGGCTCGCCGGGTTGGTTCGACCAACTGGGCCGCGGGTTGTTCGCGGTTACCTGCCCGGATTCCTGACCGGGACTGCAAGCGCGGGCCGATCAGGGCGTGTGATCCAGCTCGGCGCGCAGCCGGACCGGATCGATGCCATGCGCCCGCAGCAGCGCGCCAGCGGGATTGACCGCGCCGATGGTCCAACCGAGCTGGGCGAGGTGCTTGCGCCCACGCCGGCCAAGCTGGGCACCGTACGGGTCATCGAGGTCTTGCAGCACGCCGTGGAGCAGGTGCTCGGGTGTCACGCCGGCCTCGCCCCGGCGCTCGGCGTGGGAGGCGGCGAGTTGCATGGCGCGTTTGGCGAAGAACGGCGGTCCGCACAGCGGTGTGCGGCGCCGGCCGCCGCCACGCCACCACGGCCGTCGGCTGGCCCGCCAGACGGCTTCGCCAACCGCCTCGGCGCCGAACGCGGTGACCAGTCGCTGGCGCACGTTCTCCACGTCGATCCCGACGGCCCGCAGGGCCCGAACGTCATCGGTGTGCGAGCGGGGCGTCAGCCCGGCCGCGACCATCCGCTGCAGCTCGGCGCGGGCACCGGGAAGATCCAGGCCGTGTCTCCGCAGCAGGGACGACGCCTGGCTTGCTTGCTCCCGGAGCAGGCCGAGCAGTATGTGTTCGTCGCCGATGTAGCCGTGGCCAAGCTGTTCGGACTCCTCCGAGGCCAGGCTCATCGCCCGCCGCGCCGCTGGGGTCAGTCGTTCAAACATGCCGCTCACCGTCCGCGTGAGCGCAGCGCGTGCTTGTAGTGCACGGCCTGCTTGGTCACGCCCAGCCGCCGGGCGATGTCCCGCCAGGACCAGCCCCGCGCACGGGCGTTGTCGACCTGCAGCGCCTCCAGCACCTCAACGAGCCCGCGTAGCGCCACCACGGCGGCGAAGCCGACCTCGGGGTCAGCGTCGGTGGCGTCCTCGACCAACCGCCTCGCCTCCCCCAACTCGACGCTCATGTCGTCAAACTAGTTTGACGATCCGGTAGGCGTCAAGGAGATTTGACGACCGACCGCGGTGACCGCACGACCGCCAACGAGATCCGAACGCCGCCAGCCGGGGCGCCACGTCGAACCGAAACTTCGCCGCGCCAACGCCGAAAGAGCAGCGGCGATTTCCACTCACCCGGCCCGGTCGTGTCGGTCGGCGTCCAGCGCGAGGTGCAGTAGCCGGTCAGCGGACTCCTTGTGTGACCAAACAGCGTGGCCAGGACCTGGTCGGGTGGGACCAGCCGCCGCTCGGTCATTTCGTGCTGCGGCTGCCACGGGTCGAGTTCAACCCGGGCCCACCAGCGAGTCTGGTAGTAGCTGGGCACACCGTCGGGGTTCAGCGGATCGGCGACATGCTGGCAGGCCAGGTACTGGCAGCGCACGACCCGGGCGCAGCCTTCCGCGGCGACCTCACGGATCAGCGCAGGGCCGTCCGGATCGGGCAGCGGTGGGTGGACGACCACATCGGAGGGCGGCGACGCCGGCTCAGTGTCCGCGCGTGGTTGCGGCTCGTCCACCATCGGTCTCCCACGGCTCGGGGTGGCCGGGGTCAATCGTCGAGCAGGTGGCCGAAGATGCCGACGCCCAGCCGTAACGCCTGCCCCTGATTCAGCACGACACCGGACACCGTCGGATGGCTGGCAAGCCAGTCCTGGGCGCTTGCCGGGCTGGTGAAGAAGTTCATCACCCCGCAACAGCGATCCGCCGCGGCGCCGGTGCCCCTGCCATCGGCCGAGGACGGGCAGCAGTCACCGCGCCGGAGTTCCGCCGCGCTGTCCGAGCCGACGAACACGACCACGGTCGGCGGCTCCGTAGAAGATCAGCGCGGCGTCGCTGAGTACGTCCACGGCCGGGGCGTACCACCAGGTCAGGTACAGGGCCAGGAAGACAGCGACGTTGACCGCGTGGCCGAGAGGTCCGGTTGCCCGCATCGGCCCCGGGTTGCGGCGGGCCCGCCACCACAGCGATGCCAGCACCACCGCCGGGAAGACGATCAGGCCGAGCAGCCACGCCACCGGATGCCACCCGCGCGTCGCGTGCCCGTACAGCACACTGCCCACCAGCGCCAAGCCCAGGAGGATCCGCGCCGCCGTGCCCCAGATGCCGATCGCCCGGCCCGTCGACGCAACGACGGCCACCGCCCTCCGCCGCGGAGCAGGGCGGGTTGCCGGGTTGAGCTCCACGAACACCACCCCGTCGCATCCGCCTTCGCGGCTGCGGCTGCTGGAGTTCCTGCTGCACGAGGAGCACACCGTCACCGAATGCGTGGCCCACGCCGGCCTGGCCCAGAGCCGGGTCTCCACCCACCTGTCCTGCCTGGCCGACTGCGGCTACGTCGCGGTGCGCCGTGTCGGCCGGCACGCCTACTACCAGGTCGCCGACCCCCGGGTCGCGCAACTCGTCCTGCTCGCGCACGCCCTCGCCGCGGACAACCACACCGCCCTGTGCGCCTGCCACCGCATCAGCCGTGAGTAGCCCGATGAGCCACATCGACCACCGTCGCCTCCCCGCCGCCGCGGCCGGGCTCCTCACGGCGTGCTGCACCCTGCACCTGATCCTGCTCGCCGTCGGAGTCGGCGCCGTGGCGGCAGCGGCGGCCGGTGTGTCCCTCGCCGCGCTGGGCATCGTCGTTGTGGGCGCCGGTCTGTGGTGGACGGCCCGTCGGAGCCCACGATGCGGCGGCCAGGTGGCCACCGCGGTGGCCGTGTAACCGGCCGTCCGACCGCCGGGACCGCAACCCGCCTGACAGCGGCAACTCGTCGTGACCACCGGGTTTCACGCGGTGCGATCGAAAGCATCGACACACCTCAACCGCACAGCGTCCGGCCCATCCCTGGCCGGGAAGGCGCCGATCATGTCTGATACCACCCCCGCCCCGCGCAGCGGCACCACGATCGCCTCCGTCGTCGGCGCGCTCGGCTCATCCGCCAGCGCGCTGCTGGCCACCTTCTGCTGCGTCGCCCCGGTCGCCTACACCGCGCTCGGTGCCGGTGGGGTGCTCGCCGCGGCCCGGCCTTCGAGGCGGCACGCCGCCAGTTGGACATGAAACCCGTGCAGGCGCTGCGCCCCAAGCATCTGCGGTTGGCGGCGTTCACCGGGGCAGATCACGTGGACGAGCCATGGGCTGAGCAACGTCGACTGTGAAACGAGGCATATCCCGAGGATCGTTACGCCGACGCCTTGAAACTTCCGCCGCGACGCACTTCGCGCACAAGCGCGCGTCCTATACCCGGGCCGCCATCCCTGCCAGACACTGCTTCGATTCGCTGGAGAACGCCCGGTTCAGCGGCGGTCGACGAAACGACCCGCGAAGCCCTCGGAACGATAGTCGACTCAGGTAGGGCGGCTATCCATGCGACTGGCCACGGGAAGTGATCTTCATCGTTGGGGCTCGAATCCAACGCCACGACGGGCGCGGCGCCGTGCGGGATGCCGGATTCCGGCTGCTCGACGAGCGGCCCTGGACCACGCTCGCCGCTACCCCGGCCTGACCGCTCGCCAGCATTAACGTCCGGCCCGCAACCGAATCCATCGATGGATGTCGTCACGGAAGCCAGTTACCGTGCGTAGTCGCAAACTTCAAGATCAGGACGGCGGCGGTCCGACCGGACACGGGCCGGAAGCACCGGACGGACGCCCTGCATAACCGACGAGCACCGTAGGAGCACCACAGGTCCACAGTGGAAGAATCTTCAACGAAGCGTGGCCCGCGTTTCTGCAGGTCACGCTCCGATGATGTTGCGCGCCCGAAGGGACTCGAACCCCTAATCTTCTGATCCGTAGTCAGAAGGGAGTCTTACGCGATCCCTCCCCGGGATTCTCCGGGACCGGGAGCGGCCTTGAGGATTCGAGCTGTTGGTAGACCACTGGTGGCAGCAGCTGGTAGGAGGCGTCGCTATCGCGCGCTCGGTGGTGTCGGCCCACCGGTGTGGTCTCCTTGAGTGCCACGGCAAGGTCCGGGGGCAGTTCGGGAAGTTCGAAGCCCTCGGATCGAATCAAGGCGCGGTGATTGCGGAGCCGGTCAAGGCTGTAGGCGAGCTCGTCGACGAAGTCGGCTAGCGGGCCGCGGCTTAGCCGGAGATCGTCTGGGGCCATGTCGCCGACGTCGAGATGTTCTTGATCGGCGAGACGTTTGATCCGTAGGGCGATCTGCTGGTGCTCGCGCACAAGTAGTCGATGAACGTCGTAGAGCGTGATCGCTCTCCTGCTTTGTTGCCACAAGGGAGCCGACGAGCCTTGGTAGCGAAGCTCGATGGCACCATGGATCCAGCCGCGGGCTCGCCATGGCGTTGCTGGTGTTCGGGGTAGGACCTCGAGGGTCGATTCGCGGCCGACGGGTGCGATGAGCAGGACTGGGGGCACGTCCAGCGCGGCTGCCAAGATCAGCAGCTCGGCAACTGTGATGTTCTCGCGGCGGTTGTTCTCGAGGTTGGCCAGGATACTGCGGGGCATGCGGTACCCGAGCTGATCGACTCGGTCGGCCAATTGCTGGGCAGTGAGGCCGCGTTGCTCGCGCCAGTACCTGACCTGGCTGGCGATGCGCCGGGTGAGAAGGACCGACCAGCTCGGCTCGGGCTGGTCGTCCACATGGTCCGACGCTTCGGATGAAGAAGCCATTCACACCATTCCGGACGCAGGGTGTTGTGATCACGATAGCATGTGCGAATGTCGCGCAGGCACCGGTAATCAGGGAACGGATGTGTGATGGTGTCACAGAATTCAGCCATTCAGGTCGGTGGCGTCACAAGCATTGGTGGCGGAACGTGACGATGGTGTAGAGTCTTTCCGGCACGACGCCGTGCGGAACCGGGGCCAGGTCCGGTCACCGTGGGGCGGGGCTGCGGGACGCTACCGCTTCCCGGCCACCTGTGCGGCGGGTCGGGCTATCCGCTCGGTCCCGTCGGTCGGCGGGTCGCACTGCACCCGCGAAGCCCTGGCGACAGGCGCGGCAGCCTACCGGCTATCTGCCGCTCCGACGACCTGCACGTGCGGCACAAATGAACGCCCCGCCGCACCGAGATGCGTCCAACACCTCGGTACAGCGGGGTCCGCCACAGCCTAGTGCTGGGACAAGTTCTGCGCATCCGCGACGTGCTCCGTTTTGTCGCCTTTTGCCCGCGTGCGGCTCTTCCTCGCCGCGTGAAAAGCAGCCGCACGGGCGGCGACGCCGTGAATGCGGAGGCATCGATGTACCTCACCATGTACATGATCCGGCAGGGCCTCGTGGACGACCACTGGGGCGTGCGTGAGTCGATCGCCGAGTTCGACGAAGTGTCCACCCGTCCGCTGGGCGACCTCGACGCCCGGCTGTTCCTGCGGCAGTCTCCCGGTCACGCGCCCCGGTGGCTGCGCGACCTGATCCCAGTGATGGAGGGACCTTAACAGGCTGGTCAACGTCCATAGCGCCGCGCTACTGCTGGTGCGGCGGCGCGGTTACAAGTTCGCGCTGGTATTCGGTACCGGACGCTTCGCCCTCGACCAGGGCGCGACCCAGCCAGGGTTCGGCCTGCGGGTAGTGGTAAACGCCGTTGCGGCCGGCCGGGTCGTCAGCGCCGACACCCGTGAGCTCGGCGGCCGGGGAAAGAGCCAGCGCATAGCGATGCCAACGGCCGGACCGCTCGACGAACTGGGAATCGAGCCCACCCGTGCATGGGTCCGACAGATGGAAGGCCGTCCGGTGGTCGACTTCGCTCACGCGGTGGCCGGCGGCAACAGTCTCAAGCTCAACCTGCGGCGCTTCAGCCTGCACAGCCTGCCGGACAAACTCGACCAGATCATCGAGAAGTACGAGTCCTCGGACTACAAGAAGGACTACGACTTCCTCGACTACTTCACTCGGATTGACGACAAGACCACCCGGGAAGAGCTGCGCGCCCGGTTGGCCGATATGCTCCGCGCGGGAAACCCCGATGTGTCGTTCGCCAGCCCGGACATCGAGGAACCCCTCCAGATCGCGTACTACGTCCTCAGGCACCGCGGTAAGCGAGTCGAACTGTCCGAACTCGTACCCGACGATGTTCTCGCTGCGCTCGCCGGCTGCCAGACGACCGACCCGCTCACGGAAGTCTACGTCCGGGGGTACGACGCGTCCGGCAGCCAAGTCACCGAAAACCACCGCCTGTTCAATTACGTCGTCGCCGAGGTCGAACTCGAGAGCCGCCGGTACGCGCTGTCCGCCGGACAGTGGTTCGCCATCGACACCACCTTCGTCGAGACGATCGACCGTGCCGTGGGCATGCTCGACGACCTCACCGACGAGCTGGCGCTGGACCCGTGGAAACGGGACGCCGACCCCAGCGAGGGTGACTACAACGCCAGGATCGCTGAAAGCCGAAACTGGAGTGTTCTTGACAAGAAGAACTTCCAGCTGCCCGCGAGCTACCAGAAGATCGAGATTTGTGACGTCCTCACCGAGCGCAAGCAAATGCTGTGCGTGAAGCGGATGACCCGCTCGAGCACCCTCTCGCACCTCTTCATGCAGGGGCAAGTCTCGGCCCAGCTCCTCACCGCCAACCTCGCGGGCTACCGCGACCGGATCATGCAGAGCCTCAACGAGCTCGACTCGACCGCCACCTTCGGGGCCAACAGCGAATGGACGGTGGTCTACGCCGTCGCCACTCCCAAGCCTGGCAAATTGGCCTCGACGCTGTACTTCTTCAGCAAGATCGCCCTCTACCACGCCGCCCAACAGCTGCGAAGCCTCGGCGTCCGAGTCGCCATCGCGCGCATCCCGATGGAGTAGCCGCCAGCCGCCTGTCGGTCCCCTGACACGAAACTCCATGTGTCAGGGGGAAACGACGATATCCACCAGAAAGTTCGATCAAGAAGCACTCGAGCGCCTGACCATCACCTCGGTCAGCACACCGCCCGGCCGGACAAGCGGACTGCCTGCGAAGGGACACCAGGACCGGTCGGCGTCTCGCCGCCTCGCGCTCAGAACCGCCCAGACTCTCGCAACGAGCCGCAGATCCAGGCACCCACCACGCCGGCGTTCACGCCCGAGGTAACGGCGCCATAGGTGGTCGTAGCGCCGGGAGGTGATCGGCTGACCGTTGCGGTACCGCAGCAACTGCCCGGTCTGTGGAGCGCGCCGATCCAGCGCGTGCTGCTGGAGGTGGGCCATCAGGGTGGGCGAGACCGGCTGCCAGCG
>WNGB01033605.1_pt1 | contig 12602 bp, 12 predicted proteins | sample 5400681 | NCBI WGS metagenome assembly WNGB01 (sample SAMN13153367, study PRJNA577476) | soil metagenome | isolation source: 115 cm soil or saprolite under grassland replicate 2 | place: USA:California | collected 2016-06-15 | reverse complement strand
CGTCTTCGACAAGCTCGGTGTCTGGACGCGAGCCCAGGCGATTGTGTTTGCGCGGGACAGGGGCTTCTCACCCTGACCTCACCGGCCGAGGAGAGGAATTGGAGGAATTGGGGTCAACGCTGAAATCATGTATTACTCCAAACACTCTGATCGGCTGCCGCGGTACGGACATCTTGTCGGCCAGGTCGCCATGATTCTCGAGGCAGGAGAATTGCCGATCATCTTTTGGCTTTTGATCTGGGGCGCGAAGGCGCAGTCATCCAAAGCCCCAGGCTCGTAGCCCAATCCCGGGGGGGTCCGAGGGCAATCGGGACGCCCCTACACGCGCGACCAGGCGCCGATCTCGAAACGGCCCAGGATGACGCTGGCGCTGGCGGCGGCTTCGCTGATCATCCGCTCCGTCAGGGTCTCGAGGCCGACTTCCGCCGACGTCGCGACACCCAGACGTTCCATCGCGTCAGCCAGCGTGCCGGCCAGGCCGGCGACCAGGTGCACAGGATTCGCATTGTTCGATACGCCAGCGACGAGCGTCTCGAGCTGCATCGACGGCGCCGGGAGCCCTGCAGCGATGAACGTCGCAAAGAGCCTCGTGCCCATTCGGATGTCCGCGCCTGACAACCAGAGCGTTTCCTGGACCCAATGACAGCACCGATCGTATGTCGGCGCCGGAGGATACGAACGGGCACCGTCCCAGTCCGGTTCGTGGAAGAAGATGAGGCCTCCGCGCCGCGCATGCGCGGCAATCCCGCGGAGCATCGCCGCCGGGTCGCGCTGAAACATCAGAACGTAGCGGCCGATGGCGGCGTCGAAGGGCCGGTCGAACGTCATCTCTGCCGGGTCTCCCTCGCGGAAGACCACGTTGCGAAGGTTCCGGGCATCCGCCCGCCGCGTCGCCGTTGCCAGGGCGGCTGGAGATCGATCTGTCCCGACGACTTCGCCCCCTGCTCCGACGAGCTCTGCCGCCAGAAGGGCGAGATCGCCGGCGCCGCTGCCGACGTCGAGCACCCGCATCCCCGGGACGATCCCGGCGGCGCAAAGGAACCGCCGCGTGATCGGATCAATGAGACGCGCTTGCTCGTTCAGCCGGTCGAGCTCTCGATCGGAATGGCCGAGAACATATCCACCGGCGAGCCGAGCGGCCCTGTCCCTGTCGTGGCTCACGGGGCTACCATCGGGCGAGAGCCTACTCCGCGATCGCGTTGCCAGATGGCCACCCATGTCGGGTCGGAAGCCGTTGGAGAAACGCTGAGAAGCGCCCGGCTGTGCCGGCATCTGGCGCGGCCCTTGCACTGAAGGGGGGACGAAGGAGGAAATCATGCGCAAGCGACTAACTGTCTTGTTCACGGCGTTCGGAGTTGCGGCCCTTCTGGCTGCCGCCTCCGCGATTGCGGGGGATAAGGCGCCTGACGCCACGGTCCGACTCTCCGAGGGGTCCGTGGCTGCCGGCGTGGGCTGGAGCTGGGGCCGAGGAGAGGTCACGTTTCAAGGGAAGAGCTACAACTTCAAGGTAGAGGGTCTCTCGGTGGCCGAGGTGGGCATCACCAAGGCCGAGGCGTCGGGCAACGTCTACAACCTGAAGAGCATCGATGATTTCGCGGGTGCCTACGCCGCCGCGGGCGCCGAAGGCACGGCCGGCAAGGGCGCAGGCGTTTCGTCGCTGCGCAACGGCAAGGGCGTTGTCATCAACCTGAAGAGCGAGACCAAGGGCGCGAACATCAAGGTCGCAGCGTCGGGTCTCAAGGTCACCCTCGAGAAGTAAGCCGGTCGGGTCGCGAATCTTCCGTCTGGTACGGCGCATCGAGTCGGGAGAACTGGCCGCGTCGGAGCTTCATTGTGGCCTGACGCGGCCGTTGCTCCGTTACGAGCCGGGGCCTGCCGGGCTTGTCGCCCTAATGCAAGAATTCAAGCCCTGACCCCGGATCGCCTTCCGGATCGCCTCTGGACCGCTCCAGCGGATGTCGAACTCCAACCGGCTATCGGTTTGGCACCCTGAAGCGGGCGATCGTCCAGCGCGTGACGTCTTCCTCCGGCTCGTCACCGACGGCGGGCGTCAGCGGCAGCGCGAGGTTGGTCACGTACATGTGCTCGCCCACGATCACCATGCTCGCCGGAAACAGCAGGCCTCGCGGCGTGCCGTCACGGTGAATGCCCTCGAACTCGCCCAGGCGCGCGACGGGTCGTGCTTCGTCGTTCAACGCAACGACTTGGTCCGCCTGGTTGGCCGCGATCCACAGGCGACCGCTGGCATCGAAGAGCAGGCCGTCCGCTCCGTGGACGCTCTCCGCAAACACCGAGACGACCTTGGTCGCGATATCCATTTTGAGCACACGGTTGTCACCCGTGTTAGCGATAAACAGCGCGGTTTCAGCGGCATTGAGAGCCAGACCATTGGCGCCAAACGGCGGGAAGCCCGCGGTCGCCAGCAGCGGATCGTGCGACACGAGCGTCACCGCGCAGGGCGTGGCGCAGGTCGTCGCGTTGTCGATGCGAAAGATCGCACCCTGGAACGAATCGGAGACGTAGAGGCTGCCGAGGTGGTCGAAAACCATCCCATTGGGCGCCGGGGCCCGCTCGAGCCGAACGTAATCACGTCCGAGCTCCCGTCCGGATTGCCGACGGTGCGCGGGCCGGGCGCGCCGATCACCGGAATCGGGGCGACATCTTCGACCGCAGTCGTGCTGTCGAACGCCGCGGCGATGCGCTGCACTTTCGACGCGCCGGCGCCGGCGATCGCCCCGACATTGAGAATGAATACTTTCTTGTGCGCGGCGTCGAATCCCAGACCGAGGAGCGGCGTTTTGCCGAAATCGCGCTGCGCGATCAGATGGCCGTTTTTCCCAAAGCGTAGCAGCTTGTTCGCATTGGGTCCGAAGTCGAGTGTGCCGACGTAAATCTCACCGGTGGCCGGATCGGCGGTGATCCCCTCGGGGAAGCGGACGCCATCCGGCAAGACGGCAAATTGCTCGACGCCGGCCGATTCGAACGGGCCCCGCTCGTCGGCCTGACAGACATCTGCGCCCGTAACCAGTGCACCCGCGATGAAACCCGCGACGATTAGTTGCCTCATGGTATTCCTCCAGTAAAAATATGTCGCCCGAGCAGAATTCTTCCTGACGCTCGGCGGTGCCGTCAACCGCTCTAACAGACCATCGCCGTCGCCGTGATGTGACCATGAACCTCGAGCTGTCCGGACTGGTCCACGGACGGGACCAACGGGCGCTGGCGGTCGCGGGGCGAATCGAGTAGGTTATGAGTACCGGCCGACCGCCAACGCTAGGGGCCGACCGGCCGTAGAACAAGTGATGCGGCTGCCCAGTCTTGCCCCAAGCCCCGCGAAGTCAGCGCCCCCCGGACGCCTACTTTCACGCAAGATCGAAACGATCGAGTCGTTCCTCCGATTCACGCGGGGAGAAGAGTTTCCACGGTCTCCTCTCGAGATGTTCCTGGAAGTCAGCAACGTCTGCGACCTCTCTTGTGTCATGTGCCCCACCTTTTCCGCGATCAACCCCGATCGAAAGACCGCGATCCGGATGCACGACCCGGGGTTCCTGAAGGCGGACGAGGTCTTCAAGTCCGTAGGGCCGCTCCTCGAGCGGGCGCTCGTCGTGCACGCATTCGGCTACGGAGAACCAACGATCCATCCCAGCTTTGCGAGCTTTCTGGCGCACCTCTCGCAGTACGAGGCCCTCGTCGACTTCTTCACGAACGGCATGCACCTGACCGACGGTCTCGTCGAGCACTTGGTGAATCTCTCCATTCATCACGTCACCGTGAGCTTCTCGGGATCCACGAAGCAGGATTACGAGAGCGTTTATCAGGGTGGGAAGTTCGAAGTCGTGCTGGCCGGCCTGGCCAGATTGCGGGACCGAAAGCGGACCTGCGGGTCGCGTTTCCCTCGCGTTCATATCCACTCTCTCTCCTTTGACCACCATTTGCGGCGCCTCGACGATTTCGTGGAGCTCATGACAGTCCATGGCGTCGATGAGATCGAGGTCACGCCACTGGTCGAGCACGCGATGCTGCCCGCGATGACGGGCCACGCTTCCGACACCGTTCGGCGGTCGAGAGGGCCCAGGAGATCGCAGCCTCTCGCGGTGTCACCCTCTTTGTGCACCCCGACTTACAGCCCAGCGCCGACGTTTGCCCGGATCCGGAGCGCATGATTCTCGAAGCGCCGCGCGTGCCTGTCTCGCAGTTTCAGGAGGTCGCCGCTCAGCTTTCGGAGAAGCCTCTCGCGCCAGTGCCTCCGGATCCTCCGGCCCTCGATCCCGATCGCGAATCTCTAGACGAGATACGGCGGCGATTGGGCATCGGGCAAATGGCGTTGGCAACGAACTTCGTCTGCCTCGAACCTTTCAAGACTTTTTACCTTCGTCGAGGCGGCCAGGTGAAAACGTGCTGTTACATGCGCGATGACGCGCCCGGACTAGGAGACATCCGGCGAGAATCCGGGGAGAAGATCTGGAATGCGGATCCTTTCGGGCTTTTTCGCTCCTCGGTTCTCGCAGGCCAATACCCGGCCCATGCGTGTGGAAGCTGTCTCGCCAATCGGCTTGCCCCCAATGAACACCTGCTGGAGAAGATGCTACGGGACTATGCCGATTGGCATCCGGACGCGCAGGGCTACCCGTTTGACCTTGACACCCGCGCCACGCTCATTCCCGTACGAACCGGGGAACAGATCGCGGCTCATCACTGGGCCCGCCGGCCAAGCGCCTCCTCCGGACCTGGCGCTGAGCAGCGCCTGAGCAGACTGCTCGCTCTCATGGAGGGCGTGACGCGGCTTGAGAAGCCGCATACGGCGCTCGTCGAGGGCTGGGTCGATCATGTTTCCGATCGGGGCGTTGCCGGTTGGGCCTGGTCGCCGATCTATCCTGACCTGCGTTTGCCGGTGTCGGTCTGGAAGAATGGCCGCAAGATCGCGGATCTCATCGCGTGTAAGTTTCGTCCCGATCTCGCCACCATGGGAAAGGGCGATGGTCGCTTCGGATTTGCCTTTCCCTTTGGTGGCGTCGTCGCTTGGAAGCCGGGAGACGCCGTCCGAGTCAATCTCGGCAAGACGCGGTGTGAGATCGGATTCCACCGGAATGCGATCTCCTAGGCGCCAGGCCGTCTATCGAGGGTCAACGCGTTGGCACGGAAGGTCCTCCCTTCCATGAGAAGGCCAGAGCTTGTCAAGCCGGCTTTCCTGGGCCGGCCTTCAGTTTTCGTATTCTGGATCATGGCGAACGCATCTGGATGGCCGGCAGAAGTCGGAACCGATCGGGTCTGAAGAGAGTCGTCTCGCCACGCTTCCATTCGCACTCTGGTGAGCCTGCTCTTGTCAGGCTCGGTGCACGCTGGGGTCCGTCCAGTCGGGGCGCTGCCATCTCGATTTCGGTCTCGGTGCTTGCCCAGATGCCGGGCAGCAGCGGACCCAGGGAGGAGACGCAGTCGCCCCGGACTGGGCGATGGACTCTGATCTTCTTCGGATCGGTAGAGCTCACGGGCTAGAACGTTTTCTCCTTCGATGCTTTTCTCTCCGAAACAGGCAAGGGTTACGCCACTTTTGTGCGACGGCCGGCTCTGTGGATTTGCTCGTGGAGAGGCTCGTAGACTTCTGCCGACCGCCAGAGGTGATGGAGCAAGACGGCCAACTTACGCGCGACGGCGACGATCGCTCTCTTGCGGGCGTTCATGCCGCCGCAGGCGGCAATCTTTTCGCCGAAACGACGCAGGTCACAGTCGGGGCCAAATGGGCCGAGAATGTAGTGGGCGGCATTGACCAGCAACCGCCTCAAGCAACGATCCCCTCGCTTGGTGATGCGCATCTGAGGATCCTTATTCCCCGACTGTTTTCTTCCGGGCACTAACCCGAGGAAGGCTGGGACCGTGCGACTCTTTCTGAATCGCTCCGGAGCTTCCAGAGTCAGAACAAACGCCAGCGAGGTGATCGGTCCCACACCAGTCACCTGCCGAAGAAGCTTCGTCTGCGGGTAGCTCTCCTGGGCGAGGACCTGAATCTGGCGGTCCAGGGCCTTGATCCGATCACTTAGAGAACCGATCTCCTCGACGACAGGTGAGACCGCGGGCTTGAGAGACTCCGGCGTTTGCTCGGAGACCTTCTTGGGGAAGCTGCCCGTCGAGCAGGTCGGCAGCCTGCTTCCGAAGGACTTCACCAGACCTCGGACGTGGTTGATCAGCTGAGTACGAGCGGATACCAAAGCATCGCGCGAACGCAGCAGCGCCAGGTCCTCTTGCGTGTTGGCTGCCCGGTGTTGCACCGGCGATAGCAGTGCCGGCTCCAGACGGGCCAATCGCGCCAGATAGAGCGCATCGACCTGATCGTCCTTGTTCGGGTTCTCGTAGATCAGCCGAAGCTTGCGTGAGTTGGCCACCAAGACCTCGTGGCCGCAGTCCTCGAGCACCCGCGACACCCACGGTGAGTGCGTCCCTGTCTCCAATGCGATACGCATCGCTGGGCACCCATCAAAACGCTGTCTCAGGGCCACCTCGCGCGTCGCCACCCGCCCCTCCTCCACGACCTCACCCTCCTCATCGAGGACCACGAAATCCAACCCCACCGTCATCCGCTGACCTTTGCTAGGCTTCTCCATGGCCGATCTCCTCTCTGGGCCTCGAGCCCGCTTTGAAATTTGCAGCCCATCGTAGGACTGCGCGGGGGAGGTCGGCCTTCTCATCCCATCTCGATACGCCTCGGGAGACTTCGCGCGCCGCGAGCCCCAGGCTCATCTCGACGTTCGAGAGTCTTCCTGTTCCATTAGCATCGGAAAAGCTCCGGTTCAGAAAGTTCTCGGCCGCCTGGTCGCGAAGCGACCGCCGCGGCCGAAAGCCGCGTGGACGGTTCGATCCCGTTCAGCTCCACCAACACCGTCGCTCGCGTGCCCGGCGAGATCTGCGCCCTGCGGGCGCACCGGCTCGTGGCTCGGCCGGATGCGGCCTCGACCACGAGCCTGATCCCTCCCGGCCCGCTCGCTCCCGCGGCGCGCGCCTCCTCCCTCCATACGCCTCGGGAGACTTCGCGCGCCGCGAGCCCCAGCCGTGGAGCAGTTTCGGGCGCTACGGCCCGACGTCACGCTGATGGATCTCCTGATACCGGAGATGAGCGGCCTCGACGCCATCACCGCCATCCGCGCGGAATTCCCCGATCGCCCGCGCTTGCTGCAGCGGTACTGATAACGAACTTAGGCGCTGGCCGCGGCCGCGCGCCGGCGTCCGCTCCAGGCCTGAGCGAGGAGGTCGTAGCGATCGAGGTTCATGACCTTGTTCCAGGCAGCCACGAAGTCATGCACGAACTTCTCCTTCCCGTCGTCGCTGGCGTAGACCTCGGACAGCGCCCGGAGCTGAGAATGTGCGCCGAGCACGAGGTCGGCGGCCGTGGCGGTCCACTTGACCTTTCCCGTAGCACGATCGCTTCCTTCGTAGACGTTGTCGGCCGACGCCGACGGCCTCCATGCCGTCCCGACGTCGAGCAGGTTGACGAAGAAGTCGTTGGTCAGCGTGCCGGGCCGGTCGGTGAAGATGCCGTGCTTCGATTGCCCGTGGTTCGCGTTCAGGGCACGCAGGCCGCCGACCAGAACGTTCATCTCGGGCGCGGTCAGCTTCAAGAGATTGGCGCGATCCAGCAGCCGCGTCTCCGGTGACAGCGGGTCCTTGGCCCGGATGTAATTGCGGAATCCGTCGCCGACCGGCTCGAGCACCTCGAAGGTGTTCACATCCGTCTGCTCCTGCGAGGCATCGGTGCGACCGGGCGCGAACGGGACGGTGACGCTGTGCCCCGCCTTTCGGGCCCCTTCCTCGACGGCGGCGCATCCGCCGAGGACGATCAGGTCGGCCAGCGAGACCTTCTTGCGGCCGGACTGCGACTTGTTGAAGTCCTGCTGGATCTGCTCGAGGACCTTCAGCACCTTCGCCAGTCGGGCCGGTTCGTTGGCCTCCCAATCCTTCTGCGGCGCGAGGCAGATCCGACCTCCGTTGGCGCCGCCGCGCTTGTCCGTGCCGCGGAAGCTCGAGGCCGCGTTCCAGGCGGTCGAAACCAGCTCCGGGATCGACAGGCCCAAGTCGAGGATCTTGCGCTTCAAGGCGGCAATGTCCTGCTCACCGACGAGCTCGTGATCGACGGGCGGGACGGGGTCCTGCCACAGCTGCGGCTCCGGAACCCACGGCCCGAGGTAGCGCGCGCGGGGGCCCATGTCGCGGTGGAGCAGCTTGAACCAGGCGCGGGCGAAAGCGTCGGCGAGCTGGTCCGGATTCTCGTGGAAACGCTTCGCGATCGGTGCGTAGATCGGATCCAGCTTCAGGGAGAGGTCAGTCGTCAGCATCATGGGCGCGTGCCGCTTCTTCGGGTCGTGCGCATCCGGCACGGTGCCTTTGGCCTCGGGATTCTTCGGGGTCCACTGCTTCGCACCGGCGGGGCTCGTCGTCAGCTCCCACTCGTACTTGTACAGGTTCTCCAGGAAGCCGTTGTCCCATTTCGTCGGATTGTTGGTCCAGGCGCCCTCGAGGCCGCTGGTGATCGTATGGGGCCCCTTGCCGCTGCCGTATTTGTTCTTCCAGCCGAGGCCCTGCTCCCCGAGGCCCGCGCCTTCCGGTTCCGGACCGACGTTCTCAACGGCCGGCGCAGCACCATGCGTCTTGCCGAACGAGTGGCCGCCGACGATGAGCGCAACCGTCTCTTCGTCGTTCATCGCCATGCGGCCGAAGGTCTCGCGGATGTCCCTGGCGGCCGCCAGCGGATCCGGGTTGCCGCCGGGCCCTTCGGGATTCACATAGATCAGGCCCATCTGCACGGCGCCGAACGGACGGGCGAGCTCCCGGTCGCCGCTGTAGCGCTCGTCTCCCAGCCAGGTGTCCTCGGGGCCCCAGAAGATGTCCTCGGGCTCCCAGACGTCGGGCCGGCCGAAGCCGAAGCCGAACGTCTTGAACCCCATCGATTCCATGGCCACGTTGCCGGCCAGGATCAGGAGGTCGGCCCAGGAGATCTTCTGGCCGTACTTCTTCTTGAGCGGCCAGAGCAGGCGGCGTGCCTTGTCGAGGTTCGCGTTGTCCGGCCAGCTGTTCAGGGGCGCGAAGCGCTGTTGCCCCTCGCCGCCGCCGCCGCGTCCGTCGGCGATGCGGTACGTGCCCGCGGCATGCCACGTCATGCGGATGAAGAGCGGCCCGTAATGGCCGTAGTCGGCCGGCCACCAGTCCTGCGACGCCGTCATCACCTCGATGAGATCCCGCTTCAGGGCGTCGAGGTCGAGGGACTTGAACTGTTCTGCGTAGTTGAAGTCATCTTCCATCGGATTGGACAGGTGCGAGTGGTGGTGGAGCACCGAGAGGTCCAGCTGATTCGGCCACCAGTCCTTGTTTGTCCTTGGTCGAGTCCGCTTGGGAGTCGGGGCGGGGATTACAGGGTTCTCGCTTTCGCTGACGCTCGTCGTGTGTTCCTTGTCAGGCATGTCGATCCTTCTCCTTTCCGGAGGTTTTCTTCCGCTGGCTGGTTCCTCTCGACAATCTCATGGCGCGGCGGCGAACTCGCGGTCTTCGGTTGGAGCGAGCTCCCGCCGCTCGATCTTCGTCCTGGAGCCGCAGCTCGGCGCCCTTCCGAATCAGAATCTGTTCGCGACCGGGATCCTTGCGCCCCCGAATGACGACCTGGTAATCGTGGATCTCGAATCCATCCACCTTCGGGAGCTTTCGCATCGCCACCTTCTCCCACGGGATGTCATAGATGCGGCCGGTCTCTTCGTCGATGAAGTGATGGTGCGCGCCGGTGTTCGCGTCGAAGACGACAGAGTCTGGTGAAAGATGCAGATCACGGACGAGCCCCTTCTCTGCAAAGAGATTCAGGGTGTTGTAGACCGTGGCTCGTGAAATCATCGGAAATCGGCTGCGCACGCGCGCCCACACTCTCTCGGCCGACGGATGCTCGTCGGTGAAGAGGATGTACTGCGCGACCGCCACCCTCTGCGCCGAGGGCTGAATGCCGCGTTCTCTGAGCAACTCGACGACGTCCGGACGCATTAGTGTGCTATAGATTGCATCTGGGTTTAGACTTTGTCAAGCTTTTGCTGAGGTCGAGATTCCGTTCTCCCTCGGACCGTAGTCGCCGGTGCCAATTTCGAGTCCGACGATACGAACCGTCGACCTCCTGAATGCCATCAAGAATTCATGGACGTGCGAACGCGTGCGCCTGAGCGCCTGCTGCGCAGTCGCTCCAAAGGTTCGCGCAGCCAGATTGCCCTGAGAACGACGATTGTGTGGCGAGCAGACGCCTTCCGCTCGGTCGAGATCTGGCTTCGCCACCGGCGATCGGCTCGGCCGGATGCGGCCTCGACCGCGAGCCTGATCTTTCCTTCGCTCACGCTCCTGCGGCGCGCGCCTCCCTCGCTGTGCGCTCGCTCCCGCGGCGTAAGGCTCCTCCCTCGCATTCGCTCGCGAGACTCCTCGCGCGGCGAGCTTTAGGACGTCGTCGGCTAGTCCTGCCCCAGCGTGGTGCTAGCTCCGGTCGCAGCGCGAGGAGTCTCCCAGAGGCGAGGAGCCTCGCGCTGCGGTAGCGAGAGCGCCGAGAGGGACTAGGGCCGCGGTCGAGCGCGCATCCGCGCGAGCCGCGAACCGGTGGCGAAGCCAGGTCCCGAACAAGCGGTAGCTACGGGAGTTGGTACTCGCCGTCGACCTGATAGGTAACGCTCCCGTCTGCGTTGGCCTTGCCTTTGTAGGTGCCCTTGCCTTTGATGCCCTTCAGCTTTCCGGTGCCGCTCGTGTAGCTCCAGGTGCCCTCGCCGCTCACGGGCTTTCCGTCCTTCAACTTGCCCGAGCCCTCATACTTGGCGACCGTCGTGTCGCCGTTGCTCATCGTGGCCACGTGATAGCCGCGGACCAAGACGGTGTCGCCGGTGATCTCCTCCAAGTCGGTGGAGATACCATCCTTCGATTGCAGGCCTGCCACCTCAAACTTGGTCCAGGTGCACTGGGCCTTGCCGACCGCGAAGGAGTGGTTGGGCTTGTCGGTGAGGGCAACTGGGGGCGGGGAAGCGGGATCCGGTTTGCACGTCGCCGTACCGGAGGTCTTCGTCTGCGCGGATAGGCCGGCTGCCACCAATACGCCCGAGAGAAGAAGTGAGACGAATCGGATCTTCATGGTTCTCTCCTTAAGTTGGCGCCGACTCTATCCTCAAAATGACCCCGATGCACGGTGCTTGCATCTGACGCATGCGTCGCCTACAATAAATGCATGCAATATACTCTGAGAGGGATTCCCGAGGCTCTGGATAAGGCGATCCGGCGCCGGGCCCGGGCGGAGGGCAAGAGCCTGAACGACGTGACGGTAGCAGCTCTGGCCGACGGCCTGGGATTCGGCAAGGAAAGCGTCGTGCACCGCGATCTGTCCGACGTCGTCGGCACCTGGAAGCGGGAGGCGTCCGTCGAGGCGGCGCTCGCCGCTCAGGACGTCGTGGACAAGGCCCTTTGGAAGTGAGGATCGCGCTCGATACCAATCGCTACGTCGACCTCTGTAAGGGAGTCGAAGAAACCGCGGGGCTGGTGGCCACGGCGGAAATGGTGTTCTTGCCGTTCGTGGTCCTGGCCGAGCTTCGGGCCGGCTTTGCGCTGGGCCGCCGTGCCGCCGAGAATGAGCGCGTCCTGCGTCGGTTCCTCATAAAAGAGGGAGTGGCCGTGCTCTTCGCCGACGACCAGACCACGCTGCACTACGCGAGCGTCTTTCGGCAGCTGCGGTTCCAGGGTACCCCCATTCCGACCAACGACATCTGGGTTTCCGCGCTCGTCCTGCAGAACAACGTCGCATTGCATGACCGCGACCGTCACTTCGATCATCTTCCACAGATCGTTCGAGTTTGAGCAGGCGGTCGCCTCCGTCGCTCGTGCTTGCGAGGGATCTGCGCGCTGCGGGCGCACCGACTCGCGGCTCGCCCGGATGTGGGCTCGACCGCGCGCCTGATCCCTCGCTGCGCGCTCGCTCCCGCGGCGCAAGGCTCCTCCCTCGCATTCGCTCGGCAGACTCCTCGCGCCGCGAGCTATGGAATCGTCTCGGCTGATTCAGGTCCGCGTTCGTCGTAGTGCGGTCGCAGCGCGAGGAGTCTCCCAGAGGGGAGGAGTCTCGCGCTGCGGGAGCGAGAGCGCAAGGAGGGATCAGGGACGCGGATGAGCGCGCATCCGCGCGAGCCGCGGCCCGGTGGCGAAGCCAGATCCCGACCAAGCGGGAGCGACGGTGGTCCCGAAGAAGATCTGGCGGGCCAGGACCTTCAGCGGCGTGGCGCGCAGCAGAAAACAGCCGAGCTCGACGAGAGGGCGGCTCGTCGTGAGGTCCATAACGGTGCGCAGGGCGAGCCGCGAGCGAAAGCGGCGTTGGAGCGCGCTCCCCGAATAAGAGAAGAGGGCCGAGGCGTCGCCGCTCAGATGCCGGGCGATCACCGAGGCGGCCAAAGCCGAGAGACGCACCGAGCCGTCGAGTCCGCCGGCGGTCAGGGGAGAGACCGCGCCGGCGGCGTCGCCCACGAGGAGGCCTCGAGCGTTTGCGATGAGCGGAAGGATGCCTCCGACGGGGATCGCCCCGCCCCGGCGCTCGGTCAACCGCGCTCGCGAGAAGTCGAGATAGGTCT
>WNGB01010800.1_pt1 | contig 12602 bp, 7 predicted proteins | sample 5400681 | NCBI WGS metagenome assembly WNGB01 (sample SAMN13153367, study PRJNA577476) | soil metagenome | isolation source: 115 cm soil or saprolite under grassland replicate 2 | place: USA:California | collected 2016-06-15 | reverse complement strand
CTCCCGGACCGACGTGGTCTGGATGGACCGGCCGATGGTCGAGGACCCCCGCCGCCCGGCCACCCTCCGGGTCGCCCCATTGCAGGTCGGCGCGCTGCTCGCGGAGCGCCTGTTCCGCCGTCAGACCGTGGTGCTGACCTCGGCGACGCTGGCCCTCGGCGGCTCGTTCGAGCCGCTGGCCCGGCAGTGGGGACTGCCGCCGCCCGGGACGGACGCCGCTGTCAGCGAGGCGCCCGGCTCCGGGCCGGCCGGGAACGGGCCGCCAGCGGGTGAGCCGGCCGCTCCTGCGGCAGCCAGCCCGGCCGCGGACGGAAAGAGCCAGGCCGCGGACGGAGACACTCAAGCCGGGACGGGGGCGGAGGCCGCCGGACACTCCGGGACGCCCCCGGAGCGCCCCGGCCAGGCCGCGGCTGACGCAGGGCCGCCGCCGGACGTGCCACCGCACGGCCTGGCCTGGTCCGGCCTCGACGTCGGGTCACCCTTCGACCATCCCCGCCGCGGCATCCTCTACGTCGCCCGGCACCTGCCCCCGCCCGGCCGGGACGGGCTCCCGCCCGCTTACCTGACCGAGCTGACCGAGCTGATCACGGCGGCGGGCGGCCGCACGCTCGGGCTGTTCTCGTCCATGCGGGCGGCCCGGCAGGCCGCGCTCGAGCTGCGCGGCTCGCTCAGCGTGCCGCTGTTCTGCCAGGGCGACGACGCGACCGGCCAGCTCATCCGGCAGTTCGCGGAGTACGAGACCAGCTGCCTGTTCGGCACTCTGTCCCTGTGGCAGGGGGTGGATGTCCCGGGGCGGGCGCTGCAGCTGGTCGTCATCGACCGGATCCCGTTCCCCCGGCCGGACGATCCGCTGGCCTCCGCCCGGCAGCGGGTGGTGGCCGCCCGCGGCGGCAACGGGTTCATGGCCGTCGCCGTCTCCCACGCCGCGCTGCTGCTGGCCCAGGGGGCCGGGCGGCTGCTGCGCACCATGGACGACCGGGGCATGGTGGCCATCCTCGATCCGCGGCTGGCCACCGCGCGGTACGGCGGCTTCCTGCGGGCGTCGCTGCCGCCGTTCTGGGCCACCACCGACCCGGCGGTCGCCCGGGGCGCGCTGCGGCGGCTGGCCGCCCAGGACTCCTGACGCCCGCCAGCAGAACTACCGGGCTGGGGACGCAGCCCCTTGGCGACCACCGCGATGACTGGTTGCGGGGCGGCGGCGTCCGCGGCGTCCCGGGCCAGGCACGCGGCGAGCAACGCCTTCACGTCCAGATACCCGACGTCGGGGCGGACGTCCCCAGCCTGCTGGGAGATGTCACGCCCCGCCCAGGTCATGATGAGCCCCCGGCTGCGCGTGCTCACCTGGTGGCTCATGCAGAGCCCGCAGGTCGGCGCGCTGGCCACGGTGCGCGCGGCAACAGACCCGGAGGCGAGCGGCGGGGACTACTACGGGCCGCCCGGGCGCGCCCAGTTCACTGGCTACCCGGCCCGGGTGGAGTCCTCCGCGCGCTCCCATGACACGGCGGTGGCGCGCCGGCTGTGGCAGGAGTCCGAGCGCCTGACCGGTGTGGTCTATCCCTTCGCCCAGCGGCCGGTCCCGGACGCCAGTGGCGTGCCGCCGCTGCGGCCTTCACCGTGAACGGGACGTCATGTAGCCTGTAGTAATCTCTTTGTAACTCTTGGTGACAAGAGGTGGTCAAGCGGGGGAAAAGCTGGGCGCACCGTACCGGGGGGAACGTGGCGGCAGGCCAGGAGCGGGGCTACGACGCCTTCATTTCCTACAGCCACCGGCTCGACGCCGCGATCACCGCGCGGCTCCAGACCGAGCTGGAGCACTTTGCCAAGCCCTGGTACCGCGTCCGCGCCCTGCATGTGTTCCGGGACCAGACCAGCCTGGCCGCGTCGCCGCACCTGTGGACCACGATCGAGGAGGCCCTCTCCGGCTCCGGCTGGCTGATCCTGATGGCCTCCCCGGAGTCGGCCCAGTCGGGCTGGGTGGCCCGGGAGATCTCCTGGTGGCGGGCGCACCGGCCGATGAACCACCTGCTCATCGCGGTCACCGGGGGAGAGCTGGCCTGGGACGAGGCCGCCGGCGACCTGGACTGGGCCGCCACCACCGCGCTGTCCAAGGAGGCGGTCGGGCACGCGTTCGCCCAGGAGCCGCGCTGGGTGGACCTGCGCTGGGCCCGGGACTCCGAAGACAGCCTCCGGCCTGCGGATCCCCGGCTGCAGGACGCCGTGGCCGACCTGGCCGCGGCGATCCGGCATGTGCCCAAGGACACCCTGATCGGGGAGCACATCCAGCATCGCCGCCGGACCGTGCAGGCCGCCCTCGCGGTCGCGGCCGCCCTGGCCGTCCTGCTGGCCTTCTCGCTGACCGCGGCGTTCATCGCCAAGGCCCAGCGGGACCGGGCCGACCAGGAGAACACCACCGCCACCGCGGGCCTGCTGGCCTCCACCGCCGTCTCGCTGACCAGCTCCCATCCTGATCTCGCGCAGCTGTTCGCGGTCCAGGCCTACCGGCTCGACCCCGGCAGCCCGCAGGCCCGCGCGGCCCTGTTCGCCACGGTGCAGGCCGACCCGCAGGTACAGCGCTTCCTCCAGGCTCCCGGACCGGTCTCGGCCCTCGCAGTCTCCCCTAACGGTCATATCGCCGTGGCCGGGACCAGGAACGGCTGGGTCCGCGGCTGGAGCCTGTCCACGTTCCGGCCGGTCACCTACGGCCGGATGACCGGGCCCGTCAGCGCGGTGGCGGTCAGCGCGGACGGGGACGCGGTGGCCGCCGTAACCAGCCGGGCCGCCAGGACGTGGGTGCGTGGCCGGCTGGTCGCGTCCCGCACCGCCCCGCCGGGAACCCGGTTCACCGCGGCCGGGATATCGCCGTCCGGGACGTACGCGGCGTTCGCCGCCTTTCCCGACCTGGAGGTGCTGAGCACGGCAGGCCGGTCCTGGCGGCAGGCCCAGCTGCACGGGTTCGGCACCTGGCACCGGGGCCGCCCCCCGCTCGTCACGAACCTCGCCGTGCCCAGCGACACCGGGCTGGTCGCGCTCGACGGCCGGTACGGATCCTGGCGGCGGCTCGTGCTGCCCGGCCTCACCGTCGCCGGCTCCGCCCGCCAGACGTTCGGGCCGTCCAGGTACCCCGCCTACACCTACGCGCTGTCACCGGGCGGCACGCTGTTCACGCACAGCTACGTGGCCGCCGGGTCGAGCCTGCGCGTGCTGAGCACCCGGCGGCCCGGCCCGGCGGGCCACGCGCGTCCCGGCGGGCGGCTGGCCCTCGCCCTGGCCATCAGCCGGGACGGCCGGTGGATCGCGTCCGAGGACGCCAGCGGCATCCACGTGTCCCGCGTCGCCCGGGCCACCCAGCCCGCCAGCGCACCGCGGACCTACCCGGGCGCGGAGCCGCTGTTCAGCACCTCGCTGGCCTTCGCCGGGCCCAGTGACACCCGGCTGGTCTCGGCTTCGGGGAACCTGGTCACGCTGTGGAACCTCGCGCAGTACTCCCGCATCGGCCGGGCGGCGCGGATCCCGATGCCCTGGCGGTGCGGCCGCGTCTGCCCCGGTCCCCGCCTGGCGATCCAGCCCGGGGGCCGGGAAGCCGCGCTGACCGACAGCAACGGGGATCTGCTGCTGCGCGCGGGTCTCGGCGCGTCGTTCGGGACGGTCACCACGATCGCCACGGGCCGGGCCGGGGAGTTCGGGCTGCCGCTGTGGAGCCGGACCGGGAACCGGCTCTATATCGCAGGCCGCACGCTGTCGGTCGTCAGCCCCGGGGGGAAGGGGCGTGCCGTCGTGGTCCGGGCGAACCCCGGTCCGCCCCAGGATCTGGCGCTCTCCGCCGACGGGCGCCGCCTGTTCACGGTCGGCGCGTCCGGGACGGTCCGGATCAGCCCGGTCCCGTCCAGCCCGGCTGGCCAGGGCCTCCCGGCGCGCCAGGGCCTCCCGGCTGGCCAGGGCCTCCCAGCTGGCCGGCCCGGCCCGGCCGGCCAGGGCGGGGCCGTGATCCAGGGGCCGCCCGGCATCCGGCCGAACGCCGGCCTGTACCAGCGGCAGGCCGCGGTCAGCCCGTCCGGGACCCGGGCGGCGGTCATCGACCAGTCCGACCAGGAGGTGTACGTCGTGAACCTGAAGACCGGCCGGATCTGGCGGGTCCCCGGGGTCAAGGCCTACGAGCTGGCCTACTCCGGGTCGCGCCTGGTACTCCAGCGGGAGAACGGCGACATCGACCTGCGCGGCGCGGATGGCACGCGGGTGATCCGCTCCGTGCAGGGCGGGACACCGTGGAATTACGGGAACATCGCGGTCAGCCCGGGCCCCGCGGGCCAGGTCCTGGTCGCGGGCGAGCGGGCCGACGGCCGCGGCGTTCTCGCCGACGTGGGCTCGGGGCACCTGCTGGGTGTCTTCCCGATCGCCAAGACCTCGCCCTACCAGCAGACCACGATGGCGTTCACCCCCGGCGGGCGGAGCCTGGTCACGGTGACCGAGGGCAACAGCCACTCTGGCGACGGCGTGCTCACCCAGCTCAGCCTGATGCCCGCCCAGTGGATCAGGGTCGCCTGCACCACCGCCGGGCACAGCCTGACCGCGCGGGCCTGGCGCCGGTACATCTCGCCGACCCCGCCGGCTGAGCTGGGGTGCGGCCGATGACCCGCCAGGTGCCGGAGGCCGGGCGGGCCGGGGTGCCGGAGGCCGGGCGGGCCGGGGTGCCCGGGCCGCCGGACCGCACGCGGGGGGATGCCGGGCCGGCCGGCACCGGGCGCCCGGTTGCCGGCCCGGCGGTTGTCGGCCCGGCGGATACGGGACCGGCGGATTCCGGCCCGGCGGATACCAGACCGGCAGACGCCGGATGGCCTCCCGAGGGTGAGGGGCAGCTGCCGTTCTCGCTGCGTATCGGGGTCACCGGGCACCGCAGGCTCGCCGACCCGGAGGCGCTGCTCCCGGTGGTCCGGGCCGCGATCCAGGGGGTCATCGAGCGGTTCCTGGGCCCCGGGGCCGAGCCCGCCCTGCTGGTCATCTCCGCGCTGGCCGAGGGAGCCGATCGCCTGGTGGCGGCCGAGGTGCTGGCCGCGCCCGGCGCCACGCTGGAGGCGGTGCTGCCGCTGCCGCCCGCGGAGTACGTGAACGACTTCACCGGGGAAGCCTCGGAAGCCGAGTTCACCCGCCTGCTCGACCAGGCCGCCTCGGTCTGGCTCGCCCGGCCGGGAGGCAGCCGCGACGAGTCGTACGAGCGGGCCGGCCGCCATGTCGTCGACCGCGCCGACGGGCTCATCGCCCTGTGGGACGGGGAACCGCCCCGCGGCCGCGGCGGCACGGCCACGGTCGTGGCCTACGCGCGGGAGCAGGGCGTGCCCGTAGCGTGGGTGCCCACGTCCGGCCCGGCCGAGCCGGCGTACTGGTACGACCAGGAGCGGGCCGCCCGCGTCGAGGAGGCGGCGCAGGAGTTCCGCGAATACAACGCGGTGGCCATCGGAGAATTCGCGGCCCGGGCCCGCGGGGAACGCGGCCGGCTGGAGTCCGCGCAGGCCGGGGCCCTCGCGCCCGCCTGCGCGAGCGTGGCCAGCTGGATCACCCCGTACTTCGTCCGGGCCGACGTCCTGGCCACCCGCCTGGAGCGGATGTTCCGGATGACGAACTGGACCATGTTCCTGGCCGCCGCGGCCGCGGTCGTCGTCGTCGCGGTCCAGGTCACTGTCTGGCCCCACCTCACCTGGATCGTCGCGGGCGAGGTGCTGCTCCTGCTGCTGCTGGTCGCGGCCCCGCTGGTCAGCCGGCGGCTGCGGGTGCTGGACCGGTGGATCTCCTACCGGTTCTTGGCCGAGCGGCTGCGCTCGGGCTACTTCCTGGCCCTGGCCGGGGCGGGGGACCGGCCCGGGCCCGGGGAGCAGCCCGGGCGGTCCTCCTACGTGTCCGACCCGACCGAGGTGTGGATCCAGCGGGCGCTGGAGGAGATCACGGCCCGCCGCCCGGAGGTGTACCTGGGCCCCGCCGACGTCGCGGCGCTCCGCGGCTACCTCAGCGAGCACTGGATCGGCGCGCAGATCCGGTACCACGAGGGCACCGCCCGCCGTCAGGGATCCTGGGACTCCTGGCTGTTCGCGGCCACCGGTGTGCTGTTCCTGATCACCGCGGTCGCCGCGTTCCTGCACCTGCTGGGCTGGGGCGAGCACCACGGCGACCCGACCGAGTTCGGCCTGCTGCTGATCGTCTTGTCGATCTGCGTGCCGGCCATCGGTGCCGCCGTGCACGGCATCAGGACCCAGTCCGAGTTCCGCCGCCACTGCCAGCGCTATCAGCGCATGGCCGGGCTGCTGCGCCAGCTGGACGAGGACATGCGCCGGGCCGGCTCGATCAGCGAGATCCACGAGATCGCGGCGGACGCGGAGCAACTGATGCGCGCGGAGAACAGCGACTGGTTCGGCGTCATGCGCTTCCACGACGTCGAGCTGATCACCTTAACCCCTCCTGTCCCACTCAACGCCTCAACCCCTTCTGTCCCACTACGAGTCTCAACCCTCCTGTCCCACTACGGCATCTCACCCCCTCCTGTCCCCACTCCATCGCCTCACCCCCTCCTGTCCCATTGCATCGCCTCAACCCCCTATCCGACTCAACGCCTCAACCCCTCCTGTCCCACCAGCCTCCCTGGCCGCGACCTTCCGTTCGTGATCATGACTTAGGTGTCGTTCAAGCGGCACCTAAGTCATGATCACCAACGGCGGTGGGGCTTTCGGGGTGGGACCTCCAGGGTTTCGGGGGGTGGGGACCTCCAGGGGACGTGCAGGGGACCTCAGGAGCGGGTGAGGACGACCTTGAGGGCGCTGGTGTCAGCCGCCCGGCTGAATACGTCGTAGGCCTGGTCGAACTCGTTCAGCCCGAAGTGGTGGGTGATGAACCTCGCCGCGTCGAGCTGATGGCTGGTCACCAGGCGGAGCAGCGTGGGAGTGGAATAGGCGTCCACCAGCCCCGTCGTGATGGTGATGTTCTTGATCCACAGCTCCTCGAGGTGCAGGGTGGCGGGCTCGCCGTGCACGCCGATGTTGGCGATCCGGCCGCCCGGCCGCGCCAGCCTGGCCGCGAGTTCGAAGGTGGCCGGCACGCCGACCGCCTCGATGGCGACGTCGGCGCCGAGCCCGTCGGTCAGCAGGTGGATGACTTCCTCCGGGTTCTGGCCGGTGTTGTTCACGGTGACGTCCGCGCCGAACCGCTTCGCGGCCTCGAGCCTGGAGTCGGCCAGGTCGATCGCGACGATGTGCATCGGGCTGAACAGCCGCGCGCCCATGATCGCCGACAGCCCGATCGGGCCGCTCCCGACGATCGCGACCACGTCACCGGGCCGCACGCCGCCGTTCAGCACGCCGACCTCGTAGGCGGTGGGCAGGATGTCCGCCAGCATGAGGATCTCCTCATCGGGGATCCCGGCCGGCACGGGATAGGTCGAGGTGTCGGCGAACGGCACCCGGACGTACTCGGCCTGGGTCCCGTCGATCTTGTGGCCCAGGATCCAGCCGCCGCCGCCCAGGCACTGGCCCGCGTGACCCTCGCGGCAGAACCGGCAGGTCCCGCACGCGGAGATGCAGGAGACCAGGACCCGGTCCCCGGCCGAGACCGTCTTGACCCCCTGGCCCACGGACTCGACCGTCCCCACGGCTTCGTGACCGAGGATCCGGCCGTCGGTGACCGCCGGCACGTCTCCCTTGAGGATGTGCAGGTCCGTGCCGCAGATCGTAACGGCGTCGACGCGCACGATCGCGTCGGTGTCGGCCACGATGCCCGGCTTCGGTACCTCTTCCCAGGCCTTCTTGCCCGGTCCGTGATAGACAAGCGCTCGCATGACCATCTCCCGGTCTACGCCCGGGTCCTGGTCGGCTGTGACCCACCCGGGTCCGCCCTTCAGGCTCCGCCCGCCAGCGGACCTGACGGCAGGGGCGGAGGCCCCGCCGGGGCAGGCTGAACGTCCCGCGCGGGCCGTGGTCCCGGTCGGCCGCCCCGGCCTATCCGGCCGACCCCGGGGCCGGGGCAGCCGCGGAGCACGCCGCAGCCGGCGCCGTCTGCCGGCCGGCCCTCGGCGCCTACGCCATCCCGCTCGGCAGCGGTACCCGTCCCGTCGAGGACCGGGTAGCCCGGGCGCGGATCGCGGTCCGGGAAATATCTCGGGGACGGCGGACGCTTTAGCTAAAGCAGGAGAACATGCGAAGGTGGTCGCATTGCACGGGCTAATATTTTGGCCCGCCGGTCATCGCCGCGTATGCGGTAGCTCTGAGCGGGTGCCAGCCTGGATACCCGTTCTGAAAATGTCTTCCTTCTGCGCAAGCGCGTGACGATATTTCCTGGCTGCCCCGGACCTCGGCGGTCATATTGAATTTCTTAGAGCCGAGGCTGGCATGGATCCAATTTTCCCCCGCCCGCGATTTTCGCTGGGAACTCGGCCGGGCATGCCTGCCGTGCACCGGTCCACTCCGACCCGGCCGGGCCCGCCGAACAGGATAAACAAGCTGAATAAGCGGCCGCCCGCCCCCGCGCCGAAGCTGACTCCGCGCTGGCCGATCTGGGTCATGCTGGGCGGGCTGGTCCTTGGATCCCTCCTACTCCTCCACCCGGGCTTCAAGAGCTCGACGACCCGGGACTTCAGCTACAGCGGTTTCGTCAGCGAAGTGACGGCCAATAAGGTCTCGACGGCGACGATCAGTTCGACGGGGCTGGTGACCGGCAAGCTTGATAACGGCGTCGCCTACAGCTCGCAGATCCCCACCGCGCTGAGCGACAACGCACTTTCCCCTCTCCTGCTCAAGCACAAGGTCCAGGTGACGGGCACCAGCTCGGGCGGCTCCTCGGTGGCGAGCCTGATCTTCTCCCTGTGGCCGCTGCTGCTCCTGGTCGGCCTCTTCTTCTGGTTCGCCCGCCGCGGCCGCAAGCAGCTCGGCGGGATCATGAGCTTTGGACGGTCGAAGGCCAAGCTCTACGACGAGGAGAGGCCTTCCACGCGTTTCACGGACATCGCCGGATATGAAGGCTCCAAGGCCGAGGTCATGGAAGTCGTCGACTACCTGAAGCACCCTGGGCGCTACGCGGGCGCGGGCGCGGTCGGTCCCAAGGGCGTGCTCATGGTGGGTCCGCCCGGCACCGGGAAGACGCTCCTGGCGAAGGCGGTCGCGGGCGAGGCGGGGGTGCCGTTCTTCGCCCTCAGCGGGTCGAGCTTCGTCGAGATGTTCGTCGGCGTCGGCGCATCGAGGGTGCGGAGTCTTTTCGAGGACGCCCGCAAGCATGCGCCGTCGATCATCTTCATCGATGAGATTGACGCCATAGGCGGCCGCCGCGGTCCTGGCGGGTTCGGCTCGAACGACGAGCGCGAGCAGACCCTCAACCAGCTGCTATCGGACATGGACGGATTCGAGCCGGGGGCCAGCGTGGTGGTGATGGGAGCGACCAACCGGGCCGAGATCCTCGATACGGCCCTGCTGCGGCCTGGCCGCTTCGACCGGACGGTGGAAATTCCCCTGCCCAACCAGAAGGAACGGATGGCGATCCTGGCCATCCACGGTCGGGGCAAGAAACTCGGGCCAGACGTGGATCTGGACACGGTGTCGCGCGGCACACCGGGGTTCTCGGGCGCCGATCTGGCCAACCTGGTGAACGAAGCCGCGATCAACGCCGTCCGGGACCGGCGTGATGTCCTGTCCGCCGACGACTTCGCCGCGGCGCGGGACCGCCTGCTGATCGGCCGGCGCGACGGCTCGAACGCGCTGCTGCCCGAGGAAAAGCACTCTGTCGCCGTGCACGAAGCGGGCCATGCGCTCGTCGCTGTCCTGTCGGAGCACGCCGACCCGGTGGCGAAGGTCACCATCCTGCCCCGTGGTGCGGCGCTCGGGGTGACCGAGCAGTTGCCGGAGTCCGAACGCCACCTGTATCCCCAGAGCTACCTCACCGACACGCTCGCGGTGCGGCTCGGCGGGCGGGCCGCGGAGATCATCGTCCTCGGTGAGCCATCGACCGGCGCGGCGGATGACCTCGCGGGCGCGACGGGAATCGCCACGCGCATGGTGCGGGAATGGGGTTTCTCCACCGAGGTCGGGCCCATCGGCTACGGCCCGGAAGGACCGAGCCGGGACAACCCGTTCGCGGGCCGTCCTTACGCCGAGGAAACCCAGCGGTCTATCGACCGGGAAGTAGCCAAGCTGCTCCGCGAAGCCGAGAGCCGGGCGACCCTGCTGCTGCGCACGAACCTGGACACCCTCGGGCGGGTGGTCGATCTCCTGCTCGAGCGGGAGACCATCGACGGCTCGGATCTGGCCGCCATCGTCGGGGTGCCGGAACGTCACGCCCAACCTGACATGGTCTGGGCCCCCCACGCGGTGGCCATGACGCCGGCCGGGGCAGAGCAGGGCCGGGCCAGCGCGGCCAACGGGAAGGCCCCACCGGTCAGCTGATCGGGACGCTCCCGCCCTGACGCATCAGCGGTGCATCGTGCGTGCCACAGGACGCACACGATGCACCGCGCTGAGATGATCCCGGTGGGCGATCGGGCTACAGGACGTCGTGGCCGGGGTGCGGATCGGCCGGGACCTCGGCGCGCTGGGCGGGGATGCTGCCCAGCCGGCCCGCCTGGAAGTCCTCGAACGCCTGGACCAGCTCATCCCGGGTGTTCATCACGAACGGCCCGTAGGCCGCCACCGGCTCGCGGATCGGCTGCCCGCCGAGGACCAGGATGTCCATCTCGCGGCCGGGCCCCTCCTGGGTCCGCGCGGCGCCCACGGTCAGCGCGTCACCCGCGCCGAACACCGCGAGCTGCCCGGTGCGGACGCCGCGGTGATCGGGGCCGACCGTGCCCGAGCCGCCCAGCACGTAGACCAGCGCGTTGAAGTCGCTGCGCCAGGGCAGGTGCAGCTGGGCGCCAGGCTGCAGGGTCGCGTGCAGCAGGCTGATCGGCGTGTGCGTGACACCGGGGCCGGGGTGCCCGGCCAGGTCGCCCGCGATGACCCGGATCAGCGCGCCGCCGTCCGGCGACGACAGCAGCGACACCTGCTTCGCCCGGATGTCCTGGTAGCGCGGGGTGGTCATCTTGAGGCTCCGGGGCAGGTTCACCCACAGCTGGAAGCCGTGGAACAGCCCGCCGCTCATGACGAGCTCCTCGGGCGGCTCCTCGATGTGCAGGATGCCGCCGCCCGCGGTCATCCACTGGGTGTCGCCGTTGGTGATCAGGCCGCCGCCGCCGTTGGAGTCCTGGTGCCGGAACACGCCGTCGATGATGTAGGTGACGGTCTCGAACCCGCGGTGCGGGTGCCACGGCGTGCCCTTGGGCTCACCCGGCGCGTACTCGACCTCGCCCATCTGGTCCATGTGGATGAACGGGTCCAGCTGCTTCAGGTCCACGCCGGCGAAGGCCCGGCGGACCGGGAAGCCCTCGCCCTCGAATCCGGACGGCGCGGTGGTCACCGACACGACCGGCCGCTCGGCCGCGGTCGCGGCGTCGGGCTCCGGGACGCGGGGCAGGACCAGAATGTCCTCTACGGTCACCGCTGGCATGACATCTCCTCTGTTAAACCTTCTCGACCAGCCTAAACGGCACGTTCACGCGCCCAGACGATGCCTTTCCCGGCCTGTCGCGGGACGCACTACGCCTAACGATAGTTGATCGCTCAACATTCCCGCCAGGTGAGTGTGCCGCAGGGGGTTAGGGGAGTTTCCAGTCGATGCCGCCGGCGCCCTGCTCCTCCAGCAGCGTGGTGGCGCGGCTGAACGGGCGGGAGCCGAAGAACCCGCGGTCGGCGGAGTTGGGGCTGGGGTGCGGTGACTCGATCAGCGGCACCCCGCCGAGCAGGGGGGCCAGGTTCCGCGCGTCACGCCCCCAGAGGATCGCGACCAGCGGGGACTGCCGCGCGGCCAGGGCCCGGATGGCCTGCTCGGTGACCTCCTCCCAGCCGCGCCCGCGGTGCGAGCCCGGTTTGCGGGGCTCCACGGTGAGGACCCGGTTCAGCAGCAGCACGCCGCGCTGGGTCCACGGGGTGAGGTCCCCGGACGACGGTGCCGGGTAGCCGAGGTCCGCGGTGTACTCGCGGAAGATGTTGATCAGGCTGGGCGGAAGCCGGCGCACCTCCGGCGCGACCGAGAAGCTCAGCCCGACCGGGTTCCCCGGGGTCGGGTACGGGTCCTGGCCGACGATCAGCACCCGCACGTCGGCGAACGGCTGCTGGAACGCGCGCAGTACCCGGTCGCCCGCGGGCAGGTAACGCCGCCCCGCGGCCACCTCGGCGCGCAGGAAGTCACCCATCGCGCTGATCCGGTCCGCCACCGGGGCCAGGGCCTCGGCCCACCCCTTCTCGACGATCTCGCCTAGCTCTCGGCCTGCCACGCAGACACTCTAGGGCGCGCGGGCGCCCCGCCGCGGCAGGCCACGCGATTTGCTTTCGAACAAATATTCCAAACTTTTCGTGGCCGCCCAGGCTGGCCCGCGCCGGCGGCCCGGGCCGGCGGCCGGCGGGCGCCCCGGCGGCCGGGGACTCCCGCCGGCCACTCCGGGGAGCGGCCGGGGACTCCCGCCGGCCACTCCGGGGAGCGGCCGGGGACTCCCGCCGGCCACTCCGGGGAGCGGCCGGGGACTCCCGCCGGCCACTCCGGGGAGCGGC
>WNGB01010798.1_pt1 | contig 12603 bp, 12 predicted proteins | sample 5400681 | NCBI WGS metagenome assembly WNGB01 (sample SAMN13153367, study PRJNA577476) | soil metagenome | isolation source: 115 cm soil or saprolite under grassland replicate 2 | place: USA:California | collected 2016-06-15 | reverse complement strand
TACACCCGGTATCGCGCGACCTTCTCGGGGTCGGGCTCGACCCCCAGCCCTGGGCCGCTCGGCGCGACGATGTCGCCCTCGACGTTCACGCGCAGCGGCTCGGCCAGGTACCACTGGAACACGTCGGACGACATGCCGGGCGGCTCGTGCAGCATCTCGAAATACGTCGAATTGGGAATCGCACACGCCAGGTGCAGATGCGCTGCCAGGCCGAGCCCGCCACCTCCGTGATGCGGCGCTACGAGTTTCCGACGAAGCTCCCCGAGCGCTGCGATCTTGCGCAAGCCGCTGAGTGTTTCGGCGACCATCGCCTCGGGCTGCACGACGTCGTACACGTCCTGCTCGATCAGCCAGCGCAGTTCATGTAAACCGCGATTGTTTTCGCCGCCAGCAATCAGGATCTCGACCGCCTGGCACAGCCGCCGCAGCCCGTCGAAGTCGTAGCGGTCGAGTGGCTCCTCGAGCCAGAACACGCCCAACTGCTGCAGCGCGCGCGCCGTTTCAAGCGCGCGTTCGTAGCGCCAGACCGGACCGGCGTCGGGCTGTGGCGTGCCGGGCTGCTGCGCCTGGTTGGCGTCAACGAGCAGCACGAAGTCATCGGCCATCGCCTGTCGAACGCCTTCGACCTGCGCCACGTCGGCGGCAACCGTCCAATCATGCAAGCGCAGCTTCATTGCCCGCCAGCCCTCGGCCTGGCGAGCCTGGGCATCCTCAGCGCGGCGTGCACCCGACCGCAGCTCGACGCAGCTGGCGTAGCCGGGTACTCGATCTTTGTGGCCGCCCCACAGCCGATACAGCGGCTGCCCGCACGCCTTGCCGATGAGGTCCCACAGCGCGATCTCGACGCCCCAGCAGCCGTCGGCATTGCGAAAGATACGCGCGTGCTGCTCGAGCTCGAACGGGTCCGCGCCCAGCAGACGCGGCTTGACCCAATTTTCCAGTGCAGCCGATTCGCCGTAGCCGGGCGCGCCCCAGCCGACGATGCCATCATCTGTCGTCAGCTTGACCAGGACGGCGTCGCGCCGCGTCCAGATGCTACCTGGCGCCCAAGCCGGTCGAAGTGGCTCGGCCAGCTCCGGACCATGCAGTCGAATGACCTCGAAGTCGACGATGCGCATGGCTACTGGTCGACGTCACCCGCCGGCAGCCAGAAGCTGACCGTGGTGCCCTGGTCTTCGACCAGCGACGTCAGCCGATCGGGGCAATTCGCGATGCGATCGTCGGGCGTATAGAAGCGCTCGAAACTGTGGCCGATGATTTCGCTGGCTTCGTAGCCCTTGAGTCGTCGCGCACCAGCGTTCCAGCTGGCGACCTGTCCGTCTGGTGTGTGCAGGAAGATCGCGTAGTCGACGACGCGATCGACAAGCATGCCAAAGAGACTTGCTTTGTCGTCCCGCCCGGTGCGGGGCGTAAGCGCCGACACGAGCTCGGCTGGCCTCCTCATCCCAACTAAATGTTAGGGGTCAGGCGTGCTCCCAGGGCGAATCACCGCCCAGGTATTGCGCGAACGTCCATTGATGCCCTTCGGGATCGGTGGCCTGGTAGCCGCGATCGCCCCACGGCCGGTCCTCCAACGGTGCAACGATCTTCGCGCCGGCCGCGGCTGCGCGCCCATAGTGCTCGTCGACGTTGTCGACGTACACGTACAGCATGCTGCTCACACCGCGCCGCGGGCTGTCGGCGTGGATCGACGGCGGGCCGACGGTGATGACACTGTCGCCCACCTGAAGCTGCGTCCGGCCGATCTGCCCGTCGTCCAGCAGGTGCCGCGCAAAAGTGCGCTCCACGAAGCCAAACGTTCGGCACAGCCAGTCAACAGCCGTCGCGACGTCCTCGTAGATCAGATGCGGCACGATACGCGGTAGCCCCGCCGGCGGAGCGGACAGGTTCGTCATCTGCATGGCGCTGCTAGTTCTGTTCACTGCCCGAGCCGTACAGAAGCTCGTAGTGGCGATAGTTGTCGTACACGATGCGCAGGTACGTCTGGGTTTCGGCGAATGGTATGAGCTCGACCAGGACATCGGGATCCGAGCCGTAGCGCTGCAGCCAGCGGGTGACGTTGCCGCCGCCGGCGTTGTAGGCGGCCAGGGCGGGGATCGCGCGACCGTCGAACTCGCGAAGCTGCTGGGCCATGTACCACGTGCCGAACTCCACGCTCACCATCGGCTTGAACAGGTCGCGCAGGGCAAAGTCCTCATGGCCCAGGCGAGCGGCGATGGCTCGCGCGGTAGGCGGAACGATCTGGGTCAGGCCCATCGCCTCGGCGCCGGACTGGGCCCGTGGCTCGAACGAGCTTTCCTGGCGCATCAGCGCCAGCATCAACAACGGATCGAGCCCATAGCGGGCAGAGTGCTGGGTCACCAGATCCGAAAAGCCATCCGGATAGACCTGTTTCTGCACCGACCGCGGCAGCGCGCTCAGCCCTACGAGGTCGCGCTCCAACCGACCGACACGCAGGACGAGCTGCGGCAGGTCGCGCTCCCGCAGCCAGTCGCCGACGGCGCTGAGGTGCGCAATGTCCTTCGTCGCGGCGTACGTGGCCATGACCCCATCGATCTCCCAACTGGCCTCGGTCTGTAGACCGAGCTCGAGCAGGTCGTCGGCGCGCCGCAAGCCCGGCACAGCCGCAACTTCCGCGCGCACATGGTCCGACGACAGGCCAAGAGAAGCGAGCCAGGCGTCGCGCTCGGCAACCTCCGCGACGCTCCGCACACGCCAGTCGGCACTTCGGCTGGCAATGGACAGCTCGCTGCCGGCCAGGAGCTCCTGGGCGCGCAGGCCGTGGTAGGTCTCGGGCGCGAGCGCCACGGCTTCGTTTAGCGCGGCGAGCGACTCGGCCGAGCCGGGTGGGAGCGCCTTGCCACTCCAGAACTGCAATTGCCCCTGCACGACTGGGGTCCCACCGGCGACGAGGCCCTGCCGCCAGGCCTGGAGTGCACCCGGGCCATCCTGGCGTACGTAGCGCGTGATACCCACGTTCAGCAGGGCTTCGGCGGCGCGATCGGGGGCCAGCGCGGCCATGCGGCTGAATGTGCCCTCGGCTTTGGTGAACTCACCCGCGCGCATCTGCAGCTGGCCCAGCTGAAGCAGCGCCCGACCAGCGGCGGAGGGCTCCCGATCGGCCAACGCGGCCAACTCCATGCGTGCATCGTCTTCTCGACCGAGCTTGACCAGCGCGGCGGCACTGCCCAGGCCGGCTGCCCCGGCATCGGGTGAGCCCGGCGCGACCTGCTCGAACAGGTCGAGCGCAGTGCTGTACTGGCGCGCATTCAAGCGGACCGTGCCTGCGTGATACGGGCTGATCACGCTGCCCAGTCCCATGTCATTGAGCGCGTCGAGGGCACCAGCCGCGCGCGCGGTTTCGGGCAGATCGACCACGACGGCGCGGTAGCGGTCGACGTCGAGGTGGCCAAGCGCGCGCATGATCGTCGCGGTCGTGAACAGCATCTCGGCGCGGTAGGCGCGCGTTCCGGCCAGCGAGAGCGCGGTGTTGTAGTAGTCCAGCGCCTCCTGCTTACGGCCGAGCTTGAGATCGGCCTCAGCGGCGCGCTCGAGGGCTTCGATCCGCGTCAGGCGCGGTCCGCCGCCGTCGATGCGCAATGCCGCCTGCGCGGCGATGAGCTCGCCGGACCAATCGCCCAGGCGGGCCAGGCAGACAGCCCGCTGGAGGAACGGGTATGGACCGAGGTCGACGCGACCAGGCGCGGAGTCGTAGGCCAGAAGCGCGCGCAAGGCGCCTTCACAATTGCCAGCCGAGCGGCCGACCTGGGCCAGCGTGAAGAGCGCGCCCGCTTCCTGGTCCGACCCGGGATACTCAGCGAGCAGCCTCTGTAGCAGGGCTTCAGCGGTCTCGGTATTGGCATCGCTGAATGCGGCGCGCGCCTGGAGCAGCAGCGCGCGCGGTGCGGCCTGCGGACCGAAACGATCGGGTAGCGCGGCGTAGAACTGTTGCGCGGCGGCGTAGTCACCGGGTCGGGTGAGCTGACGGCCCTGCGCCCACACCTCGTCGAGCGATTGGGCGCCGACCAGCGGCGTGGGCTGCCACGTGAGCAGCACCAGTACGAGCAAGACGATCGCGCGCGCCCCCATGCGAGAGGTAGTCGAGTGTAACTGCCGCGAGCTACGAGCGCGGGGCTTACACTCCGGTCACCATGCCCATCCAAGTGAGCAATGCCGAGAAGAAGGCCGAGATTGCGCGCGATGTCGTCGTGGCCTACTTGTCGCATGTCAAAGACGAGGCGCTGACCGACCTCGGCAAGATCGACGAAGCCATCACGCGGCTTGTGGATGTGGTCGATCGGACATTCGAAGTCGCCGAGCATCGCGCGCCCGGGTTCGGCGTGCCGCCAACGCTCCCGCGCAAGCAATAAGCGGCGGCGGGGGCGGGCAGCGTGTGGCTTCGCCAGCTCGCGCTGGTCAACTTCCGCAACTTTCGACGGCTCCAGATCGACGGCCAGCCCGGTGTCCTGCTCGTCTGTGGCCGCAATGGCCAGGGCAAGACCAATCTTCTCGAGGCGATCTATGTCCTGGCCACGAGCCGCTCGCCCAGGACGAGCATCGAACGTGAGCTGCTGAACTGGGAAGTCGCCGAAGACGCGGACCTCGCGGCGGTGGTCCCCCCTTTTGCGCGGCTGGACGGGTCTGTCAAACGAGTCGAAGGCGAAGTCCACCTGCAGCTCCTGTTCGAAACCACACAGGCGGCCGAGTCGATCTCCAGGACCATCAAGGTCAACGGCTTGCCCGCTAGAGCCACCGCCCTCGTCGGCCAACTGCCCGTGGTCTACTTCTCACCCGCCGACGTCAGCCTGGCGGGTGGCCCGCCAGCAGGCAGGCGCCAGTACCTCAACCTGGCCAACTCCCAGGCGTCCGCCGACCACCTGCGGGCGCTGCAGCGCTACAACCGCGTCCTGCTCCAGCGCAACCAGGTCTTGCGACTGGTCCGCGAACGGCGCCAGCCGCAAAGCGCCCTCGAGCCGTGGACCGAGCAGATGCTCCATTGGGGCTCCCAGATCCTGTACCAGCGACACATGATGCTCGCGCTCGTCAGCGAGCGCGCGGCGCCAATTTTTGCTGACCTCGCGGGACTGCCCGACACTTTGCGGATCACCTATCGCTCAACCGCCAGCGCGCCAGCCGAGGCGCCGCCCACGCTCGAGGAGTTGCAGGCGAGCTTTCGCGAGAACCAGGCGCGCATCGCCACGCGCGAGATCGACCAGGCCGTCAGTCTCCTCGGCCCACACCGCGACGATTTCGCCTTTTACCTGGGCGATGTCGACCTGAACACGTACGGCTCGCGCGGCCAGCAGCGCCTGGCGGTTCTCGCGCTCAAGCTCGCCGAAGCCGATTGGATGCACGCCGAGATTGGCGACCTGCCGGTCATCTTGCTCGACGACGTGCTGTCGGAGCTCGACCCCGAACGGCGCCAGTACGTCATGCATCGTGTCACCCGCGCCGAACCGAACACGGAACGCCAGGTGTGGATCACCAGCACCGACCGCTCCGGATTCGCCAACGAAATCCTGACCAGCGCCCAGCAGTTTGAGATCGACGCTGGCCAGGTACGGCGGGCATAATCCAGCCGCGATGAACTTCCTGGGGATGGGCCCGCTCGAGCTCGTACTGATCGTGGTCCTGGCCCTGATCGTGTTCGGACCGGCCAAGCTGCCCGAAATCATGGGTCAGATCGGTAGAGCCATTGGTGACTTTCGGCGCGCCACGAGCGAGCTCAGCGACGAATTCAATCGGACCATTCAGGCCGAGCTCAACGAGACGAAGCAGACCATCGAGGAAACGAAGTCAGCGCTGACCGAGGTGCGGTCGGCCGTCGACTCCACCGTGAGCGAGACACGCGCGGCCGTCTCGGGCACGCCCGCGCCGCGTGTGGCCACACCAACGATGGAGCCGCCCATCGCCAATGGACACGACGAAACGACCAGCAACGGGGCGACGACCGAGGCCAGTCCGCCACTCGCCGACACCAGTCAGTGGAGCTGGGAAACGTCGCCTGCGACGTCAGCCGAGGCCGCTGCCACCGAGGAGGCTGCTCCTGTAGCAGAAGCAGCGGTACCCGAGCCGGCCGTCGAGACAACAGAGCCGTCCGCTGAGACGGCCGCTGAGACGGAGGAGCACACCATCAGGCCACCCGAGCGTATCGCGCGCGACGAGCTGCAGCCCCCCTATTGATTCAGCAAGCAATGGAAGCTTTCCGATCGGCCAATCGCCATCCCATACAATATGGGCGCACCCGAAGGAGTGGCCGGTGATCGAAGTCTTCGTCGAGAGCATCCGCGTCAACATGACCAACTACCGGCGCGTGGTCATGTTGAAGGAGAAGACGTCACCCCGCTACTTGCCTATCTGGATCGGCCACTTCGAAGCAGACGCCATCGCAATTCCGATGCAGAACGTGCCCGTTTCGCGGCCGCTCACGCACGATTTGTTGAAAGGTGCGATCGAGCAGCTCGGCGGCAAGCTCACCCAGGTGGTGATCAACGAGCTTGCCGATGAGACCTTCTTCGCCAAGCTCATCGTGGACGCCAACGGGCGGCATGTCGAAGTCGACGCCCGACCTTCGGACGCCATTGCGTTAGCGATTCGCGCCAAAGTGCCGATCTATGTGGAAGAGTCGGTCTTCGAACAAGCCGGCCTGGTCTTCGAAAACGAGGAGGCCGAGGCCGAAGTCGAAGGCGAAGAAGTGACCGAGATCGACGAAGCCAAGCTCACCGTCTTTCGCGACTTCATCGAGTCGCTAGATATCGACGACCTGGGCAAGGGCGGCACCGAGCACAAGCTGTCTTAATCGATATTCGCTTGGCCCATCCGGGTCGGGGCCGCAGGCTCCCCCGACCCGAAGTGGCTACCTGCCATGCGCGTGACTAGGGCTCGAGGAGGCGATACAGCTCGTCACGGTCTAGTGTGGCGATGCCCTCGATGCGGCCGTCGGGGTGGAGGAGCTCGCGGGACGTGGCGGTGATTTGGCCGATGACGGTGGCAGACAGGGCTCTGGCCATGGTCTCGCCGTCCGCGCAGGCAACCAAAAGGGCGCCGCTGGCAATCAGGCGTAATGGGTCGGCGCCGACGGCGGCGCAGATTGCGGCCGTGGCGCGACGCACAGGGATGCGCTCGGCGTACAGGCGAAAGCCGACACCCGAGGCCTCGGCCATCTCCCAGGCGGCGCCGATGATGCCGCCTTCGGTGGGATCGTGCATGGCATGGGCGCCCAAGTCCGCGGCACGGTGAGCATCGGCCACCACGCTCAGCTCGGCGACGTAGCCGCGCGCCTCTTCGAGCAGCGCACCAGGTACGGACGCTAGACGGTCGGCAAAGTCGTTGGCCAGGATGTGCGAGCCTTCGAGCGCCGCCGCCCTGGTGAGCACCAGAGCATCGCCGACCTGACAGCCAGCGGCAGTGATTAGCCGGTCACGGTGCGCGCGGCCCACCCCAGTCATGACCACAAGCGGCGCAGACACGCCGGGTGCAATCTCCGTGTGGCCGCCGAGGACCTCCACGTTCAACGCACGAGCAGCGGCATCGATGTCCGAGGTCAATTCGTCGATCGTAGAAGCGGCCGCCCCGGCCGGGAACAACAGCGTGGCCAGCACGCCGACGGGCTCGGCGCCCATCACCGCCAGGTCGTTGCACACCACGTTCACGGCCAGGCGACCCGCGCCATGGCTGGCGGTCGTGATCGGGTCCGTGGTCAGGACACACACCGAATCGGCGCCAAAGTCAACAACCGCGGCGTCGATCCCCAGGGATGCGCCGACCAGCGTCTCGGGTCGCCGGGCGCCGAGGCGGCCCAGCACCAGCCCGCGCAGGATGTCAGGCGGCAGCTTGCCGGTATGCAGGCTCAGATGCCCAGCAGCGCGTACGGCCGCTCGAGCAGCTCGGCCAGGCGGGCCAGGAACGCGGCGGCCGGCACGCCGTCGACCACGCGATGGTCGAAGCTCAGCGACAACGTACACATCGTGCGCGGCTCAACCCGCCCGTCGACGACGACGGCTTTGTCGGCGATGCGGCCAACGCCCAGGATGGCCGTTTCGGGCGGGTTGATGATGGGCGTGAAGCCGTCGACGCGGTACGCGCCGAGATTGGTGATGGTGAACGACCCTTCGGACATCTCATTCGGCGACAGCCGACCAGCCCGAGCCTTATCGACCAGCACCAGCAAATCAGCAGCGAGCTCGCGCAGCGATCGCGCATCAGCATTGCGCAGCACAGGCACCAGCAGGCCTTCGGGCTCAACGGCCACGGCCACGCCGATGTGGACCGCCTCGGAGCGGCGGATGCCCTGCCCGTCCACCCATTGGGCGTGCACAGCCGGGTGTTCCCGAAGTGCCAGGGCGGCCGCGCGAGCGATGATGGCGTCCCACGGCAGCTTGGCCAGGCCGAGCCGTTCGAATTCAGGCTGCAACTGCTGGCGGAATCGCGCCGCCTCAGAAAAATCGGCTTCGAGAAACAGCGTGACGCGCGCGGTGGCCTGAGCCGAAGCGGCCATACGCTCGGCCGTGATGCGCCGCACCCGGCTCAGCGTCTCAACGTCGCCGACCGGCTGTGCCGCACGCAGCACGTCGTCCTGGGTGATGCGACCGCCAGGTCCCGTCCCGCTGACGGCGGCGATATCGACGCCATGCTCCTGGGCCAGCCGACGCGCCAGCGGAGTTGCGAGCACCCGTGTCTCGGTGGGCGTCTCAGCCGCGGCGAGCACGTCGGCTTCCACAACCCGACTCTGCGGTCCACTGCCCTGCAGGGCGGCGACGTCGACGCCGAGCTCGCGCGCCCGCATCCGCGCCCGTGGCGACACGAATTGGCGTGCCATGGACGCCCCGTTGCCGGACGGCACTGACGTTCGGGCGACCGGCGGCGGGGCGGGCATGCGCGGGGGCAGGTCACCAGGCCCGCCGGCCGGCGCGGCGGGCGCGGCCGGAACGACCGTCGCTGTGGGTGCCGCGACAGCACCAACGGCGGCCTCAGATTCGATCTCGGCGATCGGCGTCTTGACCGCGACGGTAGTGCCCGGCTGGACCAGGATGCGCCGCAGCACGCCACTGGCCGGCGCGGGCACTTCGACTGTGCCCTTGTCCATCTCGACCGTCAGCAGCGGCTCGTCCTTGCGTACGTCATCACCCTCGTTTTTGAGCCACTCGGCGACCGTTCCTTCCTCCATGGTCAGACCGAGCATGGGCATCGTGACCGGCACGGCCGCCGCCATCAGCGCTCCTTATTGACGAGGGCGCGGGCGGCGATCACCAGGTCATCGACCTGCGGCAGCGCCGCGGTCTCGAGCGCAGCGGCGTACGGAACGGGCACATCGCGCGCGCAGACGCGCAGCGGCGGCGCATCCAGATAGTCGAACGCAGCCTCCACGACACGCGTGATGATCTCGCCGCCGTAGCCGCCGCGGGTGTACGCCTCGTGCGAAACGATCAGCCGGCCCGTCTTCTTGACAGAGTCGACGATGGTCTGCTCGTCCAGTGGCACCAGCGTGCGCGGATCGATCACCTCGAGCTCGATGCCTTCTTCGGCTAGCTGTTCAGCCGCCTGGAGCGCCTTGCCGACCATCGTGTGAATGCTGACCACGGTGACGTGCTTGCCTTGACGTTTGACGTCAGCGATGCCGAACGGGATGCTGACATCGCCACTCGGGATTGGCCCTTTGGTGAAGTACAGCACCTTGTGCTCGAGGAAGATGACCGGGTTGTCGTCGCGAATCGCCGTCTTGAGTAGGCCCTTGGCGTCGGCCGGCGTGCTGGGCGTGACCACCTTCAAGCCTGGGATATGGCAGAACCACGCCTCCAGGCTCTGACTGTGCTGCGCGGCATTGCCACGCCCGGCGCCTTCCTGGGCGCGAATAACCATCGGCACCTTGGCCTTGCCGCCAAACATGTAGCGCAGCTTGGCCGCCTGGTTGACGATCGGCTCCATCGCCAGACCGATGAAGTCGACGTACATGATCTCGGCCACTGGGCGACTGCCGGTGGCAGCAGCGCCGACGGCGACCGCCGCGATCGCCTCTTCGGAGATCGGCGTGTCGCGCACGCGTTCAGCGCCAAATTCATCGGCGAGGCCTTTGGTGACGCCGAAGACGCCACCGCCACCCCAACCGGCCACGTCTTCACCCATGACGAAGACCGTCGTATCGCGACGCATCTCCTCGCGGAGAGCCTCGTTCAACGCCTCCGCATACGTCAGGACCCGCGGCTCAGCGGAGGCTGGCGCAGGCTCAGCAGCGGTCGCGGTCACGCGTAAATATCCGTCATCAGCTGGTCGGGCGTCGGCTCCGGGCTGGAGCGCGCGAACTCGACAGCTTCCTCGATCTGCGCCTCGATGCGCCGTGCGAGATCGTCTATCTCAGCGGCCGACATAACGCCTGTCTCCACGGCCACGCGCTTGACGCGCTCGATCGGATCCTGCTCGCGCCACCGCTCGACCTCTTCTTTTTCGCGGTAGTTCAACGGATCGCCCGCGTGATGGCCATGGAAGCGATACGTGTTGCACACCAGGTAGCTCGGGCCGTCACCGCGCCGTGCGCGTTCAACCAGCTCGGTCGCGTTGGCGTGCACCGTGAACAGGTCCATGCCGTCGACCGTGACGCCCGGAATCCCATAGCCCGCCGCGCGACGAGCCGGGTCGCCGCCCGCGACACTCCAGTCCGAACGCGCCGACATCGCGTACTGGTTGTTCTCACAGACGTAGACGACGGGCAGCTTCCAGATCGCGGCGAGGTTTGTGGTCTCGTGCAGGATGCCTTGCTCGAGCGCGCCGTCGCCGAAGAAACAGATCGCGACCGAACCGGTGTTCTGCAGACGCGAGGTCAGCGCGGCGCCGGTCGCCAGGCCCATGCCGCCGCCAACGATGCCATTGGCGCCGAGCATGTGCCTGTCCATGTCCGCGATGTGCATACTGCCGCCCTTGCCGCCCGAGTAGCCGGTCGCCCGACCGAGCAGCTCGGCCATCATCCGCTTCGGGTCGCCGCCCTTGGCAATGGTGTGACCATGGCCACGGTGGGTGCTCGTCACGTAGTCGTCGGGGCGCAGCGCGAGCATCACGCCGACCCCGACGGCCTCCATACCTATGTACGGGTGGGTTGTGCCGCGCATCTCGCCCGCTCGATACAGCGCGAGCGCACGCTCGTCGAAGTGGCGGATGGTCAGCATCAGGCGCAGCGCCTCCCGCAAGCGCTCGCCGTCGAGCGTCTCGGTGCGACGGTCGACCTGGGTGTCGGTGGCCATGCTCAGGGGTGCAGCATAACTCGGATCGCACCGTCCCGGCGCGTGGTGGCGCGGTACTTGGTGTAGCCTGAGCGCGAGACGACCATGAGCGAGCTGCGCGTCATCAGACCGGATGATCGGCAACCCGAATTAGCGAGCGGCCCGATGCTGCGGCAGAGCGGCATCGCCCAGGGCACGGTCGGCGCCGACAAGATCTGGCTCGGCTATGTCGAGCTGGCGCCCGGGTGCGCCTCAGCGGTGCACCACCATGGGGAAGCCGAGAGCGGCATCTTCATCATCAGCGGCAACGCACGCTTTTACACCGGCGAACGGCTCGAGGAACGGCGCGAGGCGCAGGCCGGCGACTTCGTGTGGGTGCCGCCGCACGTCGTCCACGTGGAACAGAACATTTCGAACACCGAGCCGGTGCGGATGGTCGTCGCGCGCTCGACGCAGACGGCGCTGACGTTCAACCTGCCCACGCCGGAAGGTTGGCAGCCCAGTTGAGTTCGCCCAGCTGGAAATCCTTCGGCCGGGACCCGAACAAGCGCCACTTGCTGCGCGCCGACGGCATGTCGTATAGTGCTCGTTGCGCCGCGCAAGTGGTGTATTAACAACCGCGACCGTCGTAAGCGACGGGAAAGGGGCAAGATCGAGGAGCCAGGGCAACGCCAGACTGAGAACTGGTTTATTGCTTTGAGGTGCCCCGACCTGCCACGTGGCGAGCGTCGGGTTTTTTATGCCCGCCGCGTCGCGGCCGTACCTGAACAAGAGCAGAGTGGAGCAGAGGCCATTTACATCAGTAATGATGGAGATGGGATCTGTCTAGACAAGCGTGCCAGAAAAGAAAGACGAGCGAAGGAAGTGTGCGAGCGTGGAAACACGACCTCGGTAAGTGCATTACAAATTTGCACTTGATTCCTTTTGAGGCTGGAACTCGCAAGAGGGAAGGTCCTCGAAAAGGGACAAACTTAGCATCAGTTTCATGATGGAGAGTTTGATCCTGGCTCAGGGCAAACGCTGGCGGCGTGCCTAAAACATGCAAGTCGCACGAGACCTTCGGGTCTAGTGGCAGACGGCTGAGTAACACGTGGGTGACGTACCCGTTGGTGGGGAATAACTGCCCGAAAGGGTGGCTAATTCCGCATACGCCCAGCAGACCAATCTGTTGGGGAAAGCCGCAAGGCGCCGATGGAGCGGCCCGCGTCCGATTAGCTTGTTGGTGGGGTAACGGCCTACCAAGGCGACGATCGGTAGCTGGTCTCAGAGGATGATCAGCCAGACTGGGACTGAGACACGGCCCAGACTCCTACGGGAGGCAGCAGTTAGGAATTTTGGGCAATGGGCGCAAGCCTGACCCAGCAACGCCGCGTGGGTGACGAAGGCCTTCGGG
>WNGB01012381.1_pt1 | contig 12604 bp, 11 predicted proteins | sample 5400681 | NCBI WGS metagenome assembly WNGB01 (sample SAMN13153367, study PRJNA577476) | soil metagenome | isolation source: 115 cm soil or saprolite under grassland replicate 2 | place: USA:California | collected 2016-06-15 | reverse complement strand
CCTCGGTGCTCTCCGGGACGTACTCTCCGGGTCCGGTTCCCACGGGGGACTCCGCTGTCAGCCTGGAAGGGCTCCGACAGAAGAATCGGGCGACGAGGAAAAGTCAACGAGAAACCCACTTTCCTTGCTACAGTCTCCCTTTGTCGTGGCTTTTCTTTTTGGAAGGCTCCGGAGCAGGGAACTTTTGCCCCTCCGGCGTGAACGGAATGATTTTGCAGGCAAGTTCAAGGAACCTGTCCCCGCGATCATTCGAGCCCAGAGCCTCGAAGTGGGACGTAAAATGCTCCATCAGGTTCTCAAATGACCCAAGGAAAACCGGAAGCTGGTTCGGATTGTCGTTCTGCATAGCAGGTTCGTTCCAGGAAAGAAAAGTTGCTCGATCGTGTGTGCCTTCTGCGCAATGTTAGCGGCGAACTCGGGCGAACTCATTGCTGGAATTCGCCGCCCAGTCCCCAGGCATCGGACAGAGGAAAGTACTGTTCTCGGTCATCAGGCTGTCAGATCCCGCCACGACCGCTTTGCCAGCTGCCTCCGCAGCCGAGCTGGTGATTAACCTGACCGGCGTCAGCTAACATCTGTCTGCATATGCACCTGCGCCTGTCTGCATATGTACCGGCACCTGTCTTCATCGGCACTGCCGCCCCTACCTGCGGACCTCGTCACGTTCCGGCCGGCACCTTGCCTTCGCTTCGTGATGACCCGTTCAGCGCGGTGCGGCTCAATTCGTCGAGGCAGCCCGCAAGCATTACCTCAACGTCCCGGCGCGTGTTGGCGCGGAGCGGAGCGGCGAGGGCTGCCTGGTACAGGTTCGCGGCCCGGCTCAAGTCGCCGCCCTTCTGGTAGCAGGACGCCGCACTGATGCGACTCGCGGCCGCTTCCAAATCCCGACCAAGCAGATCCAGCAATGGCGCGATCTGCTCCTCAAGGGAAGCCGCCACCGCCCACATCGGTTGCACCGTCTCCGCCATCCCCATGTCTGCGAAGGTGCGGGCCTTCATGAGAAGGGCCGTTTTCGACGCCATCAACTCCAGCAGCACCGCGGGATACGGCTTCGCCTTGCCTTTCGCCATGTCATGCCTCCGCCGGATCCTGTCGCGAGACCCGGATGCGATGTCCCTTTGTTGAGCTTACTGTACCGCATCGCCAAAGCCGAGGAAAGATAGGCCAGTTTGCGAGCGGTGTCGTAGGTCAGGCGCCCGCGCCTCTCCGGGAGCGAGCGGAGAGGCGCTGATGCTGGCCTACGGCCCTGGGCAGACCGCTTCGCAGGCGGGTCATGCCCCCGCGAAAAGTGGCGCGCTGCTCGAGCCGCGGTGACGCAAGTCGATGGCTGTAAATATCTTCTGCGATGCTGGCCTGCGTGCCACGGGACTCAGCAACTGGCACGTTGGTCCGCAAGGACGGCGTCGGCCCGGCAAAGCAGAACCCCTGACGCGCTCCCGTCCTCCGCAGCAAAGTGCCGCGGAGGACAGGGCAGCTCAGGGGTTGCTGTCAGGCTCGAAAGCCTGACCGACATCATTTCGCGGTTGTTACCGTTTCTCAACGACGGTCAGCTGCACCGGCCGCGACACGGCCCGGTTGGCGGGAGTGTAATACTCGTACGCCACCGCGGCGGGGGCCTGCGCCCGCACCGGGTACTTCGCCCGCAGCGTGTACTCGAAATGGAGCACATCGCCCGGACGTACGTCTCCCAGATACAGCGTCACCGTCCGTTGCGTCACGCTGAACTTCTGGATCTGCTTTTTCCCGACCATCTCGGCGAACTCACCGCCATCGACGACGAACCCCGGAGCGATGCCCAGGTCGAGCATCACCATGTACGTCGGCACCGGACCGTTGTACTTCAGCGTCGCCTTCGCCTTCAGGATGTCGTTCGTCGCCAGCTTCGTCCGGTCATACTCGACGTTGACGTCGAGCACCGGCTTGCCGGCGGCCACTTGCTCCCTCTTACGCGGCTCGAAGTAACGGCCGACGATCTGATACATCAGGTTCGTCTCGCCCTTGACCTCGATCTCGACGCGGTTCGCACCGGGCTGTGTGTGGTCCTTCAGGTCGAACGCCTGCATCACGTCGGCGTTCTCCTCCGTGACCTCGCCCTTCGCAGCCTTCTTGCCGTTGACGAGGATCGTGAAGGGCGTCGTCCCCTTCACCGGCGTCGCGGACATGCCTGTCAGCAGCGCCTTGAGCGACAGAATCGTCGCCTGCGTGCTGCCCCAGGTGCCGTTGCCCTGCTTCGCCTTGATCAGATACGTCAACGCCTTGTTCAGGCTGTTCGTGAACTGACCCGTCTTCGCCATCGCCAGCGCCGTTAGCGCTGTGGCCTCGATGGTGATGCCATCGCCGCGAGCGTAGGTCAGCGACGTCCCCTTGCCGGGGAAATGCGCCGCCTTCCACTCGGGCAGATCCTTGCGCAGCGCATCGAGCCGCTGCAGCAGGTGCAAGGTGCTGTCGTCCTTGGCATCGAAAGCCGCCAGGGCATTCGCCGCCAGCGCCAGGATGTAGGCGTTCTCGCCCGCATCGTTGACGTGACCGCGAATGTACTCGATCGACTTCTGCATCTGCGCCTTCGGCGCACCGCTCTCCAGCAGCGACCAGGCGACATAGCTGGTCAGCAGGAGTTTCGGGTTGCCCATGCTGGCGATGGTCTCGCCGTGCGTGGCGCCGACGTTCGACCAGGTGCCGTCCTTGTCCATCTGCTTCATCAGCCAGGCCTGCGTCCGATCGATCACGCCGCGATCGACGGGATACACCTTCGCCATGTCGCTGAACTCTTGCAGCCCATAGGCGCTGAGCCAGACGAGCGGCGCACCGTTGCCCCACCAGTCGAACCCGCCGCCGGGACGCTCGAAGGTGAGGAGCTTCTGATAGCCAACATTGAGGTACTGCTCGGCCTTCAGAAGGAGCTGAGGAGAGGCCACACGGGCCTTCTTGACGTAATCCACGACCAGAATGTTCGGATAGGCCGCGGAAGACGTTTGCTCCATTCAGCCACCCGGAAGGCGTATCATGCCTTCCACCCCATCGAGCACTTGAGCCACCACTCCGGGGTAAATCCGCACGAGCAATTTCGAGGCGTCCGGAATGGCGTTTTGCGGCACGTCGATCACTTGCGTGATCTTGCCGCTGAGGCGGTCGTTGACGACCTTCTCGACTTTCTCGCCGTCGGGCACGACCTCCACCGTGCGTTTGACGGCGTCGGACTGCTTGCTGCCGCGGGCGTTGACGGTCAGCGGCTGCCAGCCGATCTTGTTCGCCTTGATGCGGAACTTGACCGACGTCACCTCCTCGGGCTTGAGGTTGAGTGTGCGGCTCAGGCCGCCCTCGTCGAGCAGGCTGAACCACGGCTCGGCCTGCAACTCGATTTTCACACTTTGCGGCGTTTTGAGGTAGTTATAGACGGCGACCGGGAAGGCCACCTCGTCGTTCTGGGTCAGGGTCACCGGCAGGTCGATGTCCACGAAGAAGTCCTGGAAGACCTTCAAGGGGACGGTGACGCCGCCGAGCGAACCGGTACGGCTGTTGGCCGAGGCGCTGAGCCGCCAGGTGGTGATCGAGTCGGCGAAGTTGACGGCGAGGTTGGCCACGCCGTTGTCGTCGGTGATCAGCGCCGGCTGCCACAGCATCGTCTCGGGGAAATACTCGCGCACCTTGATCGGTGCGGCCCCACCAGCCTGCCCCGCGGCTTGCTGGCCAGGCTCGCCCTTGGCCTTGCCTTCGCCGAGCTTGCGGGCCATGTCGCCCGCCCCCCCAGGGGCCGCCATCGGCGGCATCGCGCCGCCCACCGGCCCATTCGCCGCCCGCCCATCGCGGTCGAAGCGTTTGAGGAACTGTTCGCGCTCCAACCCGCCACGGCCGAACCCTCGGCCTCCGCCGAGGCGCGGATCCATCTGGGCCAACGCCACTCGGTGTGCCGCCTGACCATTGTTCCACCAGCCGCCGGCGAGCTTTTTCCCGCCCTGTGTCCACGCGACGTCATCGGCGGTGGAGTAATCGCGGTCCGGACCGGCCGAGACGATGTCGTGCAGGTCGAACTGCGAATGGCCGGTCTTGTGGTCGGCCTTCGCGGTGCGCTTCACCAGTTTGAAGCCCTGGCCCCAGCCGTCGCGCAGCCAGTGAGCGTCGAGCCCCTGGTTCGCGGCGGCGTCGGACAGGATCGCGGCCGGGAAGGTCCAGCGGCCGTCCTTGAACCACTTCTCCTTGAGGGCGTCACTATACTTCACGAACGCCTCGGCCAACCGCTCCATGCGATGCCGCGTCAGCGCACGTGCCAGATGGTCAACGTCGAATTCCTTCTCGGTGCGGGCGAGTTCGGCAATGCTCAACTGGCCGCCGAACGGAGCGTTCAGCGCGGCGCCGTTGACATGGCCAGCCCGCATTGCCTCCTGCAGGATGTCCTTGCGGAACGTCCAGCGATTGGCCTTCTCGTCGAACTGGATCGCCGAATCGTTGTTCCAGGCGAACTGATAGAGGCCCCAACCGATCTGGGCGACCTGGCCGTCGAACTGCAACTTGCGCTGCAGGGCGGGTTCGACGTCCCAGCGCGCCGGCGGCCGCACCTTCACGGACGTGAGCAGCACCTCGGCGACCTGCTGCCGCGGCGCGGGCAATGCCGGCACGCGGACCAGGTTGTCAATCGTGTCGCTCGGCCGCAGTTTCACCTGCACCTGCGGCTTCATCAGTTCTTCCTGCAAGGTGAAATACACCTTCTCCAGGCCCGGCTGCAGATCTTGCAGGGCGTAGACGGCCTCGTCCACGACGATGATGCCCAGAGCGGCCGCGGTCGGCTTGCCCTGGCTGTCGGTGACATGGAAGCGAATGCGGCCGTTGGCGCCGGGGAGGTACTCGTTCTTGTCGGCCTTGACCTCGATCTTGAGATCGTCGCGCGGGTGGACGTAGACCACGCGGCTGTCGCGAATGATCTCGCCGGTGTGCAGCATCTGATAGGCGTGGACTTCGAGGCTGCCGAAGAGGGTCTGCGGCAGGTCGAGGCGATGCGTCGCCTGACCTTCCTTGACAGCCATCCAGCGGCTGAGCACGATCTGCCCGCCGCGGGTGATGTCGAGATAGACCGTCGGCAGACCGGCAGAGGAGCGGACCTCCGCATTGAGACTATCGCCAGCGCGATAGATGGCCTTGTCGAGCCGCAGCAGCACGTTCTCGCCGAGCGGATGGCTGTTCAGGGCGTCGGCGCGCTTCGCGGTGTTGCCCTTGGCGTCGCGCGCTTCGGCGAGAACGTCGAGCAGGATCGCCGGCATAAAGCCAACCTGCGTGCCGCCGAGCATCTCGATGTTGCGCTGTTCCGCGTTGCCCTGGCGGAACTGGTCGGCCTTCGGCGTGATCTTCAATTCGGCCAAGCCGGCCTCATTGGTTTTCATGGTGGCGACCGCTTCGCCCTTCGCTTCCTTGCCGAGCCAGAGTTTCACCTCGGTGTTCGGCGCGGGGCTGCCGTCGGGGTAGACGGTGGCGGCGAAGATGCGATTCTCCATCGCCGGCACGAGCTTGCCGCCCTCGGGAATCAGGCTCAGCACGATCGGGTGTTCGCTGACCGTGTAGGAGCGGCTGATCGTCTCGCTGTGGTCGGCGGTGTCGGTCACCTTGACGTCCAACTTGACAAGGGCGTTGCCCTTCGTGAGCGGCTGGCCGACGAAGTAGTCGGGCAGTTGAATCTCGAACTTGATGTGGCCGTTGGCGTCAGTCTTGCCGTTCCAGGTCTGGAACTTGCGGAAAGCGACATCAAAGGTCTCCGCAGTGACTTCGACCTTGGCATTGGCGACCGGCTTGCCGAAGAAGTAGTCGCTCTGCAGTTCGGCCTTGATGGTTTCCTTCGGCAAATAGAAAGATTTGTCGGAGGTGACATTGGCCTTGAACTTCGGCAGGACGTAGCGCTTGACGGAGACGGTCTTCTCGGCACGCTGGTCGCCGAGGATGGCGCGCAGGTTGTAGTTGCCCATGTTGACCTCATCGGCCAACTGGAAGTCCACCGAGGCGACGCCGTAAGCGGACGTTTTGAGCGTCTTCTTGAAGACCTTGTTGCCCTTGCTGTCCTCGACCTCGAAGAGCAGATCCTGATTCTCAACAGGCCGCAGGTCGAAGGGACGCAATGCCAGGGCACGCAAGTGCATCAACTGGCCGGGCTGGTAGATCGGCTTGTCGGTGACGAGCAGCAACTTGGCGTCGGCGATGATGCGCACCGCGCGTTCGAGTGTCTCCTCGCCAAGCGCCGAGCGGGTTTTGACCTCCAGGGTGTATTGCCCGGTCGGCAGAGCGGGGACTTCAAAGGCGGCGTCGGCGCGGCCGTCCTTGCCGGAGCGGCCGGTGTAGAGCGTGCGGTACTTGCCGTCCTTCTCCTTGAGGCGGACGGTAACCTGGGAGTTGGGCAGAGGCAGTGTCTCGCGGGCGGTGCGAACGCCGTGGACCTCGCAGCGGAACGGGGCATTGCTGCCCGCAAAGAATTCCAAACTGGAGGTGAACGACGTCTCATGCGCCTTGTGCAGCAGGATCTTGCTCAGCGGCGTCTCGAAGGTCCGACCGGCGAGCCGGCAGCGCACCGTGAGATCCGCGGCTTTCGTCTTGTCGGCGGTGAGTTCAAAACGGTAGCCGAGGGCCGGATCTTGCTGACGAACGGCCTGACCAGTGCTGGCCAGCACCTTGCCGTCGGCGCCAAGTAGCTCGACGTCGAGCTTGCCGGCGAGTTCTGCTTCTTGCGGATTGCTGAGGGCGACGGCGAGAACGAGCTTGCCTTCGAGGAGCTTGTCGCTGGGGAAGAAGGCAGCGGTTTGCGGCGAGAATGGCGGCCCGCCTGCCTCGGTGCTGGGTTGTCTCAGAAAGACAAACCCGGCGCCGACCAGGAGCACGGCGGTCACCATCCCCAGGCGATAGCGCTGGAACGACCAGCGAGCGATGGGGGTAGCAGTCATCGATCCCTCCTACGTGCGCGAATCCGAACGCGAGTCCAACGGACGCGACGGGCCGTTCTTGGCCGGCTGGGGCCATTCTACCCGAGAACAGGTCAACAAGGAGACGACTCCAGGTCAGCAATAGTTTGTGACAGTCTCAAGGGCATGCCCGGCTCCGTCGTTCGTCACCCTGCCAAGGGCGTCGGCCTCCTCTCCGCCAGTTTCCCACTGAACCCGTCTCCGTGGGCAGCGACACCTCCAGCGACTGGTGCTGAATCTGGCCCGCGAACTGCGGACCGCCCAATGTGGCCGAACTCTGACAACCCTGCACCAGGTGCCTTCCGATCCTGACCCCGGTCACTGTGGCTGCGTCCGTCGTGAACATGAAGCTCTGTCGATTGGTGCCTGACATCCGCCGAGAAATAGGTGGCGAAGCGTCGACCGATCGGCTAATCTCATCTCGACGCCGGCCCCAACCTGCCCTCGAAACTCGCCCGAGCCTTGCCCACACCAACCTTCCCTGGACCACCCCGACGGAACACTGCCATGCCCCACCGCAAGGATTTCACTTCTACTCGCGTTGGCCTCAATCGCCGCGACTTCTTCCGGGTGGGGACGCTTGGCCTAGCCGGCTTGACCCTCGCCGACCTCCTGCGACTGGAAGCACAAGGCTCCGGCAGCCCCCGACCCCGTTCGGTCATCTATATCGTGCTCGGTGGCGGCCCTAGCCACATTGATATGTACGACCTCAAGCCGCAGGCGCCCGCCGAGTATCGTGGCCCCTTCCGGCCGATTCCCACGCGCCTGACCGGCGTGCAAATCTGTGAGTTGATGCCGTTGCAGGCGGGGCTCATGAACCGGCTCGCTCTGCTCCGGGGTATTCGCTCGGTCGAGAATGACCACTTCCTCAGCGAGGTTTACACGGGCCTGCCGCGCTCGGCAGGAAGGCGTCCAGCCTTCGGGTCGGTGGCAAGCAGGCTGGCGCCGGGCCGACCGCCCCTGCCCACCTATGTCAGTCTCGAACGACCCACGGTCGATCAGTTTGAGTTCGAGAAGCCTTACTACGCCGGAGCGGGGCACGCGCCGTTCCGTCCGTTCGGCTCGGCCCTGGAAGATCTGACGCCAGTCCGGTCGCTGGATCGTTTGCAGGATCGGCGGCAATTGCTGGCCACGTTCGACACGATGCGGCGCGACCTGGACCGCAACGACACGCTCCGCGGTATGGATCGCTTCCAGGCCCAGGCGCTGGAGGTCATCACCTCGCCGCGCGTGCGCGACGCTTTCGACCTGAGCAAGGAGCCAGATCGCGTCATCGCCTCCTATGGCCGGGGGCGCTTTCCGCACCAGACGGCCAAGACGATCTTCTACCCCTGGGACGGTCGCAAGTTCGTCCTCGCCCGGCGCCTGGTGGAAGCCGGTGTTCGTGTGGTGACGCTTCGCATGGGCGATTGGGATCATCACAGCTCTGCGGATGGTGACATTTTCCACGCCTTGCGGCACCTGCTGCCGTTGCTCGACCGTAGCCTGTCCGCCCTGGTCAGCGACTTGCAGGCCCGTGGTTTGGAAGACGAGGTGCTGGTGGTGGTGCTGGGCGAGTTCGGACGGACGCCGCGGATCGCGCAACCGGGACCAGGACGCGAGCGCTGGGCGGAAGCGGGTTGCGCGCTGTTCTATGGAGGCGGGTTGCGGATGGGGCAGGTCATCGGCGAAACGGACTCCCGCGCCGAGCGTGCCCGCAGCGGCCACATCACCTTCGAGAACATCTTCGCAACAATCTATCACGTCCTCGGGATCGACCTGCGTACGCAACTGACGGACTTCAATGGTCGGCCGCAGAATCTGCTGAGCAACTCGGCACCGATCCGCGAACTGCTGACTTGATGGGCCGGAGCCCTTCTCCCTCCACCGGCATAGCTAAAAAAGGGATTTCGACTCTCTCATTTTGCGCCGCTGAGCACCGCTCCGCCTGTCCGTGCGCTGGCCCGTTGAAGGTCAGCACACGGACAAGCCAGTCGATAGTAGCACGTCCTGCGAATATCGCCCGCAGGGTAGCCAGCAACGATCAGGACGCTCAAGAACACACGAACGAGCCCGTGACGCCGCCGAGCAGGCCAGCAAACGAGCAACACACCAAGCACGTGCGCAGAGTTGAACTTGTGCTTTGCGGACATGGCTCCCTCCGTTCCCGGACGTCGCAACGGGCGGAATCGGCGCCAAGGTGATCAGGCTCTGTCTGCCATGTCGCTGCAGGTTGTGTCATCGACGTGCGACCTCAGTAGGTGAGTGCGACCTTGACCTTGCGCAGCGACGCGTGCCTACGGATCACCCGCCGGACGGCCCGGCGTAGCGAGCTACGGAAGTGCGGGTCGGTCAGAGTCCGGTGCATCGCGTCGTAGTCCTCCTCGGGGAGGCCGCGCGGGGCGTACACGGTGACGTGGTATTGCTCCATCAAGATTGCCTTCTTCATGGCACCTCCTTCCACGAACGAGGCCCCACCTTGCCACGGGATCTGCACGGGCTGAACTCCACACAGCGCGCTGCGCTGCGTGAAGTTTGACCGGCCAGTCCAGCGGCAAGATGGGGCCTGGATTTCAAGCGAAGGCGGGTGTAGTCGCGGGTGCGAACAGGCGGCGCAGGGTGTTCCGCGCTTGCACGGTCAGGCTGATGGCGAAGCCGCTCAACCAGCCTGCAGCCACGCCCAGCCACGGTCCGGCCCAATACGTCACCACCCCTGCAGCGACGCCGATCCCGCACGCTGCCAGCACCCGTCCCTTGAACCGCTTGGCGAGTTGCCACCCGGAGCGGGCGGCCGTCTTGACGCCACCCAGCTGCCCCACGCAGGCGGTGCCGGTCGTCACCAGCCCGACCTTGATGCCGTCGCACGCCCGCCGCCACAGGCTTTTCGGCGGCTCGGGCGGATTGGGTGCGCTCTCGGCCGGCGTCGTGGGCAGGACGCTGCGCAGGCTGGCGAGGAGGTCGGCGTTGGTCAGCACTTCCGTGAGCACCGCCTGCATCGCCTCCTTGACCGCCAGACCGACCGCCTGACGCACAGCCCGTTCGACAGCTCCTTCGACGGCGGTAGCGACCGCTTCATTCAAGCCATCACTCAAAGCGTCGAGGATGCCGTCCAGCCGATCCAGTTGCGAGGCCAGGGTCTTGCGCACCTGGCCATTGTTCGTCGTTGCCATGGGATGTTGTCCTCGAACGAAGGTGAGGGAAAGGCTGCCCCAGCGGGTGAGATGCCGGGGCAGTCGAATCAGTGACGTTATGGGTTCACGGGGACGGGGAGGGTCAGGACTCGTCGCGAATGCCCAGGGCGGCGACGGCCCGCACCGATTCGGTGAGCAAGGCCAAGGCGAGGCCGGTGCCGGCAGCCTTGCGGCCACCGCGATACAGGGCCAGGCCGCACACCAGACCGCAGCCGAGGGCGGCCCCCACCGCCCGCCCGCCTGCGCGGCGGTGCAACCACCAACCCAGAGCGGGCAAGGCCACGGCCAGACCCTGCTGCCACAGGGATCGCCGGGGCACAGCGACACTCCGGTCGTGGTCCATTACGGGCTCGTCGTCCGCGAGGAAGTCGTCCTCGTCGCGTTCGCGAGACCAGGGCGGACGGTCGCGCTCCTCCGGTTCGTCCAGCGTCTCCCACAAGGGTCTGCTGGGACTGCCAGGGGGGAGTGAGGACCGGAGCAGCGTCGGGCCATTGTCGCCCGGCCCGAGCCAGGACATCACGACCTGGCGAACAATACCTGCGGCCGCGTGGCCGATGGCCTGAGCGACCGACTCGCCCAGCCGTTCATCCAGATTGAGCAAGTTGCTGTGCAGACGGTCGAGGTGGCCGACCCGGCACGCGGAACTGGCCGACGACCACGAAGTCAAGGGATTCATGAGATGACTCCTCCGTTCGCGGAGTGGGACGGAACTGTGGCCCCTGGCACGCTGAGTCAGGGGACAGGCGACGGTACAGATCAGCCACCCAGTCCCTGCAATTGGCGCAGCGAGGCGAGTGTGTTGCGCACCACCTGGCTTTCCTTCTTCTGCCGCCGCAGCGCGACCACGAGTCGGCCGGTGCGCTCGTAGGCGTCACGCAACACTGCCTTCAGGGACTCGGCTTCCTCAATCAGGGCGTTGATGCCGCCGCCGCTGCCGTTCGTCGGTGAGGCGCTGGCGGACTTGGGGTGAGCGACGTTGCCTTCGGGGGCGTTGGTAGTCGGGAACGCCATGGGAACTTCCCTCCTGGGGGTTTGGGGTAAGTCGATCGTCTTGGTGGGCTCGGCCGACGGGATGCGGGCAGCGCTGGGCCGGGACGTGACGCTGCCTTCCTTGCTCAGCGGCACCCAGACCAACTGTCGTTTGCTGTCCCGCGCCAGGATTGGCTTGTCGGCGGCCTCGATGTGGATTTCCGCCAGACCCAACTGCGCCACGCGCAAGAGGTGCCGCCGGTCGGTGCGGAAGCGCACGGGCTGGCCCGTGCAACTCGACCGGGCCAGCACCACCTCCGTTACCTCGTCCTGTTCGCTCGACCGCGCCCGCACGACGATCTCGCCGTTGAGGTCAACGGTCCTTGTCGATGTGCAAGTGGATCCACCACGGTCCGACGCGCAGCGTGACGTGCGTTTCCGTCTGGCCAATCGCAACGGGCAGACCTTGCCCCAACTCCTTGCAGCCGAAGACTGGGTTCGCCGGCACGAGCAGTTCGTCTTCCCACGGGAAGTGGAAGCCGCCTTGCAGCAAGAGTTGCCGTCCATCGGTGGCCACGATCACGCCGGACTTGCCGCGCAGTTGCACGCGGTGCGTGTGGAAGCGGATCGGCTCAGGAGTCGCGGTGCGTACCGCTTCCGTTAGCGCGGCCAGCAAGCCCGGATCGTTGGCGGTGAAGCTGACGGGTGAAGGCGGATTCTCGGGCAATTTCGCCAGGTCGGGAGCGTCGTACTCCTTCGCCTGGGGAACACCAGCGTCCTGCCAGCAGGCGGTCACCTTCCCGGCCGCACTGGTTGCCAACGTGGCCAGTGCATCCCCACGGCCCTCGCAGTCGGCGAGCGCCTCCAGCGGCAAAGCGATGGTCGCGGTGGGATAGGAACCCGCCTGGTGGTAGGCGATGGTGACTTCGACATCGGGAGCGCACACTGTCAGCCCGTCCGGACCGGACCGCACGACAACGGCAACGTGGGTTTGCCTGGGACGTGCGCGACGGCAGACGGCCCGGAAGGTGCGGGCCAAGGAGCGTGGAATCTGGAGCATGGTTGGGGTGCCTTTCTCGTTCGCAGGAGCGCAAGCACTCCCCGAAGGAGCCTGCGCGGAGGTGATCCCAGGGGTAGGGGATCAGCGGGATCGTGCCGAGCAGCAAGGGCCGCTGCCCCTGCCGCCAGGCACGGATGTTGGCAGGCCGTGACCAGAAGGACTGCCTCAATTCAATCTCGCCGTGTCGGTCGGTGACTGGTTTGTCCTGTGCCTCAGTTGGCACGGGTCGTGACCGGAGAGAGCGACGCCTCTGCCCGCTGTGCTGATGGCTGCCGCTGCCGGCGGGGTGCAGCAGCGCGCGGGACAGAGACGAGTTGGAAACTCAACTTGCGGATCTGATCGACGGTCTCGCCGGTGGCGCGGGCCACGGCACGGTTCAGGTCGGTCTGTTTCATCGGACGGTTCCTTTCACGAGAGGAAGCACAAGCGCGCCAGGAAGACCTCCTGGCGCGCTTGTGCTTCCTCTCGTGAAA
>WNGB01044021.1_pt1 | contig 12606 bp, 10 predicted proteins | sample 5400681 | NCBI WGS metagenome assembly WNGB01 (sample SAMN13153367, study PRJNA577476) | soil metagenome | isolation source: 115 cm soil or saprolite under grassland replicate 2 | place: USA:California | collected 2016-06-15 | reverse complement strand
TGGCCGTCCCGTCGCCGCCAAGGACGCTCGCCAGATCCTGACCGGGCACGGGGTTCCAGGTTCCCAGATATGCGACCTCGCCCAGCCGTCCCGACACCCACCCTTGCGAGCCGGAGTTGTAGTACGCGACCACGGCGGTCGCGCGATCACCCGGGCACAACGACTGGTAGCCGCTCTGCCCGAACCACACCGCGTGGAACCCAAGCGCACCGGCAGGCACCGTGGTCGGCGGCGCGATTCCGGGTCCGATCGCGCCGTGACAAGAGAACGGACCCGGCGGCGGCGTCGGGGAGGGTGTGGCGCTCGGTGTGGGACTGGCGACGTCAGCGAACACGACATCGAGCAGCGGATGGAGCTCAATGCCGTTTGGCGCAACACCGGTCTGACCGTGGAGGAAGTCGAAGAAGGCGACGCCCGTGACGATCACCGGAAGATTCGCCGTCTTGAAGCTGGTCGTCGGAGTCAGGCGGGCGTCGAGTTGTGCCCGGGCGCGTTCGATCCCTGTTGCGAGGGGACTCCCCCCACCCACGCACCCGATGTCGGCGCTCTCGACGATCATCGTGCGTGAGCCATCGCTGATTACGACGTGATAGTCGGCGTCGGTCTCGTGCTTGTAGACCGTGAGCGTCGCGGAGATCGAGTACACCGTCGTCTCGGTCGGACGGATCCGGTTGTTGGCCGGCAGTGATCCGGGCTTGGGCAAGCTCGTCAGATCGGCAATGGATGTAGAGCCGACGTGACCGAGATCGATCGCGCCGGCGTCGGCGTCGGTACCGGTCTTGACGCTCCAGCGCTCGACGCCACACGCGCCCCCAGCGTCTTCGTCGTACGGCGACACAGACCAAAGACCGCTGAGAGCAGCCGCAGTGAGAGATACGAGCGCCAGCCCAAAGAGCGCGCGGCGCTTCATCAGGTCGCGGATCCGGAAGTGCCTCGGCTTTGCCGATACTCGAGCCATGCTGATTGGTAACGCCGCTCCAAGGCGTCGAAGTCCTCATCGCGGCGCGAACGATCTTTCACCACGAGCGCGTAGTTCAGCAGGTAACTCAGGGCGGTCCGTAGTAGGTGTGCGGTGTCGGCCGCACGTGGATCCACTTCACGACTGGTGCGCTCAATGCGACTCAGCGCATGGCCGATCTCGTAACTTTCGTCTTGAAACGCCGAGGCGGACAACGACCCGCGATCGAGATCCACACGGTCAGGCGAGGTCGCAAGATCGCGCTCGAGTTCCTCGTACAGCGCAATGACACGCTCTTCCAGATAGCCCAACTCTGTGTCCTCGGTCATGGAGCCTCCACCTGGCTGTGCCGGTCCTGGTCAACGAGATGTGCCTCCAGCGCGCCGAGGCGATCCAAAATTGCGTCCAAGGACGCCTGGTGCGAGTCGTGATGCTGTCCGGACCGGACGAACACGCTCGCGACCGCCGCGGTGATGAGTGAGAGGAACGCCAGGCCGCAAATCGCCACGAATAGCTCAACTGCGTGACCCTCGGCGGTCCGAAGGGCGACCCCGCCGTCGCCCATCGCGGTCGCGCGAGCGGTCGCCCACCAGAGGGCGGCACCTGCGCTGGTCGCGGACTCTGGCTCGACCGCGCGAATGGCTGCGGCCGCGGCGATGATGACCACGGCGAGCACGATCGCCGCGGGCCCGACCACGCTGGCGCGCTTGAGCTGCTGGGCCTGGCGATGCAGGCGGTAGCCGGCGAGGGCCAGCCGGAGGATCCGCAACACGCGCAGCACGCGGAGCGCCTGCAACACGTTCGGGGCGAGGGGCGGAGTCGCTACCACAATGAGCAGGTCAAAGGCGTACTCGCGCCAGAAGCGCCGCCGGTTCTCATGGATCACGAAGATCACCGCGAGACTGATCGCAAAGCCGAGCCAGATCACCCAATCCAGCACACTGACGACGAGCTGCCACGGTGAGTCGTCAGGCAACGCCTGCTCAAGGATGATCGCCGGAAGGACGAGCAGGGCAAAGACCGTGAGCGCGTTCTCCATCATCGATCGCACTGCCGAGTGCGTCGGCGGAGTGCTCATGTCAGACGTCGGATACACGGCGGTCGATCCACTCCTCACGGCGCGTACAGAGCTCGCCGGTTGCCGCCATGGCCGGAGCACGATCCGGAAATACCACCCGAGTTGCTGAACGTTCCGTCAGAACACTGAATTATGTAGCCGCGTCCATTGCCGAACGTCGATATGCACGAGAAGTAGGTGCAGAAGCCGGACGGAATGTTGAAGATGACCGCGCTCCCACAGAAGCTGTAATGGAAGGGGTTCGACGGTGCCCCGCACGGATCGACCCACTGCCGGACCGTGATCGCAACGCAATCGCTCGATGCCGACGCGTTGTTCCCGTCGCCGGCGTAGGTCGCCTGGACGTACACAGTGCCGACAGTTGATAGGGTCGTCCCGTTGGAGCGCGTCCCGACCAAGGTTGCGCCGACCGGTTGAGCGCTGATCGCAGTCGTCGTCCGACATGCACTGTCGGTCGCCCGCACGTACGACACGGTGCCGCCCGGCGACGGGCTTATGCCAGAGAGTCGGGCGCCGACCGTGATCGTGTCGCCAACCGTGACGTTCACGCTGGAAGGCAATGCCACGATCGACGGCGTTGCCTTGGTGACACTCAGGGCTGCGCACGGGCTCGCCGCGGAACGGTTGTTCGCGTCGCCGCTGTACACAGCCTGCCAGTAGGCAGTCCCGGTCGAGCCAAACGAGATCGGATCGGAGTCCGGCACCCGGTCGTTCACCACGTTCTTTGTGCCGGCATCGACCGGCGGGTTCACCGTGCAGGAGCTGTCGTTGTAGAGGGTGTACTTCACGGTGCCGCCAGCGCTCGGGGTCGCGCCCAATAGCGCGACCGATGCCGCCGCGGAGACCCCGATCGGTACGCTCGAAACGGTTTGGCCACCGCTGACCGCACCGCCGCCGGCATTAACCACCGGCGCCCCGGCGCAGCCCTCGTCGTTGAAGAGGCCATAGGTCAGGGTCCCGCTGGCGCTAGCTGTGGCGAGCGTGAGCTGTGCGCTGGCCCGAACTCCAACCCCGATCGCAACACTCGCTGCATTGAGGCGCGCGCTCAACGATGGAACGGCCGGCACGACCTTCACCACGACACAGGCGCTCGTTGTTGGGTCGTTGTTGGCGTCTCCGTCGTACACGATCTGGGTCGGGTAGTCGCCAGTTTTCTCGAACGGAGCAATCCCCGGCAGGACGCCGCCACTTACATTCAGGGCTGGGGTTTGGGTCAGGCGATCGGTGCATGCGTTGTCTCGGAAGATGACCAACCGCGCGGTCCCGGCTGCATTGGGACTGGCGCCGACAAGCCGCGCTGCGGCGCCGATCGATCGGTCGGCAGGCAAGGTCCCCGAGACTATGAGCGTGATAGTCGGATGATTCTTCGCAACCGTGATTGGCGCGCATTGGCCGATCGCCGATTCATTGGACGCATCGCCAGCGTAGGTCGCCCGCCAGTAGTAGCTACCTGCCACCGAGGCCGTCGGACCGACGTTGCTACCGCGCGTCGCCGGAACGCTGCCGGCGTCGCCGACGGCGGAACTGCACGATGAATCCGAATACAGCGTGAACCGAATCTCGCCGGTCGCGTGTGCGCTGGCTCCCTCGAACGTGATGCTCGCCGGGGCAGCCACAGCGATACGCGCCGCGGTGATCGGCGAGGCGGTAAGGGACGGAGTCCGCTTGGGTACTGCCATGGCGACGCACGAGGTAGAAGAGATTTCGTGCTCGCCAAGCTGGACAGCTGCTCTCCACGAGTAGTCGCCGGCGTCGATGAGCTCGATCGGGCGCGAGGTGACGATCGTCCCGACACCCGCACCGGGGATCACCTGCGCGGACCCCTCGCACGCGCGTGCCCGATACAAGGCGAACGTCGCGGTGGTTGGCAGCAACGCCTGCGCTGTCACGTCGCTGCCGCGCTCGACCGGCGACCGGGAGAGTGCGAGTTGGAACGGACCAGACGAGGCCGCGGGCGCGGCGCCGCTTGTCCCTACGACAAGAGGCGTACACGAGCTGAAGAGGCTGGACCCGCTACTTCCAGAGAGTTCCGCACGCCACCAATAGGTGCCATCGGTCGAAAACGCCGTTGGCCTCGACGGCGGAACGACGCCGTCGCTGAACGCTGCACGGCCGCGCTCCTGCCGGTCGCGGGTGCAGGCGGAATCGCCATAGGTGGCGTAGGTGATGTTGCCAACGAGGCGGGCCGAGGCCGAAAGCGGCACATCGAGGCCGACGGTTGGTGGCATCACGAGAACGCTCGCGCGAGCCGGAGGAAGCGGAGCCGCCAGCGCTGCGGCGACGAGAAAGATCACGGAGCCGACGGCACCGGTGGCGCGCATGCGCCAACGACCGAGCGTGCCGAGGATCCGGAGCGGCGACCGTCCATGGCGTTCCAGCACTGCCGGTGACTTCGGTCCCCAGATCATCAAGGTCATGCCGATCACGAGGATCGCGACCTCCGGACCAAGCCCGATCACGAAGGCGGCAACCACGAGCGGACCGTCGACGAGTAATGACGTGAACTGGAGCAGTCGGCGCAGGGTCAGTATGGGTGCGGTGGCGCTCACGATGGCGGCTTCTGCTTCCACCACGGATCGGCCGGTGTCGGTGGCGCCGAACTTCCGGCCGGCGGAACGGCCGACCCGGCTTGGGGTGACGTCGACTGAACGCTGGTGTTCCGATCCGGAAGCCAGCTGGGAGCGGGCGCCGACGAGGGCGTGACCGTCGGCGCCGGCGGAGACGACGGCGGCGGTGTGGATGGCACGACTGCCGGCGGTGACCAACCACGGGCGCGCCAACGTAGGCGTGCGGTGCCGAGTTGATCAGTGGACCAAGTCCGGGCGACGCTCACTGCGAGCGTCCGAGCAGTCAACGCGATGAAACGCGATCCGGCCGACACCGCCCTTCCAACGGCGATGGCGACGGGCGAAGGTCCGCTAGGAACGTAGACCGGGGTCGGCCTCGGCGCTGCAACTGTGGTCTGCGGCGGAAGCGCAGTCGGCGCGCGGCCGCGCACTTTCGCGCCGAGATACTTGATCCTGTAGAGGCCCGTGCCCGGGATGCTCTGCGAGACGTACTTCTTGCCCGTCGGAGAGCGTCCGTAGCGCAAGCCGGGAATCCCGACGCTGTAGCCGATCCCTTTCTTGGTGATGCTGATCCGGAACGGACCGGAACGGACCGACTTGCGCCAACGCCAACTCATTTGCCGTTCTCCTACGCCGCGAACGGCAACACGGCGCGACGAACGTAGGCGACGAACCGTACGTTGCGGTACGCGGCCTGCTCTCGCTCGAGTTTGCCGACCTGCCATTGCACGTCGAACGCTGACTTCCGCAGCGTGGCCAGCGACGCGTCGATCGCTGCCAGCTCTTTCTGCAGCGCCTGCTGCGACTTGAGCACCTGCTCGCCGAACGCCGCGTACTGCGTGAGATAACGCGCGTGGATCGCCGCGGTGTCGGTCTGGGCCTTCTGGCGGGTGCGGACCTCGCGCTCGGCGAGCGCGGCGCGCTCCGCTGCGTGGACCGCCTGGATGCGTTGCTGCTCGCTGGCCATCTTGGCCTGGAGCCCGTCGCGCTGAGTGGTGTAGGTGGCCCGCTGGGCGCCGTACTTCAAGGTGATGGTCGAGACCGTCGTCGCCGGCAATGTCGTCGGCGTCTGACTCTGAGCAGCGCTTTCGACCTGCCGCCTCCACGCGAGCAAGGTCTGCTGCCTTATTTCGCCCACCGTAGGAACCCGACTGATGGATCCAGGTGTGACGTCGGCCGCGCACGCCACACCGGCGTTACGAAGGTATGCCCGGGTCTGTGGCCCGATGTTCCGTAGGACCGTCGTCTCGAGCCGCGCCGCGCGCAACGCCGTGGTGACGAAATCCCGCTGTGCCTGCGCGAGCGTCTTCGCGAGTTCGCTCGCCTGCAGCTGGTCGAGTTCAGCCAATTGCTTTTGTACGGCCATGAGCGGAGCACCAATATCCCGTTGCATCGCACGAGCCGCCGCCGCGTCGTCAGCCGCCAACGCATTGCGTCGTTCGTTGATCTGCTTGACCTCGAGCTGCAGGCCCGCCTTGATCGGAGAGGCCTCGCGCTCCTCGCGTCGGTCGAGCTCGGTCTTCTGGAGGTTGATCGCGCGCATCCGTTCGTCGTTGGCACTGCGTGCTGCCGCCTTTGAAGTGCCCTGCGCCAGCGCGATCTTGCGCTCGATATCGCGCAACTCGCGGACGGCTTGGGAGATCTTCCGGTTGAGCGCCCCGGCTTCGCGTACTGCCTGTTCCTGGCGATAGCGGATCGCCCACAGCGCCACGTTGACGAGCGCGATGACGGCAGCGGCCACGAGGCGAGTCGTCAGCGGGAAGTCTGGGAATCGAGCGAAGAAGATGGCCAGGGCAACCGAGATGACCAGCACCATCCACTCGAGGCTTGCCGAGTTGGTGAAGCCACGCGCGGGCAGCGCGGGACCGACGTGATCGAGCAGCCAGCTCGGTGGTTGCGGCATCGAGTCCGTAGCGCCGGCGGCAGCGGTGGGCGTCACCGCGTCCAGGAGAGGCACCTGAGCGACCCCGAGATAGAGGAGCGAGCGAAAGATGGCGGCGAGCGACTGCACTTGGTCGTCGCGCGAATGCTCCATCGCAGCAAATGCAGCCGACTGGTCCGGAGCTTCGAAGTCCGCCTTGCGGAACAAGAGGCACTCGTCTCCGCCATGGACGCGTTCCCACAACGACGGGTCAAGGGTCAATGCGACTAACGAGACATAGATCACCCACTCGGAGAAGTGATCGAGGTTGGGGCCGAAGTCGTTCGCAGTCCGGAGCGGATGTTGATAGTTCCGCTGGCCGAGCTCATCGCTCGGCTTGCCGGCGAGCGCAGGCACGAACAACCCGTCGTAGTCGATCAGTTTGATCGAGCCATCCGGCATCACGAGCACGTTTCCGTGCTGCAGGTCCCCGTGGGCCATCCCAGCGGCCGCAAGGGTCTTGGTCATCTCGACCCATTGCTGCGCGAGCGCGAGCAGTGCGTTCGGATTGCGCAGGTTGCGACCGACGTACGTAGTGAGGCTTTCGCCCTTCACCCACTCCATCCGGATCATCGGGTAGAGCGCGCCGTTGACCCGCACGCCCTGCTGCTCGTAGACGAAGCTCACCGTGTATGGGAGCTTCGCCTGGGCGAGGAATGCGCTGATCGCGGCGTAACGCTGCTCCCGGTCCGGAAGGTCGCGCTGGAAGAAGCGCACCGCGTAGTCGGCGTCCTTGCACCCGATCTTGTAGACGACCGCGAAGTTGCCGGCGCGGGGCTTCGGCAGACCGAGGTTCGTCAGTTCAGGCGTGCCTGCCCGTAGGTCCGCGTCCCCGAAAGCGGACGTCGGATGCTGGATCGCGGTCTGGAAGTCCTGCCCGGAAGGCCACGGCATCTAGGCCACCTCGCCCGGGAACAGGTCCACTCGCAGCACGGTCACGTCGTCGTTCTTCAGCGTGCCTTCGGCGCGCAGTTGATCCACCCAACCAGTGAACGACCCTGGGCCGGTTCCGAGGTCGCGCAACGCTGCCCACGGGCGCTCGCCGGAGAAACCAGTGCGCGATCGCATCAGACAGCAGATAGAAGGAGTCGTTCGCCTGCCACTCGCCGGTGACGTGGACCAGATGATCAAGCAGCTCGGCGTTCTGCGCGGGAATGCTGGGAAGCAGGAGCGGTCGATCGTTGAACGCATCCGCTCGTTCAATCGGAAAGGAACGAAGAAGCGCGTCCGCTCGAACTTGAAACAGACAGCAGTCGCCCAGAGCAGCCGCTCGCCATTCGCCGCGATCCGCCGCCGTCCCATTGCGGAACTCGACTCCAACGAAAGCCGCGAATGCACCGGCTGCTGCCTTCTGCCCGGTCCACCAGTTGTTCGACTTGGCCACCCGCTTGTCTACGGAGGACTGCCACCTGGCTTGGAGTCGAGGCAGATCTGCGAGGGTCTCCCCGTCGAGTGCCGAGTGGGTGTAGGCCTCGACGAGTTGGTGGGCCCAGAGACGTGAATACGACGTCTCGGTCGCGCCGTCCGCGACGGCGCAGCGAAACGTCGAGTACGCGCGGTTACGGATGGCGCGATCCGGCGCCACTGAATCCTCGTATTCAGGCCAAGTGGCGCCCGCCTTCTGCGTCCTGAACGCGTGCGCGTAGACGAGCACGGCGCTAGCGGAGGTTGCTGGGGCGCGTTCCGATGTCGAGCGCCTGGATGACCTCGACCAGACCGGCATTGAGCACGAACCCACGCGCACCCTCGCCTGCGGACTCGCCATGTTCGCCCGCCGTGGTGCGCATGAAGTCGGTGAGCGCACTAGCACCCCGAAACAAGGTCTTCGCGTACTCGTCCGGAAGATTCGCATCGGACGTGGGATACGAGACCGTTTTTGCAGCCGGGTTACTCGACAGGTGCAGATTGAAGAGCAGCACGTTCCCGTCGGTTGAGCTGAGACTCGTGATCTTCTGCATCGCTGCGGACGGATCGCCGTCGGTGGACTCGCCGTCGGTGATGTGGATCACGACCGGCGGGAAGCAACCCGGGTGCGCCTTGATGAAGGCATCAACGGTGTTCGCCGCCATGCCGAGTGCTTGATTCATCGGTGTGCCGTTGTTGGAGACCGGATCGAACCACACCGGCATGCGTACGGGCTGCTCCAAGATGCCGCCCGCGCCATCGTCGCTCTTCTTGTTCACGGTGTCCACGCGAGCCGGGTTGTTGGCGATCTCGCTAATCGACACGAGGTCGCGGCCCGCGAGCGCGCCCGCAAACGCCGGACCGGTCCTCGCCCCGTAACCGATAACGCCGACGTAGTAGTAGTCGCGGACGCCTTCTTCCTTGGCGCACTTGATGACCAGGTCCTGCAGAAGCTTGTTGATGACCTTGGACACGCCAGCTGCTTTCGGACCCGAACCATCGGATGCCGCGTCGTTCATCGATCCGGATTGATCGATGACGAACACGAACGCAGACGGGTTCGCCCGACTGATCTCGGCGCTGTGTGGCACGAATCCCTCCCCACGCGGCCCAGTCTTGTCCTGGGTTCAACAATTCTGAGCCCAGCGTCAATTCTCCGGTTTCGAGGCGCTCTCCGCGGCTAACACGCAAATTCTCGGACCAAACCTGAAGGACGCCTAGTGCTGGATCCGGACGATTCGGTCGCTGTCCGGACTCAGAGTGGTTTCGGCCGAACGACATGGCGCAGAGCGTCGCCGCCACAACCCGAGCCTGCCTGTCCGACGTCGGCCTGGGGCCGAAAGCACTTACCACTTATCGGTGCGTCGGTGCGCGGTTGCCTAGAAGTTGTCCCGGCCTGCCGCACCGAGTAAGCCACGTACTGATGATTCATGGGCCGAGCCGTTGCGGAGCACGCTTCATGATTGGCGCGTCTCCGCCTCGACGAACTCGCCAGCATCGGTCACGGACCGCGGTGCCCGAGCAGATGGCCGCCGCCATGGCCACGAAACCGATGCCGAGTGCCACAGGATGCAACCCAGGCAATCAGCACATTTGGCGTCTGCCCCACCCGCTCGACGAGGGCTCGACTAGATGGGCTCGAAAGTGCCGAATCGTTCAGCGTGCGACGGATTCAGGCACGCGAACCCAGCCTGCGAGCCGGGCGGGAAGATTGCGATGGATCGCCGAAACCCAGAAGCCGTCGCGCGGCATACCGAACTCCTGCACCGTCGCGCGCAGCGGCTTCGCCAGCGCCCAGCTGATCTTCGCGAGAGACTCACAGGTGTCTTCTGAACACTCGCGGCGTGCCGCAACCAGCAAGAAACGCACAAGCTCGTTTTCGTCGGATCGGTTGCGCCTGCTTCCTTCGGCGAGTGCAGCCTCGATCCCGCGCACCAAATCGAACTCGAACTCGTCGAACAGATTGCCAACATTCACTTCAGCCATGGGCAATGCCCTCCTCGACCGCCGTTTCCCGCCCAGCTCCGCTCGAAAGTTCTGCCAACCGCAGGGTCTGCAACTATCGGAAACGGCCGTAGCGTAGGCGCGATCGCGGCGCTTCTGCCGGCTCGCCTCCCTAGCCGGGCGAGTAATGCTCGTTGATCAGAACATCGCCGACCGGTGCTAGCGGCCCTACCCATTCGCTCGAACTTCGAAATGACGTGATCGCGGTCTTCGGCTGAACGATCCACACAGCGGACGCCGCTCGGAATTCGCCAGCGCGGCGACCGGCGGTTCGCGGCGTTAGGGGATGCGGAAGGTTGAGGGTGCGACGCTCGTGGGCGAGGGCGCGCTCAACGTCGGTACGTCGCGGAAGGAGACTGCCGCGTCGATGTCAGAGTTGTAGCGCGCGCGGGTGCCGGTGTCGTCGGAGAAGACGCCGTTGATCATGCCGAGCGCGAGGAGGCACGCGTAGCAGAGTTGCTTGATCACCGCGAATGCTTGGCGGCACCTCTGACACATCAGGACGACCGCTCCCGCTCCGCTGCCGATCTAGCCGTCTTACGTGTCTATCTGCGCCGCGAGGTACTTCACCGCAACGAGGACCGCTGCGCAGGCGAAGATGAACGCGGCGAGCTTGTTCAGATCACGGGTCATGACTCTTACCCCCTTCCACCCAAAAAGTATATAGAACACCTGAGCGAACCCTTGAGTGCAATCAGAACTGGGCGCGTCTGACCAATATGGCCTCAGGATAGGACCTGCACCACGGGTGGCGCCGGCCTCGCTATGCCGGGCAACAGCCCGGCCGCGCATAAGCCTCTCGTTCAACACCGGCCGTCAAGGTCAGCTCCGCCTCTCTGTGACGGCCTCAAACCTTGCTCCATGCCTGGAGGGCACTGTGTTACAGGTCACGTGCCCTTAACCGCCCCTAAACTCACCAACCCGTGGATTGGCTACGCGCGGTCGACCTGGCACGCGCCCTCGCTAATTACCACTACGACCTCATCGGAGATTGGTACCGCGACCCCTGGGGTTGGCAGGAAATCGACTGGCTGGTCGCGAACCGGCCGGACCTAGTCGCCGCCCGACTCGATGCGACTGGCGTCCGACCAGCTCTGCAAATCGATGTCCCGAAGGTCGACTTCGCTACTAGGCCGGGTTTGATATTCGATCCCCTCGACCGACTCTGCTATCAGGCAATGATCGACACCCTCAGTTCTCGTCTAATTGGCGATCTTCCGAAGTGGGCCTACGGCGTCCGCCTCAAACGCCGCGCACCGTCACCCGGTGTGTATGCGATCGCAAAGGAGTTCGACAGATACCGCCGTCGCTTGCAGCGCCTGGCGCGGCAGGAGCCGTATGCACTGAAGACCGACATCGTGTCGTTCTTCAGCAGCATTCCGACTCAGAACCTCTGTGAGGCAATCACGCAGCGCGCCCGAAATGACCTCACTCGTCGACTCTCCGACATGATCGTTCGGTGGGCGCAGATTCCCGGCCGACCAGGCTTGCAGCAACGCTCCCTCGCGTCATCTGTCCTCGCAAACATGTACGTGCAACCCATCGACGACTTGCTCGCCGCAGAAGGCGCCACAGACTACACCGAGAAGACTGGTTACGGGCGCGCGGTGCGCTGGACAGACGATATCTGGCTCTTCGGTACCCACCCCGCGCAGCTGAGACGCGCTCAGGTCCGAATCGAGGCGCGCATCAGAGACCTCGGACTCAGCATGGGCGCTGCGAAGACCCAACTGCTGCACGGGTCGAGGCTGCAAGAAGAAGTCTTCCAACTCGAGCTGGGCTACATCGACTTCTCACTTCAGTCTTCCACACCCGATCCGCGTCCACTCGAGGACCTCGTTCGAAAGCTCATGGCGGCCCCGGAGGCAGCCGACCGCACGGCGATCAGATTCGCGTGCGTCCGAGTCCGCTCGCACCGCCGGCTCGACCTCGCGGACCAGATCGCCGACGCCGCTCACCGAATGCCTCAGGGTGCTACTGACATTGCTCGCATGCTCCGCGAACTTGGTCTCTGGCGAGGCCGAGTGGCGTGGTATTTGGATTACTGCGCATCACCGTGGGCAGCAATCGAGTGGGCACCGGCTCAGCTCGGCACGATGTTCCCGGCGGACGCATCAGCGCCAACGGAATTAACGGATTTCTTCTCCACGCAGATTCCGCTTCGCCATTCGCTGCCATTTCTTGCCCTGGCCGCGCAACGGCTAGCCTCCTGGCGCCCGGCCGCAGCCCGTGACGTCATCCGAGATGCAGTCCGCCGCGCCACACATCCCCTCGAACGTCGCGTGCTGGCCCTAGCGGCGCTACACGCAAACGATGAGCGCGCCTTCGTCCGCAGACTGCTCTCCGAGTTCGAAGAGAATCAGCCGACGCTTTTCGCGCTGGAAGACAGCGGCTATCGCGCCCTCGACGTGGTGCCGGACTACACCGGGAGATAGCGCCCACGCCCAATGGTTACGCGTCCCGCGAGCATGGCCAGTGCGGGCCCCAGTTATCAAAGTTATGGCGCCTTTTCGTTCTGTGCCGAGGGCCGGGATCGAACCGGCGACACATGGTTCTTCAGACCATTGCTCTACCGACTGAGCTACCTCGGCGCTGCGGAGCGCTCACCAGAGTAGCGAATTCGCGCGGCACGTCGGCGCGAAATAAGGGCCGACATGGACGTCGGCACGGGAGG
>WNGB01010793.1_pt1 | contig 12606 bp, 10 predicted proteins | sample 5400681 | NCBI WGS metagenome assembly WNGB01 (sample SAMN13153367, study PRJNA577476) | soil metagenome | isolation source: 115 cm soil or saprolite under grassland replicate 2 | place: USA:California | collected 2016-06-15 | reverse complement strand
GCATCGATCCGGGCAATACGCCGGCCATCGAAACCATATTGGGTCTAGTCGACATGCAGCGGGTCACCGTCTTCGGCGAGGTGAAGGTGAACAGGCTGCTGGCGAGCGAGGCGCTGATTCGGGGATTGGTCAAAGTCACTTGGCCCGGTCTCGATCTGCGATAACCGGTTTGTCGCCGAGATTTCCGGGCCAGAGTCATTTGTGGGCGCATTGCTGGTTATAGCGGAGGGCGGCACGCCACTTTTGCCGGACGGGCTGATACTGTTCAATGGCAACCAGTCGTGGTTTGGCCAGGGTGCAGTGTTCGCCTCACAGATCATTCAGACCATCGGTAGCGGTGACATCAACTTTAATGGGAATCAGTCTACGGTCCTTACCTCACCGGATGCTTCCCCACTGTTCGTGAACACTCTTCTTGAAGGGCGTACGATTCGCGCGAGCGATAACCGCTTTAAAGAACCACCCGGATCCCCTCAGCGTTCGCTTAGGTTCTCTCTCTCAACCCATGGCATAGTGTTCAATAACACCAGCAACAACCAGGGTGATCATTGCATCCTTGCCAGCAGCAATGTAGGGGCAGAACCGCCCGTTGCGAAGGATAACCAGATTGTGGACCCCGGGTCCTGCGACGTTGTCACGGGCATCGCCGGCGCAGTCATGTCGACGTTCACTTTTGAGGGGCCAATAAGCCGAGATTGAGATTGGACTGTAAAAAAGGAGATAACCGAGATGGCAAACATTGATGATATTGTTCGTGACGGATTGATCAATAATCTCCGCCAACTGAAAAGCGAACGCCTCGCGGCGCTGTCCAACAGAGTGGACACTCAGGTGGCGATGCAAGCGTTTTTTCAGCACGAGGCTCGGAGACTTGAGAAAAAGCTCGGGGCGCAGCACCCTCGGGTTCGGCAGATGAAATCGCGCTTGAAGTCCAACCTTCAAATCATCAACTCCCTGGAGGTCGAACGCCAGCTCTCTCGGATTGAGGCGCCACAGGTCGAGGGAGAAGCCGCGCTTGTTCATGGCCGCATCGCGGACGACGATGGGCGGGGAATTGAGGGATTAACGGTCTGCCTGATGGATCAGTCCGGAAATCCGATCCGGGGCGCAAGTGAAGCCGTCACTGACGCGTCTGGTTATTTTGCCCTCGCACTTGAGCCGGAAACGGTTGACGGCCTCAATGCGGCGGCGCCCCGAGCCGGAATCTTCCTGGGTGTGTTTACTAAGGGGCGACGCCTCGTGTATCAGCAACCCGATCCTTTGACCTTGGCTCGTAGCGCCAGGCTGTTAGTGAAGATTTCTTTGAAACGACTTGAGTTGATTTCAGAGCCGCCGCCAACGCCGACTGCGGTTATCGTGCCCAACCTGGTTGGTATGATCGAGAAAGAAGCTTTGGCTATCCTGCAAGAGGTCGGGATGCAGTTAGGGAAGCGCAAGACTAAAGTGACGCCGGAACAGGACGGTCGTGTGTTGGATCAGAGCCCCGCCGCCGGCTCAAAGGCTTTGCCCGGATCTTCTGTCTCGCTGGTGATCGCCGTCCCGCGTGATCGAGCTCAACGATCTCAAAAATCGACGAAAGAGAAACGCTGAAAAATGCCGGCGCCTGCGATTTCAGCTCTCCATCACGGGTTTCGAACAGGCCGCGCGGGCGTGACCGCGTCCCAGCGAGCGTCACCGGTTTGTTTATAATCCCGCGGGAGTTTGTCCCAGTCCGGCCGTGTAATTCCATTCAGATCGTAGACCACTTTTCCTTCTCTAAGCGTCAGCTCGCAAGTGAGCTTCTGCGTTCCTCGCAACCGAGCTCCATGCATGTCTACGAAGCCGAAAGCTCCTTTCTCGAGCCTCAATACGGCGACGTCGGCCACGGCGCCTGGCGCCAGATGCCCCAATTCCTCGCGCTTGATCTCTCGGGCAGGATTCCACGTGGAACGAAGAATCACCTCGTCGACAGACATTCCCATCGCTAGAAACTTGTCCATCACATTGAGCATGTCTTTCATCCCGGCGTTCATGCTCCCGATGTGGAGATCGGTGGAAATGGAATCGGGAACGAAGCCCTCTTTCATCGCCGGCACGGCGATCCGCCATAAAAAGCTGCCGCCTCCATGTCCCACGTCAAAGATTACCCCGCGCTTTCTGCCTTCCCAAAGCGCGGGATTCACTTTGCCCGACTCGACCTGCTCGTTGCGAAGCCCGGAGTAAAGGTGGGTGTAGATGTCGCCCGGCCGGAGCTTACGCGTCACGAGTTCACTCAGTGGGCGCTCGGCGTGATTGATTCCAAAGTCGACCATGACGGGGATATTCGCCAACGTACCTGCTTCGACGGCGCGTTCAACCGGCGTCCATTCCGGGCCGGCGTAGTGGGCCGTCTTGACGCCTATGATCAAATTCTTGTGGCGGAGCGCCATTTCCGCCGTAGGCCTGGCTTCCATGTCCGCAAGGTCCTGCTCAAACTTTCCGCCCCGCATGCCATTGCCGACGATATTGATGAACGCCAGCACACGGGTCTTAGAACGATCGATGACCCGCTGCTTGAAGTCTTCGAAATTTCTCCAGCCCGCGCATCCGGCGTCGGCGACCGTGGTGACTCCCGCCCGGAAAGTGAAGCCGTCGGGATAAACGCTATTATCGCCGGCATAAGAGCCTTGTTCGCCAGTCCCCGCATAGACGTGAACATGAATGTCAACGAGCCCGGGCGTTACGTAATATCCCGAAACGTCCACCACCTTGAAGGCCTCGGCGGGATCGATTTTGGCCGCAACGGCGGCAACCTTTCCGTTCGCAATGGCGACATCACGAACGGCGCTTATCTTGTTTTTGGGATCGATGACATGGCCGCCCTGTAAGAGGAGATCATACTTTTGCTGGGCCGCAGACTGGCTCACCCAGGAAAGAACAATAAACATCACGACTATTGCGCGTTGCATTATGGAAGTCATCATGGCTCCAGATCATATATCTGATCGCGGCCTAGGGCGAGCGGAATGATCAGACTTTCAGCGTCTTCAGAAAAGCGACGCCCTCTTTCGTCAATTCCATGTTCTGTTCGACGAAGTAGTTCTTAACGCCGCCGGTCTTGGCCGCGGTAAAGACGCGCTTCCAGTCGATGCTGCCCTTTCCTACCGCCACAAGGGTCTTGGTCTCCGGGTTCCAATCCTGGAGGTGCATCGAGAAGAAACGCCCGGGGTACTTCATGAAGTACTCGGCGGCGTCGAAGCCGTTTCTGATCGTGGACATCTGGAACTGGAACTTGACCAGCTTCGGATCGAGCAACTCCATCAGTATGTCGTAGGTCCGCTTGCCGTCGACCGACGAGACCTCAAAGCCTTCGTTGTGCAGGCCCTGCTGGATGCCGGCCTTGGCCGCCACTGCGGCGATCTTGTTATATTCGTCGGCGGCCCTCTTCACATCATCCATGGTCGGGTTGTTCCCCGCGCCCAGGGTCGCTGTAATCATCTGTTTGACGCCGACCTCTTTGGCCCAGGCAATGCTCGCTTCTTGAGTTTGCCTGAGCTCCTTCATGCTGAAGTGCGCGCTCTCACATTTGAGACCGTGATCGGCCAGGATTTTCTTGACCTCGGCCCCTTTGGACAGTCCGGCGAAGTCGGCGTAACCGAGCGGTGAGCACAGCTCGATCCGCTGAACTCCCAGGTCAGCCAGTTGCTTCATCAAGCCGGGAAAATCCTGTTTGAGCATCGCACGGTGGGGATATGTCTGACTGCCGATCGGCAGTCCGAGCGGATTGGCATGGAGTTCTACTACGCCCGTGACCATGAACCCGGCCACCGCAGTATCCGTCGCCACTTTCTTGAGGAACTCTCGTCTCGAAATCGCAGCCATAATCATCTCCTGTTTCATGTGAAGTCTGTGCAAATTAAAGTTGAATACGGTCAAACACATAAAATTAAGCGCGTTCATAAATCAGATCGGCGGAGCCTTTGGAGTGCGGGCGCTCGGGACCGCTTTGGTAGTCCACTTCGATATTGTGGCAATGGTGGAAAGGAAACCCACTCGGGTCTCTTGTCCCGAAAGTCTATAGAACCGGAGATGACTACCAAAGCGGTCCCGAGCGCCCGCACTCCAAAGGCTGCCGCCATTTTATGTGTTGTACCCGTTGCGGTAGGGCGGGTCTACAAAGCCATTCGCCTTCTCGTTGTTGGTCACTTTCGCCTGGGCCGTATCCCACAGCAGCTTCTCACCTGGTAAGCGCTGGGCCATACAGCCGAGTAGAAAGGCTTCGGTAACTGGGGACTGGATCTCGAAGTTGGTGAGCGCCGCCGGGCCTCCCTTGCAGGCGGCGATCCATGCATCGATTGAGGGATTACGAGGCGGGGCGGGTTGCGCGGGTTGCGCAGCTTGCGCGGGTTGCGCAGCTTGCGCGGGTTGCGCGCCTGCATCACTACGAACCTCCGGGCGAATCTCTTGTCTCGGGGGAATCACATACTTCGGCGACGGCGGGTAAACGCGCGGATTTTGTCCATTAAAGCCGGCCAGCAGGATTCCTTTATCGCCCACATACATCACGCCTTCCTGGCGATGCCTAAACTGACGTCCGTCCTCTTCCGTGATACCCGCCGGGCGGGGTGGGTGCAATCCGCCGTCGTACCACGACATGCGGATCTCCGGACGGCCTTCGCGGGCAGGGAAGTCCAGATGAACGATTGAAGCCTGCGGAAAAGTCTCCTCGTAAGATTCGCCCGAACAGGCCTCGACCGCGGTGGGCGGAGTCAGACCGAGAATTTTGAACACGCCGGCGAAACTGTAGCAGCCCATGTCGCCAAATGAACCGCAGCCGAAGTCGTACCAGCCGCGCCAGACAAACGGAAGGTAGGCTTTATTGTAGGGGCGCATCGGCGCCGGGCCTACCCACAGATCCCAGTTGAGATTTTGCGGAGCCGGCTGCGCCTCTTTCGGGCGATCAATCCCCTGGGGCCAATACGGGCGGCTGGACCAATTGTGAACTTCGCGTACGCGGCCTATGGCGCCGTCGGCGATCCACTCCGAAATGGTCTGGGTGACCGGGGTGTAGGGATTATTCACTGGGAGCGCGGTCGCGACCTTCGTCTCGCGCGCCACCGCGGCCATGCGGCGCGCCTCGCCAATCGAGTGCGCCATCGGCTTTTGACATAACACATGCTTGCCTTTGCGCATGGCCGCGATCGAAATCGGCGCATGCCAATGATCAGGAGTGGCCACGTAAACGGCGTCCAGGTCCGACTGTTTCTCCAACAGCTCGCGGAAATCCATGTAAGCGGCGCAGCCCTTGTAAGACTCCGACCCGTTGCGAGAACTGTAGTACGCTTCGACGAGTCTCTTAGCGGGCTCGCGCCCGCCGATGCCCAGGCTGGTCGAAAAGCTCTTCGTAAGTTGAACCGTCCCGGGGGAAGCCCAATCTTCTCCCCAATTCTCGAACCCGGCGCCCAGCAACCGCCTCGCGGCGGTGAGCATAGCGTTGGAGTCATATTCGGCGTACTCCTTACTGCCCTGATTCACGTCGCAGACGGAGACCACCTGAATCTCGGGAAGCTGCAACAGATTCATCATCACGGCCATTCCCTGGCGTCCCAGGCCGATCACGGCCAGGTTGATCTTGTCGCTAGGCGGCGTGAATCCTGGCCCGCCCAGCACGTGTCGCGGGACGATAGTAAAAGCCGCGGCAGAGACGGCAGCCGCTGTAAACTCCCTTCGTGAACAGTGACCCTTGTTATTTTTGTCCATGAGTCTCCTCCTAATCGATTCCAGACTTGAGTTCTTCGACGTGGATATTCCTAAAAATGATGACCTCTTGTCAGCGTCATACGGCGCCGGTTGAAGAGGCGTTACAAATGATTGTGTAAAACCCTACATCGGATTAGTTTAACTGGAATTGCGCATCGCGCGGCTCGGCAATCGTAGGTTGATGATGCGTTTACGACCGGCGTGAAAGAAAATCGTCGGATCTAAACGCCCTACAAGATAATTAAGCGAACGCGCGCGGAGAATCCTTCTGTATGCAAGCGCACATTTCTAGTATACACTGCCCCCGTTACCACTCTGATGGCTGATTTCTAGCGCATCGGCCTCGCGACGCCGGGATCGAACTGCTGATCCCCTCGTTATCGCGCTCGTACTGTCGAATCTCTTCGTGAACCAGGCAGTGCGATGCATCGTCTTTTCGCTTGTACAACTTGACCAACAAAGGATGTCCCTGATGCACCGCTGCGAAGTGATCCCAACCCTGAGCGAAACCCGACTTCTCACTACATTACCCAAGAAGGAATGCGAGCGTCTTCGTCCCTCCTTGGAGTTCATCTCTCGATGAGTAAATCATCCTGCCCCACAGGAAAATAACCCTCTATCAAGTCAACCGGCGATTGCTGATTGGAGAAATGAGCGATGAAAATTTTACTTTACAACCCAGACAACGGTATAACGCGCAATCACATGCCGCATCTTTGGATGTTCGTGCTTCAAGCGCTCACTCCTCCCGGCCACGAGGTGCTGCTGATTGACGGTAACACCCGAGCCATGGACGAGGTTGACATTGCGCAATTCGTGCGCGAGCAACAGATCGGCCTCGTCGGTATCGGGGCCATGACCCGCATGATCGCCAAGGCTTATCGGATGGCTGACGCGATTCGCGCCGCCGGGACGCCCGTCGTCATGGGTGGGCCTCACGTGACCGAAGAGCCGGACGAGGCGCTCGGTCGCAATGGCGGTCCGCGCCATGCCGACGCGGTAGCGCTCGGGGAAGCTGATGAGACCTGGCCCAGGATCGTGGAGGATGCTGCGCGCGGAGAACTCAAAGAAGTCTATGAGCCAGTGGATTCGACGGGCAAGGAGCGCAAGCCGAGTCTTCAGCCCTATCCGGCGATCCCTTGGGAGACGCTCGACCTCGATCAGTTCAATCTCGTCCCCAGGTTCCTGCGTCCCATCCTTAATCGCATGGGGGCAAACTTGAATTCGTTTCGCGTAATCCCGATCGAGTCGGGACGCGGCTGTCCTTACGGGTGTGAATTTTGCACCGTCACCGGCTTTTTTGGTGACTCGATCCGTTTTCGCTCAAACGAAAGCGTCGTGGACGAAATGCTGCGGCTAAAAGCGCGCGCCCGGAGTGAGGGGGGCAAGATTGCGGTCTCTTTCGTCGATGATAACTTCGCCATCAACATCAAGCGAACGAAATCGTTGCTGCGGGCGATCATCGCCGCCGACGCGCAGTTACCCTGGATTGGGCAGATCAGCGCCAACCTGCTGCGCGACGGTGAACTCGTGGACCTGATTGCGGCTTCAGGCGGCAGGTGGATATTCATCGGCATGGAATCTATCGACCCGGTCAACCTTGCCGACGTGAATAAGGGCTTTAATAAACCGGAAGAGTATGCGGCCGTGCTTGAGCGGCTCGCCCAGCGCAACCTCTATGCGATTACATCCTTCATCTTCGGCATGGACAACGACACGCCCGGGGTGGCCGGGCGGACGCTCGAGCAGATCCGGAGTTGGCCGCCAGGGCTGCCTGTCTTCGGCCTGCTGACCCCCTTCCCCGCGACCCCACTTTACAAGCGGCTCGAGGTCGCCGGGCGGCTGACACGTCCCAAACACTGGCTGGAGTTTGCGCCCTTTCAGATGGCGCACACGCCGTTGAAAATGACTATCCCCGAGGTGCATCGCGAGGTCGCTCAGGCATGGTCAGCTTCTTATAGCCCGGCGCGGATTACCGAGGCGCTAGACTCGATTAGTCACAAATCAGTGGAAGTTCGGATCATGCATCTGATCGCGCGCTTCTTCTTTCGAGGGATTTACTTTCCGCAGATGGGTTGGTGGGCGTGGACAAAAGTGATCGCTCAGAATCGACAGACAATCTTCAAGCTGGTTGGAGAAGCCTTGGGCGCATGGCGCCGAGCGCGTAGGAAAAAGTCAAGCGATCTAGTTCAAGCCGATGAAATTTCATTGTCAGATTGAACCATGGTGGGAGGTTCTGAAATTTTATCGCGTGGCCCGATTGAAATCTCTCGGAGAAGAATATTATGAAGAATAAGCGGATATTGGCCGTAACGCTCGTCTTGTCTTCCATATTAGGGATCGGCAAAGTCTTCTCTCAAACTCAGATCTCCGATCAAAAGAAGGGAGGCGCATCCCAGGCCCAAACGGAAGACCAGAAGAAAAAGCCCGCCGTCTTGCCGAGCGAAACGCCGGAAAAGTTCGAACCGACCAACTACGGTTTCGATTACAGCAAGCGCGACGTGATGATCCCCATGCGTGACGGCGTGAAACTGCATACGGTCATTATTACGCCGAAGGGCGCCAGGCGCGCGCCGATACTGCTGACGCGCACCCCATATAACGCCACTGAACTCACGAGCCACGCGCAAAGCTCTCACCTCGGCCCGATCCTGACCGGCTATGACAACGCCACCGACGTAATCGTTGGAGGCGGCTACATCCGCGCGGTGCAGGACGTGCGCGGCAAGTACGGCTCCGAGGGAGATTATGTGATGAACCGCCCGCTGCGGGGGCCGCTGAATCCGACGCCGGTCGACCATGCGACCGACACTTACGACACCATCGAGTGGCTGGTGAAGAACGTCCCGGAGAGCAACGGCAAGGTCGGCATCCTCGGAATTTCGTACGACGGCTTCTTACCGTTGATGGCGCTCGTCAACCCGCACCCGGCGCTCAAGGTGTCCGTGCCGATGAATCCGATGGTCGACGGTTGGATGGGCGACGACTGGTTTCACAACGGCGCGTTTCGACAACAGAATATGCCATACATCTACGAACAGGTGGCGACGCGCGCGAACGAAGTCAAATGGTGGACGAGTCATTTCGACGATTACGACATGTACATGCAGGCGGGATCGGCTGGCGAACTGGGACGGCGGCGTGGCCTGGAACAGGTAGGCTTCTGGCGGAAGTTGCTCGAACATCCGAGCTACGACGCCTTCTGGCGCGATCAGGCGGTGGACAGGATTTTGGCGGCGCAACCGCTGCAAGTCCCGCTGATGCTCGTGCACAGCCTCTGGGATCAGGAGGACATCTACGGCGACATCGCCGTTTACAAGGCGATCAAGCCTAAGGACGCCAACAACGACAAGGTCTTCCTAGTGCTGGGGCCGTGGCATCACGGCCAGGAGATTCAGGACGGCAGCACGCTCGGCGCGTTGAAATTCGGCAGCGACACCGCGCTCTATTTTCGCCAGGAGATCCTGCGCCCCTTCCTCGACCACTTTTTGAAAGACGACGCGCCGAAGATGGACGTCGCGCCGGTGACGGCGTTCGAGACCGGAACGAACAAGTGGCGGCGATTGCCCGCATGGCCCGCCGGCTGCGCGAGCGGCTGTCAGCTCCAACCGACGCCGCTCTATTTCAGCGCGGGTCTGAAACTGAGCCTGGCGGCGCCGAAATCCGGCGACGCGGCTTTTGAGGAGTACGTCTCCGATCCCGCCAAGCCCGTGCCGTTCCGCGCGCGCCCGATTCGGCCCACCGGTTACACCAACGAGCTGACGTGGTGGCGGTGGTTGGTGGACGATCAGCGCGAGGGCTCGGGCCGGCCCGACGTAGTGTCTTTTGTCTCCGACGTTTTGACCGCGCCGGTAAAGCTCAGCGGCCAGCCGATCGCCAACCTGATCGCTTCCACCAGCGGCACGGATTCCGACTGGGTGGTGAAAGTGATCGACGTTTACCCCGACGAAGTCGCCGGCCAGCCGGAGATGGGCGGCTATCAACTGATGGTCTCCGCCGACATCTTTCGCGGGCGATACCGCGAGAGCCTGGAGACGGCCAAGCCCATTGAAGCCGATAAGCCGCTGCTCTATCGCATCGCGCTGCCCACGGCGAACCACGTCTTCCTGCCGGGACACCGCATAATGGCGCAGATCCAATCGAGCTGGTTCCCGCTTTACGACCGCAATCCGCAGACCTTCACACCCAACATCTTTTGGGCCAAGCCGGAAGAATACCGCAAGGCCACACAGCGGATTTATCACGCGCCCGGCCAGGCGAGCTTTATTGAGCTACCCCTGGTCACGACGCCTTGATTACATATAGCAGTTTTCAGTTGGGCGAATAGAATTCGACCGCGGAGGGCGCAAAGGGGCGCGGAGGTTGGCTGATAGCTCTTAAGCTCTGCGTTCCTGCGGCGACCTCTGCGGTTAGTCATCCTCTTCATTCAAGCGAAGTACGCTGTAAGGCGTTACTTGTTCGCAACTTTCTTCTTGCCCTGCTTCGTCATGGCGTGCTTCTTGTCTCTAGTCATGGTCTGGATGAATTCCACACGCCGAAAGCGCAAGGCCGACCAGTCTTCGTCAATCGCCACCATCCGGACGCCTTCGAAGCCCGCGGCGCCAAGAGCCGCCCAACCGGTGTCGCGATTGAAGTCACATTGGTATTTCTTCGAAGTTCCCTTTGGGTAAGCGAACCACACTATCGCATCGCCTGTCGCTTTCCGGGCGACCGTCTTTGCGATGGCGTCCACCTCCTTTTGCTTGGTCACAAACGCCAGTGAAAAGGCGATTTCCTTCACGTCCCCCGCATTGCGCCGGATTGTAATGTTATTGAGCGCCGCCAGTTCCGGCTCGAAGCTTTCGGGCGCGTTCAGTACAAGTATTTCCGTTTGGCTCTTCAGATTGAGTTTGTTAAAGATGATCGACATATGTTACGCCTCGTAATTCGAACAGCTCTTCCGGCGGCAGCTCGGTCTTTAGATCTTCCATCCCTCCCAGATATTGGTCAGGTGTTCCCACCTCCGCTCCCCAAGATCACGGAGCCAGATGCGGAAGTAGACTGCTATTCGGTCGATCTCCGCAGTGTTGACCGCCGCCGAGTGCCCCAGTTGGTAATGACAGAACACCACGTCGCCGACACCGCACGTGAGCTGAACCGGCTGTCCAATCTCCGGAGCCGGCATCGGCTCTCCCATCGCGCGGGGACCTCGCGCGCGAAAGTAGCTTTCATAGACATAATGTGAGCCTGGCCACACTGTAAAATTCCCCGCGAACGGTCGCAAAACAGGCGTAAGGAATACGCCGACCAGGGCAGTATGACTATAGATCTTCCCCTCTTCGAGACCGTTTAAACCACTGGCAAATCCGTCGAGATGGGGTTCTGGCGGAATCTCTCTGGGGAAGTTGCGCGAGCGGCGAATTGCGATCTGACCCTTGCCCCATTCTACGTTGTCGAGACCAAGGGCCTCATCAACGATCTCGATGATCGGAGACCTTAAGAGCAGATCCATAATGGGCGGAGCGCCTAAAAGACCCGGGCAGTATGACCGATTGTCGTATTCCAGTTGGCGTTCGGAATCATAGTTATCACGCAGATCCATATCGATCGCCTCACGAACCGCTAGCGCCAGCGAGGCTGGTGTAAGGCCTGGGAAATGAGCGTAGCCATAAGTCCGAAGCTGAGTATGCCAGTTCACGTCGTCCTCCATTAAATTAGGCGCAGCCTCTGTTTATCTTTGTCGTCATGCGAAATTTGTCAACGACCCTCGGGCGCCGGTCAAATATTAACTCAATGATGGTAGGATGATCGGGTTCAATGATAATCGCGCCAGGAGAATATAATGCGTCGTTGTGAATGGGCCAAGAACGAACTCTATATTGCTTATCACGATCGTGAATGGGGCGTGCCCGTTCATGACGATCGTGACCTCTTCGAATTTCTTATCCTGGAGGGCATGCAAGCTGGGTTGAGCTGGGAAACCATTCTCAGGAAGCGGGACAACTACCGCGCCGCCCTGGATAATTTCGAAGTCTCCGCCGTCGCTTCATACAAACAGGCGAAAGTCCGTCAACTCCTTGCAAATCCGGGCATCATTCGCAATCGGCTGAAGATCGAAGCCGCCGTTCAGAACGCCCGGTTGTTCCTCGACATACAGAAGGAGTTCGGCAGCTTCGACGCCTATGTTTGGGAGTTCGTCGGCGGCAGGCAGATACAGAACAAATGGAGGTCTTCGAAGGAAGTTCCTACTTCGACGGCGGAAGCGGACGCGTTGAGCAAGGACTTGCGGCGACGCGGCTTCAAGTTCGTCGGCCCCACCATCTGCTATGCGTTCATGCAAGCCGTCGGTATGGTCAATGACCACCTCGTAGATTGCTTCCGGCACAAAGAGTTGCGCAAGAAAGCGTGACGCGGGCGGCAGCGCCCCCACTCGTGATTTCGCTAATAGGCTTCAAGTTTTGTGACTGCCGCGGCCCTCTTCGTCGCTGAGTTCGTAGTCCCGCCTAAAGGCCAATGAGGTTAAGTTAGGTATCTGGCGCGATTAGTGGCGCGGACTTTAGTCCGCGCGCCAGCCATCAGCGCGGACTAAAGTCCGCGCCACTAATCGCTAACTTAACCTCATTGGCCTTTAGGCGGAGGCGTTCGGCGTCGCGGAACGGATCCGCGTCTGACGATTCCGCCTAAAGGCGGGACTACGAACTGCATGCTAAATTCAAATGCCGCTAAGCGGCCGCAGCAGTCGCCAAGTTCTTACGTCAATAGATGAAACCGCATAAACGCCAATATTTGCCTGATAATCTCACGAGAGGTCTCACTGTCATGATGGATGTCAAAGGCGTGCGGCCCCTCGGAGTGATTCACGAACGTAACAGGCAGATTGCGCGTCAACGCCTTGCCCAGGAAACGGTC
>WNGB01017893.1_pt1 | contig 12607 bp, 11 predicted proteins | sample 5400681 | NCBI WGS metagenome assembly WNGB01 (sample SAMN13153367, study PRJNA577476) | soil metagenome | isolation source: 115 cm soil or saprolite under grassland replicate 2 | place: USA:California | collected 2016-06-15 | reverse complement strand
CAGGCCCAGCGGCAGCAGCCCGCGGGTGCGGCCCACGAAGGCGCCGGCGACCATGCCGAGCCCGAGGGTGCCGAGCCCGATCGCGAACGCTGCCGGCGCGCTCTGGCCGGTGTTCCAGGCGATCACGATCGCCAGCACCGCCGCGGTCGCGACCACCGGCTTGACCCACCCGTTCCGCCGCGCCTGGACCGGCCGCTGCATCCGCGGCTGGACGGCCGGCGGCTCGTCGACGTACAGGCCGAGCGGGTCGTCCTCGGTCCACACAGGCCCGTCGGAGACGGTGTCCTGCGGGGTCTGTGTGGTGGCCGAGGACGCCGGACCCGTGGGGTACGACGGGCCCGTCTGGGGGGCGGCCGGCGTCGGCGTGTCCTGCACGCCGGCGCGGTACTGCCCGCGGTGCGGGTGGCCGTGGCCGCCGCGGCGGCGGTGCTTCTTGCGCACGACGAGGAACCAGATGAGCAGGATCGCGACCAGCGGCCCGGGGAACGAGAACGGCCAGACCTTCAGCGACGACGAGATCCCGATCGCCACGAAGACCCCCACCCCGACGACAACCGGCCACAGCCACGGGTGGTCCGGCCGGGCGCGCCGGCCGAGCACCTCCTGTGCGGCCGAGGTGTCCGAGCCCTCCTCGGGCATCAGGACCCACGCGGCGATGTACAGCGGGATGCCGGCGCCGCCGGCGACCGCGAGCACCGCGATCACGACGCGGATCAGCACCGGATCGATGTTGAGCGCGCGGCCGACACCGCCGCAGACGCCCGCGATCATCCGGTCCGAGCGGCTGCGGCGCCAGCTCTGCACGTCGCGCAGCCGGTCGGTGTTGACACCGCCCGGACCGTTCGGGTTCTGGTCCATGAACCGATAGTGTGGCGGATCCGCCACGCAGGGCATCGGGGATCGCCCCCGGCCGACCCTGGCGCGTCGCCCGGACGGCTGAGGTGCCGGCCGGGGTCTAACCCGCTGGCCAGCGCCCCGCGCGCGTGTGACGATCGATGCGATGACACAACCAGCGCAGGCCGCCGCGTCCGGTGGGCGGTCCACCACGGGTGCCCCGGGTGGCTGCACTCCGGGCGGTCCGGCGCGGGCCGGCGCGGTGCCGCCGGCGGACCAACCCGTACGTCGTGCCTACCGGCGGACGGACGGCCGGGTGCTGGCGGGAGTGGCGGGCGGGATCGCCGACCACCTCGGCGTGCCGGTCAAGTCGATCCGGCTGCTGTTCATCCTCAGCACAGTGTTCGGCGGCTTCGGCGTCCTGATCTACGGGGCGCTGTGGTTCCTGATGCCGCCGGCCGCGCGGGATGAGCCGCGGACCCCGGGAGCCGCCTGGGCCGAGCACACCGGGCGTCGTACCCGCAGGTCGCGCAGCCGGCGCGAGGACCTCGGCCAGCTGACCGCGCTGGTGGTGCTGGGCTGCGGCGTGCTGCTGCTGCTGCAGACCGCCGGGCTCGGGGTCGGGAGGCTGTTCTGGCCGCTCGTGTTCGCGGTCGCCGGCCTGGCGCTGATCTGGAAGCAGGCCGACGAGACCCAGCGCGAGGAGTGGGCCAAGACCTCGAAGAAGTGGCCGTTCCTCGGCGTGCTGTTCGGCAAGGGCGGCTTCACCTCGCTGACCCGGGTCGCTGTCGGGGTGATGCTGGTCGGCGCCGCGGTCACCGTGTTCCTGGTCCAGAACGGCCGGCTGTCCCAGGTGGGCGACGTACTGATCGCACTGCTGCTGGCGATCGTCGGCATCGGCGTGATCGCCGGGCCCTGGGTGCACCGGCTGACCCGGGACCTGTCCGCGGAGCGCAACGAGCGGATCCGCAGCCAGGAGCGCGCCGACATGGCCGCGCACCTGCACGACTCGGTGCTGCAGACGCTGGCGCTGATCCAGAAGCAGGCGAACGACCCGCGCGCGGTGATGCGGCTCGCGCGGTCCCAGGAACGCGACCTGCGGTCCTGGCTGTACGACGAGAGCGACCAGGCGGACCAGACCCTCGTGGGCGCGGCGAAACGCGCGGCCGCCGAGGTCGAGGACCGGCACGGCGTGCCGGTCGAGGTGGTCACGGTCGGGGACTGCGACCTGACCGAGGAACTGTCCTCGCTGGTCCGGGCCGCCAGCGAGGCGATGGTGAACGCGGCCAAGCACTCCGGCGCCGACAAGATCGACGTGTTCGTCGAGGTCGACGGCGACCGGGTGGAGCTGTTCGTCCGCGACCGCGGCAAGGGCTTCGACGCCGACAGCGTGCCGGAGGACCGGCTCGGACTGCGGCACAGTGTGATCGGGCGGATGGAACGACACGGCGGTCGCGCTACCGTGCGGTCATCGCCGGGAACGGGTACCGAGGTGCGACTGGAGATGGATCGATGACTGCACGAGTTGTCGTCGTGGACGACCACGACATGTTCCGGGCGGGTGTTCGCAGCGAGATCGGCAGCGCCGTGGAGATCGTCGGAGAGGGCAACGACGTCGACTCGGCCGTGAAGGCGATCGTGGCCGGCGAGCCGGACGTCGTACTGCTGGACGTGCACCTGCCGGGTGGCGGTGGCACCGAGGTGATGAAGCAGGTGCACCAGCGGCACCCGGAGGTGAAGTTCCTGGCGCTGTCGGTGTCGGACGCCGCCGAGGACGTGATCGGCGTGATCCGCGCCGGCGCCCGCGGCTACGTCACGAAGAACATCAGCGGCACCGAGCTGATCGACGCGATCCGCCGGGTCGCGGAGGGTGACGCGGTGTTCTCGCCCCGGCTGGCCGGGTTCGTGCTGGACGCGTTCTCCGGCGCGATCGACATCGCCTCGGTCGACGAGGACCTGGACCGGCTCTCCCAGCGCGAGCGCGAGGTGCTCCGGCTGATCGCCCGCGGGTACGCGTACAAGGAGGTCGCCCGCGAGCTGTTCATCTCGGTCAAGACCGTCGAGACCCACGTCTCCTCGGTGCTCCGCAAGCTCCAGCTCTCCAACCGCCACGAGCTCACCCGCTGGGCCACCGACCGCCGCCTCGTCTGACCCACCGCCCAAGACCCCGCCGAGTCGTGGATTTCCGCAATCGGTGAGCGCTTTCCTGGCGCGGAGATCCACGACTCGGCGTTCTGAAGGGTGTCAGCTCGTGGGCAGTGAGATCCGGTTGGTTCGCGAGACAACTGCGGTCTGGCGGCTCGGGTGGCTTGGTGGCTGATATACGGTCGCCTACATGGAGCGGAATCTCACTGCCGAACAGCTCGAGCTCTTCGAGAAGGAATTCGCCAGCCAGCCGACGTACCGGCTGATGCAGAACGCGGTCACCCAGACCGCGGTCGGCGACGTCGCGCTGGACCGGCGTGTGGTGACCGGTATCGACCATTCCGTCTCGCACCTGCTGGACGACTGGAAGGTCACCAACCAGAAGAAGAGCGGGCGCTGCTGGCTGTTCGCCGGGCTGAACCTGCTCCGCGTCGGCGCCGCCGCCAAGCTCGGCGTGAAGGACTTCGAGTTCTCGCAGAACTACCTGCTCTGGTGGGACAAGTTCGAGCGGTCGAACTTCTTCCTCGAGGCGATGATCGAGACCGGCGACCGCGACGTCGACGACCGGACCGTGGCGCACCTGCTGTCCGACCCGATCGGCGACGGCGGCCAGTGGAACATGTTCGTCGCGCTGGTCCGCAAGCACGGCCTGGTGCCGAAGTCCGCGATGCCGGAGACCGAGAGCTCGTCGAACACCGCGGCGATGAACGACGCGCTCCGCAAGGTGCTGCGGCAGGGCGCCCGCGACCTGCGCAAGCTCGCCGGGGAAGGCGCCGACGCGCAGCGCAAGCACAAGCGCGACGTGCTCGGCGCGGTGCACCGGGTGCTCAGCATCCACCTCGGCACGCCGCCGCGGAAGTTCCTGTGGCAGTGGAAGGACGAGGACAAGAACTTCCACCGTGACGGGTGGACCACCCCGGCCGAGTTCGCCGCGTCGTACGCGACGCTGCCGGTCGAGGACTACGTCTGCCTGGTGCACGACCCGCGGCCGGACAGCCCGTTCGGGCGCACCTTCACCGTGGAGTATCTGGGCAACGTGATCGACGCGCCGCCGGTGGTCTACCTGAACGTCGAGATGGACCTGATCCGCAAGCTCACCATGGACGCGATCACCGGTGGCGAGCCGGTCTGGTTCGGCTGCGACGTGGCGAAGCAGATGCGCGGCGACCTCGGCTACTGGGACGCGAACCTCTACGACTACGAGTCGGTGTACGACACGAAGTTCGAGCTGGACAAGGCCGAGCGGCTGCTGCACCACGAGACCCTGATGACGCACGCGATGCTCTTCACTGGTGTCGACGTGGTCGACGGCGAGCCGCGGCGCTGGCGGGTCGAGAACAGCTGGGGTGACGAGAAGGCCGACTCCGGCTTCTGGACCATGAACGACTCCTGGTTCGGCGAGCACGTCTTCGAGATCGCCGTCCGGCGCGACGCGCTGCCGCCCGAGCTGGTGTCCGCCCTGGACACGGAGCCGATCGTGCTGCCCGCCTGGGACCCGATGGGCGCCCTCGCCGACTAGTTCCGTACGAATCCCGGAGGCCGCTCCAGGCCACAGTGTGTTCACGAATCGCCTTGTCATCACGCTGATGACGAGGCGATTCGCGTACACGCGGCGTTCACGCCTGATGATGCGCGTATTGTTCTAGTACGATACGAACATGTTGATCAGGGTGGATCCCGGGGCGCGGGAGCCGCTGGCGGAGCAGATCGCCGGGCAGGTGCGCGGTGCGATCGCGGCCGGCGAGCTGGAGCCGGGGGACCGGCTGGCAGCGGCTCGCGAGCTCGCGGACGGGCTCGGGGTGAACATGCACACCGTGCTCCGGGCCTACTCCGCACTGCGGGACGAGGGCCTGATCGAGCTGCGCCGGGGTCGCGGCGCCACCGTGCGTGCGACGAGTACGCCGGGGGCCGCGCGGGTGCGGGAACTTGCCCGCGAGCTGGTTGAGGCCGGGCGGCGGCTCGGCATGTCCACCGACGATCTGGTTGCGCTGTTGCGGGAGGTGCGGTGATGGGTGTTCGCCGAGCGGTCGCGCTGGCGGTGGTCGCGGTTCCGGTGGTCCTGATCGGTTGGTTGCTGCTGGCAACGAAGAACCTTCCGGACCACTTGCCGACGCACTGGAACCTGCGCGGTGAGGTGAACGGCACGACGCCCTGGCCGGGGTTCGTCGCGCTCGCGCTGGGCTGCACCGGCGGCGCGCTGCTGCTGGCCGCCGCATTCGGGCTGGGGACGAAGGACCGGGCCGTCCGACGTGACGCGGTGACGGCGGGCGCGTTCCTGGCCTGGCTGCTCGGCGGGCTGTCGGCACTGACCGTCCTGCTGGCACGCGGCAAGACGGTGGCGCAGGATGCGCGGCTGCCGTGGTGGCCGGTTCCGGTGGTGGTCGGCGCCGCGCTCCTGGCGGCCTGGGGCGCGTCGGCCTGCTGGCCGCGGCCGCGACCGGTGCCGGGCGGTCCCGACGACGACGTGCCGCGACTCGACCTGGCCGAGGGGGAGCGCGCCGTCTATGTGACCACACTGCGCTCGCGGGGGTTCGCCGCACTCGGTCTCGGACTCGCCGTGCTGGGTGTGGTGCTGCTGGTGTTCTCGGCGACGCCGCCGGGCGTGGCGGCATTGGTCGTCGCCATCGCCGTGTTCGTGCTGTCCAGGGTGTCGCTGCGGGTCGATGCGTCCGGGGTGCGGATCGGGTTCGCGCCTGGGGTGCGGATCCGGGTGCCGCTGGAGCGGATCCGGCAGGCGAGCGCGGAGGACATCCGGCCGCTGGCGTGGGGCGGCTGGGGCTATCGCGTGCGGTCCGGGCGGCGGGCGCTGGTGCTGCGGGGCGGGCCCGGCCTGGTGCTGGACCTGCGCGACGGCGGCCGGTTCGCCGTCACCGTCGACGACCCGGAGACCCCCGCCGCCCTTCTCAACGGCCTGATCGCCCGCGATCGCGCCGCACAATGAGCGGGGTTGTCCCCAGATGCGCTCGTCGTGCCGCGGCTGTCCGTCGTACCGCCTAGGCTTGAACCCGATATGACGACGCTCTTCTCGCCTGACGAAATGCCAGCTCCGCTGGACGCCGCTCCGTCGTACCGGAAGGTCGATCCGGACGCCCTGCTGGAGGGGTTGAACCCGCAACAGCGTGCCGCCGTGGTGCACCACGGCGCGCCGCTGCTCGTGGTCGCCGGGGCGGGGTCGGGCAAGACCCGGGTGCTGACCCGGCGGATCGCCTACCTGCTGGCGGCGCGGGACGCGCACCCGGGGTCGATCCTGGCGATCACGTTCACCAACAAGGCCGCGGCGGAGATGCGCGAGCGGGTGGTGGAGCTGGTCGGGCCGCGGGCGAAGGCGATGTGGGTGTCAACGTTCCACTCGTCGTGCGTGCGGATCCTGCGGCGGGAGATCAAGCGGTTCGGGATCAGCTCGACGTTCTCGATCTACGACGAGACCGACGCGCGGCGGCTGATGACGCTGGTGTGCCGGGATCTCGACCTGGACGTGAAGCGGTACAACCCGCGCGCGGTGCTGAACTGGGTCTCGACGCAGAAGAACGAGCTGATCGACCACGAGACCGCGGCGGCGAAGACGTCGAACCATCTGGAGGAGACGTACGCCGAGTGCTACCGGCTCTACCAGGAGCGGCTGCAGCAGGCGAACGCGCTGGACTTCGACGACCTGCTGATGACCACGGTGCACCTGTTCCAGGCGTTCCCGGAGGTGCGGGAGATCTACCGGCGCCGGTTCCGGCACGTGCTGGTGGACGAGTACCAGGACACCAACCACGCGCAGTACGTCTTGATCCGCGAGCTGTGCGCGGAGCTGCCGGCGACCGGCGACGGGCCGGTGATGCCGCCGGGTGAGCTGATGGTGGTCGGTGACGCGGATCAGTCGATCTACGCGTTCCGCGGGGCGACGATCCGCAACATCCTGGCGTTCGAGGAGGACTTCCGGAACGCCGAGACGATCCTGCTCGAGCAGAACTACCGCTCCACCCAGACCATCCTGTCGGCGGCGAACGCGGTGATCAGCCGGAACGCCGGCCGGAAGGCGAAGAACCTGTGGTCCGACGCGGGCGCCGGCGAGCAGATCGCGGTGTACGTCGCGGACAACGAGCACGACGAGGCGCAGTTCGTCGCGGACGAGATCGACCGGCTGCAGGACGCGGGTGACGCGCACCCGAAGGACGTCGCGGTGTTCTACCGGACGAACGCGCAGTCCCGCGTGTTCGAGGAGGTGTTCATCCGGACCGGCCTGCCGTACAAGGTGGTCGGCGGGGTGCGCTTCTACGAGCGGCGTGAGGTGCGGGACGCGCTGGCGTATCTGCGGGTGCTGGTGAACCCGGAGGACACCGTCTCGCTGCGGCGGATCCTCAACGTGCCGAAGCGCGGCATCGGCGACCGGGCGGAGGCGTCGGTGGAGGCGCTGGCCTCCCGGGAGCGGATCTCGTTCGCGCAGGCGCTGCGCCGGACCGACGAGGTGCACGATCTGGTCAGCCGGTCCCGGAACGCGATCAGCGGCTTCCTGGAGATCCTCGACGAGCTGCAGGTGATGGTCGACTCCGGCGCGCCGCCGGACGACATCCTGGACGCGGTGCTGCACCGCACCGGGTACCACGACGAGCTGGAGAAGTCCTCGGACCCGCAGGACGAGACCCGGCTGGAGAACCTCGCCGAGTTCGTCGCGGTGGCCGCCGAGTTCGTCCAGGAGGCCACCTCGGCCGGTGAACAGGCCGACCTGCAGGCGTTCCTGGAGCGGGTCTCGCTGGTCGCCGACGCGGACCAGATCCCGGATGCCGGCGACGACGGCGGCGTGGTCACGCTGATGACGCTGCACACCGCGAAGGGGCTGGAGTTCCCGGTGGTGTTCCTCACCGGGATGGAGGACGGCGTCTTCCCGCACGCCCGGACGCTGAGCGAGATCAAGGAGCTGGAGGAGGAACGCCGGCTCGCCTATGTCGGGATCACCCGGGCGCGGCAGCGCCTGTTCCTGTCCCGCGCCGCGGTGCGCAGCGCATGGGGAGCGCCGCAGCACAACCCGCCGTCGCGGTTCCTGGAGGAGATTCCCGCCGAGCACCTGGACTGGCGCCGCGACGAGTCGGCGATCACCCGGTGGTCCGGGCGGTCCGCGGTCCAGAGCCGCTACGAACCGGCCCGTCGTACGCCGTCGGCCGACGGCAAACCCTTGATCCACCTGGAACCGGGCGATCGGGTAGTGCACGACAGCTTCGGAATGGGTACCGTCGTGGCAGTACGAGGAGCGGATCAGCAGGCGCAGGCCGAGGTCGACTTCGGTTCGAACGGCCTGAAGCGGTTGCTGGTCCGCTACGCCCCGCTGGAGAAGATCTGAGCCGATGACATCCGCCCGCAGGGTCATCCTGGCCGGCGCCAACCCTGGCGTCCGGTTGTTCGACACTGCGGGGAAGGTCTCGGCGTTCGCCTCGATCTGGCAGGTCGACTGGTCCGAGCGCGGCGCGGGCAGCGTCATCGTTCTCTGGTACGACGGCGTGGTGCGGCTGGTCGCGGACGATGTGGACCTGGCCGCGTGGCTGGAGAGCTACTTCGTCCGCTCGTTCCTCGAGGTGCAGGGCCTGCCGTGGCCGGACCCGGTGGTCGAGCGCGACCTGGTGCAGATCCATCTCGACCTCGCGAACGGCCTGACCGCCAAGGGTTCCGACATCCAGATCGACATGAGCGGCGTCCTGGACCGGCGGGTGTACACCACCGAGAGGTACCGGCTCGGCGGCGTCGAGCACAGCCTCAGCCTGCTGATCGCCCCGGTCCGGACAGCCCGCATCGAGATCGCCGGCCAGACCCTGCCCGGCCGGGTCCGCGTCGACGGCGGCAGCCGCAAGCCGTCCTCCTCCGCCTTCCTCACCACGGCCGAGGTCTGGTCCCGCTGACACCGGCCCGCCGTCAGGGGCGGGGTTGGGCGTTGCGGAGGCGGATGCCGCTGAAGCCGAGGGTGCTGGCGATGACGTCGTCCCAGAAGGCGTGCAGGTTGGGGAGCACGCGCAGCCCGGGCTCGACCCAGGCCATCGCGCGCGGGCACTGGCGGGGGAACCAGTAGTCGGGGGCGCGGTCGTAGCCGACGGCCCAGACGTAGGACTCGGACAAGCTGCTGGTCGGCGAGAGATGCGGGTGGAAGACCTCGATCGCCGGGTCTTCGGAGAAGTGCAGGGCCTCACCGGGAGCTGGGCGCACTCACGGGAGTGTACGACGTGGGGAACACGCGGGCGCGCGGTTTTCCACAGCCGCGGAACAAGTGACCGATCGCCGGAAAGGAGACGAAGGGAATGGGCTTGAGCGCCGAAGGGGCTTACGGGTCGAGGCCGTGGTCGCGGAGCCAGGGCATCGGGTCGATGGCGTCGCCGCCGTCGGGGTGGACCTCGAAGTGCAGGTGCGGGCCGGTGGTGTTGCCGGTCATGCCGACCGAGCCGACCTGGTCGCCCGCGTACACGTAGTCGCCGACGGAGACGGTGAACTCCGACATGTGGCAGTACCAGGTGACGGTGCCGTCCTCGTGCCGGATCTCGACCCGGCGGCCGTAGGCGCCGGCGAACTCGGCCGAGATGACCTCGCCCTTCATCACAGCGCCGATCCGGGTGCCGATCGGCGCGGCGAAGTCGGTGCCGGTGTGCAGCCGGCTCCAGCGGCTGCCGCCCTGACCGAAGGTCGCGGTGATGCGGTAGCCGTGGATCATCAGCTTGACCGGGTTGGCGGCGCGTTCCCGGGCCAGCTCCGCGGCGGCGGCGGCCTTCGCGGACGCCAGGGCGTTCGCTCGGCGAATGGCCTGCAGCCGGTAGGCGTCGAGCTTGGCGGCGCGGGCCTTGGCCAGCCGGGCGGCGGCGGCCTGCTTGTTGCGGGTGGCGGACTGGGTGAGGTCGGGGCGGGTGGAGTCCCGGCTGCCGAGCTGGCGGCGCTCGATCCGCGCGGCGGTGATCGCGGAGAGCTGCGACTCGCCCATGGTGGCGTTGAGCGCGGCGGCGTTGACCGCCGAGTTGGCCTGCGTCGGCGAGGCCAGCGAGCTGTGGCTGAAGCCGACGGCACCGGCCGCCGCGGCGAGCGCGGCCGTGAGGCCGACGATCTGGGAACCACCAGGGGTGTTACGCCGGGCGACACGATGCTTGGCAGCGTGCCTGCTGCCCGCGTCGGACTTGCGCGCGGGAGATCCAGGCGTGACGCGACGCGGCGCGACACGTTGCTGAGTCACAGCGTGGCCTTTCGGTCACAGGGGAGGGGCTGACTCAATGTCCGGGTTTCCCCGGGCACCACGCCTGGGGTTGCCCCTAGGCGTTCCAGCACCATAACGGACGTGTCACGGTCACACCAACCCCCGTCATGAAGTTTTTTTCGTTTCCCTCGGCCCGCCACCCGGCGTGGCCACTGCGCCGTGCTCGTCCAGGTGCGCTAGCGCGGTCGAGATCTGGTGTACGACGTCCCCGTCGATGGGCAGCGACAGGTGCCCGACACCGCGGACGCGGACGTTCCGCGCGGACAGGTCAGGGTGGTTCAGCCGGGCCCGGCGCTGCGGCACGATCAGCGCGTCGACGTCGCTGTAGAACACCAGGAACCGGGTCCGGCAGCCGTCCGCCGGCTCGTCCAGCTCGGTCATCAGGTCGCTGCCCGGCCGCAACTGCTTCACCAGCGGCCACGGCAGCAGCCGGGCGGCCTGGGTGCCCTGGTGCGGGGTGCCGAGGGTGACCAGGGTGTGGATCCGCGCGTCGCCGCCGAGGCGCTGCGCGTAGTACCGCGCGATCAGGCCGCCGAGGCTGTGCCCGACCACGTGGATGCGTTCGAAGCCGGTCTCCTCGCAGAGGTCCTCGATCGACTTGCCGAGCCGCACGGCGGTGCGTCGTACGTCGAGGGTGAGCGGCGAGTAGTTGAAGGCGTGGACGGAGCCGAAGCCGCGGCGCAGCAGGTGCCGGCGCAGCAGCGCGAAGATCATGTGGTTGTCGACGATCCCGTGGATCAGCAGGATCGGCGTGGACGCCGCCGCGGGGTTGTTGACCAGCAGGCCGCGCTGGGCGGGCGCGAGACCCTCGAGGTTGAGCCGCTCGGCGCGGTGCGCGCCGTCGCGCAGGTACGCGAACGGGTACATCGCCAGGTGCGCGGTGGTCCAGCCGAGCTCGACCGCCGCGCCCTGCATCGCCTTCGGCGTCAGCGCGGACCTGGCGCCGTTCCGCAGGCCGGCAAGCGCAGCCCGCAGACCGGACTCGCCGGCGGCATCCGCCGCCTCCGGTGCAACCCCCGTGCTCATGGCGTCTCCTCACTGTCCGCCGAGACCACGTCTTTGTTAAGACGTTAACCGATCAACTACCTCCGGGTGGCCGGGAACACATAACTGTGTCTTACCCGTAAACAAGGCCTCGGATACCCTGCTGACCATGTCTGCCACCACGTCCACGCTGCGGATCGTCGTCGCCAAGCCCGGCCTGGACGGCCACGACCGGGGCGCGAAGGTGGTGGCCCGCGCACTGCGCGACGCGGGCATGGAGGTCGTGTACACCGGCCTGCACCAGACACCCGAGCAGATCGTCGAGACAGCGATCGCCGAGGACGCCGACGCGATCGGACTCTCCGTGCTGTCCGGCGCGCACATGACACTGTTCAAGAAGGTCCGGGACCTGCTCGCGGAGCGCGACGCCGACGACATCGTGGTGTTCGGCGGCGGGATCATCCCCCAGGCCGACGTGCAGCCACTGGCCGAGATCGGTGTCCGGAAGGTGTTCACCCCAGGCGCGACGACAGCCGAGATCGTCGGCTGGGTCCGGGAGAACGTCGGCGACGCCTCCGGACTGGAGCCTGCCGGCGACTCCGCGCAGCCGAACTGAGCGTTTCCGCCTCCTGATTGCACGATTCGGCGTGTATGCCGAATCGTTAGCGCCGCCCTGGTTGCGCACCGTAGCGATTCGCGGTCGCATACAACCATGCGCAGTCGGTGCGGTCACACCGTGGTTAACACGCATGTGTGTCCCAAGACACATGGACGCAATCTCCGTTAGTGTCCGAGAAGGGCGATCCACACCGGGGGATTGCGGACCGCCTGCGCTGCTCATCAACTGAAGGTGTCCGTTCGGTTCGGGAGAGGCCAGGTGCATTGAACGATCACAGTCCCGGCGATTCGTCGCTGCCGCGCTCGGAGCCGGCCTGGTCCTGCTCGGGCTGCCGGCTTGCGGCGGGAGTGACGAGGGCGGTGGCGGGGGTGGCGGCGCTCTCGAGGGTCGTGGCCCGATCACACTTGCCAGCGGCAAGGACACCTCCGGGTTCCTGCCCAAGCAGATCGAGGCGTGGAACTCCCAGCACCCTGACGAGAAGGTCGAGCTGAAGGAGCTACCCGCGGAGGCGGATGGGCAGCGGCAGCAGATGATCCAGAACGCGCAGAACCAGTCCGACGCGTTCAGCGTGCTGGTGATGGACGTCGTCTGGACGTCGGAGTTCGCCGCCAACCAGTGGATCGTCCAGCTCCCCGAGGACAAGGTGCCGGATCTGGGCAAGCTGATCCCGGCGACGGTCGAGACCGCGAAGTACCGCGACAAGCTGTACGGCGTGCCGATCACCTCCGACGGCGGGCTGCTGTACTACCGCAAGGACCTGCTGACGAAGGCCGGAATCTCCGCGCCACCGGCGACCTGGGACGAGCTGCTCGCCGACT
>WNGB01022571.1_pt1 | contig 12610 bp, 11 predicted proteins | sample 5400681 | NCBI WGS metagenome assembly WNGB01 (sample SAMN13153367, study PRJNA577476) | soil metagenome | isolation source: 115 cm soil or saprolite under grassland replicate 2 | place: USA:California | collected 2016-06-15 | reverse complement strand
CGGGGACGGGGAACGGGCCGATCGCCGCCTTCACCGCCGCCCTGCGCACCTGCTGCGGGCTGTCCCTGAGCGTCGTGGACTACCACGAGCACGCGCTGTCCGCCGGCTCCGACGCCTCGGCCGCGGCCTACGTGGAGGTGGAGTCGGCGGCCGGCGGCGTCACCTGGGGCGTGGGCCTGCACCACGACATCCTCACCGCCTCGCTGAACGCGATCGCCAGCGCCGCAAACAGGCTGGAGACGGCCGGCACCGGCGTCGAGCAGGCCGAGGCCGTGGCGCAGACATGACCTGAGCATCCGGGCCCCGCCCCGCCCCTCGCCTCCTTGTTGCCGAGGCGGCGCTGGCCTCGCGGTCCTGCGTGATACCGTGCTTGCTGAACAGCAAGGTTGGACGAGACGACGCTTCGCAGGGACGCGGACCGCTCCCGCCAGACCATCCTGGACGTGGCCGAGCAGCTCTTCGCCGAGCTCGGCTACGAGGCCGTCAGCATGGAGCGGATCGGCCGGGCGGCGGGCCTCTCACGCGGCGCGCCCGGGTACTTCTTCGGCTCCAAGGTGGCGCTGTACCGGGCCGTCCTGGAGCGGATGTTCGAGACGACCGAGCTGCTCGTGGAGGAGACCGACCGGCAGCTCTCGCGCGTGCCGGACGGTGACCTCGACCGGGCGCTGGAGATCGTGGTCGAGAACCTGCTCGAGTTCCTGTACGAGCGGCCCATGTTCCTGACGCTGGTCCAGCGCGAGTCGCTGCGCCGCACGGGCGTGATGCAGGGCAGCCGCGCCCACCTCACGCTGCTGCGGACGGCGCTCTCGATCGCGCAGAAGCTGGACTGGACCTCCGCCGCGAGCAATCCGCAGCAGCTCCTGCTGACGCTGCTCAGCCTGTGCTGGTTCCCGCTCGCCAACCCGCCCCTGATCCGGGACCTGGGCGGGCAGATGGACCGGCCGTTCCTGGAGGCGCGCAAGCGCCACGTCGTGGCGCTGCTGAAAGCGGGACTGCGCGGCGGCCGCCGGGTCTGATCGGGGCGTTCGCCGCGCGGAACAGCTCCGGTCTCCCGGCCGCTCTCCCCGCGCTACCTGGCCGCCACGACCGGGAGCCAGGGGTCTCGCCGGGCCTCGTAGGCCCCGATGGCGCCGTCGTGGCGCAGCGTCAGCGCCACCGCGTCCCAGCCCTTCAGCAGGCACTCGCGCGCGAACGGATCGGTCTCGAAACGCTCGGTGAAGCCGGCGGCGCTCACGGTCTCCGTCTCCAGGTCCACCGTCACGGCGGTCGCCGGGTCCTCGGCCGCCAGGTCCAGCAGCCGGCGCACCGAGCCCTCCGGGAGCTGGACCGGCAGCAGCCCGATCTTCAGGCAGTTGGTGCGGAAGATGTTGGCGAAGCTGGGCGCGATCACGGCCCGGAATCCGGCGTCCTGGAGCGACCACGGAGCGTGCTCGCGCGACGAGCCGCAGCCGAAGTTGGGTCCGGTCACCAGGACCGACGCGCCCCGGTGCTCGGGCCGGTCGAGCACGAAGTCGGGGTCATCCCGCCGCCAGTCGTGGAACAGGAACGGCCCGAAGCCGGAGCGCTCGATGCGCTTGAGGAACTGCTTGGGGATGATCTGGTCGGTGTCCACGTTGGCCCGGTCGAGGGGCGCCATGCGGCCGGTGTGGGCGCGGAAGCGCTCCATCAGCGCATGCCCTCCGAGACCGCCTCCGGCGCCAGCTCGCGGACGTCGACCAGGTGGCCGGCAAGCGCGGCCGCCGCCGCCATCGGCGGTGACAGCAGGTGGGTCCGACCGCCCGATCCCTGGCGGCCTTCGAAGTTGCGGTTGGAGGTCGAGGCGCAGCGCTCGCCGGGCTGCAGGATGTCGGCGTTCATGCCCAGGCACATCGAGCAGCCCGCGTCGCGCCACTCGAACCCCGCATCCGTGAACACGCGGTCGAGGCCCTCCGACTCGGCCTCCCGCTTCACCAGCGCCGAGCCGGGCACCACCATGGCGCGGACCCGGGGATGCGCCCGGCGGCCGCGAACGACCGCGGCCGCGGCGCGCAGGTCCTCCAGCCGCGCGTTGGTGCAGGAGCCGATGAAGACGCGGTCCACCGGGATGTCCTGGATGGCCGTGCCCGGCTCCAGCGCCATGTAGCGCAGCGATCGCTCCTCGTCCTCGTCCCGGGGAGCCGGCACGCGGCCGTGGACGGGCGCCGCCTGGCCCGGGTTCGTGCCCCAGGTCACGAACGGCTCCAGCGTCGACGCATCCAGGCGGATCTCCTCCGCGAAGGCCGCCTCGGGATCGGATGCCAGTGCGCGCCAGGCGTCCAGAGCCCGCTCCCAGGCGGCACCTCGGGGCGCGTGCTGGCGGCCCTCCAGGTAGGTGAACGTCGTGTCGTCCGGCGCCACCATGCCCATCCGGGCGCCCCACTCGATCGACATGTTGCAGACGGTCATCCGGCCCTCCATCGAGAGGTTCCGGACGGTGGAGCCGCGGTACTCCACGGCGCACCCCTGCCCGCCCGCGATGCCGGCCCGCGCGATCAGGCACAGGATCACGTCCTTGGCCACCACGCCGAGCGGGAGGACGCCGTCGATGGTGACGGCGAGATCGCGCGGCCGGCGCTGCGGCAGGCACTGGGTGGCGAGAACGTGCTCGACCTCGGAGGTGCCGATCCCGAACGCGAGCGCCCCGAACGCCCCGTGCGTGGACGTGTGCGAGTCGCCGCAGACGATCACCATGCCGGGCTGCGTGAGGCCCAGGTCGGGCCCGATGACGTGGACGATGCCCTGGTGCCGGCTCCCCAGCTCGTAGAGCCTGATGTCCGCCCAGCGGCAGTTCTCCTCGAGGGCCCCGAGCTGGCGGTCGCCGACCTCATCGGCCGCCTGCCGGCCGCCGCGCGTCGGGGTGTTGTGGTGGGCGGAGCGGACCACGTGCCGGTCCCAGATCTTCTGCGCAAGCGTCCTGGACATGAGTGAGCCCCCAACGATACCCCGGCCGCCCCGGCCGCCGATGGTGCATGGATCCAAGAGAACACGGCCCGTCTTTGTGGGCCAGCAACTACTTGGCGATCTCGTTGTCGCGTAGACTGCGCCCAACATGGAACGCGCACTCGTAGTCCGCGACCTCCTCCTTCTTCTTGGCCTCGACGAGGCGGGGGCTGGCGCGGTCTGACGAGCAGTACGAAGGAACCGACAAGCCCCCGCCGAGAGGCGGGGGCTTTCTTGTTTGTCCGAGTCCGAATCGAACCGGAGACGTTGTGGGAGAGACTATGACTGGAGCAGAGATCGTCCTCGAGGCCCTCCAACGGGAGGGCGTCGACCTGATCTTCGGGTACCCCGGCGGCGCCAACCTGCCCATCTACCAGCAGCTGCCGAAGCACTCGAAGCTGCGCCATGTCCTGGTCCGCCACGAGCAGGGCGCCGCGCACATGGCAGACGGGTACGCTCGCGCGTGCGGCAAGCCGGGCGTGGTCTTCGCCACCAGCGGACCCGGCGCGCTGAACACGATCACCGGCCTCGCCACCGCCTTCATGGACTCGGTCCCGGTGGTCGCCATCACGGGTCAGCAGAACACGATGCTGGTCGGCCGTGACGCGTTCCAGGAGTCCGACGTGATCGGCTGCAGCATGCCGGTCACGAAGCACAACTACATGATCACGCGGGTCGATGACATCGCTCGGGTGGTCCACGAGGCGTTCCACGTCGCCACGACCGGCCGCCCCGGCCCGGTGCTGATCGACATCTGCAAGGACGTGCAGCAGGCGTCGTGCGAGCCGGTCTGGCCGGACGGCGTCGACCTGCCCGGCTACCGGCCCGCGTTCACGCCCGACCTGAGCCGCGTCAGGGAGGCCGCGGACGCGCTGTCGCGGGCCGAGCGACCGGTCATCCTGGCCGGTCACGGCGTGATCCTCAGCGGCGCCGAGCAGGAGCTGATCGCTCTGGCCGAGCGCACAGTGGCGCCCACCGGGACGACGCTGCTCGGCGTGGGGGCGTTCCCCGTCCGCCACCCGCTGTCGCTGCACATGACCGGCTTCATGGGCACCGGCTGGAACCTCCGCGCGGTCCAGAACGCGGACCTGCTGATGATGGTCGGGATGCGGGTGGACGACCGCGTCACGGCCAAGCTCTCCGAGTGGGCGCCGCGGTGCGAGACGTTCATCCACGTCGACATCGATCCCTCGGAGATGGGGAAGAACATCCGGCCGCATCTCGAGGTGGTGTCCGACGCCAGGACGGCGCTGCGCGCGATGCTGCCGCACGTCAGGACGCCGCAGCCGGAGTGCCGGCGGCCGTGGCTGACCCAGATCGACGCCTGGCGCGAGGAGCACCCGCTCAAGTACGCCCGGTCCAACGGCCACCTGCAGCCGCAGGACGTGATGATCGAGATGTACCGCCGGTGCGACGACGACGCCATCGTGGTCGCCGACGTCGGTCAGAACCAGATCTGGGCGGCGCTGTGGTGGAACTACACTCGGCCCGGTCTGTTCATCAACTCCGGCGGAGCGGGCACGATGGGCTTCGCCTTCCCGGCGGCGGTGGGGGCCAAGCTCGCGAGGCCGGAGAAGGCGGTGTGGTGCGTGGCGGGCGAGGGCGGCTTCGTCATGACGGCGCAGGAGCTCTCCGTGGCCGTCAAGCACCGGCTCGACGTCAAGATCGTCCTGCTCAACAACTTCTCGCTGGGCATGGTGCGGCAGTTCCAGGACGACTTCTACGGCGGGGTCCGCTCGGAGGTGGACCTGACCGAGATGCCGGACTTCGTCAAGCTGGCCGACGCCTACGGGCTACCCGGTATTCGGGTCGACCGGCTCGAGGACGTGAGGGCGGCGTTCGACTTCGCCGAGCGGACCCCGGGACCCGTGCTGATCGACTTCCGCATCGACCCCGACGCCAACGTGTACCCGATCGTGCCCCTCGGCAAGGGATTGAACGACTTCACGGAGCTGCCCGATGAGTACGCATAGCCCGGTGTCCGAGACCCCCGCCACGTCCGCGAGCACGCCGCCGCCGGCCTCCGGGCCGGCGCCAGCGGCCAGGCTGCGGGTGCTCACCGCGGTCGTCGAGGACCACCCGGGCGTCCTGACCAGGGTGGCATCGATGATCCGGCGGCGCGGGTTCAACATCCAGGGCCTGTCGGTCGGACCGACCGACGAGCGGGGCCGGTCGCGCAAGACGCTGACCGTGGACGCCGGGCACGCCGAGGTGGACCAGGTCCAGAAGCAGCTCGAGCGTCTCATCGAGGTGATCACGGTCGAGGACCTGACCGAGGCGCCGCGGCTGAGCCGGGAGCTGGCGCTGGTGAAGCTGGCGGTCACAGGTCCCCAGCGCGACCGCGCCGTTGCGGAGGTGGACCGGTTCGGCGGCCGCGTCGTGGACGCTGGCGCCGAGCACGTGATCGTCGAGGTGTCCGGGGAGTTCGACCGGGTCGAGCGCTTCGTGGAGGTGCTGCGGCCCTACGGGATCGCGGACCTGGCGCGCTCGGGACCGGTCGCCATGTCGAAGACCTGACCGGATCGCAGCGCTGGCGGTGAGATGCTATTGGCATCTCACCGATGCTATGATGCAAAAATGAGGGCCACGGCGAGAACGGTTCGATACACCGAGAAGGAGGTCCGGGAGATCCGCGAATACGCCGAGCTGACCGGCGAGCAGGAAGCCGTGGTGCTCGCGCGAGCCTCCATTCGAGGTCTCCGCGAGGAGCGCTTCGAGCGCGGGCTGCTGGCATACCTCGGCGGAATCAGCTCCTTCGAGGCCGCGGGCATCGCCGGGTTGGATCGCCACACCTTCTTGGTGCGCGCCGCAGAACGTGGCGCCGTTGTCGGCGACACCGAGCCCGCGACGTTGCTCCAGGATATGTCGCGGGTGGCTGAGGTGCTGGGGGATGAGCGATTGGCTGCGGCCGTCGCCCGCGTGAGCCGGCGACCCGCAGAGAGCGAAAGCTGACCGCACGGCCCGCACGGCCGCGGGCCGTGCTCGATACATCCTTTTGGACCATCGGGTTCAAGGTTGGCCTTCTCGGCTACGCGATGCGGGCATTCGGCATCGTCGTTCCGAGCGCCGTCGAGGCCGAGATTCGAGCGACCGACACCCGGTATCCGCAGCGGCTCTACCCGGACACGGCGCTGTTCGAACAGGTTCGCGACCAATTCCAGAGCCCGCCGGACCCGGAGCCTGCTCCACTCGATCGGTTCGGGGCCGGCGAGGCAGGGGCGATCGCGCTGGCGCGGTCGATGCGAGCGGCGTTGCTCATCAACGACCGCCGACCCTCCGAGCTTGCCCGAAACCTCGGACTCGCCGTGGTGAGCTGTCCGGGCATGATCGTGCTCTCACGGAGCCAGCAGCTCATCCCTCCTCACATGGCTCACGCCATGCTCCGGATGTGCGCGCAGCACGGGACGGCACCCTCGATCGTTCAAGAGGCGTCTCTCCTGCTGGCGGCCCTCGAAGACTAACCGAGTTTCGCCGCCCTTCGACACCTGACACCCGGCGGCGCCACTGGCGCCGGCCGCTCGAGGTCGGTGGTCCTGGCAGGCCTGGTGGGAAGGTCGATGAGGTCCCAGACGCACGCCTCAGGGGGCATGGAGCGGAGGCAGGCGGCGATGGTGGTCCGCACGCCTTCGGAAGCGGGCGTTCTCCGCCCGCCAACCACAGGTTGGTGGAGTGGAGAGGGTCGGGCGAGTCCACCTGCTGCACGCGGCGGTCGAGCTCGGCCAGCCAGCGAGCGCCCATGGCCTCCAGGGCGCGCTGGAGCCGGGCCAGCCGGAGCACGCCGTCGCGGAGGGCGGCGGTGGGGAGGTTGTCGGGCGCGTCGGCCTCGACCAGGCGAAGGTCCCTCTCCAGGACGGCGAAGCGATCCTGGCTGAGGTCCAGTCGGGAGTCGGAGGCGAGGCCATGCGAACTCATGTTCGTATTGTACAACTAGACGAGCCTGCCCGGGAACGGGGACGGCTGTAAAGGTTTGCGCGGCAGTTCAGCCGTCGGTGACGACTCGTCAGGGCGAAGGGCGAGGCACCCGACCGAAGGGGATCCAGGCCGCGCAGCGCCGACGCAGGAGGGAAGCCTTGACGCCCGTCAGCTCAGCAGCCAGGCCGGAACGCGGGGGTGAGCTGAATATGTATTGCATATGTGCCAACGACAACCAGGCCAGAACTCGCGGCCCAGCGCCTCGAGTGCCGGCCGTCCCGACTCCAACGCCCGACGCCCATCTCACTGACACGCTCTCCGAGCGAGGCGTGGCCTCCGACGGCCCAGCCCCGCCACCCGCTCATCCCGGCCGCGCTACGCCGCTTCGGAGGGAAGCGACTCCTGGCACAGGCGGTCGACCACCCGGGTGAGGCTGCCGGTCTCGGCGTGGGTCCGGCGCTGGCGGTCCGCGCTCGTCCCCTCGCGGAGGATGGTGTGCAGGTAATCGACCGCCGTCCGTGAGCCCAGCTCGTCGACCACGTCGTCCACGAACTCCAGCAGCTCCAGCGCCAGGTCGCGCATCGGCACCTCCGCCTGCTTGCCGAAGTCGATCAGCCTCCCGTCGAGCCCGTAGCGCATGGCGCGCCATTTGTTCTCGGCCACCAGCGCCGGCATGTACTTGCGAAAGCCGAGGTTGCGCTGCCGGAGCCGGAGCAGCTTGGCGCAGATGGCCTGGATCAGGCCCGCCATGCACATCGTCTCCTCCAGGCGCGTGGTCTGATCGCAGCACCGGAACTCCAGCGTCGGGTGGTACGGGTGCGCGCGGAGGTCCCACCAGATCCGCTTGCCGTCGTCGATGGACCCGGTCCGGACCAGGAGCTCCAGGTAGTTCTCGTACTCGTCGTACGAGACGAAGTCGGGCGGGATGCCGGTGCGGGGGAAGCGTGACCATACGACGCTGCGGTAGGACTTGAGCCCGGTGTCGCGGCCCGACCAGAACGGGCTGGACGTGGACAGCGCCAGCAGGTGTGGGAGGAAGTAGCGGGCCTCGTTCATCACCTCGATGCGCCGCTCGCGGTCGGGGATGCCGACGTGCACGTGCAGCCCGAAGATCAGGATCGAGCGGATCACGTCCTGCATCTCCTCCTCCAGCGCGCGATACCGGTCCTGCTCGGTGATGCGCTGCTCCTGCCAGAGCGAGAACGGGTGGGTGCCGGCGCAGGCGAGCCGCAGGCCCTCGGGCTGCAGGAGGCGCGCCAGCGTGCCGCGCAGCCGGGCCAGCTCGTCGCGCGCCTCGTCGACCGTCCCGCAGACCGGGGTGCCGGCCTCGACGACGGACTGGATCATCTCCGCCCGGAACGCGTCGCCGACGGTCTCGCCGGCGGCGGCGGTGAGCAGGGACTCGATGTGCGCCCGCAGCTCGCCGCGGGCGTCGACGATCTGGTACTCCTCCTCGATCCCGATCGTGAGCCAGCGCTCGCTCATGCGGTTCCCTCCACCACGTACGTCGGCACGATGCTGCCGGCGCCGGAGGTCACGTTGAGCAGCGCCGAGGAGCTCAGGCTCGTCAGGCAGCCGGAGGGCCGGCCGTCGAAGAGGTACGGGTCCAGGTCGATGGCGAGGTCGAGCAGGCGCACGCCGTCCAGCGCGACCGGGAAGGGCTCGCGGGGCACCTCGACGGCCTCCTGGACGACGTACGACTGGGTGGCGGCGACCTGGAGCGCCTGCTCCCACTCGGACTGCTCGACGGTCCAGCCCAGCACCACCCCCTTGCCGCCGTACTCGTCGTTCGGCTTCAGGACCAGCTCGTGCCGGTGGCGGCAGCAGTGCGCGAGCAGGTCCGGCAGGCGGCGCCCATGGCTCGTCGCCGCGCCGTCCACCACCTTTCGGGTCCAGGGCACGTGGCGCTCGATCGCCGCGCGCTGCTCCGGCGTGTACAGCGATGCGCAGCGGTCGTCGGACAGCAGGGCGAGGCTCGTCTTCTTGTGCAGCAGCTTGGCCCGGAACGTGTTGACCACGCAGACCGCTCCCTGGACGTAGGCGTCGAGGAGTCCGGCCACCTCCTCCCGCCTGGCCAGCAGCTCGCTGGTCAGCACCCGGCGGTACACGAGGTTGACCGGCCGGCCGGCCGCGTGCAGCCGCCCGCGGCGGAGCTCGAGCTCGCGCGGGTCGCAGATCACGGTGGGCACGTCCCGCGACTCGAAGAAGGCGCGGAACAGCTCGAACTCGCTCGCGGTGGGAAGGCCCGTCCAGTCGACGATCGCGACGGCCGGGCGCACCCCGCCGCGCCATTCGGCCAGCGCCCGGAGCATGGCGTCGAGCTGCCGGCGGCGCAGCGGCATCGCCCGCAGGCGGAACCGCCTCCGGAACGCACGCATCACCGGCAGGTCGCTGAACACCGCGGCCATGTTGTCCTCGTAGGCCATCCCGGCTGGCGACTCCGCGTTGTACTCGACGTAGCGGACCCGGTCGGCGAAGAAGCTGTCCAGCCGCGACGACGGCGACGAGGAGCGGCAGCCCGGGTCGGCGAGCGCCAGGCGCTCCTCCTCCGGCTCCAGGTCGAGCTGGGCGCGCAGCTCGGCGTGCGCCAGCAGGGCGCGCTCGAGCGCGGCCAGGGCGCCGTGGATGGCCCGGGCGGCCGCCACCGACTCGGCGTACCGCTCGCGGCTCAGCAGATTGGGCCGCAGCGCGATCGAGAGCGGGCGGTCGCCGAACGCCAGCCCGCGCCGGGCCTGGCCCTCGCGCAGCCGCTCCGCGCTGGCCTCGGCCAGGGCCGGGTCCTCCAGCAGCGCGTGGTACGCGGCGACCGGGTCAGGATTCGCCCGCGGCGCGGTCGACATACTTCCACCATCGGTGCTCGCCGCGCCATGGAGGCTGCGCGGCTCCGAGCGCGTAGCCGATGACGAGGTCCGACATGCGGTCGAGGACCCATCGAAACGCCTCGTCCTTGATCGAGAAGTCGTCGAAGTCCGGCGCTGGGTTGAGGAAGTCGATGGCGTACAGGGCGCCGTCCCTGACCGCGAACTCGACCGTGTCCATGTCGTAGCCCAGGGCCTGGACCAGGAGCCGGGCGTCGGAGATGGCGCGCCGGCGCAGCTCGCCCTCGGGCGGCCGGTCGATCACGTAGCGGCGCTCGAAGGGCTGCCTGGGGTCGTACCGCAGCGGGAGCACGTGGTCCCGTCCGATGCAGATGCACCGCACGTAGTCGTCCCAGTCGATGAACTCCTGGAGGATCATCGTCTTGCGGCCGCTCTGGTCGTAGGCCCGGACCAGCTCGGGGATCGAGGTCACGAGGGAGACGTCCTTCCAGCCCCCGCCCGTGTTGGGCTTGAGGACGGCGGGGAGGCCGGTGTGTGCGACCACCGCCTCCCAGTCCAGCGGGTAGCGCAGGTTCCGCAGGGACGTCGCGTGGTCGATGTCCTGGATGTACTCCTTGTTGGGCAGGACGACGGTGCGCGGGACGGCCACGCCGAGGCGGCGGGCCAGCGTGCACTCGAAGAACTTCTCGTCCGCCTCCCACCAGAACGGGTCGTTGACCACCACGGCGCCCATGAGGGCTGCGCTCTTCAGGTGGGCCCGGTAGTACGGCACCTCGTGCGAGATGCGGTCGACGAGCACCGCATAGGGCGGCTCGTCGAGCTCGCCGGCGCCGCCCAGCAGGGCCAGCTCGGCGGTGACGCCGTGCTCGCGGCCCCGCTCGCCGACGGCGTCCACGAACCGCTGCGGGAAGGTGTTCCTCAGAGGTACGCGTCGAGCATGCGGCGCCAGTACGGCCAGTCGTGCTGCCAGCCGGGCCAGAGGTCGAGACGGACGTCGACGCCCTTGCCCCTGAGCTGCTCGGCCAGCGCCACCGAGTCGGCGACGTTCGCGTCGTCGGTGCCGGTCGCCACCACCGCCGGCCGCAGCCGCCGCAGCGGCGCCAGGTGGCGCTCGTCGTTCAGCCGGGGCAGGAAGGCGATCGGGTTGGTGAGGTAGGCCTCCTCTGACGTGTGGCCGTCCAGCCAGCGGCTGTTGTCGAACACGCCGGAGAGCGCGACCCAGCCCTGGAAGCGGTCCGGGTGCCGCAGGCAGAACAGCACCGCGTGGAAGGCCCCGAACGAGGGTCCGGTGAGGACGGGCGGTCCGGGCAGGTCGGGCAGCACCTCGTCGAGAACGTACCGCTCGTAGTCCAGGTGCCGCTCCACCCTCGCCTCCGGCGGCCGGTCCTCCGCGTACCACGACTCGCCGTCGACGCTGTCGAGGCACCAGACGACCAGGTGGCCTGCCGCGAGGCGGCTCGCCAGGGCGCCGATCAGGCCGAAGTCCTCCCACTGGAAGAACCGGCCCATCGAGGTGGGGAAGGCGACCACGGGCTGGCCGGCGTGGCCGAACCGCAGCAGCTCCATCTCCCGTTCCAGGGCGCCGCTCCACCGGCGCACGTACTCGCGTTCCATTCGCGACGGCCGTCAGTCTAGCGGCCCGGCCGAAAACCTCAGCCGGATCTTTGGCGCCCATGCACCCCATCTCCGGCGTTGCTTCACCCAGGCCCTCGGGGGCCTGGGTACCCGCCTGCGGTGCTCGCTCACGCATGTCCCATGCGCTCGCTGCGCTCCTGAAGGGGTCCCCGCCGGAGGTGGGGTGTACCGCCACCGGATCTGGGGCACCCGGGTACCCAGCGCCCCGAGGCGCTGGGTGAGACCACCAAATCTCTCGGCCAGGTTTCCGGCCGAACCGCTAGCCCGTACACTCATCCTGACGCGGTGCGGCATCCGCCACGCCCGTGCAGGAGGAGATGCGATGCCGGAAGCAGTCATCGTCGCGGCGGGGCGATCGCCGATCGGTCGGGCCTTCAAGGGCCACCTGGTCCAGACGCGGGCCGACGACCTGGCCGCGTACGTGGTCGGCAAGGTGCTGGAGCGGGTCCCCCAGCTCGAGCCCGGCATGATCGACGACCTGATCTGCGGCTGTGGTCTGCCCGGCGGTGAGCAGGGGTTCAACCTGGGGCGGGTGGTGAGCATCCTCGCCCGCCTGGACACGCCCGGCTGCACCGTCACCCGCTACTGCTCATCGTCGCTCCAGACCACCCGGATGGCCTACCACGCGATCAAGGCGGGGGAGGGCGACACCTTCCTCTCGGTCGGGGTGGAGTGCGTGTCGCGGCTCGGCAACGGCAGCTCGGACATGCCGGACGCGCGCAATCCCCGCCTGCTGCCGGGCAACGCCGAGGAGTACCCCGACATCTACATCTCGATGGGGCAGACGGCGGAGAACGTCGCCGACCGAGAGGGGATCACCCGCGAGGAGATGGACCGCTACGCGGTGAAGTCGCAGACCGCCGCCGTGAGGGCGCGGGACGACGGCTTCTTCGACCGCGAGATCGTCCCGGTGCCGCTGCCCGGCGGCGAGCTGTTCACCAGGGACGACGGGCCGCGGCCGGGCACCACTATCGAGGTGCTGGCCACGCTCCAGCCGGCCTTTCGCGAGAACGGCCGCGTGACGGCTGGCAACGCCTGCCCCCTCAACGACGGCGCGGCGGCCGTCGTCGTGATGTCCGACGCCCGCGCGAGGGAGCTCGGGGTCACGCCGCTGGCGCGGATCGTCTCCACCGGGCTGTCGGCGCTGGAGCCGGAGATCATGGGCCTGGGCCCGATCGACGCGAGCACCCGGGCGCTCGAGCGGGCCGGCATGACCATCGACGACATCGACGTGGTCGAGCTGAACGAGGCGTTCGCGGCCCAGGTCATCCCGAGCGCCCGCGCCC
>WNGB01015352.1_pt1 | contig 12610 bp, 7 predicted proteins | sample 5400681 | NCBI WGS metagenome assembly WNGB01 (sample SAMN13153367, study PRJNA577476) | soil metagenome | isolation source: 115 cm soil or saprolite under grassland replicate 2 | place: USA:California | collected 2016-06-15 | reverse complement strand
CGGATTGGCGAGCTTCTTCGGCCCGAAAATGATGCGGTTGGCATCGAGGCCATGCCGTCATCAACTTCATACATCTTCTGCCGCGTCAACCGGCGCAGGCCTTGCAGGATTTGTGGAAAGCCCGATTGGTGCTTATATTCGCGCAACGGCGAGCGCATCTCAATCTGTATGCGTGTGAGCGACGGGGCGCGAAAGATCAACCGCCACGGCGGCGCGATCTTCATTCACGAAGATTGGCGCGAAGAGAAGGGAATTGACGTTCACGCCGTCGCCGATATTCCGCAGTCGCCAGTTGCTCCTATCGAAATCCGCGACTTCGTTTACGGCAGACTGATCGAGATCAGCCCGGCCACGCTCTATCCCGGCGCGCTCATTGCCGGGGAAAAGGGCCTTCTTGCGCGCGGGCTGAGCGAATATCACTTCGGCGATTACGGCGGGCTGCCACCGAGTTCGAGAGAGCGAGGCCGTCTTGCGCGGCTGCTCCAGCAAGAGATAAATGACCACTTTCCAGACGCCGCTTCGCTGCGGGGCATTCCCGGATTCTGGGAAGACGGGCAGGGCGTAAATCTCTGGAAGCCGAAAGACTATCTCCTGCCGAGACTGCTCATTCCCGTCCGCGACGGCTCGGGACGCATTCAAGCCTGAAAGATGCGACTGCCTTTCACCACAAAGAAGGGGCTGCGATACTTCTGGCTCTCCTCTTCCGATCTGCCGTACGGAACCGGCTCAGGCAGCCCGCTTCATTTCAGGTTCCGTCTCGCCGATCTCCCGCGTGACGCCCAGATTGTGATCGTCGAGTGCGTGCTCAAGGCCGACGTCCTCTCCGCCATTCGCCCTGAGTTGTATATCGTCGCGACGCCATGCGTGACGGCCAATCACCGTGCGCTCGTCGAACTTACGTGCGGGAGGCATATGTTGACTGCGTTCGATCAGGATTTCTCTGAAAACGAGGTGGTCTGCTTTCATCTGGCCTCGCTTATCGCCAGGAGGCTGCGGCGTGAAAGGACGCTCGCGACGACGCGCATCGCCTCCTGGGACGCCTCTGTCAAAGGAATTGACGACGCCGCGGCCCACAATCTTCCGATCACATCCATCAGCGTCCGACGCTGGCTCGATCGCCTCAGCCCACGGTTTCGACAGATCGCGATGGCGCGCCTGTCTGAAATCACCGCACTTCCACTCAGAGCGAAAAACAGAGGCGGTTCGCAAGGACGGTGACGGTGTTAGCCCGATAAAAGCGCGCCGAGTTCGTCCACGGACCGCAGGGCATCATCCAGTGTCGGGGCATTTAACCAAGGGATAAGGCGATGAACCCCAATGTCTTCGTACTGGCGTATGACCTCTTTGCTAATCGGGATCGGGGGCGTGACCGAGATTTCAAGGTCTCCCAATTCGGATGGGCGCTCGCCATTTTCAATATAGCCGCGAATCCAGTCGAGGCTACGTTTCGTTGCTTCGGGGTCGGTATGGAATCCGTACCAGCCATCGCCGTACCTCGCCGCGCGCCGCGCGCCATGACGGCTCTTTCCTCCCACATGAATCGGCGGATGGGGCTTTTGTATCGGGCGCGGTTGCGCATCGATGCCGCCGAAGGAGAAGAACCGCCCATGGTAAGTGGGTTTTTCCATCCTCCATAGCGCCTTGATCGCCTCGATCGCTTCGTTTGTTACGGCGCCACGTTGCTCGAAAGGAGCCCCGAGAGCGCGGAACTCGGGCTCAAGGTAGCCGGCTCCCAAGCCGAACAGGAGCCGACCTCCAGACACGACATCGAGAGTGGCGAGTTCCTTCGCCAAGACGATGGGATTACGCTGTGGGAGGATAATCACCCCCGTCCCCAGGCGCAGCCGGACTGTGTGGGCCGCGATATGACTGAGCGTGACGACTGGGTCTAGAAAGGGCGTCTGCGGCTCAGAAGGCGATGGCGCCACACGCGGGTCGGGAAGAACGACGTGCTCGCCGGTCCAAACCGATTCAAGTCCGGCTTGCTCGGCGGACTTCGCCACTTGAATCATTGCGACTGGGTCGCCACAAACTCCGAAATTGATGCCAAAAATGCCTATTTTCATAATCCCAGTTTATGGCCTCCCCTAAGGGGAGAGTCCAGTCGGTCGAATTCTACGGACCGATTTTTTTCGTAGTCTCCGGCGCCGCTCCGCCATCAGAGACGATGGCTTCATAGCTCTGCCACAAAATGGGGAGTCTTCGGTAAGCTTGTCACTTTTCGCGTCTGATCAGGGCGAGAAGCTCGATTGCCTGGGCGGGCCGAAGCAGCGATTCTCATCCAACTTCGTTTCTACCGACGCGCTGAAAACCTACCAGTGCAAAAGTCTCAGAAGGAAAACGAAATGAAAGCTGGCGGCAGGACGAGGAGACGGAAGCGGAGGCCTGCCCACTCGATTGGGCTTGAGTCTCCTGACTCGAGCACGGGTGGCTGGGCGGGCTTCTCGCTCCGCCACGTTGAATTGGTCGCCGAGCGCCACGCAATGTGACGTCCGCCCGACTCCATTCCGACATCGAACCAGGGAGGCCAAATGAGTTCTTTCCTCTTAACGATAAGCCGCACGATCTTCTTTCGCCTTCTCGCGCACGCTCCGGAAGAGCTGGTTCAGGAAGCTTAGGAAGTACTATTCCCCTCTGGCGTATCACTCGTTGATCTGACTCTGACTTGATACGCGTGTACACAAGCCGGAGCGCCAACCGCTCCTTCCCTCCAGGGGGCGTGAAGTACAGCTCGGAAATGTGACGGTCATTGCTTTCGATGCGGAACACAGTCCGCTGCACTACAGGTTTTCCAACTGTCTGCTCGCTGACCACGCCCTGATCGGTGAAGACGCCGGTTACGTCAATGGGCATCTGTTCGCCAGACCCCGGCTTCCCGAGGTAGATCATCATCGGGACCCGCGGAGCGATGGTCACCCATTCATAGCGCCGGTCTATGTTGCTGTATCCGAGCCAGCCCCGGCGCCAGTATGGCTGCCCTTCCACTGCGCCTTCGGTCGTGTCCTCGATGTACTGTCCGTCCGCGACCCAGACCCGCGTGGTTCGGATGTCGTTGGAGACGATTGGCGGCAGGTCCGGACTGCGTCCCATGGTTCCGTAGATGCTCAGTTCAACGCGCCATGAGCCGACGAGCGGCGCCAGCGCGGCATGGCCTGCGCCTGGAATCCCCCTGCTCGCCCAGTTTGGAACGGCTTGTTGGGCTGCAGGCGCCTTTCCACGCTGGGTATCAGGATTCTGAGCTGAAGTGGGCGGGGCAAAAATGCATACGACCATGATCAGTACGGAGCGTAACGTTGTAGTCATCAATAATCCTCCTTTGCCGCTATCGGCGAGTCTTCGCCGTTCAGCGAGCGTAAGCCTGGCGTTGAGGGCCGGCTCCGACGCGTTTAGTTCGGCATTTTCGAGCAATATGGGACTCATGGAGAAGGTCATGATACCAGGGCGCCGGTCGCCAGGATTGTATAAAACCGCCTGCAAGTTTGTACAAAACCGTCCGGCAGGATGTAAATACGGCAAACGAGAGGTCATCCTTTTGAATTGCCCGAGATCCGTCACTCGCTTGATCATCGGTTCAGGAGCGATCTCCTCACCGCCTCGCCCGGCGTTATCCCGAACTTCTTTCGGAACTCGCGGGTGAAATGCGACTGGTCAAAAAAGCCGCATTCGGCGGCTACGCTGGCTATGTCCGCCGCGGAGGAGCGCGCCAGCGCGGCGCTCCCTCGTTCCAGCCTCAGGCGCAGAGTAAACTGATGCGGAGTCTCGCCCGTAATGTGTTTGAACGTCCGTGAGAAGTGCGACTCACTCAAGCCGACTTCGCGAGCCATCTCCTTCACGCTTATCTTTTCAGGGAGCCTCTCCTCGATGAGACTTAAGACGCGGCGAAATTGCGAATGAGACAGGCCGCCGCGAGTGGCCCTCCAGGCGCATTGATCCGGATCGAGAATTCGCGGCTCCCCATAGAGGTTCGTAGCAGGTTCGGCGTCGTCTACGGATCGAAAGCGACGACGAAGCTCTTCGCCAGCCGCAGCGATGGCGGCTCGCGCCTGTGTTTCTGCTGTAATGTCGGTCAAAACGCCCACCAGGGCAAAATCATACCCAAACCTGGCCGAGACTGGATGCGCGTGGCTGTGTAATACCTTTACGGAGCCGTCTCGGAGACGAACCCGAAATTCTGTTTCGTAATCCTGCTTTTCCCGAAACGCTCTTTGAGCGGCTTCGGCGGTGCGCTCAAAGTCAGGGCGAAGCAGCATAGATATCCAAACGTCGATCGGCGGGGCCTCCTCCGCCCGAGCAAGGCCGAAGATTCGAAAAACTTGAGGCGACCAATAGCCGCTTGCCGGCGTATCCCGCAGGTAGGAACCGGACACCGATAATTTGCGGGTCTCGGCCAAAAAGTTTTCAGCTCGCTCTACCGCTTCATAAGCCTCCCGAAGTTCCGCTCCCGGCGGATTGGGGAAATTCGGATCCATATCATTGATAGTGAAGAAATGTTTCATATCGCGCGCTCTCTATCAGTTTTTTAGCCGAAGCCTTCACGCTTTCTCGCTATCACCAGGATTATTCCGAGTATAGCCGCCGCTGTCTTGAACAAAATTGACCGTCGCTCCGTCGCCAGTTCCGCGAGAGGCTCACCGCACACGTCGCCGGGCATACTCGTTCGGAGTCAGCCCGACTATCCGTTTGAACACGCGGCCCAAATGCGCCTGATCGGCAAAGCCCGTCGCGTCCGCCACCTCAGACGACGCCACTCCTCTCGCTAGCAAGCCCCGCGCGCTCTCCACACGCGTCCGCACCAACCAGGCATGCGGCGTGACCCCTAACTCGCGCCGAAAGTAACGGACCAGTACGAACTTGTTCACCTCGACTGCGCGCGCGACCTCGTCGAGTGATGGATTGCTTTGAATGCGCGAGGCCAGGTACTCACGCGCTCGGTTCACAATCACACGGCGCGGAGTAGCGACGTGCAATTCATCGGAATCGAACGCGGAGCAAGCCCGCAGCGCCTCCACGATCTCCGCCAGCGCTTCCTGTTTGCGCAACGGCTCCACTGATCGCTCGACCAACAGAATGAGGTCCCGGATATTTGGCAGAGAGTCTCTCGGCAGAAACCGCATGGGTTCGTATCCTATTCCCTGTGGGAGGCGCTCCGTCGCGATATCAATCGAGATGAAGCCCACTGACGCCGGCTCGCTCGCCCACACGCAGCCAGGATACCTTATGCAGATCGAGTCGGCAGGGTAGATCAGCGACTGGCCGTCGCTCCGGACGTCGTGTGATGGTCCCGTCTTGATACAAATCCCAAGACTCTCGCTGACCCGCGTTGGAAATACACGCCTCTCCGGGGACGCCACAACGATCTCCACGCCGCCGCCGAATCCGGCCGGACGCGATACGCAGCAGCCGGAAAGAGAGAGTTCCGACGGCGAGGCGAGTGGATCGGTGTAGTCAGGTTGGCGGGATTCGTTTCGATTCTCTGCGCTCATAAGCTCAAAGGAAGGTCAAAAAGCGATTGATGTCCGGAGGCCGAAGGGACACCGTATATCTGAGATCGGGATCACATGCTTAAGCGAACTGGGGTGTTCATTCCGCAAAGGTTAGCACCCAGGACGGCTTAGGGTAACATTTCTCAAAAATTCTCCCGGAATCCTCATATGCTCTTTTGGCCGCCGATAAATTAGGATCAAAGGTTTGATCTATGCCAACAATGTTTAGCTCAACTGTTCACCTTGTCGTCAAACTGCGCACCTATTTAATGCTTCCAGTTATACACGCAGCAGCCAATTCACACACTAAGCTCTGTTCCCGGCCTGGCTAAGCTATTTGCTTTTCAAACTTTACACTCCTTTATGTTGGCTGCCAAGTTATGCCTCCCAACTGCCAATGTATGGGTAAAGTCACACTGAGCGCCAGGCAAAAGAAGGGCGGGCGGCACGGCCGTGTCTTGAGGAGGGACACGGCGATGGACGAAATCCAAAATCCGGCCAGAACGCCCGACATAGCCGATCTGACAGCTTTGGTTGAGGAGATCATTGCGTATTGGAAAGAGTTGGGGCGCACGCGCTTCAACGCTCAACCGGGCGTGGATCCGGACGATTTCGAGCGACTCTGGCTGTTACTGAAGACGCTCGGCCGCGTCGCTCCGTCACAGGTCGTGTCGCGCGCCAAGATGCGGGCCGAGATTGAGAATACGGCTGCGGATGGTGGTGTACGCGCAAGATGATGGCTGTCCTTCCATGGCCAGCAGGCTTGACCAACCCTGTGCCTGTGGCATACGAGCGTGACAAGGACAAAATGGCCCGCTAGCTCTTGTTTCTGAGTGGCGCGCTGCATAGAATCAGCGCCATCGCCGATGAAGAAAGATCTGGATCCCCAATTCGACTGATCTTGCAGAGATCGAGGCGCTTATGCTCGCGGTCAGTGGCAGGCGCATCGTCTTGCTCTCGACGCCGTTCGGCAATCGCGGATTCTTCTAAAAGGAATGGAGCGAAGGCGACGAGGATTGGCGCAAGGTCGAGATCACGGCGCGCGACTGTACGCGTATTTATGGTGAATGGCTTGATGCTGAGCGCAAGGCCATTTGAATGGATACGCTGAAAATCGCACATAGAGGCTATCCCCTTTGCGAGCCTCGCACCTTACCTGCATCGCACTCTGTCTGTCCATGCATAGCCCCCTGAAAATGCATGGCAGGGCATTTACGCGCGAAAAACCACCGCCCGGTCTTCGTTTAAATAAACCAAGACAAAGTAATCTGAAGAGTCATTCATCTCGCACAGCGTTGTCCTGAGAGAATAAAAATATTGTAGTGTGGGATGAGTCGCGGAACATAGACGGAAGGCTGGTTACGTGTAAACATCGTATTTGATCAGCGGTAAGGAGGCTGTCTATGGACTTTGGAGGTGAAAAGGCAATGGCGGCGGCGCGCGCCGACTGGCTGACCGGCGGCGGCGAGATGGGTAAATTGATTCGTGAGATGGATTGGTCACGGACGCCACTCGGGCCGATTGAGTCGTGGCCGCAAAGTTTGCGCAGCTCGGTAAGTATGCTGCTTCCGTCAAAAGCCCAGATTATCCTGTTCTGGGGGCCGAACCTCGTTGCGATTTACAATGACACCTACCGTGAGATTTTTGGGACCAAGCACCCATGGGCGCTCGGTCAGCCAGCCCGTAAGTGTTGGAGCGAAATTTGGGACGTCCTGGGCCCGCTCCTGGAAGGAGTCGTGAATACCGGCGAGGCGTTCTGGGCGAAGGATCATCCGTTCTCGGTGGAGCGCCGAGGCTACACTGAAGAAACGTACTTCGATGTCTCCTACGACCCCGTTCGTGATGAAACCGGCAAAGTCGGAGGCGTGTTTTGCATCGTCAGAGAAACGACCGGACGCGTTCTCGGCGAACGCCGCCTGCAGACGCTGCGCGACCTTGCCGCTCGCAGCGCCGAGGCGCGAACAGAGGAAGGAGCCTGCCAACTCGCCGCCGAAACACTAGCGGCCAATGCTTACGACATCCCTTTCGCGATGCTCTACCTGCTCGACCGCACAGACGCGCGTATGCAACTGGCCGGTGTCGCAGGCATTGCGGTGGACACTGCGGCCAGCCCGCGTGAGATCGCCCTCGCGCAGGCTAGCGACTCGCCATGCGGTTGGCCCTTCGCCGAAGTGATGGCGGACAGGCGTAGCAGGGTTGTGGACGATTTATCACAACGTTTTGGCCTGACGGGGACAAAGCTGCCCGGCGGGCCGTGGCCTGAGTCGCCGGAGCAGGCGATGATGCTGCCCCTGGCCAGAGCGGGGCAAGAACAGTCCACAAGTCCGCAGGCCGGATTCTTGATCGCTGGCGTCAGCCCGCGCCGCGCCTTCGACGACGAGTATCAGGGATTTTTTGCGCTCGTCGCCGGACAGGTGACGACGGCCATCGCCAACGCCCATGCATACGAAGAAGAGCGCCGGCGGGCCGAGGCGCTGGCCGAAATTGACCGCGCCAAGACCGCGTTCTTCTCGAACGTCTCACACGAATTTCGCACGCCGCTCACCTTGATGCTCGGCCCGATTGAGGACACATTGGCTGAGGACCAACTGCCGTCTCGGGCGCACGAGCGGTTGGAAGTGGCTCATCGCAACAGCCTGCGCCTGCTTAAACTGGTCAACACGCTGCTTGATTTTTCGCGCATCGAGGCCGGGCGCATTCAGGCGGTCTATGAACCCGTTGACCTGGCCACGTTCACGGCCGATCTGGCCAGCGTCTTCCGCTCGGCCATCGAGCGCGCGGGGATGAGTTTGATCATTGATTGCCTGCCGCTATCCCAGGACACCTACGTTGACCGCGAGATGTGGGAGAAGATCGTCTTGAACCTACTTTCAAACGCCTTCAAGTTCACGTTTGAAGGTCGGATTGAGGTGAGTCTGAAGCCGGCGGGCGAATCGGTTGAATTAACCGTGCGCGACACCGGCGTCGGCATAGCGGCGAAAGAGCTGCCTCGACTGTTCGAGCGGTTCCACCGCGTTGCAGACGCGCGCGGGCGCACTTATGAAGGTTCGGGCATCGGCCTGGCGCTCGTCCAGGAACTGGTCAAGCTGCATTGCGGAACAGTGCGAGTCGAAAGCGAACCCGGAGTGGGCAGCGCGTTTATCGTTTCGATCCCCTTCGGCTTAGCGCACCTGCCCGCCGAAAGTGTCAAAATCAACGATGAGAACGAGCGGGCGCAGACCGCGATCGCAACCAACGCGAGAGCATTTGTTGAAGAGGCGCTGCGCTGGTTGCCTGTTGAGGCAGAAAGCCAGACGGACGGAGAGACGCAGAGCGTCGATGCAATGGATGCGGTTCTACCCAGCTTCCCCTCCACCCTTCCATCCATCCCTCAGGCTCGTATCCTGCTGGCCGACGACAACTCGGATATGCGCGAGTATGTGAGGCGGTTGCTAGTTGCAAATTACGAAGTCGAAGCCGTCGCAGATGGCGAGGCCGCATTGCAAGCGGCGCGCGAACGCCCGCCAGACCTCGTCCTTTCGGACGTAATGATGCCGAAACTCGACGGGTTCGGCTTGTTGAAGGCTTTGCGCGAAGACGAGCGCTTGGCGACGATGCCGGTCATTCTACTTTCGGCGCGCGCCGGGGAGGAGGCGCGCGTCGAGGGGTTGGAAGCTGGCGCCGACGATTATCTGATCAAGCCGTTCAGCGCCCGTGAACTGCTGGCGCGCGTCAGGGCGCATCTGGAGATGACCCGCCTCCGGCGCGAGGTGGAAATGGCGCTGCGTCATAGCGAGAAGCTCTTCCGCGAGCTGGCGGACAACGCCCCGCTCATCATCTGGATGACGGACGATCAGGGTAATAATGAGTTCGTCAACAAAGCCTATCTGACGTTTTTCGGAGTAACGCCTGAGGATGTCGCCGAGCGGAGATGGGTGGAACTGGTCCATCCCGACGACTACAAGGGCTATGTCCAGAAGTTTGTTGAAGTCTCTGCCGCCCGCCTTCCGTTTCGCGCCGAGGCTCGCGTCCGTCGCGCTGACGGGGAATGGCGATGGCTCGATTCCTATGCCGTTCCGCGGTCCACGGAATTAGGCCACACACCGGGAATGATCGGTTGCAGCTCGGACATCACCGAACGCAAGCAGGCGGAAGACGCTATGGGCCAGTTGGCGGCTATCGTCGAATCCTCGGACGAAGCCATCTACAGCAATGATTTGAACGACGTCATCATGAGCTGGAACAAAGGCGCGGAGAAGTTGTTCGGCTATGCGGCTGAAGAGGTCATCGGTAAGTCCATCATGATTGTGATACCGCCGGATCGCGCGGATGAGGAGACGCGGGTTCTGGAAAGCGTCCGGCGCGGCGAAAAGATTGACCAATACGAAACCGTGCGGCGGCGCAAAGACGGCGCTCTTGTCGAAATCTCATTGACGGTTTCGCCGCTTCGGGACAAAGCGGGCAAAGTCATCGGCGCGTCGAAGATCGCCCGCGACATTACCGAACGCAAACGGGTTGAGCAGGCGCTGGCCGAAGGCGAGCGACAGCAAAGGGCGTTGTATCAGTTGGCGGATCATCTACATCGCGCCCAATCGATCGACGACGTATATACCGCGGCGTTGGACGCGATTCTCAGCTCTTTGCGGTGCGACCGCGCTGCGATCTCGCTCTTCGACGACGCCGGCGTGATGCGGTTTGCCGGCTGGCGCGGTTTGTCCGACGGTTATCGCAAAGCCGTTGAAGCCCATTCACCGTGGAAGCCCGACAAAAGATATCCGGAGCCGGTTTGCGTTAACGATGTTGACCTGACTGAAATAGACGATTCGCTCAAAGCCGTCGCCAAAGGCGAGGGCATCGGCGCGCTCGCGTTCATCCCGCTCGTCTCCCGTGGAAAGCTCATTGGCAAGTTAGTGACGTATTTCAACGCGCCCCACGGTTTCAGCGACGGCGAACTCGCGCTCAGTCTGACCATCGCCCGGCAACTGGCCTTCGGTATTGAGCGCAAACGCGCCGAAAAACTTTTTCGGCAAAACGCGGCGCAACTTGCTCTGATCACCGACACCGCGCCGGTCTTCATAGCTCATTGCGACGCTCATGCGCGATTCAAGTTTGTCAACAAAGCCTACGCCGGAAGATTCGGCTTAACGCCGGAAGACTGTATCGGCAAACGCGTTCCCGAAGTCGTCGGTGAGGAGGCTTACCGCAGTTTCAGCCAACACGTCGAATCGGTGTTGCGTGGCGAACCGGTCGAGTTCGAAGTCGAAATTCCGTATGCGGTCATCGGCAAGCGCTTCATGCATTGCTCTTATGCGCCGGAGTTTGACGCCAACGGGAAGGTCGTCGGGTTTGTGGCGGCGATTACCGACATCAGCGCGCGCAAGCAGGCCGAGGAGAAGCTGATTGCCACCACCGCCAAGTTCGAATCCGTCTTCAACCAGTCAGGCATCTTCGCCGCGATAACTGACCTGCAAGGCTACTTGCGGGAGGTCAATGACCTGGCCCTCAACTGGTGCGGATACACGAGGGAACAGGTACTGCACCGGCCGTTCTGGGAAACGCCGTGGTGGCGCGGATCAGAGGATGTGAAGGCGCGGGTTCGCGCCGCGACCGAACAGGCCGCCGCAGGCATGGTCTTCCGTGAGGAGTTGCCGTACTGGTGGGCTGACGGCACGGAGCGCATGGCGGAACTCGCCATCCACCCGATTCGCGATCAGGACGGCCGCGTGATGTTGCTGCATCCGACAGGCTTTGATCTTACCGAGCGCAAGCGGGCCGAAGAAAAGATCGCGCGGCTGCTGGCCGAGGAGCAAGCGGCGCGCGAGGTGGCCGAGGAAGCCACGCGCGCAAAGGACGAGTTCCTCGCCCTCGTTTCACACGAACTCCGCTCGCCATTAAACGCCATCCTCGGCTACACGCGGATGCTGCGCTCCGGCCCGGGGGACAGAGAGGATATCAATAAAGCTACTGGCGTCATCGAGCGCAGCGCAAAGGCGCAGCTTCAGATCGTCGAAGACCTGCTCGATTCGGCGCGCATCGTCACGGGCAAGCTGCGGATCGAGCCGAGTCTGGTTGATCTGGTCCAAGCGCTTGAAGCCGCGCTCGACATGGTGCGCTCGGCGGCCGAAGCGAAGGGCATCACCCTTGTCGCCAATTTCAGCCACCTGCCAGAACTAGTTCTCGGCGACTCGACGCGGTTGCAGCAGGTCGTGTGGAACCTGCTCACGAACGCGGTCAAGTTCACGCCCGAGGGCGGGCTGGTCGAGTTGCGGATGGAGGGCGCCGCCGATCATATCCGGATCGCGGTCAGCGACACTGGTAAGGGCGTCGAGCCGGAGTTCCTACCGTTCGTCTTCGACCGCTTCCGACAGGCCGACACGTCTAGCGGGAGGAGGTACGGCGGGGTAGGACTGGGGCTGTCGCTCGTGAAACACCTGGTTGAATTGCATGGCGGGACAATCACGGCGGCGAGCGAGGGGGCGGGGCGCGGGGCGACATTCACCATCACGTTGCCACGCCGCCACCTGGAATTAATACCGCCGGCGCCGCCCGCAGTAACATCCCGAGAAGTGCGCACGGAAGGCGCCATCCCGAGGGATCTGGCCCTGTCGCTCGAAGGCGTGAGCGTGCTTGTGGTGGACGATCAGGAAGAGGCGCGCGTGGTTTTGACCCATGCGCTCAGCGAATATGGAGCGCAGGTGACAACCGTATCGTCGGGGGCGGAGGCTTTGGCAATTCTCTCCCGCCGGCCAGACGGGAGGAGGCCCGACGCCCTGATTCTGGACATTGCTATGCCGGACGAGGATGGCTACGCCGTATTAAAGAAAGTGCGCGCGCTGGAAGCGGAGCAGGGCGCCGTGGTGGATCAGATACCGGCCATTGCGCTGACCGCCCACGCGAGGGCCGAAGACCGATTTCGTGCGCTCCAAGCAGGTTTCCAGATGCACGTCGCTAAACCGGTCGAGCCAACTGAACTGGCGGTAGTCATCTTAAGCCTCATCAAACGGTTCGACATCAAACCCGGCTCGTAACGCGCCTTCGATGTAAACAGCAAATCGGTATCATAAATCTCAATCCAGAGGGCGGCGGCCTGTCACTTCGACCCGTTTGATCTCTTTCTGAAAATCGAGCGGGCGGCAGAAGCGCGCACA